>Ga0307302_10000906_pt1 | contig 13040 bp, 11 predicted proteins | sample ER_DNA_183_FD_194490 | JGI IMG/M metagenome (GOLD analysis project Ga0307302, IMG submission 194490) | Bulk soil microbial communities from the East River watershed near Crested Butte, Colorado, United States - ER_DNA_183 | ecosystem: Environmental > Terrestrial > Soil > Floodplain | place...
GTGACGCGTCCGGTCCAAGAGTGCGCGAATTTCAGCGCGCAACGACCTCTACGCTTAGAGCCATGGCTGTGGTGACCGCTACAAGCCTCCGCAAGGAGCTCTCCGGAGAGCCGCTGTTCGACGACGTCTCGTTCAAGGTCGAGCGGCGCGACCGGGTCTCGCTCTCCGGCCCGAACGGGGCGGGCAAGACGACCCTGCTCCGGATTCTCAACGGCGAAACGGAGCTTCACGGTGGAAAGCTCTCCATCGCCAGGGGAACACGCATCGCCCTGCACGACCAGCGGCCGCCTGCCGAGAGCAACGCCTCCCTGCGCGACTACGTCCTCTCCGGCGCGTCCGATCTGAGCGCCGCCGAACTGGAGCTCCGCCGGCTCGAGCAGGCGATGGCCGAAGGTGATCACGAGGCGGCCACGCTGCGGCGCTACGCGGAGAGCCAGGCCCGGCTCGAGCACGCGGGCGGCTACGCCTGGCGCGAACGGCTCGACTCGGTGACGCGCAACCTGGGCTTCTCGTCGGCCGACCTCGAGCGGCCGCTCGCAAGTTTCTCCGGTGGAGAGCTCACCCGAGCCTCGCTTGCCCGCGCTCTCGGCGGCGATCCCGACCTGCTGCTCCTGGACGAGCCGACCAACCATCTCGACGTCGCGAGCCTCGAGTGGCTGGAGCGGGAGCTGCAGTCGATCGACGCAGCCGTCATCCTCGTCGCGCACGATCGCTGGTTCCTCGAAGCCGTGACGACAGCGGTGCTCGAGCTCGAAGCTGGGCGCTCGACCTATTTCGCCGGCCCCTGGCACAACTGGCGTCGCGAGAAGGCCGCTCGCCTCTCGGCCGCGAGCACGGCTGCGAAGCGCTACGACGTCGACATCGCGCGCCTCGAGCGCTTCGTCGAGCGGTTCCGGTACAAGAAGAGCCTCGCCAAGCGGGCTCAGGCCAAGGTGACCCAGATCGGCCGCCTCGAGCAGGAGCGGGCGCAGGTGAAGGGCGAGATCTCGCTCCTCACTCGGCGGGCGAAGAGCCTGGGCTTCGAGTTCCTGCAGCCGAAGCGCAGCGGCCGGACCGTCGTCGAGGTCACCGACGCCGCCCTCGCCGCAGGCGACAAGGCTCTGCTCTCAGGCGTCTCGTTGGCGGTCGAGCGCGGTGAGCACGTCGCGCTCGTCGGCCCGAACGGCTCCGGCAAGACGACCCTCCTCGAGACCCTGCTCGGCCGCCGCGAGCCCGCCGCCGGAAAGCTCAAGCTCGGGCACGGCGTCGAGCCCGCCTACTTCTCCCAGCACGAGATCGAGCTCGACGAGACCCGCTCGGTCCTCGCATGCGCGCTGAACGAAACGGGGCTCCGCCGTCCTGAAGCCCAGAACCTCCTCGGGCGCTTCCTCTTCACCGGCTGGGAGATGCATGAGCGCTCCGTGTCCGCGCTCTCCGGAGGCGAGCGGCGTCGGCTCGCGCTGGCGCTCGTCGTCGCCTCGGGCGCCAACCTGCTGCTCCTCGACGAGCCGACCAACCATCTCGACCTCGAGAGCCGGGAGGCGCTCGAGGCGGCACTCGACGCGTTTCCGGGCACGGTCCTGCTCGTCTCTCACGATCGAGCCCTGCTCGACGGCATCGCCGACCGCACGCTCGCGATCGAAGACGGCACGATTCGCTCCTACGAGGGCGGGTGGGCCGAGTACGTGGCCAAGCGTGAGGGCCGCGAGGAGGTCGCCGAGCCACCGCCGGCGAAGGCGAAGAAAGCGAAGCCTCGAGCGCCGAAGCCCATGGACCCGACCGAGCTCGAGCTGCTCGAAGCCGAGATCGCCGGCCGGGAGACGGAGATCGCGGAGCTGGAGGGCCGCTTGGCCGACGACTGGGCAAACGTCGACGTCGTGTCCGCGTATCGCCGTGCGCGAGACGAGCTCCAGACGCTAATCAGCCGGTGGGAGCAGCTCTTCGAGCGCTCTCAAGCTTGATTCAGCTCTCGCTAAGGGTCGCGACGACGGCTTCGGCGACGACCTTGAGCGGCCGGCCCGAGACCTGGCTCGCCTTTCTCAGCCGGGCGAATGCCTCCTCTTCGGACAGGTTCTCCTTGGTCATGAGCAGCCCCTTCGCCCGCTCGATCACCTTGCGCGCCTCGAGCGCCTCCGCCAGGGAGTCGGCCTCCTCGCGCAGGGCCGCGAGCTCCTCGTGGCGAGCGCGGGCCGTGTGGATCGCCGGCAGCAGATCCTGCTCCCGAAACGGCTTCACGAGGTAGCCGAACACGCCCGCCTCGACTGCGCGCGAGACCAGCTCGTCCTGGCCGTAGGCCGTCAACATGACGATCGGAATCGGGCGCTCGTCGAGGATCCGCCTGGCCGCCTCGATTCCGTCGACGCGGGGCATCTTCACGTCGAGCACGGCCACGTCAGGCTCCGTCGAGCGCGCGAGCTCCACCGCCTCCTCGCCGTCTCGAGCCTCGGCACACACCTCGTGCCCGGCCCGCTCGAGCAGCGTCTTCAAGTCGAGGCGGATGATCGTCTCGTCCTCGGCGATCAGGACCCGCACGAGGCTGAGTCTAGGAGCTACGAAGGCTCTCCGAGGCTCTCGGCGAACATGACCTCTCCCCTGGGCGGGCACGTCGATCAGCCGTACCTCGGCAGGCGTGCTCTTAGTCGCGGAAAGTGCAAAGCACTTTGCGCGAGTCCCGGGCCCGTGGCCCGGGACCCTGCAGGTCATGCCGGAAAGACGACCTCGGCGCGCAGCCCGCCGTCGGAGTGGAAGTCGAGCGTGCCCCGCAGCTCGTCCCGGACGAGAGCACGCACAATCGAGAGGCCGGTGCCGGGCTCCTCACCGGTGATCCCGGCGCCGTCGTCGGCGATCGCGAGCACGACCTGGCCGTTTCGCTGTGCCAACTCGACGCGCACCGAGGTCCCCCCGTGCTCGAGCGCGTTCTGTAGCAGCTCGCTGAAGACGAGCGCGAGCGCCGTCGCCCGGTCGCCGGCGAGCGAGATCGGCTCCAGCTTCGCCTCGACTGTCTTCTCGGCGCCAAGGCCCTGCATGAGCATGGAGCGGAGGCGGTCGAGCAGCTCCTCGAGATCGACCTCCTCGTCGCGGCGCTGCGTCAGCACCTCGTGTACAGCTGCGATCGCGAGCACCCGGTTCACGGAGTCTTCGAGCGCCTTGCGCGGATCGACGTCGTCCAGGCGCGCCTGCAGGCGCAGGAGCGAGGCGACCGTCTGCAGGTTGTTCTTGACCCGGTGATGGATCTCCTGAGCGAGCACGCCGCGCATGACGGCGCGTCCGTGCTCAAGCGCGACCGCGGCATGGTGTGCGATCGACGTCAGCAGCGCGCGCTCCTGATCGGTGAATGGCGTGTCGCGGTCGCAGACGAGCTCGCCGATCGCTCGGCGCTTCCAGCGCAGGGGCAGCCGGATCGCATGCGTGCCGGGACGACCCTCGGGCCAGGCGATGTTCCCGTCCTCGAGCACGAGCGCAGCGCCGGTCGCACCGACCGCCTCCATCGTCGTCTGCACGATCGCCTCGAGCGACTCCTCGAGGTAGAGCGACTCCGAGACGGCCTCGGAGATCTTTGCCAGCGCTTCGAGCTCCGAGACCCGGACCTGGGCGTCGGCGTAGAGCTTCGCGTGTTCAATCGTCTGCGCGACCTGGGCCGCGATCGCGACGAGGAGATCCATCTCCGCCCCGGAGAACTCGCGTGGCTCGATCGTCCGTACGTTGAGCGCTCCCGCGAGCGTCTCCCGGGCCAGGATCGGGACGGCAAGGATCGACTCGTACTGGTCTTCCGGCAGATTCGGAAAAGCCTTGAACCGTGGGTCGAGATGCGCCTGCGCAGGGATCATGATCGGCTGCCGCTCTGCTGCAGCCCTGCCGGTGATCCCCTCGCCGGGCTTCATCCGCGGCGTGCGGGTCATCTCCTCGACCCGGGTCCCGTGCGTCGCGCGCAGAACCAGCTCGTCGGCATGGTCGTCGTAGAGGTAGACGAAGCAGGCGTCGGCCTCGAGCGCCCCGGCGACCTTGCGGGCGACGAGGCCTAGCACTTCCTCGAGGTCGAGCGTCGAGTTGACGGCCGCGATCGTCTCTGTCAGGAGACGGAGGTGTCGAGCCGATGCGTCCATCTGCCGATTGTAGGAGCGGGTCGCCTCGGGGTCGCCGAATCCAAACGAATGAGGCTTAACAAAACGCTTACGTCGACGCCGATTTTCGGTCACACGGCCTGGGTAGGTTCCGCTCCATGAGCGTGGCCCGACCCGAGCTCTTGCGAACGACCGGCTTTCTGGTAGCCGACTCGAACGGCCGCGTGATCGGGACGGTCGAAGGCCCGATGTATGGGACGGTAGCCGACGTTCCCGATGCGATCGCCGTCCGCTCCGGCTTCTTCTCCCGCCGCCGTCGGCTCGTTCCGGCAGACACGATCTCGGAGATCGACGGCCGCAGCGGCGTGATCGGCCTCAGCGTCGACCGCGAAGCGATCCTTTGCTTCCTCTAAATGACCTCGGCCCAACCCGACCTTGGCATGGGTGGGCTCGTTGGTCAGCCGCACCTCGGCAGGCGTGCATTTGGTCGCGGAAAGTGCGAAGCACTTTGCGCGAGTCCCGGGCCCGTGGCCCGGGACCCATAACGACCACGAGCTGCTCCTAGAAGCAGCTCGCAGTCGGCCGTCAGTGGTCATGCCGCTCGCCAAGCAGCACGACCGTACGGCGTAGATTCTCCTACTTTCCTAGAGCACCGGCAAGTATCTGTCGCGCTCCCAATCCGTGAGCTGAACCCGGTACTCATCCCACTCCTTGCGCTTGAGCTCGACATAGCGGTCGAAGATGTGCGGGCCGAGCGCCTTGCGGGCCAGGTCCGACTCCGACAGCGCGTCGATCGCCTCGCCGAGGGTTTCCGGAAGCGAGACGATGCCCCGCTCCTTCCGCTGCTCCGCGGTCAGGTGGTAGAGGTTCGTCTCCATCGGCTCCGGTAGCTCGTAGCCCTTCTCGATGCCCTCGAGGCCCGCGTGCAGCAGCACCGCAAACGTCAGATAGGGGTTGCAGGCCGGATCGGGGCAGCGGATCTCGGCGCGCGTTCCCTGCTCGGAGCCGGGCTTGTAGAGCGGAATCCGGATCAGGGCGGAGCGGTTGCGCCGCGACCAGGCGACGTAGACCGGCGCCTCGTAGCCGGGCACGAGCCGCTTGTACGAGTTCACCCACTGCGCGAAGATCGCCGAGATCTCGCGAGCATGGCGCAGCTGGCCGGCGATGAAGGCCTTCCCGGCGGCGGAGAGATTCCACTGATCGTCGGCCTCGAAGAAGCTGTTCCGCCCATCGGTGAAGAGAGACTGATGGGTGTGCATCCCTGAGCCGTTCTCCCCGAAGATCGGCTTCGGCATGAAGGTCGCGTGATAGCCGGCCTTTTTGGCGATCTCCTTCACGATCAGCCGGTAGGTGAGCGTGTGGTCGGCCATCTCGAGCGCTGGGGCGAAGCGCATGTCGATCTCGTGCTGCGACGGGCCGACCTCGTGGTGGACGTACTCGACGGGAATCCCCATCTGCTCCAGCCCACGAACGGTCTCGTGCCGCAGCTCGCTGGCCGCGTCCATCGTCGTCATCGCGAAGTAGCCGCCCTCGTCGAGCGTCTCGGTGCCCCGGTCGTCCTTGAAGAGGAAGTACTCGAGCTCGGGGCCGACATTGAAGGTGTCGAAGCCCATCGACTGCATGCGGTCGAGCGCTCGGCGCAGGACGTAACGAGGGTCGCCCTCGTACGGCTGGCCGTCGGGCGTGACGACGTCGCAGATCATCCGGCCGACTCTCGTCTCCCCTTCCTTCCACGGCATCATCCGATAGGTGCCGGGATCCGGGATCGCGACCATGTCCGACTCCTCGATCGCGTTGAAGCCCGTGATCGACGACCCGTCGAAGCCCATGCCGTCGTCGAGCGCGCCCTCGATCTCGCTCGGCGTGACCGCAAAGCTTTTCAGGTGCCCCTCGAGGTCCGTGAACCAGAGAAGCAGGAACTCGACTCCGTCCGCCTTGATCTTCTCGAGCGCGTCCTTGCGAGCTTCCTCGCTCGACGTCGCCCGGTTCTTCGACTCGACCTGCTGCGCCATTGCGAAAGCCTCCCTAGGCGCCGACTCGGCGGCGCCGACCATGGAGGCCGTGCCGGCTTTGCCGGCGCGACCGTCCTATTTAAACGGAAAAAGCCCCGGGCGCTTGCCCGAGGCCTCGTCGCCCCATACGACCGGCTCAGGTTAGCGAACTTCGGCCGGCTCCGTGCGAAGGACGTCGACGGCTTCGATCGGCGCCTCACCGAGGACAACGTGGTCGCGATGGCCGGGAAGCTCGGTGTCGCGCATCCCCGGCAGGAAGTAGAAGAGCGCGGTCAGGACGCTCGCGCCGATCCCCGCCCCGAGCAGCACCGTCTTCACTCCGAGCACTGTCGCGACCGGCCCCGTGACCGCATACGAGACCGGCACGAGGCCGGTCGAGATCAGCCAATCGAGGCTCTTGACCCGTCCGAGCAATTCGGTCGGCACGACGCGCTGCATGAGCGTGATCCAGACAAGTAGGCCAGCCGCCCAGAGCGCTTCGCCGATGAGAGAGACCACCATCGCCTGCCAGGGAGCCTGGGCGACCGCGTATGCGGCGATCTGGAGGCAGGCGATGACCCAGGCCGCGTACATGAACGTGATGTGCCTCTTCGGGAGCCCGATCTGCCCGATCGCGACCGATAGCAGAATCGCGCCGAGGCCGCCGCTTGCAAACACGAGCCCGAGATCGGCGGCGTCGCCGCCGAGCTCGTTGCGGACGAGATAGGGCATAAGGATCTCGAACGGGCCGAAGACGAGGAAGAGGCCGACGAACGCCCAGCCGAGCGTTCCCCAGAGCCAGACGTGCTTTCGGACAAAGCGAAGGCCTTCAACGATGTCGCGCCCCATCGAGGCTGGCTCGCCGCCGCGCAGCGCCGCAGGCGGGCGGGAGCGCAGCGTCGAGAGCAGGACGATCGCGAAGCCGAAGCTGGCGGCATCGAAGAGGAACGCGGTGCCTGTGCCGAGACCGTGTACGACGAGCCCACCGACGGCCGGGCCGACGAACGCGAAGGCGAGCTGCCGGACGACCTGGGAAAGCGAGTTCGCCTGGACAAGGAGCCGGGCGGGCACGAGGTCGGGCACGATCGCCCCCGCCGCCGGGCCCTGGAACGCCTGTCCCGCGCCGTAGACGGCCGCGATCACGAAGATGTGCCAGAGCTCGATCACGTGCGCGAGGGCAAGCACGCCGAGCGCCGCGACACAGATGCCGCGGAGGGCGCTCGAGGCGATCAGGACGAGGCGGCGCTCGAAGCGATCCGTGACGACACCGCCGACCAGGACGAAGGCGACAAGCGGCAGGGTCTCGGCCGCGCCGACGATCCCGAGCGCTGTCGGCACGTTCCAGAGGTCGTAGACCTGCCAAGCGATCGCGACGAGGAAGAAACCGTCCCCGACGAGGGACACGGTCCAGCCCGTCCAGAAGAGGGCGAAGTCCCGCTCGCGCAGCGGTTCGAGGATCCTGAGCCGGCGGATCACGCTTCGGCGGGCGCGGGCAGCTCCTCGAGCTCAGGCTCGCCACCACCGTGCCGGATCGCACGCGCGTAGAGGCCGAGCGCCGGGGCGATCACGAGGGCGCCAGCGGCCAGCGCGGTGCGGATGCCCCACACGTTGCCGAACACGCCCAAGACAGGCCCGCCGCCGGCCTGACCGATCGCGTCCGCCTGGCCGCTGATCGAGAGCACCGTGGCCCGCACGCTCGAATCGGTGATCTGGTCGTTCAGCCAGATCGTGTGGAGCGGCCCGCCGAGGTCGCGGGCGAAGAAGACCCCCAGAAGCGCAACGATCGCGACCCAGGTCGAGCCGGTGAGCGCGAACACGAGCATTGCCACCAGCTCCATGAAGGTGAAGGCGAAGAGAGAGCTCGACACGATCGCGCTACCACCGCGCTCGAAACGCTTGATGAGCCGACCAGTTCCCACGAACCCGAGCACCATCCCGACGAGCCAGAAACTACCGAACCAAAGCACCGGGTTCAGGTGCCCCGCTGCCGGCAGCCCGATGTCGCGCAGGAAGTGCGCCTCCTTCAGCCGGTCGAACGCCTCGCTGGACATGCCCATGAAGAACTCGACCCCGACCAGGAGCAGAATCACCGGCGCCGCCCACGCATACCGAGCGCCGGTGACGGCCGTCAAGCCCATCTCGGCAAGGGCCGAGCCTCTCTCGGCGCGCGGCCGACGACGAAAGCCGGTCTCGGGCATGAGGAAGATGCACAGAAGACCGCCCACGGCAGTGATCGCGCCGCCGGCGATCACAGAGGCCCTGAGCGAGAGCAGGCCGAGACCAACAAGTCCGATGAGCCCGACAACCGCACCCGCGTACCGGACTCGCGCGCCCTTCAAGAACACCCGCCCGACGTTCTCGACGCCGACCTCATCGCTGATCCAGGCCTGATAGGCGCCGCTCGTGAACGTGTACGAGATGCCCCAGAAGGCCCAGAGCAGGATGATGACCCAGGGCTGCGAGAAGACCCCGACGAGCATCCAGGTGACGCCCATTCCCAGGTAGCCGACGATGAGCGACAAACGCCGGCTGTACGTGTCGGCCACGACACCAGTCGGCACTTCGAACAGAAAGACGGCGGCCTCCATCGCCGTGCCCATCAGCACGAGCTGCAGTGGCGAGAAATGCAACTCGCGGACGAGATACACCGCGACGACCACCCAGGTCGGCATGAAGAGGACGAACTGCAGCGCGTAGTAGAGCCGAGTGGCGTCCGCGCGTCTCACGTCCTTGGCTCGTCAAGCGTCATCCCGACCGCTTCAGCTTCCCGTGCTTCTTCGCGTACCGCTCGCCGCGACGGAAGACCTCGAGGCCGAGCGGGATGGAGACGATCCCGATGATGATCAGCGGCCAGATGTGCTCCCACATCGCCGTTACGCCGGCGCCGTTGATGATCGCGTCCCGCATCCCGTCGAGCGCATAGGTCGCCGGCGAGATGACCGAGATCCACTGCATCCACTCCGGCAGCACGCTGACGGGGTAGTAGACCCCCGAAACGACGAGCAGGATCCCCTGCGCAATGAAGCCGAGCTGCGTCCCCTTCTCGGGCGAGATCAGCGGCAGGACGGCGGTCATCATCCCGATCCCGATGAATGGGATCGAGGCGACGATGAGCACGAGCAGCGCGGCCGGGAAGTTCGCGTGCGAGAGCTGAAGGCTGAAGAAGACGGCAACCACGCCGAAGAGCAGCACCGCGCGAACGACGCCGTAGACGATCGCGAACGCCCCCATCCCGAAGAGGTGGATCGGCCGCGAGAGTGGCGCCATGAACGTGTACTCGATCGTCCCTTCCCAGCGCTCCCAGGCAACCGTCTCGGTGAGGATCTCGAAGATGATTCCGAGGTAGGCCCAGACGACCGCGCCCACGAGCAGGATCGTCGTCACGCGTGGAACGTCGATCGTGCCGCCGCCGGCCTCGATTCCCTTGGCGATGAAGACGATCGTCAGCGTGTTCGCGACGGTCCACACGAAGAAGGCGACGTCCCACCAGATGTAGCGCTTGACGAGGTAGACGTTGCGCTCGAAGACACCGGCGAGGCCGATGAGCTCGTGGCGGAGCGCTGCAGCTGCGCCGGGCACTACTCGTCTTCCTTGACGTCTTCGAGGCCGTGACCGGTTGCGGCAAAGAAGGCCTCCTCGAGGGTGCCGGAGTGGTACTTGCGCTTGATCCCCTCGACGGTGTCGAGACAGATGAGGTCGCCGTCGTCGAGGATGCCGATGCGCTCGGCGAGAGCTTCGGCCTCGTCGAGGTCGTGCGTGCAGAGCAGGATCGTCGCGTCGTGGATCTGCCGGACCTCGCGGATGAAGTCCTGGACCTCGAGCTTCGAGCGCGGATCGAGACCGGTCGTCGGCTCGTCGAGCAGGAGCAGCACGGGCTGCGTCAGTAGGGCCCGGGCGAGGGCGACCTTCTGCTGCATCCCTCGCGACAGGTGCTCCATCGCCTCGCCGCGGCGCTCCGACGGGAACCCGACCTTCTCGAGGATCCGTGGAATCTCGTCCCGCGTCTCATCGGGCGTCATCCCGTAGAAGCGCGCGGCGTACGAGAGGTTCTCGGTCGAGGACATCTTCTTGAAGAACGAGGCCTCGACCGAGACACGGTTGACGAGCCGGCGCACAGCTCGCGTCTCCTTGAAGACGTCGTGTCCGAAGATCGTCGCGCTGCCGCCGTCGTGTAACAGCAGCGTCGAGAGCAGCCGGACCAGGGTCGACTTGCCGGAGCCGTTCTGGCCGAGGATGGCAACGCACTCGCCGCGGGCGATCTCGAAGCTCACACCGCGCAGCGCCGTGACGCGCTCACGGCGGCGGCGCAGGCCGGAGCGACGACCGTCGCTGCGGCGGAACTCCTTGCGCAAATTCTGGACATCGACTGCGGGCACGTGCTGCTCCAAACTCGGCTCGAAGGGACACGGAAGAGGCGCACCGACCCGCAGCACGGGTGGTGCGCGCAGAAACCGGTATCAGCCGAGGCGCAACATCGCGAGATTCACCTTAGCCACCGCTTGCGACGGCGGCAAGAGTGATCTCAGCAGGAGCGCGGCACCCTGGCGCTCAGGGGTCTCGGCTCCAGCCCGTCGGTCAGGCCTATCAACCTCACGGGAAGCCGATACCACTTGCCGCGTTGGAAACGACCGCAGTTGAGGCCGTGGACGCGGATCGACGTCCTGTTGATGAGCGCCGCGGCAGGCCCACGCCGGTCGCGGAAACGGAGCTGGTACACAGGCGATCCGGTCCGGGGCGTCGGGGCCCGCGCGATCCGGCTCTGGCCCCAGAGCAAGTCGGCGAACGCGCGCGCCTGGGCCGGATCCTTCACGGCGTGGCAATGCCTCAGGCCGCAGATGCGCAGCTCGCCGGGACTGATGTCCTTCGCCCAGGCGGACGCAGAGAGGATGAGACCGATCGCAGCAACGCCTCCGAGCATTCTCATGCTGCTGCAAGTACGCCCCTGACGCGGCAGGGGTTCCATTCGTCCGCTCGGTCGCTTACAGTGGGAGGCAGGTGCTCGCCGGCGAAGGCGGGCGCTGAGGCACTGGAGCCTCGGGACACTTGGCTGTCCCGGGGCTTTTTGCATTTCTAGATGAGGAGGATGGGATGGCCGAAGCGGAGACAAAGCACTACATCGCGAACGGAAGCAAGGAAGTTCCCGCCGCGCGAGAGGCAATCGAGTGGGCGGGCGCGACCCAAGCGCAGCTCGTCGACCTCAAGTTCTGCGACCTGCTCGGCCGTTGGCAGCACATGACGCTGCCGCTGACGGCCTTCGACGAGTCGGCGTTCGATGAGGGCCTCGGCTTCGACGGCTCCTCGATCCGCGGCTGGCAGGGCATCTCGGAGTCGGACATGCTGCTCGTGCCCGATCCCGCGAGCGCGATCCTCGACCCGTTCACCGAGGCGCCGACGCTCTCGCTGCTCTGCGAGATCGCCGACCCCGTGACGGGCGAGCGCTACGCCCGCGATCCACGCGTCGTCGCCAAGCGTGCCGAGGCCTACCTGGCCGAGACCGGCATCGCCGACACGTCCTATTTCGGGCCGGAGTGCGAGTTCTTCGTCTTCGACGAGGTCAGCTACGACCTGGGCCCGAACCACTCGCACTACGCGTTCGACTCGGCCGAGGGCCACTGGAACTCGGGCAAGCCCGGGCTCGGGAACACGATCCGCGAGAAGGAGGGCTACTTCCCGCCCGCGCCGCACGACACGCTCCACGACCTGCGCTCGGCGATGGTGCTCACCCTCGAGCGGCTCGGCATCCCGTGCGAGTTCCACCACCACGAGGTCGCCTCCGGCGGCCAGTGCGAGATCGACCTCCGTTATCAGACGCTGACTCGCATGGCCGATCAGGTCATGACCTACAAGTACGTGGTGAAGAACGTCGCCCGGGCAGCCGGCAAGTGCGTGACCTTCATGCCGAAGCCGCTCTTCGGAGACAACGGCTCGGGCATGCACACGCACCAGTCCCTCTGGAAGGAGGGCACGCCGCTGATGGCCGACAAGTCGGGCTACGCCGGGCTCTCGCAGCTCGCCCGCTCGTACCTGGCCGGGCTACTCGACCACGCGCCGGCACTACTCGCGTTCTGCGCGCCGACGACGAACTCGTACCGCCGGCTCGTGCCGGGTTACGAGGCGCCGGTCAACCTCGTCTACTCGCAGCGCAACCGCTCGGCGTGCATCCGGATCCCGATGTACTCCGAGTCACCGAAGGCGAAGCGGATCGAGTTCCGCTGCCCCGACGCTGCGGCGAACCCGTACCTCGCCTTCGCGGCAATGCTGATGGCCGGGATCGACGGCGTCCAGCGCGGGCTGGAGCCCGGTGAGCCGGCCGACTACGACCTCTTCGAGGAGGAGCGCAGCCCGATCGCGCAGGTGCCCGGGTCGCTCGCCGAGGCGCTCGACGCGCTCGAGGCCGACCACGAGTTCCTGACTCGAGGCGGTGTCTTTTCGGAGGAGCTGATCCGGACGTGGATCGACTGGAAGCGGGAAAACGAGATCGACATGGTGGCGCTCAGGCCACACCCGGCGGAGTTCGCCCTCTACTTCGACGCGTAAGCGATTGACCGTCGCAGTGGGAATCCAGCTGCGCGACCTCCGGCCGGACGACTGGGCGGAGGTCGCGCGGATCTTCGAGGAAGGCATCCGCGCGAATGCGACCTTCGCGACCGAACCTCCGCCGTGGGAGGTCTGGGACGAGGGGCACTCGCTCCGGATCGTGGCGGATTTGGGCGGCGAAGTGGTCGGCTGGGCGGCGCTCTCTCCGGTGTCGAAGCGGCACGTCTATCGCGGCGTCGCCGAAAGCAGCGTCTATGTCGCGGAGTCCGAACGAGGACGCGGGATCGGTCGCGCCCTCATGCAGGAGCTGATCGAGCGAGCCGAGCGAGCCGGGATCTGGACGATTGAGGCGGCGATGTTTCCCGAGAACGAAGCCAGCCTCGAGCTCCACCGGTCACTCGGCTTCCGCGTGGTCGGCGTTCGCGAGCGAATCGGAGAACGCGACGGGATCTGGCGAGACACCGTGCTACTG
>Ga0307302_10000908_pt1 | contig 13038 bp, 13 predicted proteins | sample ER_DNA_183_FD_194490 | JGI IMG/M metagenome (GOLD analysis project Ga0307302, IMG submission 194490) | Bulk soil microbial communities from the East River watershed near Crested Butte, Colorado, United States - ER_DNA_183 | ecosystem: Environmental > Terrestrial > Soil > Floodplain | place...
GCTCACCCTCGGCGACGAGGAGACGCTCCTCGTCCAGAGCGGGAAGCCGGTCGGGGTCTTCCGGACGCATGCCGGCGCACCGCGCGTCCTGATCGCGAACTCGCTGCTCGTTCCGCGGTGGGCGACGTGGGACGAGTTCCGGCGCCTGGAGGCCGAGGGGCTGACGATGTACGGGCAAATGACTGCCGGCAGCTGGATCTACATCGGCACTCAGGGCATCCTGCAGGGGACCTATCAGACTTTCGCAGCCGCCGGAGAGCGCCACTTCGGCTCGCCGGATCTGTCCGGTCGCACGATCCTCACCGCAGGGCTTGGGGGAATGGGGGGAGCTCAGCCGCTTGCGGCGACCATGGCGGGGGCGGCAATCCTCTGCGTGGAGGTGGATCCGGCCCGCATCGAGAGGCGCCTCGAGACGGGTTACCTCGACCGCGCGAGCGAGTCCCTCGACGAGGCGCTGCAGCTCGTGCGCGAGGCAGCGGCCGCTGGGGAAGCGCTCTCGGTCGGACTACTCGGAAACGCAGCTGAGATCGTTCCCGACCTGGCCAGGCGTGGGGAGGCCTTCGATCTCGTCACCGACCAGACGGCGGCCCACGATCCGCTCGCAGGCTACGTCCCGGCAGGCCTTTCGGTCGACGAGGCTGTGGAGCTCCGTTCTCGCGATCCGGAGGAGTACCTCCGGCGGGCTCGCGAGTCGATCGCCCGGCACGTCGAAGGCCTCCTCGAGTTCGTCCGGTCCGGAAGCTATGTTTTCGATTATGGCAACAACCTTCGAGGGGAGGCCCATGAAGCTGGCGTAGAGAAGGCCTTCGCATACCCGGGCTTTGTCCCGGCCTATATCCGGCCGCTCTTCAGCCGTGGGATCGGGCCGTTCCGGTGGGCGGCACTCTCGGGGGACGAGCGCGACATCGCCGTAATCGATGCTGCGCTCCTGGAGCTGTTCCCCGACGATGCGCTCCTCCAACGCTGGCTCGAGCTCGCAGCCGAGCGCGTGCGTTTCCAGGGGCTGCCGGCCCGCATCTGCTGGCTCGGCCTCGGCGACCGGGCCCGCGCCGGGCTCGCGATCAACGACCTCGTCCGGGCAGGGAAGGTGAGCGCTCCGGTGGTCATCGGCCGCGACCATCTCGACTCCGGGTCGGTCGCATCCCCCTACCGCGAGACCGAGGCGATGCGCGACGGGTCGGATGCGATCGCCGATTGGCCGATCCTGAACGCGCTGCTCAACGTCGCTGCGGGTGCGACCTGGGTCAGCGTCCATCACGGCGGCGGCGTCGGCATCGGCAACTCGATCCATGCGGGCATGGTCGTTGTCGCCGACGGAACCGACGAGATGGCCGAGCGGCTCGAGCGCGTTCTGACCACCGACCCTGGCATCGGCGTCCTGCGCCACCTCGACGCCGGCTACGAGGAGGCGTCGGACGCGGCGGCGCAGCACGGCCTCGAGCCGCCGATGCCGCCATCGCCCGCCGGGTGAGCGCAAACCACGGTCCGTCGCGGCTGCTCGTCCGCGATCTGGAGCAACTCGTCACGCCTGCGGGTGGCGACGCGCCCCTGAGAGGAGCTGCGCTCGGCGATGCGGAGGTGATCGAGGACGCGTACGTCCTCTGCGAGGACGGGCGAATCGCCTCCGTCGGCAGGATGCGCGATCTCGGGGCGCTCGACGGCGACCTGGAGGAGCTCGACGGCCGTGGCCTGTGCGCTCTGCCCGGCCTCGTCGATTGCCATACCCACGCCTGCTTTGCCGGCGACCGGGTCGACGAATTCGAGCTGCGCGCGAAAGGCGCGGGCTACGAGGAGCTGCACGCAGCCGGCGGCGGGATCCTGTCCACGGTCGAGGCGACGCGGGCTGCCGACGAGGACGGGCTACGAGCCGCCGTCCGACGCCACCGCGAGTGGATGCTGCACGCGGGCACGACGACGTTCGAGGCGAAGTCGGGGTATGGCCTCGACCGCGAGACCGAGCTCGCATCGCTACGCGCGATCGCGGCCGAGGGCGGCATCCCGACCTGGCTCGGTGCCCACGCGGTACCGCCCGAGTTCGAGGATGCCGACGCGTACCTCGAGTTCGCGCTCGCCGAGGTGCTGCCCGAGGCGGCGCGCATCGCGCAGGCCGCAGACGTCTTCGTCGAGCAGGGCGCCTTCAGTGCGGAGCAGGCGAGGCGCTATCTCAGCGCGTGCCGGGAGGCGGGCCTCGCGCTGCGGCTTCACGGGGATCAGTTCATCGAGCAGGGGGCGATCGAGGTGGCCGTCGAGCTCGGCGCGCGGTCTGTCGACCACCTCGAGGCGACCGGCGAGCAAGGCGTTCGCACCCTCGCGAAGAGCGACGTGGTGGGCGTTCTCCTGCCGGTGAGCGCACTCTTCCTCGGCCGGCCGATGCCGCCGGGGCGGTCGCTCGCCGAGGCTGGCGCCGCGATCGCGCTGGCGACGGACTTCAACCCCGGCAGCGCGTTCTGCGAGAGCCTGCCGCTGGTCTGCTCCCTCGCGAGCACGCAGCTGAAGCTGAGCCCGGCCGAAGCGCTCGCCGCCTGCACCGTCAACGCGGCTCACGTGCTGGGGCGTGCCGATGGGATCGGTCGGCTCGCTCCCGGCTACCAGGCGGACATCGTCCTGCTCGGCGCGCCGGACTGGCGGTACCTCGCGTACCACCTCGACGGCGAGGTCGTGAGCGGGGTCGTGACCGCAGGACGGCTCGCCTGGCGGCGCTAGGCTAGCCCCGTGCCCTCCCGAAAGCAGCGACGGCGCCGTGCGAAGGATCGCCGCCACGAATACGAGTACGTCTACGTGGACGAGGAGGGTCGCGAGGTCGAGGTCGAGCCCGACGGCGACGGGCGCAAGGAGCCGAAACGGCCCGACCGGAAGGCCCCTGCGACGACGCGGTCAGGCCGTCTGGTCCAGCCCGCGTCGTGGGCACGTGTCGGAAGGCGCGCCGCGATCTTCGGGCCCCTCATGTTCATCACCATCAGGCTCCTCGAGCGAGGGGAAGCGATCACCGTCAGCATCGTCCGCACGCTGACGCTCCTTCTGCTCTTCCTCCCGTTCAGCTACGTGATGGACTCGCTGATCTACCGCTCGTACCAGCGGCGCACCGGGCAGACGGGCGGGAAGCGCCGCTAGCGCGAAGGAGAGTCGCCGCCGCGGTAGTGACCCTCGCCGGGCCACGGCGCGAGGAAGAGCAGGATCTTGGCGCCGCTCGCGCTCGCGACGACGTGCCGCTCGTCCGGCTCGAACTTCACGAGCGTCCCGGGGCCGGCCTCGAGCTTCTCTCCGGCGGCCTCGATCTCCGCGGTGCCGTCGATGACGACCACGAATGCGTGCTCCTTCACCTGGTGATCACCCAGCTCCTGGCCCGGGTTGAGACCGATCAGGACCGCGCGGGCCTCGTCGGAAGAGTGCAGGACCACCGGCGAGCGGCTGCCGTCGGGTGTCTCGATCTCGGGTAGCCGCCAGCTGCGCACGCGGCGATCCTACCCGGCACCGGAGGCCGTCGAACACGCGGTTAGACTCGCTGCATGAGCCTCGCCGTCGACCGATACGAGCTCGGCCCGGTGGGCACGAATTGTTACGTGGTACGCCTGCAGCCCGGCGCCACAGAGGCCGTCGTCATCGACCCCGGCGCGGCCACCGACGAGCTACCGAACGCGTGCGCCGCGATCCTGATCACGCATTCGCACTGGGACCATCTCGGCGGCGTCGCCGACCTCGCCGAGAGAACGGGCGCGAAGGTGTATATGCCGAGGCAGGAGGCACCGGTGCTCGCGCGCCCGTCCGACTGGTTCCCTGAGATATCGCTCCGGCCCTACGACGCGGACGTCCTCCTCGATGGCGGCGAGACACTCGAGCTCGCAGGCATCTCGTTCGAGACTCTGAGCGTCCCGGGCCACTCGCCGGGCCACGTCGCCTACTACGCGGACGGAGCGTTGTTCTCCGGCGACGTGCTCTTCGCGGGCTCGGTCGGCCGCACCGACCTTCCGTTCTCCGACTGGGACACCCTTGTCGGCTCGATCCGCGGGTTGATGGACCGCTTTCCGCCGGAGACGATCGTCTATTCAGGACATGGGCCGGAGACCACGCTCGGCGCCGAGCTCGCCCGCAATCCCTTCCTCGCCGAGCTCCGCGCCTCGTGAAGTTCGAGGCGCCGAGGGGCACCCACGACATCCTCCCGTCCGAGCAGCCTCGCTGGCGGAGGGTGATCGAGGAGGCGGAGCGCCTGTGCAGCTTGTACGGCTACCGGCGGATCGACACGCCCGTCTTCGAGGACACCGAGCTCTTCCTGCGCACCTCAGGGCAAGGCTCCGATGTCGTGCAAAAGGAGATGTACACATTCGAGGACAAGGGCGGCCGGTCACTCACGCTGCGCCCTGAGGCGACTGCGCCGATCGCACGCGCGTACGTCCAGCACGGGCTGCACCGCGAGCCGCAGCCGCAGAAGCTGTACACGCTCGGGACGATGTACCGGTACGCCGCGCCGCAGCGTGGCCGCTACCGCGAGCACTGGCACCTCTCGGTCGAGGCCCTTGGCTCGGACGATCCCGCCCTCGACGCGGAGATCATCCAGCTCTACGACACGCTCCTCCGGAACCTGGGTGTTCGCGAGTACACGCTTCAGCTGAACTCGATCGGCGACCGGGAGTGCCGCCCCGCCTATCTCGAGCGGCTCGAGGCGTGGCTCGACGCGCACGAGAACGTCCTCGACGCCGAGGCGAAGGAGAAGCGAGCGACGAGCCCGCTGCGGGTGTTCGACGTGAAGAACCCGGCCGTGCTCGAGGCGCTGGCCGATGCACCGAAGATCGGCGAGTCGCTCTGCGACGCGTGCCGGGCCCACTTCGCCAAGGTTCGGAGCCTGCTCGACGCCTTCGGCGTGCAGTACGAGGTCGCTCCGACCCTCGTCCGTGGGCTCGACTACTACACCCGCACGACCTGGCAGTTCGAAGGTCCCGACGAGGGCGCGCAGTCGACGATCTCCGGCGGCGGGCGCTACGACTACCTCGTCGAGGAGATCGGCGGCCCGCCGACGCCCGGTGTCGGTTTCGGCGCCGGCCTCGAGCGGCTCCTGCTCGCGGTGGGCGACGGGTTCAGGGTGGACGCTCCGACCGTCGACGTCTTCTTCGCCCTGGACGAGGGCGCACCGCGAGAGCAGGTCCTGGCCCTCGTCGCCCAGCTCCGCCGGGCCGGTCTGAGCACAGAGACGGACTACGCGGGCCGGTCGCTCAAGGGACAGCTGACCCAGGCGGGCCGGCTCGGAGCCGAGGTCACGGTCGTCGTGAGCCCGGAGGGAGCGACCATTCGCAGGACCGGGACCCAGGACGAGACCGTTGCGCTCGACGAGCTGGCTGCGAGGCTCAAGTTTTGAGCTGGCGGGATCTCGGAGCGGGGGAGGTGCGGCCCGAGCACGTGGGGCAACGCCACAAGCTCGCCGGTTGGGTTGCGCGCCGCCGCGATCACGGTGGGCTCGTCTTCATCGACCTGCGCGATTCGACAGGCCTCTCGCAGCTCGTCGTCAACCCGGAGCGTGCCCCGGAGGCGGCTGCGGCGGCCCACGACATCCGCAACGAGTTCGTCCTCCAGGCCGAGGGCGACATCGCCGCGCGCGCCCCCGAGAACGTGAACCCGGGCCTGCCCACGGGCGAGGTCGAGCTCCAGGTCGACAAGCTCGAGATCATCTCGAGCGCTCCAGCCCTTCCGTTCCAGCTCGACGAGGAAGGCGTCGACGAGACGCTGCGCCTCCGCTACCGCTGGCTCGACCTGCGCCGCGACCGGCTTCAGCGGAATCTACGGCTGCGCGCCCAGATGGTGTCGATCATCCGGCGTGTGATGGAGGGCGCGGGCTTCCTCGAGATCGAGACGCCGATCCTCTTCAAGCCGACTCCGGAGGGCGCCCGCGACTTCCTCGTCCCCTCGCGCCTGCAGAAGGGGCGCTTCTTCGCGCTGCCCCAGTCGCCGCAGATCCTCAAGCAGCTGCTCGTGATCGCCGGCTTCGAACGCTACTTCCAGATCGCGCGCTGCTTCCGCGACGAAGACCTACGCGCGGATCGTTCGAACGAGCTGACGCAGCTCGACGTCGAGATGGCGTTTCCGGATGTCGAATACATCATCGGGCTGATGGAGGAGATGGTGCAGCAAATCTGGCGTGAGACGCTCGGCGTCGAGCTCGAGATCCCCTTCCCGCGGCTGACATACGCCGAGGCGATGCTCCGCTACGGGACCGACAAGCCCGACTTGCGGTTCGACCTCGAAATCCAGGACGCGACGGAGCTCACGCGCGGCTCGCAGTTCAGGGTCTTTGCGGATGCGCCGGCCGTCCGCTACCTGACGGTCCCTCAGGAGTACTCGCGCGCGGACCTCGACAAGCTCGAGGAGTTCGCCAAGGAGTGGGGGGCGAAGGGGCTCGCGTACATCGTCTACGGCGAGGACGGCGAGCCGCGCTCTCCGATCGTCAAGTTTCTCTCCGAGAAGGAGCTGGCAGCTTTCCGGGCGGACCCCGGCTCGACGGTGCTCTTCGGCGCGGGTGAGCCCGAGGAAGTGGCACGTGTCCTCGGCGCGCTTCGGCTCCGCCTCGGCCGTGAGCTCGGGCTCGTCGACGAGGACGCGTTCCGCTGGATGTGGATCACCGACTTCCCGATGTTCGAGTGGTCGGAGGAGGATCAGCACTGGACCGCGGTCCACCACCCGTTCACCCGACCGACTCCGGAGTCGGAGGGGCTGCTTGAGACCGAGCCGGGCGCCGCGCTCGCCGTTGCGTACGACCTGGTCGGAAACGGTGAGGAGCTCGGCGGTGGGTCACTCCGCATCCACGAGGCGGATCTCCAGTCGCGGGTCTTCGAGATCCTGCAGCTCTCGCCGGAGCAGCAGCAGGCACGGTTCGGCTTCCTGCTGGAGGCGCTCGGCATGGGGGCTCCACCGCACGGCGGCATCGCCTTCGGCATCGACCGCATGCTCATGGTCCTGGCCCGCGAGCCCAATCTGCGAGACACGCAGGCCTTCCCGAAGAACCAGGCCGGGTTCGACCCGATGAGCGGGGCGCCCACGGAAGTTCCGAAGGAGCAACTCGACGAGCTAGGAATCCAGCTACTCCCGCAGAAGGAGAGTCCCCAGAGCGGTGGCGTAAGCGACGCCTAAGGCGCCAGCCCGATGCAGCCGATGTAGCGGGCATACTTTCGGCAGTACCTAGCGAGGAGGAACGGATGACGATCGAGGGACCAGGAGCAGCGCGCGAGACGCAGCCGGCGGTGATGTCACTGCCGCGCGTCGAGGACCTCGCGGTTATCGCCGGGGGCTTCGACGAGCAGGCGGTCCGCGAAGCGTTCGAGTCGTACCGTCGCCACACGGTCCAGCTCCAGGCCCAGCTCCGCGTCCTCCAGGCTGCCGGCCGGTCTGCACACGTCGACGCGACCGGGCACGCCGTCCGCATGGATGCGCTCCACCTGATCCGCGGGGCTGCGGAGTTCGCAGACATGCTCGAGCGCGACGCCCAGACGGCGTCTGCGGCTCAGATCAAGCGAACCGAGCAGGAAGTCCGCGAGAAGCAGGTCACCCTCCAGCAACACGAAGGTGAGATTCAGCGCTTCCGCGACGAGAGTGACCGCCAGCGGGATGAGATCGTGACAGCGGCCCGCAACGAGGCACGGCAGCTCGTGGCCGACGCGAACCGTGAGGCGACCAAGGAGCTTCGCGAGGCGGAGGCCCGTGGCGCGCGTCTTCTCGAGCAGGCCCGCCACCAGGCCACCGAGCTCACGAACGCGACGCGCGCGGAGGTCGAGCAGACGCTCGAGTGGGCGCGCGCCCAGGCGTCCACGATCATTGCCCGCGCGCAGACCGGGGCCGAGCAGTTGCTCTCTGCCGCCGGCTTGGGAGAAGCGGCGGCCAACGAGGTCGCGGCGGAGATCTCCAAGGCTGCTCAGGCGAGCGCTCAGGCGAGCCGGGCTGCGCCCGAGCCCGAGGCTCCATCGGTCCCGCCGGTGCGCTCTGCCCCGGCTCCGGCTACCCCCGAGCCGGCTCAGACCGAGCCTTCCGGGACCGCCCCGACCCCGCCTTCCGCGCCGGGAGCCGAGGAGCCCGAGGTGCCGCCCACGGGCTCCGGCGACACGAACACGTAGCGGGCTCTAACCTTCCGGGCGCATGCCAGCTGCACTTGGGCCGAGATTCGTGCTCGAAGCGGGCTTCCTGATCCTGCTGGCGGTCGTTGTCGGCTTCGCCGACCTGAGCCCGGCGCTGATCATCCTCGTCATGGCCGTTGCCTGGCTGCTCGTCGCGATGATCGAGTACTTCGCCTGGCGACAGGGCCCGCGCCTGGCCGGCACGCGTCGCGACGCTGCCGTGGCCGCCGAGCCGGCTGCGCCACCAGCGTCGGCCCACGAGGAGGTCGTCGAGGAGGTTCCACCGCCGCCACCACCGCCGGCGCCCCCGGCGCCTGACGAAGAGACGATGGTGGGATCCACCCCGCCGTCAGCAGAGGAGCCCGAGCGACCTGCGGAGTTCCTCGCTGCGCCGCCGGAGCGGGAGCGCTACAGCCTCGAGCCCTTGCAACCTCGGCCGCGCCGCCGCTGGGTCGTCTTCGGCCCGCGTGAGCGGCCCGAGGCGCCGCCCGAGGGTACGAGTGAAGAGGAGCCCTAGAGCCAAGGAGGCACACCGCTGGCTCTTCTGGCGGCGCCGTCGTGGGGTCGTCGGCGATCCTCCGGCGCCGAGTGCCTCTGTCGAGGACCCCCCTCCCGTCCTCGAGCTGGAGGTCGAGATAGCCGAGGTGATCGTGACCGAGGCCGCCGTCACCGGGCCCGCGGTCACGAAGCGCACACTCGACCTTTCAGGTCTCGAGGAGCCGGAACCTACGCCTCCGTCGGAGGCACCGTCACCGAAGGAGCCGACCGTCCCACCGCCGCGAACGTCCGTGCCACCTCCAACCGCACCCGTCGATCAGCCGCCCGTCTCGCCCCCGCCGAGGCCGCCGGCCCGCGAGTGGAACCTCTGGGAGCTCGAGCGCCTGGCCCGCGAGCACGCGGGCACAGCGCCGCTGGACGAGGAGTGGTCGGCCCTCTTCGTCTATCTGCGGCAGTTCGCCAGCGTTGAAGGCTCTCTGCCCAAGGAGTTCGACGACCTCGTCCGTGAGTCTTTTGCCGAGCTCATCCAACCGGCGTGACGCCTGCGGTCGCACAGCGGGTGATCACGTTGACGGCGATCGCCCTGTTCGCGGTTGTGGTCGGGCTCGCGATCGCCGCCAGCCGTAGCGGCTCGTCGTCGCGCGAACGACTGCCCGAGCGAGTCGGTCCCTGGTACCACGCCGGCGCGGCGCCGATGAGCAGCGCGGTTGAGGGAACGACGACCGGCTGCGGCGTCCGGCTCCGGGCGTCGACCGTCGGTATCGCCGACCCCGTCCTTCCGTGCGGCGCAAAGCTCTACGTCGGCTATGGAAACCAGGACGTCCTGACCCAGGTGATCGCGGCGGGCCCGGAGGCGAGGGGAGCGCGGTTCGGTCTGACCCAGGCGCTCGCGCAGGACCTCGGGGTCGAGGGGCCGGTCACCGTCCGCTGGAGTTACGCACGCTAGAGTGACCCGGTGCTCGACCCTGTGCGTGGCCCTGTCGCACATTGTTGAACCAACACCACTGCATAGGGAGCCTAGGTCCGGGGAGCCTTCGGGCGTAACCGGCCGGGCACCCACCTGGCTTGTCCAGGTTCGCAGTGCGGCAGGGCATCACCGGCAGGGTGGGGCACCATACTTCTCGCTAGCCTGGCTTCCATGGTCGAAGTCACCGGAGATGCAACCCGGGAGGGCGAGTGGTCCTGCGTACGGCTCGTCGTCGACGGAGACCGGATCGTCGAGGCGGACGCGGAAGGGCTCGAGGCCTCTCTCGTCGGCCTGACGCTGCTCGAAGCAGCCGCAGTTCCCGGCGAGCGGCTCGCGGCGGACGCGCTCGCGAACGCGATCGGGCCGATCTTCCAGGCGACGCCGACCCCGGAGCGCGTAGCCGTGGCGATGAGCGGCGGAGTCGACAGCGCCGTCGCGCTCCTGCGGGCCGGCCCTGACGCGATCGGCGTCACCCTCCGACTCTGGATCGATCCGAAGGCCCCGCACAGCGAGCGCGCGTGCTGCTCGCCCGAGGCCGTGATCGCGGCTCGGGAGACTTGCCACTCACTTGGGATTCCGCACGTGACCCTCGATGCACGCGAGGCCTTCCGGCTCGCGATCGTCGAGCCGTTCGTCGAGGGCTACGCGCGCGGCGAGACCCCGAACCCGTGCACGCGATGCAACGGCAGCTTCCGTTTCGCCCAGCTGATCGCGTTCGCTAGGCAGGCGGGTGCCGCCCGGCTTGCGACCGGCCACTACGCGCGAATCGTCGAGCACCGTGGCCGGCTCCTGCTCGCTCGAGCCGCGGACGAGCGAAAGGACCAGTCGTACATGCTCGCGCGTCTCGATCCCCGCCGGCTCGATCGCATCTGGTTCCCCCTCGGCGAGCAGACGAAGGAGGAGACGCGCGCCGAGGCGGAGCGCGCCGGCCTGTCGGCCGCCCGGCGGCCTGAGAGCCAGGAGGCGTGCTTTCTCGGAGGCAGCGACTACAGAGAGTTCCTGGAGCGTCAGGGTCTCGGCGACCGCGAGGGCCCGGTTGTCGACGAGGAAGGCACGAGACTCGGCTCGCACCGCGGCTTCTGGCGGGTCACTCCCGGCCAGCGCCGGGGACTGGGCATCGCCGCCGGTCGCCCCGCGTTCGCGCTGCACAGCGATCCGCAGACGAACACCGTCGTCGTCGGCCCGCGTGCGTCTCTCGCCCGGCGAACGGTCACCGCTTCGGGAAGGCTGTTCGCATCCGTCACACGAGGAGACGCAAAGCTTCGGTACCGCTCGCCGGCAGTGGCTGCCGACGTCGAGCCGACTTCCGAAGGCTTCCGGCTCACGCTGGATGAGCCTGCCTACGGCGTGGCGACCGGCCAGACCGCAGTTCTCTATGAGGGCGACGTGGTCGTCGGCTCTGGGACGATCGCCTCGAGCGCGCCGTGAGCCGCATCCGGAATGCCTGGTGCGGCGTTATCCAGAGCGAGAGGAGCCGATGCTGACCCCGGACGAGATCACCCTCACCATGCCGCGCGACCGCGCGTTCTACTCGGTCGCGCACCTCGTGCTGGGCGGGCTCGTCATCCGGCTCAACCTCACCATCGAGCACCTCGAAGATCTCCAGCTCGCGCTCGACGCAGTGCTCGAGCGTTCGCGCGAGCGTGAGGACGTGACGATCACGGTGAGGCTCAGGGAAAGCGAGATCGAGACTTCCGTGGGCCCCATGCGCGACGGCGTGCGTGACGAGCTCGAGGCGAAGAAAGGTGAGGACGTCGGGCTTCGCAGGATCCTCGACACGCTCGTCGACAGCGTGGAGCTCGTCCCAGGAGAAGGCGGCGACTGGGTGAAGCTCACGAAGAAGGTGGAGGCGCGGAGCGGATGACGTCTGTCGACGACCGCACGCTGCTTCGCCGATATCACGAGGACGGTGATCTCGCCGCCCGTGAGGCGCTGATCGAGCAGTACATGTCCCTCGTGCGGTCGTTGGCGCGGCGCTACTCGTACCGGGGGGAGCAGCTCGACGATCTCGTCCAGATCGGGGCCATCGGCCTGATCAAGGCGATCGACAGGTTCGACATCGACCGCGGCGTCGAGCTGACGACGTATGCGACGCCGAACATCATCGGCGAGATCAAGCGCCACTTTCGCGACAAGGGGTGGTCGGTGCGCGTGCCGCGCGGGCTCCAGGAGCTCAACGTCCAGCTCTCGAAGATCATCGAGGAGCTGACGGTCGAGCTCGGCCGCTCACCGACGATTCCCGAGCTGGCGAAGGCAGCGGGTTCGGAGGAGGAGGCTGTGGTCGAGGCGCTCGAGAGCGGGCGAGCGTACAGCTCGGTGTCGCTCTCGACGGGCGGGGGAGGGGACGAAGACGGCGATCTCGACCCGCTCGAATCACTCGGGGCCGAGGAGCCGCAGTACGAGGTGTCGGAGGACCGGGCCTTGCTTGCTCCCGGGTTCCGGGCGCTCGACGAGCGCGAGCGGCTGATCCTGCACCTTCGGTTCTTCAAGGGCCTGACGCAGTCTCAGATCGCACAGCAGGTCGGCATCTCGCAGATGCACGTCTCGAGGCTCATCCGCCGCGCCCTGGAGCGGATTCGCCAGGAGATCGGCGCCGAGGAAGCAGAGCGGGTCGCCAGGCGGGCTGCGGGCGGCTGATCAGCGCCCTCTGTTTAAGGCACAGTCCACCTCCTCCCCGGTTCGATCGTACTGACCAAATTCGCACGCGTGTGGCGCGCGTTCGTGCCGAAAGTGCGACTCGTACAATCACCTTCGTGCATACGAACGCCGAGCTCCGCGAGGGCTTCCTGTCGTTCTTCGAGTCGAAGGGGCACAAGCGTCACCCATCCGGCTCGCTCGTCCCGCCCGAGTGGGACCATTCGACGCTGCTCAACAGCGCCGGCATGCAGCCGCTGATGCCGTACTTCCTGGGCCGTGAACCGCCACCGGCACCGCTCCTGGCCACGTCACAGAAGGTCTTTCGAACCCCGGACATCGACGAGGTCGGTCGGGACGGCCGCTACCTGACCTTCTTCGAGATGCTCGGCAACTTCTCGTTCGGCCAGTACTTCAAGGAGGGCGCGATCGAGTTCGCCTGGGAGTTCGTCTTCGAGCACATGAAGATCGACGCCGACCGCTTCTGGGTGACCGTCTTTGCCGGCGACCCCGAGCTCGGTCTGGGGGAGGACGACGAGGCGGTCCGGCTCTGGGAGCAGATCGGGATGCCTGCAGACCGGATCATCCGGCTCGACCGCTCGCAAAACTTCTGGTCGGTCGGTGGTCCCGGGCCCTGCGGCCCGGACACCGAGCTGTTCTACGACCGCGGCGAGGGCATCGGCTGCGGCCGCCCCGAGTGTGCCCCGGGCTGCACGTGCGAGCGCTATCTCGAGTTCTGGAACCTCGTGTTCATGGAGTTCGAGCTGCACGCCGACGGCACCGTCACGCCGCTGCCGAGCCAGAACGTCGATACCGGGATGGGCCTCGAGCGCGCTGCCTCGATTCTGC
>Ga0307302_10000910_pt1 | contig 13026 bp, 8 predicted proteins | sample ER_DNA_183_FD_194490 | JGI IMG/M metagenome (GOLD analysis project Ga0307302, IMG submission 194490) | Bulk soil microbial communities from the East River watershed near Crested Butte, Colorado, United States - ER_DNA_183 | ecosystem: Environmental > Terrestrial > Soil > Floodplain | place: USA...
CGAGTGGGCGCGCAACGCCGACCGGCTCAAGCTCCTGCCTCGGCTCTGCGTCTCCTCGGAGGGCGCAGTCGATTCGATCCAGCTCATCTCCTCGAAGCCGCTCGAGCAGATCACCCGCCTGGGAGTCACGCCCGAAAGCGCGACGTCGGTCGTCCTGGCGCGCGTCCTGCTGCCGGAGGCAGAGCAGGTTCCGCTCGGTGACGAGGCGGACGCGAAGCTCCTGATCGGCGACGCCGCGCTGCGCAGCGCGTTCGAGGATCCGACACCGCACCACGATCTCGGTCGTCTCTGGACCGAGCGCACCGGGCTGCCGATGGTCTTCGCCGTCTGGGCCTGCGCCGACCCGCCGCCGGAGGGAATCTCGGAACTCGAAGACGCGCTCGTCGCCTCGGTGCGGCAGGCCCGCGCGGAACCGGAGCTTCTCGCGCGGGAGGCGAGCGCGCGCTACGGCTATCCCGCCGGTTTCCTGGCGCGTTACTTCGAGAAGCTCCGCTACCGCTTCGGCCCCCGCGAGCGCGCGGCGCTCTTCACGTTCCTCGAGCTCGCGCGTGATCACGGCGAGCTGGATCGGGTGCCAGATCTCCGTTTCGTCCACGGAGAGGCCGTGCTCGCATGAGAAATGGAGTCGGCCAGGTCCTCGACAAGGCACTCGACGGCGAGCGACTGACCGACGCCGAGGCGCTGACGCTGCTCGAGTCGAAGGAGCTCGTTCCGATCGGGAAGGCGGCCGACGTGCTCCGGGCGCGCAGGAGCGATCCCGATCGGATCACGTTCATCATCGACCGCAACGTCAACTACACGAACGTCTGCGTCACCGATTGCGACTTCTGCGCCTTCTACCGGCGGCCCGGCGACCGCACGGAGGGCTACCTGCTGCCGAAGACCGTCATCTTCAAGAAGATCGAGGAGACGCTCGCGATCGGCGGCACCGGCGTCCTCATGCAGGGCGGTCACCATCCCGACCTCGGCATCGACTACTACGAGGACCTCTTCCGCTCGATCAAGGCGCGTTATCCGATCCACCTGCATGCGCTCTCGCCTCCCGAGATCCAGCACATTGCGCGCCGCTCGAAGCTCGACATCCCGCGGACGCTGACGCGGCTCCGCGATGCGGGTCTCGATTCGATCCCCGGCGGCGGCGCCGAGATCCTCGTCGACCGCGTGCGCGACGTGATCGCCCCCAAGAAGACCCGCACCGCCGACTGGCTGAACGTCATGCGTCACGCGCACCGGCTCGGCATGTCGACGACGGCGACGATGATGTACGGCCACGTCGAGACGCTCCCAGAGCGCGTCGAGCACATGCGTCGCATCCGCGAGCTCCAGGACGAGACGCACGGCTTCCGCGCCTTCATCTCCTGGACGTTCCAGCCGGCGGACACGCGCCTGGCACCGCTTGTCACGCACCACCCGACCTCGTTCGAGTACCTCCTCACCCAGGCCGTAAGCCGGATCTACCTCGACAACGTCGACCACATCCAGTCCTCGTGGGTGACCCAGGGAATGAAGATCGGGCAGGTTGCGCTCGAGTTCGGCGCCGACGACCTCGGCTCGGTGATGATCGAGGAGAACGTCGTCTCGGCGGCCGGCACGACGCATCGCGCTTCGACGGACGATTTCGTCCGCGTGATCAAGGCGCTCGGCAAGACCCCGGTACAGCGCGACACGCTGTACCGCGACGTGCGAGTCTGGAACTGAATCCGGTTCGCAAGATGTAAAGGCTCCGCGGTCCCGCAGAGCCTTGCGCTAGCCTCGGGCAGGGTCGTGCTCCGCAGAGTCCTTATCGCAGTGCTCCTCGCGGGCGTCTTCGCGCCGTCCGCTGTCGCGGGGCGCGTGCTGCTCACGCCCGGCGTCACCTATCAGCGTCAACTCTGGTTCACTCCGCACGGACCCGAGGTCGTCCACATCATGACCGCGCCGAGGCCGGGCGGCCTGTACGCGCTGCGGCCCTACCTCTCCAACGGCTCGGTGCTCGGTCGGGAGACGGTGACCTCGATGCAGAAGCGCGCCTCGGCGAGCGCGACCGTCGGCGGCGTCAACGCCGACCTCTTCACCTGGAACGAGGGACTGCCGAGCAGCATCTACATGGAGTCGGGCGTCCTCACCACACCTCCGCACTCCAAGCGCTCCTCGGTCGGCATCACCGACGACGGGCGGTTGGTCGTCGAGCGGGTCGAGATGCTCGGCACCTGGCAGGGCTTGAGCCAGCGACGGCCTCTGAACGGCCTCAACCAGAGGCCGGGCCCGCAGGGTGTCTCGCTCTTCACTCCCGCGTGGGGATCGGCGACGCCCGCCGCACAAGGCACCGTGGAGATCACACTCGGCTCGTTGCCCCCTGCCGCTCCGTTCACGGACCTGACCGGAACCGTGACGGCAGCGAAGCCGGGTGGCGGCACTCCGATCCCGCCTGGAGGCGGGGTGCTCGTCGGCCGCGGCGCCTCGGCCGGGCGGCTCGCCGGTGAAGCTCCGGTTGGGCAGGAGGTCACGGCGCGCTTGGTGCTCCGGCCGCAGTGGAGCGGCGTCGTCGACGCGGTCGGCGGCGGTCCGATCATCGTCCGCAACGGCCAGCCCGTGTTTCGCGCTCTGGAGCAGTTCACCAGCACTCAGCTTTCGCTCCGAAATCCGCGCACGGCGGTGGGCCAGCGCGCGGACGGGCGCATCCTGCTCGTCGCCGTCGACGGTCGGCGGCCCGGCTACAGCGCCGGCATGACGAACTTCGAGCTGGCGCAGATGATGGTGCGGCTCGGCGCCGTGACCGCGAGCGCCCTCGACGCGGGCGGCTCGACGACCATGGCCTTCGACGGGAAGTTGCTGAACCGGCCCTCCGACCCCGGAGGAGAGCGCGCCGTCGCCGACGGCCTCTTCGTCTTCTACTACGGCGTGCACGCCCCGTTGCCGTCGGTACCGGTGCTCTCCCCGAACGGCGACGGGGTTGCGGAAGTCCAGTCGCTGAGCTACAAGCTCGCCAGGCCGTCGATCGTGACGGCGAGCATCGTCGGGCCCGATCGCATTCCCCGCCAGACCCAGACGGGGGCGCGCCAGCCCGGTGTTTATCGGCTCACCTGGTCGGGCCGCACCGCGCAGGGAGCACCTGAGCCCGAGGGTGCCTGGCGCTGGGTGATCAACGCCGTCGACGACGACCAGCAGCAGTCCAGCGTCACGCGCTCCTTCTACCTGAACAACACGCTGGGCTATCTGCGTGTCCGGCCTTCGCGCGTCTTCGTCCGCCGGCGCGGCGGCACGTTGCGCGTTGGCTTTCGGCTCGCTCATCGGGCGCTCGTGACCCTGACGATCGAGACGGCCAGCGGCGCGAGGGTGCGCACCATTCAGCGGAGGCTTGGACGTGGCCGGATGAGCATCCGCTGGGACGGACGCTACGGGAACGGCGTCCGCGCTTTCTCGGGGCCGTACCTCGCGCGCGTCCGCACCTCGAACGCCTTCGGTCGCGCCGAACTCGCACGCCGATTCTCGGTACGCCGGGCACGGCGCTAGATTCATCCGGTGCCGCTTGCCTCCCTGTCCGGTGAGCTGACGTCGCTCGTCGGCGACCACGGCCTGTACGCCGTCTTCGGCCTGATGGTGATCGACGCTGTTCTGCCGGCGGCGAGCGAGCTCGTGATGCTCTACGCAGGGGTCGTCGCCTCGGGCGCGATTGCGGCTCAGGGCGTCGTGCTCTTCGGCTGGCGCCTCGAGTCACCGTTCTGGGGTTTCGTCGCGATGTCGCTGGCCGGCGTTATCGGGAACACGGTTGGGTCGCTGATCGGCTGGGCGATCGGTGCCTACGGCGGCCGCCCCTACCTCGAGCGCCACGGGCGCTGGCTCCATCTCGGACCGGAGAAGCTTCAACGAGCAGATCGCTGGTTCGAGCGCTACGGTGACGCAGCGGTCTTCCTCGGAAGGGTGACTCCGGTCGTTCGCTCGTTCGTCTCGATCCCGGCCGGGGTCGCGCGGATGCCGGTCGTCCGATACACGGTGCTGACCTTCCTCGGCTGTGTGCCCTGGTGTTTCGCGTTCGCAGGCGTCGGCTGGGCCGTCGGAGCGAACTACGAGCACTTCCATCGCGATTTCCGGTGGGTCGAATATCTCGTCGTGGTGGCGGTCGTCGCTCTTGCGGTTGCGCTGTATGTCCGCAGACGAAGGTCAATTAGACTGGCTCGCCGTGCCGCAGATCCCGCTCGTTGACGTCCGGGCGCAGTACGCGCCCCTCCTGGACGAGCTGAAGGAGCGAATCGCCGAGGTCCTCGATTCCGGCCGGTTCATCCTCGGCCCGCACGTCCGCGCCTTCGAGGAGGAGGCCGCGACCTACCTCGGGGTGAAGCACGCGATCGGTGTCGCCAACGGGACAGATGCGATCGTGCTCGCACTCGACGCGCTCGGCATCGGCCCCGGCGACGAAGTCGTCTGCCCAAGCTTCACCTTCTATGCGACCGCCGAGGCGATCGTCCGGCGCGGGGCAACGCCGGTCTTTGCCGACGTCGACGCGCGGACGCTGAACCTCGATCCGGGTGAGGTGCAGCGTCGCGTGACGCCGAAGACAAAGGCGATCCTCCCGGTGCACCTCTTCGGGAGGCCGGCGGCGCTCCGCGAGCTTGCTGAGCTCGGCGCTCCGATCGTCGAGGACGCGGCTCAGGCCTTCGGGGCGCAGGGAGTCGGACGCACCGGCGTCGTCTCGACGTACAGCTTCTTCCCGACGAAGAATCTGTTCGCCCTTGGCGACGGAGGGCTCGTGACGACCGACGACGACGAGGTCGCGGAACGGATTCGGCTCCTACGCTTCCACGGGTCGCGCGAAAAGAAAGAATTCGAGCTCGTCGGCTACAACTCGCGGCTCGACGAGCTGCAGGCTGCGCTTCTACGCGTCTTCCTCCCGCACCTCGAGGAGTGGAACCGCTCCCGGCGCGAGGCGGCCGCGCGGTATGCCGAGCTCGGCCTGGGCGAGGTCTGCGAGCTGCCCGAGGACGAGCCCGGGCACGTCTACCACGTCTACGTCATCCGCTCGCCGGAGCGCGACCGGATCCGGGAGCACCTGGCCGCAGCCGGAATCTCCTCGACCGCGTACTACGAGACGCCGCTCCACCGGCAGCCGGCGCTGCGCTTCCTCGGCCAGGGCGAAGCGGACTTCCCGGTGACGGAGCGCGCCTCGGGTGAGAATCTGGCGCTGCCGCTCTGGGCCGGGATCGGCGTCGACGTGCAGGAACAGGTCGTCGCAGCAGTAAGAGAAGCGGTATCGCTGGAAGCCGTCCGATGAGGAGCCCGGTGAACAGACACCGGGTATGGCAGCTCGCCGCCGACGCGGGGCTGATTGCCGCCGCGTGGCTGCTCGCCTTCCAGCTGCGCTTCGACTCCTACGGCAAGATCCCGCCCTTCTACGAGAAGCTCGTCAGTTGGCGGACAGTCCTGCTCGTCGTCGCCATCAAGCTGCTCGTCTTCACCGCGTTCGGCTTCTACAACCGCTGGTGGCGCTACGTCTCGACGCGGGACATGTGGGGCGCTCTGCGCGGGGTGACCGTCGCCTCGCTCGCGGCGAGCCTGACCGTCTACTTCTTCCCGCCGGTCGATACAGCTCGTCTCCCGCGTGGGATCGCAGTCATCGACTGGCTGCTCCTCCTCGCGCTCGTCGCGGGCTCCCGCCTGCTGGCGCGGTCGATCTTCGAGCGGCCCGGTGCGGCCAGCCTCGTCGCGCGCGGCAAGGAGGTGATCGTCGTCGGCGCCGGCGACGCGGGCCAGCTCGTGATCCGGGAGATGCTGAAGTCCCGCGCGCTCGGCTACACGCCGATCGGCGTCGTCGATGACGATCCGCGCAAGAAGAATCTCCGCCTGCACGGCGTGCGCGTGCTCGGGACGACCGAGGATCTGCCGCACATCCTGAGCGACAACAGGCCGGACGAGCTGCTGATCGCGATTCCCTCGGCATCGGGTGAGGTGCGCCAGAAGGTGGTCGAGAGCGCCCGCGACGCGCACGTGCCCGTGAAGACCCTGCCCGGGCTCTACGAGCTCATCTCAGGCGACAGCAACCTGGCGGCGCAGATCCGCCCGGTGCAGGTCGAGGACATCCTCGGCCGGGAGCCCGTCGAGGTCGACTTCGAGGTCATCTCCGCCTATCTGCGCGACGAGACCGTGCTGATCACCGGCGCCGGGGGCTCGATCGGCTCGGAGCTCTGCCGGCAGGCCGCACGGGCCGGCGCGGCGCGCCTGATCCTCGTCGACCAGGCCGAGTCGTCGCTCTACGAGATCGAGCGCGAGCTTGTCGACGACCGCGGCTTCCCGGCCAGCGTGCCCGTGATTGCCGACGTCGGCAACCGCGAGAAGCTGCGCCAGGTCTTCGACCGCTACCGCCCCGGCGTCGTCTTCCACGCCGCCGCCTACAAGCACGTGCCGATGATGGAGGCGAACCCGCTCGAGTCGGTGCGCAACAACGTGCTCGCGACGAAGGTCGTCGCCGAGGTCGCGGTCGAGTTCGAGGCCAGCCGTTTCGTGCTCATCTCGACCGACAAGGCTCTGAATGCGCAGGCCGTCTACGGGCAGTCGAAGGCGCTCTGCGAGTGGATCGTGGAGGCCTACGGGGCCCGCGAGGACATCTCGACCCGCTTCGTCGCCGTCCGCTTCGGCAACGTCCTCGACTCCGCCGGCAGCGTGATCCGGATCTTCAAGCGGCAGATCGCCAAGGGCGGCCCGGTGACGGTGACAAACCCGGAGATGACGCGTTTCTTCATGACGACTCCCGAGGCGGTCTCGCTCGTGATCCAGGCGGGCTCGATCGGGGGCCGCGGCGAGATCTTCGTGCTCGACATGGGCGAGCCCGTGAAGATCCTCGAGCTGGCGCGGTCGATGATTCGCCTCTCGGGCAAGGAGCCCGATCGCGACATCCCGATCGAATTCATCGGCGTCCGCGCCGGCGAGAAGCTGCACGAGGAGCTGTGGGGCGAGAACGAGGTCGTGGACGAGACGGCGCATCCGAAGATCCATCGCGCAAGCCGCCCACCGGTCGACGGCGTGTGGCTCGAGGAGGAACTGGGTGGCCTCGAGCACTTTGTCGAGGCGGGCGAGACGCTGGAAGCCGTCTCGCGGCTCTCGGCGATGGTGCGCAACCCGCGCCGAGTCGGCGTTACACAAGAAGACACGGTTTCGGAGCAGACGCTGCACTAAGGCCGGCCGCTGCCCTGAGTAGGGTGGCCCGGTGCCCGAGCACGCCATCTTCGACGGGTTGAACCCCGAGCAGCGCCGCGCCGTCGAGGCGGTGCGCGGACCCGTTTGCATCCTTGCCGGCGCGGGCTCCGGCAAGACGACGACGATCACGCACCGCGTCGCGAACCAGGTCGCGAGCGGCGCGTTCCGATCCGACGAGATCCTCGCCGTCACCTTCACCGACAAGGCGGCGGGCGAGATGCGCGGCCGGCTGGAGGCGCTCGACGTGACCGGCGTACGCGCGTGCACGTTCCACTCGGCGGCGCTCGGTCAGCTGCGCTTCTTCGCTCCAGAGCCGCTCGGCAAGATCCTCGCCTCGAAGGCGCTGCCGCTCCGCTACATCGGGAACTCGCTCCCGCGGCCCTACCGCTTCCGGCCCGCTGCCGACCTCGCGACCGAGGTCGAGTGGGCGAAGAACCGGCGCATCGCGCCCGGCGACTACGCGCGCTCTCTGGGCGACCACGAGCCGCCGATCCCGAAAGACCTGATGCTCCGCGTCTACCGCGACTACGAGCGGCGCAAGGCCGACCAGGGCTACGTCGACTTCGAGGACCTGATCGAGATGGCGATCCGGCTCTTCGATGCCGACGCGGGCGCGCTCGAGCAGGTGCGCGACCGGTATCACGCGTTCACCGTCGACGAGTACCAGGACGTGAACCTGCTCCAGCAAACGCTGCTCGACCGCTGGCTCGGGGAGCGCGACGAGCTCTGCGCTGTCGGTGACGACTACCAGTCGATCTACGCGTTCACCGGCGCGAGCCCCGATTACCTGCTCTCGATGCCGACCCGCTTCTCGGCCGCGGCTGTCGTCCGGCTCGAGGAGAACTACCGCTCGACACCCGAGGTCCTCGCCTTCGCGAACCGGCTGGTGCCGCGGCTCGGCGGGGCGGAGAAGGTGCTCCGCGCCACGCGCCCCTCCGGAGCCGAGCCGGTGACGCGCTCGTTCGGCGAGGCCGAGGTCGAAGCGACATTCATCGTCGAGCGCATGCGCGAGCTGCACGCGGCCGGCACGCCGTACGAGGAGATGGCACTGCTCTTCCGCACGAACGCGCGCTCGGCGGACTTCGAGGAGGCGCTCACCGAGGCCGAGATCGCGTCCCAGGGCGCGGCGCTACTCTCTCGTGACGGAGCCAGGCAGCTACTGAAGGCTCTGCGCAGCTCCAGCGCGTCTGTCACCGACGTGCGCCGGATCGCGCTCGAGCAGGGGATGCTCGAGACGATTCCCGACAAGCTCGGCGAGCGCGAGGTCACGCGCCAGAACGATCTCGCTCGCATCGTCAGGCTCGCCGAGGAGTTCGGCGAAGGTACCCTCGCCGAGTTCATCGCGCAGCTCGAGGAGCGCTTCGGGAGAAATGCCGGACGAGGGGTGCATCTGCTCACGTATCACCGGGCGAAGGGCCTGGAGTTCGATGCCGTCTTCCTTCCGCGCCTCGAGGAGCGCGAGCTGCCGTCGAAGCTCTCCAAGACTCCTGCCGCGATCGCGGAGGAGCGCCGGCTCCTCTATGTGGGGCTGACGAGAGCGAAGCGCCACCTGACCGTGACCTGGTCGGGCAAGCCCAGCCGCTTCCTCGCCGAGCTCGAGATCGAGACTCGCGCAGCCCCAGCGACGAAGGCGATCGAGCCCGACGATCCGCTCTACGCCGTGCTCAAGAAGTGGCGGCTGGAGCAGGCGAAGGTCGAGGAGCGCCCCGCGTACGTGATCTTCCACAACTCGACGCTGGCCGAGATCGTGCGCCGCGCCCCGCGCAGTCGTCAGGAGCTCGCCGAGGTGCCGGGCGTCGGACCCGCGAAGCTCGAGCGATACGGCGACGATGTGCTGGCGGTGCTCGCCGCCGAGGCCTGACGGCCCCGGCGGCGGAGCAAACGGAACTCAGGCGCCCGGAAGGCGGAACAGCATCAGCTGTCCGGCCTCGCGCATGAGGGTGACGCCGGGGTAGGGGCTCGGCGCCGTCTCGATCTCCCAGCCGTGCGCCTGGACGTCGAGCAGGAACGCACCCGGGCCGAAGGCCGCCGAGGCGTCGATGATGCCACTCGACTCCCATGAGCCGATCGGTAGGTCCGGCCGCTGGGACTGGTTCACCTGCGCGACGGGCACGAGCGGGCCGGCCGGCAGCGTGTAGCGCCAGACCTTGGCGTAGCCAATCGCTGCGCCCTGGTTGTGGGCGCCTGGATCCTCCGTGATCAGGAGGCTGTTCTCGGTCGTCTCGACGTTGTCCGGCTGGTGCATCGCCGCCGCGTTGTCGTAGCCGAGCGGGTCCTGGTCGATGAGCACCGAGAGGCTCTGCACCGAGAGCGGGTCATTCGGGTCGAGCACCATCTTGAAGATGCGCCCGTTCGGGTATGGGCCCCGCGTGCCAGAGGCTCCGCGCCGGAGACGGCCCGCGCCGTCCGGAATCGCCCGCGGCTCACCGGTGTCGGCGAAGTAGACGACGGTAGGCGTGTTCCGGTCGTAGGCGATGTCCTCGATCCGGATGAACTGGAGCGCCCGGACGACGTTGTGGCTCCAATACTCGAGTACCCACTGAGGTCCGTCGGGAATCGCGCCCGGCGGCGATGGATAACCGAAGTCGGCCGCTCTGACGTCGGTCCCGTCGGCCCTCTTGCCCGTCGCGATCGCCCGCGGCACTGGGATGAAATGTCCAGAAGCGCCGTTGGCCGCCGGGAAATCGCCGTAGTCGTTGACGTTCGGGTCGTCGGCCACGAAGGCGTACAGCGTGCCCTCGTCGTTCCAGAGCGCGTGGCCGCTTGCGGCCGAGTAGAGATAGAGCTGCGACGCCGGAGCGTCGAACGTGTCGTCGCCCGAGAGCACGACGGGATGGCCGTAGCCGGGCACCCCGACGTCGTTCTCGTGGTTGTGCCGCCCCATCCCGAAGATCGAGCGGTGGTCGCCGCTCTTCGTGTCCAAGGCGACGACGACGCCGGCCTGCTCGGCAGACGGCTCGTCGAGAGAGACGAACGGCGGGTGCCATGCATAGCCTTGCCGCAGAACGATGTCCCGAGCCTCCTCGTTCGTGAGCAGGAGCTCCCGCTCAAAACCCTGCTCGGGACCGACGAGGAAGTTCGAGCAAAAGCGCTGGTAATTTGACCTCGAATCGATCGCGTAATCACCTCGCAGCACGCCGGCACTGTGTTGATTCAGCCGCAGGCGGCTGACCAGCGAGTTGGTGAAGTCGCTACGCGCGGCCGGGAACGGGACGAGCGACGTCTCGTGGTTGACGTAGACGTCCATCGTGCCCCGGCCGTTCCGCGTGAACGAGATCCCGTCCGGGATCGACTCGAACCTGTAGCCCCGGACCGAGTCCCCGACCGAAATGATCGGCTTCACGCTCGAACCTGGAGCCAGCGGCGTCAGCAGCGCCGGCACTGACGTGTGGAATCCCGAGATGTTGTCCGCGGCACCCGTGGGCAACGCAATGACCGCCGCCACCGCCGCCGCTCCGGCCGCGAGCATGCACAGCCTCTTCCTCATCACTCTCCCCCTTAGAAGTTGCTTGCGGCGCGAGAGTCTAAGGCGCCGCTTGCGGTGCCGCCCTCAGGACGTGCGGGCCTAGCCCGCGCGTCCGTCTGAACTGACCGGTCGATCCACCGGACTCGACGCTATGGCTTCATGGCGGAGAGCAAAAGGTCGAGCAGGAGCTTCGGATCACGTCGCACACGGGGCGCCTCGTCCCCCGTTCGCTTCTCGAGAGCGAGCGCGCGCGGATCTGTGAGCGGGCGCAGGCGGCCCTCGGCGATCAGCAGCTCGTCCACGCCGCCGATTCGCCCTCCGTAGGTGGTGTACACCGGCACGCCGAGCGCCGCGGCCTCGCGGTTCATCGTCCCTCCGGCCGAGACGACGAGGTCGGCAAGCGCGATCAGGCTCTGGGCATCGACGGCGTGCTCGGGGACGACCACCGACGGGAGCTCGAGCCCGATGACGTAGGCACGTTGTTCCGCGCTCCGGGGTAAGACGACCGCCTGCACGCTCTCCTGCCCGCCGAGGTGGGCCAGAAGCCGCGGGAAGAAGGGGTTCGAGCGTCGGTGGTAGAGCGAGACATCCGGGGGTGTCCTGACGACGACGAGCGTCCGGCCGCTCTCGACGCCAAGCTCGGCGAGCACCGAGCGGTCCGGCTCGAAGTCGTAGAGGTAGTACTCCTCCTTCAGGCCCGGGTACTGCAGGAGCTTCGGTGGGCGCACGCCGAAGCGCGCCATCCGCTTCGGAGGAATCGCCTCGGGCACGACGACCTTCGTCGCCGCGCGATCGCCGAGGTGATGCTGGAGGGTCGCGTATTCGTAGTCGTGGGTCGTCGCGCTCGGGATTCCGAGGCGCCGCGCGGTCACCGTCAGCTCGTGCGAGCCGTGCGCGAGCGCGAGGTCGTACCCGCGACCCCGCGCGTAACGCTTCAGGGCGCGTAGGCGGCCCGTGAGCGCGAAGGCCTTGCCCAGGCGCGACCGGCCGCCGTGCTGCCCGATCACCGTCGCCTCGATGCCGTGCCGGTCGAGGAGCTCGAGCGTCTGCGCATAGTCACGCGTCGTGACCTCGACCTCGTCTCCCCGTTCGCGCAGGAGCCCGATCAGCGGCCGGAAGACGAGCACGTGCGCCGGCGCCGAGATGTCGACCCAGACTTTCACCTCGCGAGCGCTTCGACGCGCGGCTCCCGAAGCGGCCCCGGGGTCCGCTCGACATGGCGCTCGTGCCAGAGCGTGAAGGCGAGGAGCCCCCACAGCTGGCGGCTCAGGTCCTCGCGTCCCGCCACGTGATCCTCGATCAGGCGCGAGACGGTGTCCGGCTGGAAGAAACCCTGGCGGCGGAGCGTCTCGGGCGAGAGCGTCTCGCGCGCAAACGGCGCCAGCTCGCCCCGCAGCCAGGCCGCAGCGGGGATCGAGAAGCCGCGCTTTCGCCGGCGCAGAAGCTCGGGCGGCAAGAGCGGAGCGGCCGCCTTGCGCAGCAGTACCTTCTTGCGCAGCCCGCGCACCTTGTGGCGGCTCGGAAGCGCGAGCGCGAAGTTCGTCACGACCGGGTCGAGGAACGGCACCCGCGCCTCGAGCGAGTGGGCCATCGACGCGCGGTCGGTCTTCACGAGCAGGTCGTCGACGAGGTACGTGCCGAGGTCGACGTCCTGGAGCCGAGCGAGCAGCTCTGCGCCCTCCGTCTCGCCGAAGCGGGCCCGGAGCAGGTCGACAGGATCAAAGCTACCGCGCCGACCGGTGAGCTCGGCCCGTCCGTCGCGCGAGAAGATCTCCTTCCAGCCGTGGTGCCGCTCGAGGGGCGGTAGTCCCGCCGCCCGAACGAAGCGCTTCGCTCGGTAGTCGAAGCTTGCCCGCGCGCTCGAGCTCGGCAGGCGTTCGACGAGAGGACGGAGGACCGGTGCCGCCCAGGCGGTTCGCTGCGCGAGCAAGTCGGCCGCGTACGTGTAGTAGCCGCCGAAGAGCTCGTCGCCCCCCTCGCCGGAGAGCGCGACTTTCACGTCCTCGGCGGCGAGCTGGGAGACGAGATACGTGGGAAGCGCAGACGAGTCGGCGAACGGCTCGTCGAAGGCGTCCGCAAGCGCCGGCAGGAGCAACGCGGCATCGGGACGCAGCACGAGCTCACGATGCTCAGTGCCGTACCGCTGCGCGACGAGCCGCGCGTCGCCGAGCTCGTCGAAGCTGCGCTCTTCGAAGCCGATCGAGAACGTGCGCACGGGCTTGGACGTCTCCTCGGCCGCGAGCGCGGCAAGCGTCGCCGAGTCGATGCCGCCCGAGAGCAGAACGCCGACCGGGACGTCGGAGACGAGGTGTGCCCGAACAGAATCCCGTAGGCGCGCTCTGAGCTCCTCGATGAGCTCCGCCTCTTCGTACTCAAGGACGTCGGCGGCCGAG
>Ga0307302_10000912_pt1 | contig 13018 bp, 8 predicted proteins | sample ER_DNA_183_FD_194490 | JGI IMG/M metagenome (GOLD analysis project Ga0307302, IMG submission 194490) | Bulk soil microbial communities from the East River watershed near Crested Butte, Colorado, United States - ER_DNA_183 | ecosystem: Environmental > Terrestrial > Soil > Floodplain | place: USA...
GGGGGAAGTCCAGGGGCGGTTAGGGGCAGTGTGGGGCAGGTGGGACGTGCTTGCTGCTGGTGGTGGGGAGGGGTTGGCCGGGTTGTGGCGCTTCTGCTGCTGTCTGGACGGCTGCCTGGGCAGTGTGGGCGTGGTCGGGCAGGCCGGGTGTCCCGACTTGTGAGGCTGGTGTGGATGTCCGTGAGGTCAGCAGCGCAGCGGTAGCGCCCGCAGGCGAGCGAACGCGGCGGCCAGTGCGCTGGCCCAGGGCCAGGTGCGTTGCAGGCGGACGATCAGGCGGCGGGCGTGGCGGACGACGCGGGCGGCCACGTGCAGCAGCCGGTAGCGCAGGGTCTTGGGCTCGGCCACGGCCAGCTCGCCATCCAGAAGCAGCGCCTGCGCCCAGCAGAGCAGTGAACCGCCAGTGAAGATGGCGGTGGTCCCTGATGATGGGGCTGGTCCTGCCGGACAGGTCTGACCCTGAACCGCCCTGACCGTGGTGTCATCCCGGGAGCTGTCGGCCTGCCCAACAGGGCCGCGTGAAGGAGCAGTACGCCACCTTGGGCGCCAACGTGGTGGTCGAACTGTACAGCGAAAGCCACGCCCGCCAGCCAACTACCCGCGCCTGGGCCATCATCCGACGGGCCGACCGCAACCACCGGCTGGCCGGCCAACGCACCAGCCGCCCCGACCGCCGCCACGCCGACCGAGCCGACCGCACCAGCCGGTCCCAACAACCCCAGGAGCGGAAGCTGGCGGCCGATGCCCGCTAACCTTTACTGGCTCTACCCGCGGACAGGGAGCAGTGGTTCCACCACCCCGCCGCTCGGAAAGGAACATAGTCACGTCGACAAGCCGCCGGGGCCGCGGTAGATGTGGCCGGGGACTATTCAGGGGATCGGAGGTCTGAGCGCATCGCACTGAGTACGGGGTCCGCTGCTTCAACTATGGCCTTGTAGTTAGCCTCATGATCATATGTGTCATTAAGAGCCTCAATAACAAAACGATTGAACAGCTGCCGTTGTTGAAGTGCTGCTTTCGCGGTCTTCAATGGTGCTACTAGCCTAATGAGTTCACATACTTCGTCATAGTCGGCCTGAGCAGCCTCGAACGCCTCCAACTTGGCGTCACGCAGTTCGCGAATGCGCTCCTTCCACAAGCGCTCCTCCTCTAGGCTCTTGTCTTCTGCGAGGACTAGCCCGTTGCGTCCATTGGCCTCGTCAAGAGTTCCAGAACGTCGGGCCTCTGCGAGTTCCCGGATCGCATTTTCTAACCGGTCAGCCGCGAGTTGATATCGTGTGTAGATTTGCACAAGCTCCTCACGGCGCTTGGTTATTTCGATGTGCTCTCGTTCCTTCGCCGTTACCTGCTCGCTCCATCTACGGTCTTCGTGAATTTTGAGGGTGTCGAATCTCTGCTGTGATCGCGCCTGATAAAGTGCAATAGTGCCAGTGAGGCTACCGCCGACTAATACCCCGGCGACCGCGACCCAGCCGCTGTCGGCCAAGGTTCTCCCCTCCTGTGGTCAGAGCGTGCCGGCCGAGGACGGACGCCGTAGGCGGCCCCCCGCAGGCTGGCCTTGAGGAAGAGTAGAGGAAGTTGTGACGAGCCGGAACGATCGGCGGATTGACCGTCCGCTGCTTCCGGAACGACCTCCGTCCGGACGGCCGCTGTCCGGTACACCAGGCCATGCTGGTGACCGGCGCGGCCTTACGGCCCGGATCAGGTGTCCGGCTTGCCTCCGCCCGCCGGTCACTAGCGCACCCACCCGGGGTGGGCCTTGCGGCAGCTCCGCGGACATGGCAACTCGTGCAGCGCGCGGCCGGACACGGGTCCGGAACCGCTGCTGCCGCAGGCCACAGCCGCGGCCAAGTGAGGTGGCATGGTCGGTGTCCGGCCAGGATCGCGAACCCGACTGAGCTGGGTGAACGGGAATGGTCCCGCCGCAGACACTGCCGGACTCGTCCGCTGTGGCCGTCCGCCTGCCGTCCAGGTTCCGGACGCCGCGGACGGACGGCCACGTCCGGTGTCCGGCTGGCGGCTGTGGTGGCTAGGGGAACCGGTCGTCGGGTTGGCGGCCGCTGGTGGGATGCAGCCAGCGCCGGTGGGTGCGGGCGAGCCGGGCGGTCAGGCGGCCGCGGAGCTGGTCGCGGACGTAGGTCATCGCCGGCCGGGTGAGCGAGCAGGCCTCCTCGAAGCCGAGGTCGTCAACCTGGAACCCGGTGACCTCGCCGTCCTGCCAGCAGCCGATGACCGCCTGGGCGACCTGGTCGGGGTCGACGCCGAGCTTGGCCCAGGTGTCGTGGGGCCAGGCGCGCAGCTCCCCGGTCAGGTCGGCTACGAACACCAGCTCACCGGCCTCTCGTTCGGGGTGGCCGGTGAGCAGCGCATAGACCAAGCTCCCCTCGGGCTGCGGAACTCGAGGATCCAGCAACGCGGCCGGGCCCACGATCAGGACAGTGCCGGCTTCGGGTTCACCGGCGGGTCCTGGGGGCAGCAGCAGGGCGAGGTAGCAGTCGGTGACCCGGCCAGACTCTGGGACTTCGCCGAGCGCGTTCGGGCCAAGCTGGTCCACTGCCCGTCTCCCGCCTTTCTCACATGGATGGTCGAGGGATGAGGCTACCCGCCCACCTGAGGACGTTGACCTTCAAGCGCCGTTCCCGCAGATCGCCGCCAACCGTAAGTGTTGGAGTTGAGTGCTCTCCTTGCGTTCAGTTAAGGGCTCTTGCGACGCGGCCCAGCTCGGCGACAAGCTCATGTGCCTGCGAGGCCTCCGGCGACCGACTGCTGGAGGGCGCGACGGGCGACCACATAGAAGACCACCGCCGGGATCACGTAGACCACCGAGAGGGCGGCCAGGAACCCCCAGTCCACCTGGGTGTAGGAGATGTAGGCGCGAAACAGCCCCAGAGCGATCGGCTGCTTGTCGGGGTCGGAAATGAGCACCAGCGGGATGAGGAACTCGTTCCAGGCGCCGATGAAGGCGATCAGGGCGGTCGCCCCCACGCCCGGTCCGGCCAGCGGCAGCACGACCCGGAAGGCCGCCTGCAGCCGGGTTGCCCCGTCGACCCAAGCGGCCTCCTCGATCTCGAGCGGCACGGTGTCGAAGAAGCCCTTCATCAGCCAGAGGGCCAGGGGCAGCTGCCAGGAGGCCAGCACCAGGGTCACGCCGTAGTAGGTGTCCAGGAAGCCCAGGCTGGCGGCGATGATGTACAGCGGGGCGATGATCGCGGTCGGCGGGATCACGCGGATCAGCAGCACTCCCAGCATGAGGGTCCGCCGACCCGGGAAGCTGTAGCGGGACAGGACGTAGCCGGCCATGGTGGCCACCACCACCAGGATCAGGGTCGCGCCCCCGGAGTAGATCAGGCTGTTGATGATGAGCCGCAGGCCGTCCTGGTTGGTGAACAGGTTGACGAAGTTGTCCAGCGTCCAGGTGCTCGGGATCTTGACGAAGATGCTCGCCTGCTCGTCGAAGGCAGCCAGGAGCAGCCAGCTGAAGGGCACGATGGCGAACAGGGCCAGCGCGAGCAGGATCAGGTAGGCGGCCGTCTTGGCCAGGCCGCGACCGGCCCTGGGGCGCGGTTGCGGGGCGGCCGGCCGGTCGGCGGCGGCTCGGGGGGTGGCATCGGGGGCGGTCGGCGGGATCTCCAGATCGTCGCTCATACCTGTTCCCGCATCAGCCACACGTAGTAGGCCCCCAGGACCAGCAGCACGAGCAGCAGCAGCACCCCGGCGGCGCTGCCCAGGCCGATCTCGAAGAACTGGAAGGCCCGGTTGAAGATGTAGATCCCGATGATCTCGGTGACGTTGCCGGGGCCGCCCCGGGTGAGGAAGAACACCAGCCCGAAGATGCCGAAGGTAGTGATGGTGGTCAGCATCAGGAAGGTCAGGATCTGCGGGCGCAGGATCGGCACCACCACCCGGCGGAACTGCTGCCAGGCCGAGGCCCCATCGATCAGACTGGCCTCCAGGGTGGTCCGCGGGATGCTCTCGATCGCGGCGGCGAACAGCACCATGGCGAAGGGGATGCCCCGCCAGATGTTGACCACGGTGACGGTCTCGAAAGCATGGGCCTGCAGCCACTCCACCGGGCCCAGGCCGACCAGCGCGAGCCCCCGGTTGAGCAGCCCCTCGGAGGTGCCGTTGGCCGTGCTCGCCCAGAGCAGCGCCGCCACCGCCTCAGGCACGGCCAACGGCAACAGGAACACGGCCGCGAACAGCGGCGTGAACCCCAGGCGCCAGCGCGGCCGGTCGGCCATCAGGTAGGCGATCGCGAACGCGAAGATCGTCTGGCCGACCACCGCCGACAGCAGCACGAAGACGAAGGTGCGCAGCATCGAGCTGTGGAAGTTGGGGTCGCCGAGCAGGCGGATGTAGTTCTGCAGGCCGACGAAGCGGGGCGAGCGAGCCTCGAAGCCGGTGAGCGCTTTGTTGGTGAAGCTCTGGTAAACGGCCCAGACCGCCGGCCAGACGGTGAACCCACCAAGCAGGACCAGCGCCGGCGTGAGGAACCCGACCACGGTCAGGACGTCACGCCAGCTGCGGACGGGGCGCACCGCCGGCCCTACTGCTCGAGGATCTTGTCCGGACCGAGGAGCTGCTTGGCCTGGTCGGCCAGCATGGCCGCGGCCTCGTCGCCGGTCGCCTTCTTGCTGATAATCGCCTCGGTGGCGTCCGCGATGACCTGCTGCATCTTATCGGTGCCCTCGGGCGGCGGGAACGAGCGGGCGCCGGCGAGCTGCTTCTCGGCCTCCAGGAGCTCCGGCTGGTCGCTGTAGGGCTTGACGTCGCCGAGGTCGTCGCGGGGGGCGGCGGCCCCGATGGTGACCGCGTTCTGGGCCATGAACTCACCGCTGGCCAGCCACTTGACCAGCTCGAAGGCCTGGTCGGGGTGCTTGGTCTTATGGGTGATCGACCAGGCCCAGCCGGTCGCGCCGTAGGCGAACGGCTCCCCGCTCCCGGTCTCGGTGGGGAAGTTCCAGGTGGCCACCTTCTTGGTGATGTCCTTGATCGGGGCGGTGCCGTTGGGGCCGTAGTCGAAGAACCAGCACCAGGTCCCGCACGTCTCGATCAGCAGCTTGCCGGCCGGGAAGTCCTTGTACTTGGGCTGCACCCACGGCTCGGGGTTGAGCAGCGGCTGAACCGGCAGCAGGCCCTCGGTGGTCAGCTGCTCGTAGAACTTGAGGGTGGAGGTCAGGCCCGGGCTGCGCACGACCCACTTCTTCTGGTCGGCGTCATATAGCTGGCTGCCGGTGCCCAGCATCAGGTGGATGAAGCCCTCCCCGAAGGTGCCACCACCCCACTGCTTGCCCGCCGGGAACAGCAGCGTCGGGGTGCCGACCGCCTGCTTGGCCTGCCTGGCCCGGTCCAGCAGCTCCTGCCAGCTCTTGGGCTGCTCGGTCGAGATGCCCTTGGCCTTGAGGATGTCTTGGCGGTACCAGAGCTGCATGATGGTGGCCTCACGGGGCACGTAGTAGACCCTGCCGTCGGGCTGCACCGCCTCGTCGCGGAGGCGCTGGTAGAAGCGCTGCCAGTCGGGCCACTCATTCAGCCGGTCGGTCAGGTCCAGCAGATAGCCGCTGGCGGCGAAGGTGCTGGCGTCGGCCGCCCCGATCGAGGTGACATCGGGGGCGTTGCCGGAGTTGTAGTCCAGGGTCAGCTTGCTCTTGAAGGCCCCGTCCTCGGCCGGGCCCTCGATCAGCTTGACCGTGATCGGCTTGCCCTGGGCCGCCATGGCCTGCTCGAACTTCGGCAGGAGCTGCTTCAGCAGGTCGACGCGCGGCTGCTGGTGGTCGAGCAGGGTCAGCTCCACCGGCCCGCCGCTCTGGTCCTTCCCCTCGCCCCCCTCGTCCCCCCCCGAGCAGGCCGCGGCCAGGAGGCCGATCACGACCATGAAGGCGAACACCCGCCACCGGTCCGACCTGCTCAGCTTCATGATGACTCCTCTCCCGCGCCGTAGCACGCCATCCAGAGGGACTCCGGCGGCGCCGGCGTCTGCCAATCTGATGATCGGGGAAGCGGGCGGACCTCGACATGGGTGAGGCGCTCGGGACCGAGCCGATGTCGAACTCAAGCTCCATGCGCCACCCACCCGCCGGCGCCAGTCTGGCGCCAACCTCGGCCACACGCCTACCGCAGACTGGGCACACGACGACATCCAAAGGGCGGCGCCGCGGCCCGGATACGGACCTTAGCATCCCGGCTGTCGCCACCTGCGTCCAGCGTCGACAACTGGCCCCGCCGCGGCGTCGGCGTGACCGATTGCCCGATCTCCAAGTCGCGACCCACGGATGGACAGCAGCGCGAAGCTAGGTTGACTGGGGTTAATGTCGATCGTCGATCGTCGATCGCCTCGTCCGGCGCCTGTGCGCCCGCCCCTGAAAGCGCTGATCCGCGAAGCCGTGACCGCGCAGGTGGCGGCCATGGCCACCGACCCGCTGCACCAACCGCTCATCTATGGCGATGCAACTCGCCTCCACATTCATCCGACTGCGGTTATCAACAACGCACTGTTCAACCCTGTCTTCGGGGGACATCACCGTCGGACAGCACGCCTTCTTTGGCCACAGTGTGGCGATCCTGACCGGCACCCGCGACTTCACCAAGTTCGGCGCCGAGCGTCAGCGCAGTCCCCATGACCGGTCGTGATGTTGTCATCGGCGAGGGAGTCTGGTTGTCCAGCTTCGCCATCGTGGTCGGACCCTGCTCCATCGGAGAGCCGCCGTGGTGGGTGTCGGCTCCCTGGTCCTAGACGACGTCGCCCCCTACACGGTCGTCGCGGGCTCGCCAGCGACTGTACGTCGTGCCCTCCCTCGCCCAGACGACGAGCAGGCCGAGGCATGACTGCTGCACTGGAGGCCCTCCGCATGTCCAGGCTGCGCGGTTGGGAGGTTCGCGTCGCAGTGAGCACAACCTTGGAGCGATCTCGGCGTCAGGTTCGCGCGCTGAGCCGACCTTGCCAGACCATGAAGCCAGCGCACATGCTCACGTCGGATTGGTGGGGGTGCTCGAAGGCTTGAGGACGACATCCACCTGCGCGGAACGACAGCCGCTGCTGGATTAGGGAACGGAGCCAACGTCACCGCGGCAGCGGATTGACCCTCCGCCGCTGTCCGGTGGCGCTGGCCGGGTGGGCACGGTCAGGCGGCCGGGCAGAGGCTGGTCAAGGCGGTGGTGGCGAGCAGCTCCACGTCGGCATCCGACAGCACCCGGTCATCGCCGAGCGCATCGCGGAGCTGTGCGGCGGGCACGATTGCCACGCCCTGGGCATCCAGGCCGCCACCCTGGACGTGGGCGCCGTGGATGCACAGCAGGGGGGCGGCGGGGATGCCGAGGAGGAGGCCCAGCGTCTCGGCTTCCCAGCGCACGGTGGCCAGAGTGCGGTCCAGCCGGTAGTGGTTGTGCCAGACCAGCCCGTCGGTGCCCTGGCGGACTTGTCCGGTCCACTGCTTGGAGTCGATCACGAACACGCCGGAGGGGCCGATCACCAGATGATCGACGTTAGCGGGCGAGCCAGGCACGGCCAGGTCGTGCAAGACCACGTAGCCGTCGTGGGTGAGGCGGTCCAGGAGGCGGGCGGTGCGCCGCTCGCCTGCCGCGCCGCGCTGCCAGATGCGGGCCTGCTCGGAGGGGCGGAACCGTAGCCGCCAGCAGACCAGCGCGGCCCCGGCCAGCCCGACCAGGCCGGCCCTGGCCAGGCCAGCATAGGCGGCAACCACGGCGACGGTCAGGCCGGCGGCGGCGACCAACGGTGCCCGCCAGGCGAGGCTGTGGGTCCAGGCGGCCAGCTCGGTGGCGCGGTGGCGCCGGTACTGCGCGAGGGCGGAGCGGCCAGGCCGGCCCAGGCTGCCGGCAACCGGCCCGGATCGGACCGACGGCAGAGGTCCGGGAGGCTCCGGAGGGGTCCGGGGACCCCCCAGGGGGTGCCCCGGTGGGTCCAGGGCGGCCCAACCGCTGCCCAGCCGCTCGGCGGGCTGGCTGGTGTGGGCGTCCAGGAACCGCTGGAGCTCCTCGGCGGTCAGGGCACGAACCGACAGGCCGCTGCCCTCATAGATCGGCGTGCCCAGCTCCTCCATGTCCTCGTCCTCGTAGCCGTTCGGGTTGGGGTCTGGGTGCTGGCGCATGTGCTGCTCCCTTCTGCCAGCTAACGACCGTCGCGCTCCTGGCGGCCGAGGTCGTGGCCGAGGCTACGGCCGGGTCGTTCACGGTCCGTATGCCGCTGGTCGCGTGCCTGGCGGTGGGGATTCCAGCCGGCTAAGCGCTCGAGCGCGGCCCGGGCGGTCTGCCAGTCGCGGCGGCGGCCGGGTGTCTGCCGGCGGGATTCGGCGCCCAGCAGCCGGTCGGGGTCGACCTGATGGCCCTGGCCGGTCGCTACCGTCGGCCGCTGTCCGAGGTCGCCGCGGCGATGGGTGCGTTCGCCACGGCCGCCGTGCTGCGGCTGCTGACGTGCCCCGTCGGCCCGCTCGCCGGCGAGCGGGGTGGCCGGCACGGCGGACCGCCCTCCCCGGGCCAGCCTCCCCCAACCATGCTTCGCCGGTCCGGGGTGGTCGAGGCCGTAGGCGCGCCGGTAGCCGTCCAGTTCCGCAGCGGCCACGCGCCACGTCTGGCGTTCCTGGGGGTCGGTGGGAAGGGGGCCGAGTTTGGCCAGCAGCCAGCCCGGCGGGTCCAGGGCCAGCGCCCGCTGGTCAACCCGGCGCCGCCAGGCATCCTCCCGCGCCACCGCCCGCTCCTGGACACGCAGGTCGGCGTCGTGGGCTTCCATCCAGCCCTGATGGCGCTGTTGGGCGCGGCGCAGCACGCCGATTCGCTCGGATGCCTGGTCGGCCTGCCCGGTCGTCGTTCGCAGCCCGTGCTCGGCCAGCACCAGCCGCTCCCTAGCCGCCAACAGGTCCCGACGATGCCGCCAGCTGCCCTCAAGCGCCCCAGCCTGCTCGGCGGCGGCCTGGTGGTCGGTGCGGGCCTGCTGGCGGGCCTGCTCGGCCTCGGCCCCCCGCATGGTGGCCAGCCGCAGCTCCCGTGAGCGGTCCGGCGGACAGGCGGTCCGCAGCTGGGCGAGCCGGTCGCGTTCGGCCCGCGGCTGTCTGGTGGACAGCCGCCGCACATCGAGCAGGTCGGGGGTGTCGGTAGCCAGGGTCTTGCTGCCGTCGCGGGTCAGCACCCGGGCCAGCAGCTCCTCCGGCGCCCGTAGCTCCTGAGCCGGATGGGGGCGTTCCTCGTCGGGGCTGAGGGGTTCGGGCCCGACCGTCAGGTACAGGTCGGTCCGCTGGGTGCTGCGGGTCAGCTGCACATAGCCGCCTTGCATATCCTCGGTCCCGTCCAGGGCCAGCAGCGCTCGCCGCTCGGTCCGGCCCTGGGAGCGCATGTCTGTGCGGGCATAGGCCAGGTCGACCCGGCGCGACTGGCCCGGGCGTACCTGCGCGTCCAGGTACCAGCCGGGCAGCCGCACCGTCGTCGACCGATCCTCCTCGAAGCTCTGGACGGTCATCGCCCGCCCGGATACGTCCAGGTCCACGATGACGGCGGTGGTGCCGTTGACCACACCCAAGCGGTCTTTCGCGTTGGCGCCCAGCACGACCACGTCCCCAACCGCGAAGCTCCGGTCGCCGACCACCAGTCGCTCGGGGCCGAGCTGGCCGTGCTCGGCCCGCAGCCGCTGGCAGACGGTGTTGAGCTGGTCGACCTGGGCGCGTCGGTGGGCGTAGATCACCGGCTGTTCCCCCTGCTGGTGGGCCTGCCACCAGTCCGCGACGAGGGCGCGGTCGCGGTCGTCGCGGGCCTCGAAGGCGCGGATGCGGTCATGCTCGGCATAGGCGGCGATGGCCTGCTCCAGGTTCCCGGCGCGCACGTCGTCGATCGCCCGTTGCTCCCACGCTTCGATCTGCCGCCGGTTGACGGTCAGTTCGGAGGCGCCGAGGCGTAGGCGGAGGGCGCGGAAGCCGCCGCCGGCGGCGATGGAGGCGAACTGGCGGTCGTCGCCGACCAGCACCACCTTGGCCCCAGCCCGCTCCGCATGCCTAAGCAGGGGGGCGAGCCTTCGGGTGGCGACCATGGCGGCCTCGTCCACCACCAGCACCGTCCGCTCGTCCAGCTCGGTCCGGCCACCCTGGAGGTCGAGCAGGAGCCGGTCGATGGTGCGGGCATCGCTGAAGCCTTCATCGGCCAGACCGACGGTGGCGATCCCGGTGGGAGCGGCGCCGAGGACCTGGTAGCCGTCCAGCTCGAACGCCTCCCGCGCTACTCCGAGCGCCCAGGTCTTGCCCGACCCGGCCCGCCCGACCACCACCGCCACGCCGGCGCCGCCGCGGGTGAGGTCGCGGACCATGGCCGCCTGGTCATGGCCGGCGCTGGTATGCCGGTCGAGGACCTGGCGGACAACCTCCGGCCGGACGACGGCGCAGCGCTCGCCCGCCCGGCCGGCGGTGCCACTCATGAGCTGGCGCTCCAGAGCCAGCAGCTCCGGCGTCGAGTAGCGATCAACGCCCAGCCGGCGGTCGTGGGCGACCCGCACGGCCCGCTCGGCCAAGAACCGGTCGGCCGCCGCCTCAACCTGAGCGAGCGCCTCCTGTGCGCCTGGGGCGACCGGGAGCTGCTTGGCCAGGGCGTCCACCACGTCCGTCCGGGTGAAGGTGGACGCCTGTTCGGTCAGTCCGTCAGGGCCGGACAGCTCGGCAAGCGCGGCGTCCAGCTCTGTCCGCGTCGCTGGACGGCCCCGTCCACCCGAGCAGACCTCGGCCAGCTGTCGCTCACCCACCCCCTGCTCAGCCAACTCGGCTCCCCACCGCTGGTAGACACTCTGTTCGGACTCCGAGTAGTCCTTGGGCGCCCGGGTCGCCACCGCCGCAGCACTGGACGCCTTGATCCCGGACAGACCGTGGGTGTCCAGCCACTGGTCGATCTGCTCTGAGCGCTTGGAGAACCGCTCGATCAGTGCCCGGTCGTCCAACCCTTGGATCTCGCCCGCGCCTGAGCGTTCGTCCACTGACCCCCAGAGGACGCCCAGGCGTTGGGTGAGCGCGGCCCGCTCGGCGGCCAGGTACAGGTGATCAGCGGCCATCAGATGGGCGTACAGCCGATCGCTGTCTAGCGCCGTCCAGCGTCCGTCCGGTCCCTGGGTGGCGTTCTGGACCAGGACATGGGTGTGGTACTGGGGGTCGCCGGCGCGGCTCAGGCGGTGCTCGAACGCCACCGCCACCAGCCCCCCGACCGCCTGGTAGCGGTCGGTGCCGTTGTGGTCGCGCCGCACGCCGATGCCCTGGCGCTCCAGGTAGCCGATGGCCGTCTGGAGGGCGTCGGCGCGGGCTTCGGCCACCTGCCGCCGCACCGGGTCGCCGCCGCCGGCCGCCAGCAGCGACACGCTCTTGGGCGAGCTGAAGCAGTGGTCGAACGCCTGCACCCGCTCATTGACCCGCTTGCCCTTGTGCTGCCAGGCCCGCTCGAACCCCTCCCCGTACAGCTCACGCGGGTCGATGTCGAGGACCTTGCGGCACAGCCGCTCCACCGTCTCCACCTTCACCCGCCGGGCGCCGCCCAGCCGGCAGGCCGCCTGCACCGACCGCACGTCACCCTTGAGCGCCTTCGACGGCGCCAGCGCCTCCAGCTCGGCGGCCCCCTGCTCCACGGCCTGGGTCTTGAGGGCTTCCAGCAGCGGCCCGGCGGCCAGCTTGGAGCGCGAGTCAGCCCGCCACAGCGGCGCACACCGCACCTCACCTGTCGCCGGGTCCAGGCCCTGGAACATGGCCCGCACCTGGTTGGGGCTGGCGAGTCCCTCCAGGCCGGCCGCGGCGGCGGCGCTGCCCACGAACCGGCCCGGCGACTCACCGCGGCCGGAGAAGTACTCTTCGCGGTTGCGGGCGATCTGGTCCAGCCAGTAGCTCTCCTGGCCCGCCTTGAGCGCCTTCACCGGCAACGCCACCGGCCCAACCTCCCGCCGCCACCTGGCGGCAGCCGTGCATCGCAGATGCGGATGTGTAGAACGACTGGAATTGCGGTGAGGATAGCACGACGGAGAGTGGCATATGCGGGTAGATAATAGGACGCTGAAGCCGAAGAGATGATGAAGTGGCAGGTGAGAAGGGGGAGAACAGGTTCAGTAGGATCTGGTAAATGGACGAGGAGTTTGGTTCTGCTTTGCTAACGAGATGTGTCCTATTGGCTTCTGATATTGGGCTCTCCCTGCAAGACCTGCCGAGCGATTCGCCCGCCGCATGCCGATCAGCCTGCCGCAGGAGGCGAGCTCGCTGCGCACCGGCTCCCACCAACGAATGATCCTCGCGTGCACCCGGCCTATCCTGCTCGGCCACGCGGTCGAGCTGGCCACAGCCCAACCACCTCCGTCGACGACGGCCGGGTCCAAACCGACGCCTCGGCTGGCCCAGCACCACCTGCGCCAGCTTCGAGCACGAGGCTCCGACTCAGGCAGACGACGAGCCGGGCATGGACGCAGCGGGCGACCACGCCGACCCCGGCCATCCCAGCCGTATGGCTGCCTGCCCCACCGCCGCGCTCCAGGACCTCACTTCGGCCGGACACAGCGGACGCGGCAACGCACAAACACCGGACGCCGACACCGGGCGCCGGACAGCGGACACCTGGACGCTCAGACGCCCGCACCGGACACTGGACATCGGTCCCGTGGACAGGCAAGTGTGGACACTGGTCGCTCGCACCGGACACTGGACACCGGACGCTGGCCGAGGACGTGGACAGGCTGACGAAGGCGCGGCCGGCCACCGGACCTCCTGGGCCACCACGCCGAGCGACCGCGTGCTGGGGACGCCCAACCGTGTTCTTGTCTTGTGTGGACGGCGCCTGCGGCGCTCGGCAGCCCATGCAGGCTCGGGCGGTGAGGCCGCCTTCCAGCGCGAGATAGCGTCTCGCCGGCAGCTGCTTGGTCGCTCCGCCGGGATCGAGTGGCGCCTCGGCGCACTGCTGTCCTCATGTAAGGGACCGCGGTGCTTGATCGGCACCATGGTCCCAGGGTTGCATGTGCATCCCGGCTGGTTCCGGGGGTGGCGTTGAGTCTTCCTCTGGGGAAGGC
>Ga0307302_10000913_pt1 | contig 13011 bp, 13 predicted proteins | sample ER_DNA_183_FD_194490 | JGI IMG/M metagenome (GOLD analysis project Ga0307302, IMG submission 194490) | Bulk soil microbial communities from the East River watershed near Crested Butte, Colorado, United States - ER_DNA_183 | ecosystem: Environmental > Terrestrial > Soil > Floodplain | place...
GTCTACGACCTGGCCCACCGCAAGCCGCTCTACAAGCTGACCTTCAACATCGGCACCCACACCATCGGCCTGGCCGCCGGGACGGCCGTCTGGATGGCCCTGGCCGGCGGCCAGGGCACCGGCAGCTCGGCCCTGCCGGCGATCCTAACCGGGACGGCCGTGTTCGTCGCCGTCAAGGCGGCCCTGTTCGTCGGCAGCGTGGCTCTCGACGAGGAGCTCCGGCAGGTCGTCAGCCCGGCCCGGATCCTGCGCCAGTCGGTGCTGGTCGTCGTCATGGCCCAGGTCGGCGTGCTGGTGCTGGTGCTGGCGGCCGAGCGCCCCGCCCTGCTGCTGCTCGCCCTCGGCCCGATGCTCGGCGCCTTCCTGCTGCTGCGCAGCGAGACCAGGGCGGTGCTGGACCGCCAGGACGCCGAGGAGACAGCCAGGCGGGAGGCGGAGCTGCGAGCCCAGGAGCAGGAGGTGGCCCGCAAGCTCAAGGAGACCGACCAGATGAAGGACGACCTCCTGGCCATGGTCTCCCACGAGCTGCGGACCCCGCTCACCACGGTGGTCGGCGCGCTGCGGCTGCTCTCGGACGGGCCGGCCCTCAGCCCCGACGAACGCCAGGAGATGCTGGAGATGGCCGACCGGCAGGCGCGGCGCCTGCGGGTCCTGATCGAGCAGCTCCTGCTGGCCGCCCAGTCCGACAACGGCCGGGCCACCTTCCTGTCGAACGCGACCGACCGGGTCGACGCCGACGCCGCCGACCTGCTGCTCGCGGCGACCACCGAGGCCCAGGCCGGCGGCTGCGGCGACCGGGTCCGGTTGCGCTGCGACCGCAGCCTGCCGGTGCGCCTGGCCCCCGACCCGGTCCTGCAGATCCTCGGCACCTGGTCGACAACGCCTGCAAGTACGGGCCGGAGGAGGGCTCGGTGTGGCTGCTGGGCGAGCGCGAAGGGACCGACGCGGTCCTGGCCGTCGAGGACGAGGGTGCCGGGGTCCCGCGCGAGGAGCGCGAGCGGGTCTTCGAGCGCTTCACCCGGCTCGAGCCCGGCCGCGGCCTCGGTCTCGGCCTCTACATCGCCCGGCAGCTCGCCCGGGCCCAGGGCGGCGACCTGGTCGCCACCGACGCCCGTGTCGCCGGCGGGGCCCGCTTCGAGCTCCGCCTCCCCCTGCGCGAGCCGGCCACCCTGCTCCTGCCGTCGGCCGCCGAGGACCGGGCCGCGCCCCTGCGGGTCGTCCCCAGCCCGGCCCGCCCGTCGAGCTAGGCTCAGCGCGAGTCGAACCGGGGCGGGGCCGCGCCCCGGCCCATGCCCCAGGTGGCGGCGCCGAGGCGGCCCGGCTCCACCCGCTCCGGGCCCCGGTCGCGGAAGCCGGCCTCGAGCACGACCCGGAGGTCGCCCCCGCGCTCCATGGCCAGGCACGGGCCCACGAACTGGCAGGTCCCGCAGTGCTCCGGGGCCGGGCTCGGGTGCAGCGACAGTCCGGGGTCGACCATCTCGAGGGCCTCGGCGGCCAGCCTGGCCCCCATGGCCTCCAGCTCGGCCCGGTCCCTCCCGACCCGGGTCCGCCGGAACTCCCCGCCGCCCTGGCTGGCCACGGCCTCGGGCGGGCCGGGCGACGCCGCGGCGGGCGTAGGGGAGCGACCGGCCGCCCCCGCTGGGCTCGTGCTGGGGAAGGCCCCGCTGGTGGCGGCGAACCGACCGGCGAATCTGCCGGTCGGAATGGACCGGCCGCCGCCGGAGGCGGCTCCAAGCCGTTCTCGGCGCCGGCGGCGCCGGCCGCCGGAGCTCGTTGTGGACCGTCCCGGCGACCCGCATCCCCGGGTACAGGCGCTCCATCGCCCAGCAGGCGGCCACCAGCTCCTCGTCCAGCAGCAGCTCGTCGGCGGGCCCGAACCGGTCCACCACCCGGTGGGCCACGATCCAGTAGTGGTCGTGCTCGTCGCCGGCCAGCAGGTCGGCCCGGCCCTGGTAGCGGATGGGCCGCCCGTCGGCCAGGACCAGCTCCCGGTCCCCGCCGGCCGGGTCGGGCAGGTTCACCTCGAAGGCGCACTCGACCTGGATGGGGGAGAAGCGGTCCACGCCGGGCGCCCAGTCGAAGTAGCGCCGCAGCAGTCCCTCGCCGGCGGCCAGCTCCCCCCCGCCCGCTCCCGGCTGGCGGCCCATCGACCGGGCGAACCCCTGGAGGACCAGCGGCAGCACCACAGACCGCTGCCAGTCCCACATGCCGGGGAAGTAGTAGACGGCCAGGGCGTCGCGGAGGGCCAGGTCGAGGTCGGGGACGGCGGCCGGCCGGGCGGGCTCGTAGTTCTGGCGCTCCCGGGCCCCGAAGTCCCACTGCCGGCGGCAGCGCTTGAACGCCCCCCGGTCCGCCGGCGTGAAGCGGTAGGCCATGTCCGCTAGCGTAGGACCGTCCGCCTCCGACCGGAAGCCTCGGGGACCGCGCACCTCCAGGAGAGCAACCACATGGCCGTTTCCTCACTCATGGTGCCGCTGGGCACCCCGGCACACGACTTCGAGCTCCCGTCGGCCGACGGGGCCACGGTGAAGCTGGCCGACCTGGACGGGCCGGCGCTGCTGGTGATGTTCCTCTGCAACCACTGCCCGTACGTCCGCCACGTCGAGGCCGCCCTGGGGGCGATGGTGGCCTCCTACGCCGGGCGGGGCGTGGCCGCGGTCGGCATCTGCAGCAACGACCTCGACGCCTACCCCGACGACGGCCCGGCCGGCATGGCCGAGCAGGCCCGGCGGGCCGGCTTCCAGTTCCCCTACCTGCTCGACGACAGCCAGCAGGTGGCGGCCGCCTACCGGGCGATGTGCACCCCCGACCTGTTCGTGTACGACGCCGAGCGCCGCCTCGCCTACCGCGGCGCCTTCGACGACAGCACACCCCGCAACGGCCAGCCGGTGACCGGCGCGCTGCTGCGCGACGCCCTCGACCGCGTCCTGGAGGGCCAGCCGGTGCCCGAGCCGCACCGCCCCAGCATGGGCTGCAGCCTCAAGTGGAAGCGGGGCAACCAGCCCAGCTGGCTGCTCGGCTCCGGCTGAGGGCCGCGGGCGGTGGAGATCGCGGGCAGGACGGTGCTGGTCACCGGCGGCGGGTCGGGGCTGGGGGCGGCCACCGCCCGGATGGTCGTGGACCATGGCGGGTCGGTGGTGGTCGCCGACGTCGACCCTGACCGCGGGCGGCGGGTCGCGGACGAGCTCGGGGAGCGGGCCCGGTTCGTGGCCACCGACGTCACCGACGAGGCGAGCGTCCGCGGCGCGGTGGGCGCGGCCATGGAGACCGGCGGGCTGCACGCGGCCGTGAGCTGCGCCGGGATCGCCCCGGCGCAGCGGGTCCTCGGCCGCGACGGCCCCCACGACCTGGCCGGGTTCGCGCGCGTGGTCCAGGTCAACCTGGTCGGCACCTTCAACGTCACCCGCCTGGCCGCCGAGGTCATGGCCGGCAATGACCCCGGGCCCGACGGCGAGCGGGGCGTGATCGTCAACACCGCCTCGGTGGCCGCCTTCGACGGCCAGATCGGCCAGGCCGCCTACTCGGCCTCCAAGGCCGGCGTGGCCGGCATGACCCTGCCCATCGCCCGCGAGCTCGCCCGCCACGGCATCCGCGTCATGGCCGTCGCCCCCGGCATCTTCGACACCCCCATGCTGGCCGCCATGCCCGACCAGGTCCGCGACTCCCTCGGCGCCCAGGTCCCGTTCCCCTCCCGCCTCGGCCGCCCCGAGGAGTACGCCGCCCTGGTCCGCCACATCCTCGAGAACCCCATGCTCAACGGCGAGGTCATCCGCCTCGACGGCGCCATCCGCATGGCCCCCAGGTAACCGAACGCCGGATCCGGTCCGGCCGTGACGCTGGCCGTAACGGTGCCGGAGCGGTCGGGCGCCATCCTGCTTGTGAACAGGATCACAAGAAGGAGGACAGCATGAGCGCCATCACCGCCGACTCGCCGGCCCACACCCCGACCATCCAGGACCGCGAGGTCGCCGACCAGGCCGACCGCGGCCACGAGCCCAGGCGGACCTGGGTCTGGACCCTGGTGGAGGCGCTGGCCTACGCCGGCGCGGCCTTCGACCCGGCCGCGGCGCTGGCCGCCCGGCGCCTGGCCGGCATCCGCGACCAGGAGCTGCGCCGTCCCGCCGGGATCAGTTGACCCCGAGGAGGCGGGAGGCCAGGGCGGCGTCGCGGCGGAACTCGATGGTGGGGGAGCGGTGGACGATCTCGCCCTTGCCCATGACGGTGACGTCGTCGGCCACGGCGAAGGCGGTGCGCAGGTCCTGCTCGACCAGCAGGACCGAGAGGCCCTGGTCGCGGAGGTCGGCCAGCAGGCCGGCCACCCGGGCGACCACCGTGGGGGCGAGGCCGTCGGAGGGCTCGTCGAGCAGCAGCAGGCGCGGGTTGAGCAGTAGGGCGCGGGCGATGGCGAGCATCTGCTGCTCCCCGCCGGAGAGCTGGTCGGCGCGGTGGCGGCGGCGCTCGGCGAGCTGGGGGAGGAGCCGGTAGGCCCGCTCCGGGGTCCACGGGCCGGCACTGCGGCGGCCGGTGGCGACCTGGAGGTTCTGCTCGACGGTGAGGTCGGCGAAGACCCGGCGGCCCTGGGGGACCAGGGCCACCCCGGAGCGGGCGACCAGGTTGGCGGGGCGGCCGGCCAGCTCCCGCCCCTGGAGGCGGACGCTGCCGGCGGTGGGGCGGAGCAGGCCCATGACCGCCGACAGCAGGGTCGACTTGCCGGCCCCGTTGCGGCCGAGCAGGGCGACCGCCTGGCCCTCGCCGACGGTCAGGTCGACGCCGTGCAGGACGGCGCTGCCGCCGTAGCCGGCGCGCAGCCCCTCCACCTCCAGCAGGGCGGCGGTCACCTGGTCCCCTCGAAGAACAGGTCGTCGAGGGCGGCGTCGCCCAGGTAGGCCCGCTGGACCGTCTCGTCGGCCCGGACCTCGTCCGGGGTGCCGTCGGCCAGGACCCGGCCCAGGTGGAGCACGGTCACCCCGGTGGCCAGGCGGAACACCACGTCCAGGTCGTGCTCGATGATCAGCACCGTCACCGCGGCCCCGAGCGACTCGACGAGCTCGGCGAAGCGGGCCGAGTCGGCGGCCGACATGCCGGCCGTCGGCTCGTCCAGCAGCAGCAGCCGCGGCGCGGTGGCGAGGGCGATGGCGACCTCGAGCTGGCGGCGCTCCCCGTGCGACAGGGCCGCCGCCGGGACCGCCGCCCTGCCGGCCAGCCCGACCAGCTCGAGCTGGCGCATGGCCGCCTCGCGGACGGCGGCGTGCCGGCCGGCCGGGCGCACCATGGCCATGCCGAGACCGGCCGCCCGCCGGGTGGCCAGGGCGACGTTGTCGAGCACGGGCAGGGAGGTGAACAGGCTGGAATGCTGGAAGGTCTTGGCCATCCCGGCCCTGGCCCTGGCGTGGTCGGGCCGGCCGGTGACGTCCCGGCCGTCGAAGCTGATCCGGCCCGCTGTCGGGCGCAGGCTCCCGGTGACCAGCGCGAACAGGGTCGACTTGCCGGCGCCGTTGGGGCCGATGACGGCGTGCCGGGCCCCGGCGGCGACCGACAGCGAGACCCCGTCGAGGGCCACCAGCGACCCGTAGCGCCGGGTCAGCCCCTCGGTCTCCAGCAGCCCGGTCATGCCCCGCCTCGAGGTCGGTGGATGCGCAGCCCCGCGAACCCCCGTGGCAGCAGGTAGACGGCGGCCACGAACACCAGCCCCAGCACGAGCGGGCCCCGGCCGCCGAGCTGGGGGGAGAGCTCCTCGCGGACCAGCACGACCACGGCCGCGCCCAGCGCCGCCCCCCACAGGCTGCCCCGGCCGCCGATCACCACCGCCAGCAGGGCCATGGCCGACACCTCGAAGCCGAGGTCGGCGGGGGAGACGAAGCGGGACTGGGCGACCCAGAGCGAGCCGGCCGCCCCCGCGGCCGCCCCGGCGATGCAGAACACCGCGTACTTGGGCGGGAACGTGCGGTAGCCGAGCGACCGCATCCGCTCCTCGTTGTCGCGGATCCCCCGCAGGGTCTGGCCGAAGGCGCTGCGCGACACCATCCACAGCAGCCCCGCGCAGACCAGGACCGCCGCCAGCACGTACCAGTAGAGGACCCCGGCCAGCCGGACCGGCGGCCCCCCGGGGTACAGGGTGATGGCCGGGACCCCGGCCAGGCCGTTGGTCCCGCCGGTCACGCCCTCCCAGCGGTCGGCCAGCTCGTGGACGATCTCGCCGACGGCCAGGGTCAGCATGAGGAAGTAGGTGCCCCGGGAGCGGACCAGCAGCCAGCCCACCGCCGCCGCCAGCGCCGCCCCGGCGGCGGCCGCGGCCACCAGCTGCACCGGCCCGACGGTGGTCACGTGCTTGCCCAGCAGGGCGGCGGCGTACGCCCCGACCCCGAACGGCGCCGCCTGGCCCAGCGACGGCAGCCCGGCCACCCCGGCCAGCAGGTCGAGGCCGATGGCGAGCAGGGCGAAGGCCAGCACCCGGGTCAGCATGTCGGCCACGTTGGACGACACCAGCAGCGGCACCAGGGCCAGCAGCACCAGCACGGCCCCGGCGGCGGCCCGCGTCGTGGCCGGGCGGGCGGCCGCCGGGGCCGGCGCCTCGGTGGCGGTGCTCACCCGGGCTTCCCCGCCCGTCCCAGCATGCCGGTGGGCCGCAGCAGCAGGACCACGGCCATGGCGCCGAAGACCAGGAAGCTGGCGTACTGGGGCAGCAGCGACACCACCAGCACCTCGACCTGGCCGATGACCAGGGCCCCGAGGAAGGCGCCGGAGACCGACCCGAGCCCGCCGATGACGACCACCACCAGCCCCAGGATCAGCACCCGCTCGTCCAGGCCGGGATAGGCGCCGAGGATCGGCGCCCCCAGCACCCCGCCCAGGCAGGCCAGCACCACCCCGAAGGCGAACACGGCCACCACCAGCCGTCCGGTGTCGACCCCGAGGGCCCGGACCATCGGGGCGTCGGCCACCGTCGCCCGGACCAGCGCCCCGGCCCGGCTCCGCTCCACGAGCAGCCAGACGAGCACGGCCAGGGCCAGCCCGGCGACGATCACCGCCAGCCGGTAGCTGGGGTAGTCATGGCCGACCAGCGAGACGCTGCCGGCCAGGAACGCCGGTGGCGGGACCGACTGGACGTCGTTGCCGAACCGGGCCGACAGCAGGTCGCCGATGATCAGGGCCACCCCAAGGGTGAGCAGCGCCTGGTCGAGGTGGCCCCGCCTGGCCAGCGGACGGGTGAGGACGGCCAGCCCGGCCCCGGCGGCCGCGCCCACGGCGACCGCGGCCAGCCCGGCGAGCAGGAACGCGCCGATGCCGGCCTGGCCGTCGCCGGCGAAGCGGACGGCCACATACGCGCCGACCAGGTACAGCGCCCCGTGGGCCAGGTTGAGCACGTCCATGATCCCGAACACCAGCGACAGCCCGACCGCGATGGTGAACAGCAGCACGCCGAAGGCGACGCCGTCGACGATCGTGATGAGGTTGTCCGACAGCCAGGCCGGCACGGGTCAGGAACCGGTGAGCGGCTGCACGATGGCGTTGACGATCCTGCCGCCCTGCTCCTCGGTCTCGCGCAGGTAGTAGACCTGGTCGGGCCCGTGGCCGTCGGTGAAGCGCCAGGGCCCGCGGGGACTGTCGACCTCGCCGACGCCCTTGAGGCCCTCGACGATGGCGTCGCCGGTCGCGCCCTTGGCCAGCGCCTGGTCGAGCACGGCGGCCGCGTCGTAGGCCTGGACCGCGTACACCGTCGGGGTGTCGCCGTACCTGGCGCTGTAGTCGGCGACGAACCTCTGGTTGGTGGGGTTGTCGAGCTGGTCGGAGTAGTGCAGCGACCCCTTGATCCCCAGGGCGGCGTCGCCCTGGGCCTTGAGCACGCCGCCCTCGGTGACGAAGCCGCTGCAGTACAGCGGGATCCTGTCGGCGAGGCCGAACTGCTGGTACTGCTTGACGAAGGCGACCGCCTCGGCCCCGGCGTAGAAGCAGTACACCGCCTCGGCCCCCGACCGCTGGATCCGGGCCAGGTAGGGCTGGAAGTTGGTGGTGGTGCCGAACGGGGTGAGCTCGGTGCCGGCCACCTGGCCGCCGGCGGCCTCGAAGGCCTCCTTGAAGCCGGCCGTGGCCTCCTCGCCGGCGGTGTAGTCGGGGGCGGCCAGGAACACCTTGCCGTCCTTGACCTGCCCGGCCACGTACTCGCCGAGGGCGGCCGCGACCTCCCCGTTGGCGAACGAGGTCCGCCAGACGTAGTCGGAGCGCCGCTCGCCGGTGATGGCGTCGGCCCCGGCGTTCGCGATGATCAGCGGGACCTTGCTGTCGGTGACCTGGTCGCGCACGCCCAGCGCGACGGCCGAGTTCACGATGCCGACGAGGGTGGTCACCTTGTCCTGCTGGAGCAGCTTCTGGGCCGCGGGTACGCCGGTGTCCGGGCCGCCGCCCTCGTCGGCCACCACCACCTCGACGGTGCGCCCGCCGAGCTTGCCGCCCTTGGCCTCCAGGTACATGCGGAAGCCGTTCTCCATGTCCCGGCCCAGCGGCGCGTACACGCCCGACTTGGGGACCAGCAGCCCCACCTTGACCGGGCCGTCGGCGGCCCCCTGCTGGTCCTCCTCCAGGCTCGACCCGCAGCCGGCGACCAGGGCGACGGTCAGGCCGGCGGCGACGATGGTGGTGAGACGACGGGCGAGGCCACGCATGGGACCCTCCACTCCGGTCAGGGCGTTGGGCGCTGCACTCGACCAACCGGTCAGTCAGGTGGCACGATAACGCCCGGTATTTCCGGCGACAAGCCCTCACCCCGACCCAGCGGGAGGACCAGCACCGTGGCCGATCTGTGGATAGGGGGCGCGGCCACGGCCGGGTCGGGCGGCCGCCGCGCCGTCACCGACCCGGCCTCCGGCGAGCCCGTCGACGAGGTCCCCGAGGCCACCGCCGCCGAGGTCGACGCGGCCGTGGCCGCGGCGGCCGAGGCGTTCGGGGCCTGGCGGCGGGTCGACGCCGCCGAGCGGGCCGGGCACCTGCGGGCGCTGGCCGACGCCGCCGAGGCCGCCGCCGGCGAGCTGGTCGCGCTGCTCACCCGCGAGCAGGGCAAGCCGACGCTGGAGGCCCAGGGGGAGCTGCGCCATTTCCTGGGCGGGCTGCGCTACTACGCCGAGGCCGCCACCAAGGTCCAGGGCAGCTACCAGGAGCTGCCCAGCCAGTTCGGCCCGGCCTACGGGCTGGTGGTCCGCCGGCCCATCGGGGTGGTCGGCGCCGTCACCCCCTGGAACTTCCCCCTGACCCTGCTCGGCAACAAGCTCGGGCCGGCCCTGGTCGCCGGCAACACGGTGGTCGCCAAGCCGGCCGAGACCACCCCCCTCACCACCCTGCGCGTGGCCGAGCTGGCCGGCGAGGCCGGCCTGCCCCCCGGGGTGCTCAACGTCGTCACCGGCGGGCCGCCGACCGGGGAGGCGCTGGTCGCCCACCCCGGGGTGCGACGGGTCGCCTTCACCGGCCAGACCGCCACCGGACGGCGGATCATGGAGCTCGCCGGGCCGGCCCTGAAGCACGTCAGCCTGGAGCTGGGCGGCTCCGACCCGACCATCGTGCTGGACGACGCCGACCTGGACGCCGCCGTCAAGAACATCCAGATCGGCCGCTACTGGAACTGCGGCCAGGCCTGCCTGGCCCCCAAGCGGGCCTTCGTGCAGGCCGGGGTGTACGACGCCTTCGTCGAGCGGCTGGCCGGGCGGGTCGGGCGCTACGAGCCCGGCCCCGGGTCGACCAGGGCCGAGAAGCCGCGGCTGCGGATCGGCCCGCTGCACACCGCCGAGCAACGAGAACTGCTCGCCGCCCAGCTCAAGGAGGCGGTCGACCGTGGCGCCAAGGTGGTCGTCGGCGGCGAGGCGGCCGGGGGGCCGGGGCACTTCTTCCAGCCGGCGGTGGTGGTCGACGTCCCGCCCGACTCGCGCCTGGCCACCGAGGAGGTGTTCGGCCCGGTCCTGCCCGTGTGGCGGGTCGAGGACCTGGACGAGGCGATCGAGCGGGCCAATGACACCGCCTACGGGCTCGGCTCCTCGATCTGGACCCGCGACGCCGTGGCCATCGACCGGGCCACCCGCGAGCTGGAGGCCGGCGTCACCTGGGTCAACCAGCTCCACTACGGCTTCGACGAGCTGCCGTTCGGGGGGACCAAGCAGAGCGGCCTCGGCCGCGAGCACGGCCTCCAGGCCCTGGAGGAGTACACCGAGCTCAAGTCGGTCGTCGTCGGCGGCCTTTCCGGATAAGGGGGAGCGAGGATGGCGGTGACCGCCGAGGTCAAGGACCGCATCGGCTGGATCACGATGGACCGGCCGCCGGCCAACAGCTACGACCCGGCCTTCCTGGAGGAGCTGGACCGTTGTGTCGGCGAGGTCGCCGAGGCCGAGGTGGCGGTGGCGGTGATCCGGTCGGCCAGCGGGAAGTTCTTCTCCGCCGGGGCCGACGTCAAGGGGTTCCTGGAGCGGTCGGCCGAGGAGAACATGGTGATGTGCCGCCGCGCCCACCAGGTGCTGGGCCGCTTCGCCGACGAGTCGCCGCTGTTCATCGCCGCCATCGCCGGCCACGCCCTCGGCGGCGGCTACGAGATCGCGCTGGCCTGCGACATCCGCATCGCCGCCGAGGGCCGCTACCGCATCGGCCTGCCCGAGGTCACCCTCGGGCTGCTGCCCGGCACCGGCGGCACCCAGCGGCTGCCCCGCCTGATCGGCCAGGGCCGGGCGCTCGAGCTGATGACCACCGGCCGGACCGTCGCCCCGGCCGAGGCCGAGCGCCTGGGCATGGTCGACCGGCTGATCCCGGCGGACGAGTTCGACCAGGCGGTGGCCGAGCTGGCCGCCGGCCTGGCCGCCGGCGCCCCCCTGGCCGTCGCCGCCATCACCCGGGCGGTCAACGACGGCATGGAGCGGACCCTGGCCGACGCCCTCGAGCGCGAGCTGGAGGAGCTGGCGGACCTGTTCGCCTCCGAGGACGCCCGCGAGGGCATGACCGCCTTCACCGAGAAGCGCCCGCCCACGTTCAGCGGGAGCTGAGGTGGCGGCGACCCGCCAGGTGGGCGACGAGACCCTGTCGCCGCGCGCCTACGCCCTGGTCCGCAGCGCCTACCAGGTCATCACCCGCCAGGGCAGCCACCGCCTGTCGCTCCAGGACGTGGCCGACGAGGCCGGGGTCAGCAAGGGCATGGTGCTGTACTACTTCAAGAGCAAGGAGCACCTGTTCCTGGTCACCATGCGCTGGGCCCTGGAGCGGACCGAGGCCCGCATCCGCCAGCGCATCGCCGGCGCCGGCGACCCCGACGAGGCGATCGCCGCCTTGGTCGACGCCGTCTTCGTCGGGCCCGAGCAGAACCGCGACTTCTACCTGCTGTACCTGGACCTGATCGAGCACGCGGCCAGGGTGCCGTCCTTCGGCCAGCTGTCGAGCATGGCCTTCGAGATCATCAACGGCCTGTACGAGGAGGTCATCCGCGACGGCGTGGCCGCCGGCGGGCTGCGGGTCGAGGACCCGGCGGCGGCCGCGGCGGCCATGCGGGCCCTGATCGAGGGCACCTTCCTGACCTGGCTGCAGCGCGACGACTGGCGCGCCTCCCACGCCGAGTTCAAGGCCCTGTGCCACCGCAACCTCCTCGTCCTGCTGGGGGCGCGGCCATGAGGCCGATGCTGGTCGGCGGCGAGGCCCGCGACGGGACCGGCGGCGACCGGCTGGAGGTGCTGGACCCGGCGACCGGTGAGCTGGTCGACACCGTCCCGGCCGGCACCCCGGCCGACGTGGACGCGGCCGTGGAGGCCGCCCAGGCCGCCTTCGCCGGCTGGTGGGCCACCCCCGCCGCCCGGCGCGGCCAGCTGCTCGGCCGGGCCGCCGCCAACGCCCGCGGCCACGCCGGGGAGCTGGCCGCCTCGCTCACCCGCGAGCAGGGCAAGCCGCTGCGTGAGGCCCGGCTGGAGGTGGAGCGCTGCCTGGAGACCCTGGAGCATTACGCCGGCCTGGCCAAGAACCTGCGCGGCGGGTACGTGCCCAGCCTGGACACCGGCGCCTACGGGGTGGTGCTGCGCCGGCCCCTGGGGGTGGTGGGGGCGATCGTGCCCTGGAACTTCCCGACCACCCTGCTGGCCAACAAGCTCGGCCCCGCCCTGGTCGCCGGCAACACCGTGGTCGCCAAGCCGGCCGAGACGACCCCGCTGACCACCCTGCGCCTGGTCGAGCTGCTCCAGGCCGGCGGGCTGCCGGCCGGGGCCGTCAACGTGGTCACCGGGACCGGACCGGTGGCCGGGGACGCCCTGGTCCGCCATCCCGGGGTCCGCAAGGTCGCCTTCACCGGCTCCACCGCGGTGGGCCGCCGCACCATGGCCGCCGCCGCCGAGCACCTCAAGCGGGTCACCCTGGAGCTGGGCGGGTCGGACCCGATGATCGTCTGCGACGACGCCGACCTGGACCGGGCCGTCAGCGCGGCCAGCGTCGGCCGCTTCTTCAACTGCGGCCAGGCCTGCCTGGCCACCAAGCGCCTGTTCGTGTTCGACGCCGTCGCCGACGAGGTGGTGGAGCGGCTGGTCGCCAAGGCGGGCCGGCTCCGGGTCGGCCCGGGCACGGCCGAGGGGGTGCAGATGGGCCCGTTGCACTCGGCCCGCCAGCGGGCCCTGATCGAGGAGCAGGTGGCCGACGCCGTCGACCGCGGGGCCACCGTCCTGTGCGGCGCCGCCCGCCCTGGGGGCGAGGCCTATGACCGCGGCTTCTTCTACCAGCCAACCCTGCTGCTGGAGCCGCCGCCCGACGCCAGGGTGGCGGTCGAGGAGACCTTCGGCCCGGTCCTGCCCATCTGGCGGGTCGGCGGCCTGGACGAGGCGATCGAGCGGGCCAACGCCTCGTCGTACGGGCTCGGGTCGGCCATCTGGACCCGCGACCTGCACCGGGCCAACCTCGCCGCGGAGCGGCTGGAGGCCGGCTACACCTGGGTCAACTCGGTCAACAAGGTCTACGACGAGCTGCCGTTCGGGGGGCTGAAGCAGAGCGGCTACGGCAAGGAGCACGGCATCG
>Ga0307302_10000915_pt1 | contig 12992 bp, 13 predicted proteins | sample ER_DNA_183_FD_194490 | JGI IMG/M metagenome (GOLD analysis project Ga0307302, IMG submission 194490) | Bulk soil microbial communities from the East River watershed near Crested Butte, Colorado, United States - ER_DNA_183 | ecosystem: Environmental > Terrestrial > Soil > Floodplain | place...
GGGGCCGCCTACCTGGAACGCATTCTCAAGCCGGTGAAGCCGGCCCGCGAGTTCGCCACGACCACGGCCGCGTTCGCCGCCCTGCGGGCCGGGCAGGTCGACGCCGTCATGTCCGACGTCCCGATCGTGGTCGACGCGGCCGGCAAGTACCCTGGGCTGGCCGTGGTCGGCCAGTTCAAGACCGACGAGCAGTACGGGGCGGTCCTCGCCAAGGGCTCCCGCAACACCAGGCCCCTGTCGCAGGTGATCGACCAGCTCCGCGACGACGGCGTGCTCGACCAGCTGTTCCAGAGGTACTTTCCTGAGCAGGTGAACATCCCGCCGCTCGGCTGACCGCCGGGCGCCTCGTCCAGGAGCGGCCATGCTGACGATCCGGCGTGACAAGGAGATCCACCGCGAGGAGGGCGGCTGGTTCACGGCCCGCTGGCACTTCTCCTTCGCCAACTACCGCGACCCCGCCAACGACGGCTTCGGGGCCATGCGGGTGTTCAACGACGACCGGCTGGTGCCGGGAGCGATCTGGCCGATGCACCCCCATCAGGACGTCGAGGGGCTCACCTACGTGGTCGAGGGCAGCTTCCGGCACGAGGACTCGGTCGGGGGCGCCCCCGGGCCGCTGCCGGCCGGGGCGGTGCAGCGGATGACGCTGGGGTCGGGGGCGCTGCACTCGGAGCAGAACGCCTCCCAGGACGAGCCGATGCGGTTCATCCAGATCTGGATCCTGCCCGACACCGCCGGGCTGCCGCCGGCGGTCGAGCAGAAGGTGTTCACCCGCGAGGACCGCGCCGGGCGGCTGCTGCGGGTGATGGGCCCCGAGGGCGGGGAGGTGGTCCGGATCCACCAGGACGCCAGCGTGTACGTGGCCTCGCTGGCACCCGGCGACCAGGTCGATCACCCCATCGGCCCCGGCCGCGGGGCCTATGTGTACCTGATCGACGGCCGGGCCAGCTTCGACGGTGAGCCGGTGGCGACCGGCGACGCGGCCAAGGTCACCGACCAGCCGTCGCTCCGGATCGCCGCCGAGGCGCCGTCCGAGCTGATCCTGGTCGACGTGCCCATGGTCTTCCAGCCGGTGGGGATCTGGGCGGGCCTCGGTGCCTGACGCCGGGCCGCACGTGCGGTCCGGCGGTGGCCGCCCACCGCGGCCGCGGTTGAGGCAGACTACCCGGGTCACCGTCGGGAACCGACCCCAGGAGGGCCCGTGCAGGGCGACCCGCGCATCCTCGAACTGCTCAACCAGCACCTGACCTTCGAACTCACCGCCGTCAACCAGTACTTCCTCAACTCGCGGATGTGCGCCAACTGGGGCTACGAACGCCTGGCCAAGCGCCACCGCGAGATCGCCATGGAGGAGATGCGCGACAGCGAGGAGCTGATCGACCGCATCCTGTACCTGGACGGCCACCCCAACCTGCAGCGGCTGGGCACGGTCAGGACCGGCGAGACGGCGATCGAGCAGATCCGCCTGGCCCTGGAGCTGGAGCGGACCGCGGTGGCCAACCTGAACGGGTATGTGGCCACCTGCACCGAGGTCGGCGACCAGGGCACCCGCGAGTTCCTGGCCGCGATGATCGCCGAGGAGGAGGGGCACGTCGACTTCTGGGAGACCCAGCTGGTCACCATCGACCAGATCGGCGAGTCCCTCTACCTGGCCCAGCAGGTCCGCGACTAGGCCGAGGCGGCCAGCGGCTCCTCGGCGTGCTGGGCCAGCAGCTCCTGGATCAGCGGGCAGCAGCCCCCGCAGGTGATCCCGGCGCCGCAGCGGCGCCCGACCTCGTCGAGGTCGCAGGCTCCGGCCGAGATCGCCTCGCGGATCTCCCCGTCGGTGACGGCTCGGCAGTGGCACACGAACACGCCCAGATATTAGGCGTCCCTAAGTCCGAGGACAAGGGGTCCGGGGCTCAGCGTCCGAGGTCGATGGCCTCGTTGGCGGCGGAGGTGTGCGGGCCGGGCTGGGGGCCGCCGGCCAGGACGTGGACGACGTCGCCGACGGCGACCACCCCGAGGCCGTGGCGGGGGGTGGGCAGCGGCGGCAGGGAACGCCAGCGGCCGCTGGCGGTGTCGAGGGCCTCCGCCTCCGGGAAGGTGGCCGCGGCCTCGCCGCCGACGGCCACCACCTGCCCGCCGGCGGTGGCGGTGGCGGCCAGGCCGCCCCGGGCCGTCGGCAGCTCGGCCACCGCGCTCCAGCGGCCGGTGCCCGGGTCGAACACCTCGGCCGCGGCCAGGTTGCTGCCGATGCCGCCGGTCCGGCCCCCGACCACGTACACCCTGCCGCCGCTGGAAGCGGCGCCAAGGTGCTCGCGCGGGGTCGGCAGCCCGGGCGCGGAGCTCCAGCGGTCGGCGGCGGGGTCGTACACCTGGGTGTCGCCGGCCAGGCCACCGTCGACGACCCCGCCGACCAGGTACAGCCGTCCGTCCAGGGCGACAAGGCCGCCGGCCGACCGCCCCCGGGGCAGCGGGGCCAGGGGGCGCCAGCGCTCCCCCTCCAGGCGGGCCAGCTGGGTGCTGGGACCGTCCCCGTCGTTGCCGCCCGCGACATACAGGGCCCCGTCCAGGGTGGCGGCCATGGCGTGGTTGACGGCCACCGGCAGGTCGGGCCCGCGGGACCAGGTGTCGGCGGCGGTGTCGTAGACCTCCACGGTGGCCAGGGTGGCGCCATCCGGGGCGTAGCCGCCGAGCACCCAGATGCGCCCCCCGACGGCGGCCGCGGCCACCTCGGTCCGCTCCGACGGGGCCGGGGCCAGGGTCCGCCACGCCGGGTCGCCGGCGCGGGTGGCCGCCGGGGCCGAGGTCGCCGTGACGGGCGGCTCCGGTTCGCCGGTCGTGCAGGCGGCCAGCAGCAGCGCCGCCGCGCCAGCCGCCATCCGGAGCCTGCCCATGGCGCGCTACGCTAACGACGTCCGCGCCGCGGCGCCAGAGGAGGCAGAGCGCATGAGCATCGCAACATCGGAGCAGGCGGTCGTCGGCGCGGTGACGCCGCGGCTGTTCGTCGGCGGCGAGTGGCGCGAGGCCAGCGGCGGCGGCCGCTTCCCCGTGGAGGACCCCTCCACCGGCGAGGTGCTGTGCGAGGTGGCCGACGCCACCCCCTCCGACGGGATGGCCGCCCTGGACGCCGCCGTGGCCGCCCAGGCCGAGTGGGCCGCCCACCCGCCGCGGGAGCGGGGCGAGATCCTCCGCCGGGCGTTCGAGGCCCTCAACGACCGGGCCGACGAGCTGGCCCTGCTGATGACCCTGGAGATGGGCAAGCCGGTGGCCGAGTCCAAGGCCGAGATCGCCTACGCGGCCGAGTTCTTCCGCTGGTTCGCCGAGGAGGCGGTCCGGATCGACGGCCGCTTCGCCGTCGCCCCCAACGGCAACGGCCGGCTGCTGACCATGCGCCAGCCGGTCGGCCCGTGCGTGCTCATCACCCCCTGGAACTTCCCCATGGCCATGGGGACCCGCAAGATCGGCCCGGCGGTGGCGGCGGGCTGCACCATGGTGATCAAGCCGGCCGCCCTCACCCCCCTGTCGATGCTGGCCCTCGGCGGGGTCCTGGAGGAGGTGGGCCTGCCCGCCGGGGTCTGCAACATCATCACCACCAAGCGCTCCGGGGCGGTCATGGAGCCGCTGATCAAGGACAGCCGGACCCGCAAGCTGTCGTTCACCGGCTCCACCGAGGTCGGCCGGTCCCTGATCGCCCAGGCGGCCGACAAGGTGCTCCGGGTCTCCATGGAGCTGGGCGGCAACGCCCCGTTCCTGATCTTCGACGACGCCGACCTGGACGCCGCCGTCGAGGGGGCGATGATCGCCAAGATGCGCAACATCGGCGAGGCCTGCACCGCCGCCAACCGCTTCCACGTGGCCGAGCCGGTGGCGGAGGCGTTCGCGGGCAAGCTGGCCGAGCGGATGGGGGCCATGAAGGTCGGCCGCGGCACCGAGGACGGCGTCCAGGTCGGCCCCCTGATCGACAAGAACGCCGTCGACAAGGTCTCGGAGCTGGTCGCCGACGCCCTCGACAAGGGGGCGCGGGCGGTGGTGGGGGCGCGGCCGGGCGACGGCCGCGGCTACTTCTACCTGCCGACGGTGCTGGCCGACGTTTCCGCCGACGCCCGGGTGCTCAAGGAGGAGATCTTCGGGCCGGTGGCCCCGGTGGCCAGCTTCGACGACGAGGAGGCCGCGGTCGCGGCCGCCAACGACACCGAGTTCGGGCTGGTCGCCTACGTCTACACCCGCGACCTGAAGCGGGCCTTCCGGGTCGTGGAGGGCCTGGAGACGGGCATGGTCGGCCTCAACCAGGGGCTGGTGTCGAACCCGGCCGCCCCCTTCGGCGGGGTCAAGCAGTCCGGCACCGGCCGCGAGGGCGGCCCCGAGGGGATCGCCGAGTACCTGGAGACCAAGTACGTCGCCATGAACCTCTGAGGACCCCGATGGGCAGGTGGGGTGGCCGGCTGGGGGCGCTCGTTGCCGGGGCGGCGCTGGCGCTCGCCTTCCCGCGGCCCGGCTGGTGGTGGCTGGCCCTGGTCGGGCTGGCGCCGGTGCTGTGGCTGGCCATGACCGCCCCCGGCGGGCGCGAGGCGGCGGTCCGGTCCTGGCTCGGCGGGACCGGGTTCTTCCTGGCCGTCAACGCCTTCCTGGTCCCCAAGGTCGGGCCGTTCATGGTGCCGCTGGCCATGCTCCTGGCCGTGCTCTGGCTGCCGCTGGGCTGGCTGGCCTGGTCGCTGCTCGGCGGCGTCGTCGGCCGGCCCGGCCCGGCGCGGCTGGCCGCCGCCCTGGTGCTGGTGCCGAGCGCGTTCGTGGCCGGCGAGGCGGTGCGCTCCTGGGAGGCCCTCGGCGGCCCCTGGGGCCTGCTCGGGACCAGCCAGTGGAACGCCCCGGCGCTGCTGTCGGTGGCCGCCCTCGGCGGCGTCTGGGGGGTCAGCTTCCTGCTGGTGGCGGTCAACGTGGCCGTCGCCGCCGCCGCCGGCCCGCGGGTCCCCGTCCCGACCCGGGCGGCCGCGGCCGCCGCCGCGGTCGCCCTCCCCCTGGCCGCGCTGGCCTTCTGGGCGCTGCGGCCGGCGCCGGCGCCGGCCGGGACGGCCAGGGTCGCCTACGTCCAGCCGGGGGTGGTCGGCCCGGTCGAGGACCGGTTCCGGGCCAGCGAGCGGCTCACCCGCGGCCTGCCCGCCGGGGCCCGGCCCGACCTGGTGGTCTGGGGCGAGAGCAGCGTCGGCCGCGACCCGGCGGCCAACCCCGGCGACCTGGCCCGGCTGGCCGCGGCCGCCCGGGCCGCCGGCGCCCCGCTGCTGGCCAACGTCGACGCCCAGCGGGAGGCGGGCGGCGGGATCTACAAGAGCGCCCTGCTGGTCGGCCCGGCGGGGGTGCTGGGCAGCTACGACAAGATGCGGCTGGTGCCGTTCGGGGAGTACGTGCCGTTGCGGCCGCTGTTCGGCTGGGTGACCCGGCTCACCGACGCCGCCGCCGTCGACCGCCACCGCGGCGCCCGCCTGGCCGTCCTGCCCGCCGGGGACCTGTCGGTCGGCCCGCTGGTCTGCTTCGAGTCGGCCTTCCCCGACCTGGCCAGGAACCTGGCCGCCGGCGGCGCCGACCTGGTGGTGGTGCAGACCGCCGACACCACCTTCCAGGGCAGCTGGGGCCTGGACCAGCACGCCAGCCTGTCGGCGGTGCGGGCGGTGGAGGCCGGCCGCCCGGTGGTCCAGGCCGCCCTCAGCGGGACCTCGGCGGCCTTCGACGCCCGCGGCCGGCGCCTGGCCTGGGCGCCGGGGAGCTGGCGGGGCGCGGGCGTGGCCGAGGTCCCCCTGTCGGCGGAGCGGACCCCCTATGTCCGGACCGGCGACCTCGTCCCGGCGGCCTGCGGGGTCGCCCTGGCCGCCGGGGCCGTGGTGGCCGCCCGGCGGCGCGCCCTCAGCCGCGGCGGTAGCGGGCGTCGAACAGGCAGTACGCCCCGAAGCACGCCAGCCCGGCCGCGACGATGAGCAGCAGCACCCTGCCGTACGGCGAACCGGCCAGGGTCTTGAGGGCGGTGTCCATGCCGGTGGCCTTCTCCGGGTCGTAGGTGACCGCCGAGTAGACCAGCAGCAGCCCGATGATGCCGTAGGCGACCCCGAGAGCCGGCCAGCCCACCTGCCCGAACCGGATGGCGGCGTCCCGGGCGTGCGGCTCGGCCCCGGCCAGGTCGAGGTCGTCGACGAAGCGCCTGGTAACCCCACGACTGACCAGGTACAGCGCGATGGCCACGATGCCGAGGCCGATGACCGCGACCAGCAGCTCGCCCGCCGGCCAGTCGAAGACCTTGTCGACGAAGGCGGCCTTCTCCCCCTTGGACTTGCCGCCCTTGCCCGAGGCGACCTTGAAGGAGCTGTAGGCCAGCGCCCCGGCGACCCCGGCCTCGCCCAGGCTGACCAGCCGCTGGACGGTGCGCCTGCGCCGCGGGCGGCGGTAGCCGTGGCCCCAGCCGGCCTCGGCAAGCTGCCAGATGGTCAAGGCGACCAGGCCGACGGTCAGCACCCAGAGGAAGAACCGGCCCGCCGGCTGCTCGGCGATCGTCTGCAGGGCGCCGGTCTTATCGGCCTTGCCGCCGGCACCGAGCGCGACCCGCACGGCCAGGTAGGCGACCAGCAGGTGGATGACCCCGTAGGCGATCAGGCCGACCCGGCCGAGGGCCTTGATCGGTCCGCTCTCGGCTGCCCGCTGGGCCGTCCGCTCCGCCCGCCGTGCCTGCTGCCCCGCTGTGCTCATCGGTCTGCTCCCGGTCGGCTCGAACTGGTGGCCTTCCGGGAGCATCCCCCGCCGGCCGGGAATCAATGTTGAACAGCTGAAAAACTTGCCCCCGTGGGCGGCCGCAAACTTGCGCGGCCGGCGCCACCACGCGCTACCCTGCCCTGACGGAGCGGTCCCTACCCATCGGCAGTTGGGGGTGCACCCGACATGACGGCGCCAATCCGACGCATCGGGGTGCTCACCAGCGGCGGCGACGCACCCGGGCTGAACGCGGTCATCCGCGCGGTGGTCCGGTCGGCCGAGGTCGACCACGGCTGGTCGGTGCTGGGCATCGAGCATGGCTTCGAGGGGCTGATCGGCAAGCCGAGCACCCGGACCCTGGACTCCTCGGCGGTCAGCGGGCTGCTGCCGCAGGGCGGCACCATCCTCGGCTCGACCAACAAGGGCCACTTCTCGGCCATGCGGGTCGACGGCGAGTGGGTCCGCGACCCGGCCCCCTACAGGGAGCTGGCCGCCAACACCAAGCGGCTCGGCATCGACGCCCTGGTCGTGATCGGCGGCGAGGGCAGCCAGGGCATCGCCAGCGAGCTGTCCCGCTACGGGGTCCGGGCGGTCGGGGTGCCCAAGACGATCGACAACGACCTGTGGGGCTGCGACCAGACCTTCGGCTTCGACACCGCCCTGACCGTGGCCACCGAGGCCCTCGACCGGCTGCACACCACCGCGGCCAGCCACGACCGGGTGATGGTGCTGGAGGTGATGGGCCGCGACGCCGGCTGGATCGCGCTCCACTCGGGCCTGGGCGGCGGAGCCGACGTGATCCTCATCCCCGAGATCCCCTTCACCATCGAGGCGGTCGCCTCCAAGGTGCTGACCCGCGAGTACCGCGGCTCCAGCTTCTCGATCGTGATCTGCTCCGAGGGGGCGGTCGAGCGCGGCGGCGGCCAGCTCTACCAGGAGACCACCGGCACCCTCGGCGGCATCGGCGCCCACGTCGCCACCCAGGTCGGGAAGGTGACCGGCAAGGACGCCCGGGTGGTGGTGCTCGGCCACGTGCAGCGGGGCGGCATGCCGACCCCCTACGACCGGATCCTGGCCACCCGCTTCGGCGCGGCCGCGGTGCGGGTGCTGGCCGAGGGCCGCTACGGGGAGGTCGTGGTCAGCAAGGGCGCCCAGATCTCGACCGTCTCCATGGCCGACTGCGCCGGCAAGGTCAACACCGTCCCGGTCGACCACGAGATGATCCAGACCGCCCGCGGCCTCGGCATCGCCTTCGGCGACGAGGAGGATCTCGACCTCACCCCCGAGCCCCTGGAGTGAGCTCGGCCACCGCCGCCCCCAGGAACCGGTAGGTCCACTCCTGGGCCAGCGGGCGGGTGTCGCAGAACACCACCGGCACCGCCGGGTAGCGGACGGCCAGGGCGCCCAGCAGGTCGGCCACGAACCCGGCCGGGACGTGCTCGAGCTTGAACACCCCGGCGTAGCGGTCCTCGACCACCACCGCCGCCCGCGGCAGGGCGGCCAGCTCGGCCAGCAGGTAGTTCAGGCTGCCGTCGACCAGCGACCCGGCCAGGTCGGCCAGGGTCTTGCGCTCGACCACCGCGGCCAGCCCGTCGCCGCCGGGGGCCTCGACGGCGTAGTCGCCGGCCGGCAGGGCCCGCCGCTCGGTCGCCACCGCCCGCTGGCGGGTGAAACGCCACGGGTAGCGCTCGCGGGTGTCGACCAGGATGGTGAGCCGGTCGAGCCCGGCCGCCCGCCGGCCGGGGACCCGGACCCCCGGCCGGGCCGCCCTGGCGGTCCGGGGCGACTGCCAGAAGATGACCTCCCGGCCCCGGACCCGGGTGAACACCAGCTGCGAGCGGTGCTCGCGCGCCCGGTCGAGGACCAGGTCGATGGCGCCGCCGCGGCGCCGGCAGGAGCGGACCGGGACCCGCTCGACCAGCTCGGCGTCGGTTGGCCACTCGCCGTCGGCCGGGTGGCAGTAGACGGCCCCGGTGCGCGGCCAGGGCTCGCGGGCCTTGAGGACCACGTCGCCGCCGGGCAGGGGCAGACGGACCAGGTACGGCAGCCGCGAGCCCCGGTCCGGGTTGCGGGCCACCTCGAACAGGCGGGCAGGACCGCTCATGCGGCGATCATGCCACCCGACCCCGTCGGGGTCAGGCGCGCAGCCGGGCCCGGGTCTCCTCGACGTCCATGCCGTGCAGGCGCAGCAGGTTCTCGCCCAGGATCTTGCGCTTGGCCTGCTCGGTGAGCTGCGGGTAGCCGTAGCCCTCGACCAGGTCCTGGGGGAGCTGGAAATCCCAGAACGCGTCCAGGGCCCACTGCGGCTGCCAGATCGGCGCCTCGCTGCCGTAGATGATCTTGTCCTCACCCGCCCAGAACAGCAGCTTGCCCAGGGTCTCGGCGAACTGCCGGGGTGCCCGGACGACGAAGTTGATGGTGGCCGCGATCGAGGCGTACAGGTTGGGGTGGCGGATCAGCTGCCAGCAGACCTCGTCGATGAACGGCAGCCCGACGTGGAAGATGACGAAGTTGATGTCGGGGAAGTTGGCCGCCGCCCCGTCCATGTCCCAGGTCTGGGTGGCCTCGATCGGCTGGGGACCGAGGGGCACGCCCTTGTGGACGCCGATCAGGTTGACGCCCAGCTCCTGCGCCTTCTCGAACACCGGGAAGGCGACCTGGGGGTCGTCCATCCGCCAGGGGAACGGCCGCCCGTAGTCGTAGCGGACGTTGTAGAACTTGAACGCCTTGGCCCCGAACTCGCCGACCTGCCGCTCCATCAGGTCGAGCGCCCGGCGGCCCTCCAGCGGGTTGACCGAGCCCCAGAACACGGTCCGGTCGGGGCGGCGGCTGGCCAGCTCGGCGCACTCCTCCCAGGGCGACAGGCCGTCCCGGAACAGGTCGGTCAACGGCAGCGGCATGGCGCACAGCATGTCGGTGGAGCTCTGGCGGTAGACCATCTCGTCGATGTCGTCGACGGTCCACTGGCGGAGGAAGTCGTCGGCCGCCATGACCGGCTGCCCCTCGGGGGTGAGGGCGGCGTGGAAGGCGTACAGGTGGTTGATGAACATCTCCCCGGGCGGGCCGAGCGCGTTCTTCTTCTCGAAGTTGAAGACGTGGGCCACGCCGTCGAACACGATCGCGTCGTCACCGATCACGGGCCAACCTCCTTGGGGTGGGGCAGGAAGCGCAGCGTGCGCCGGGCCTTGTCGGACAGCCGGTCGGTGGTCCACGGCTCGTCCCAGACGATCTCGACCGTCGAGCCGGCCATCCCGGGCAGGGCGGCCACCCGTTCGGAGATCTGGCCGACCAGGTTGGCCGCGAACGGGCACCAGCCGGTGGTCAGCAGCAGCTCGACCCGCGCCTGGTCGCCGTCCAGGTCGATCCGCCGGACCAGGCCCATGTCGACCACCGACAGGCCCTTCTCCTGGCAGCAGGGGTCGTACACGGAGGCGAGCGCCTCCATCACGGCAGCGGTGCGGACGTCACCCATCTCCACCTCGAGGACCTCGGCGTCCCGTCCCCCCAACCTTGGTCCGCTCCGCCCCGGCCGTCAACCGCTGGCCGGCCACCGGCCGGGTGACCGTCACCGGGCGCCGGTAGGCTGGCTGCTGGAACGACACGATTGGGAGGGACTGTGACGATCGAACAGCGGCAGTGGAGCCGGCGGCTGGACTGGGAGGGGTGCGTGAACGCCCGCGATCTCGGCGGCTACGGGACGGCGGACAGGGACGAGACCCGCTGGGGGGCGGTGGTCCGCTCCGACAGCCCGGCCGCGCTGACCGGGGCGGGGAGGGCGGCCCTGGCCGAGTACGGGGTGCGGGCGATCGTCGACCTGCGCCTGCCGGCCGAGCTGGCCGACTACCCCAACCCCTTCGCCGAGCCCGGCGACCACGGCATCGCCTACGTCAACGTCTCCATCATCGACCCCGGGGCCGGCTTCCCCCCCGACACCATCACCCTGGCCGAGAACTACCTGTGGTCGCTGGAGCGGTTCCGCGGCCTGGTCGCCGACGCCGTCACGGCCGTGGCCCGGGCCCCCGAGGGCGCCGTGCTGGTCCACTGCGCCGCCGGCAAGGACCGCACCGGGCTGATCTCGGCCCTGCTGCTGGGGCTGGTGGGCGTGCCGGCCGAGACGATCGCCGCCGACTACGCCCTCACCGCCGAGCTGCTGCGCCCCCGGGACCAGGAGTGGCTGGAGCACGGCCCCGGCGAGCGGGCCGAGCGCGAGGCCATCCTGGCCAGGTACGCCCCCACCGCCGAGGTCATGCTGGAGGTCCTCCACCAGCTGGACCGGCGCCACGGCGGGGTCGAGCCCTACCTGCTGGAGGCCGGCGTCGCCCCGGCGGACCTGGACCGGCTGCGCGACCGGCTGCTCGCCGACGGCCCGGAGACCACCGGTTGACAGCGGCGAGCCGGTCCGGCACCGTGCCGGTATGGCCATCGTGCGTGTGCGGCTGACCAGGAACCTCGCCCTGGACCATGGGCGGGTGTGCTCCTGCGCCTGTCGCCGGGCCCGCCGGTCGGCGCGCGCGCACCTCGCCGCGACCACCTGACCGCCGGGCCGCCTCCCCCAGCCACCCCCGCGCACCCAGGATGGTCCAGCGATGCCCTCCGCCACAGCCCGCCGTGCCCCGACCGCCGATCCCTATGACGACACCGACGTCGTCGACGCCCGCGCCCCCCGGTTCCTCCAGGCGACCGTCGGCGTCGGCGCCGTCACCGCCCTGCTGACCGGCTGGTGGTGGCTGTACGGGCTGCTCTCCCTCCAGCTGGTCGCCGGCCTCGTCCTCGGCCGGCGCTGGTGCCTGCCGTGCGTGGCCTACTTCCGGTTCGTCCAGCCGCGGCTGGGCGAGGGCCGGGTCGAGGACGCCCGGCCCCCGCGGTTCGCCAACAAGATCGGGGCCTCGGTCCTCGGCCTGGCCTTCGCATCCCACCTGGCCGGCCTGGACGTGGCCGGCACGGCCCTCGGGGCGCTGGTCGCGGTGCTGGCCCTGCTGGCCGCCGCGACCGGGCTGTGCGTCGGCTGCGAGCTGTACAAGCTGGCGGCGCGGCTGCGCGGGGTGCGCCCGGGCGCCGTCGGCGCCCTCGACCTGGCCGAAGTCGGCGGCGCCCCCGGCCGCCGCCCGGCCGTGGCCCAGTTGCCTGACGTCACCGTCGTGCAGTTTACTCACCCCCTCTGCAGTGACTGCCACGAGCTGGAGCAGCGCCTGGCCGCCGGCAAGCGCCCGCTGGTCCTGGTCGATGTCTCGCGCCGCCCCGACCTGGCCCGCCGCTACCACGTCACGCTCGTGCCTACCGCCTTCGTGGTCGCCGGCGACGGCCGCGTGCTGGAACGCCTCACCTGAGCCGACGCATCGTCCCTTCCTCCTGCTCTGCTCTCCTGACCGTCGACCCGAGCGGCCCAGCCTGAGCCATTCTCCCCCCGCCGATTGAACGAGAAGGGGCCGGTGGTCCGAGCTCGATTATCGAACTGGTGTTCGATACAATGATACAATAAGGCACCGGGTACACCAACGAGCCGGACCCAGCAGCACCGCGACCCAGATGCGACTCACTGTCCAAGTTCAGTTGCTCGCCGACGCCGACCAGCGAGCGGCGCTCCAGGCAACCCTCGCGCTCACCAACCAAGCGGCCAACCTCGGCTCCGAGATCGCCTGGCAGCGGCGCACCTTCCGCACCTACGACCTCCAGCAGCTCGCCTACGGTCAGATTCGCGCGCTCGGGCTGTCCGCCCAGCCGGCTGTGCGGGTCATCAAGAAGGTCGCCGACGCCTACAAGCTGGACCGCCGTACCAAGCGCACCTTCCGCGCCGACGCCGCCCAGCCCTACGACGACCGTTGCCTGTCCTGGCAGCCCGACCAGCAGACCGTCAGCATCTGGACGGTCGCCGGCCGCCTCAAGGGCATTCGATTCGCCGTGGGCAAGCAGCAGCGCAAGCTGCTCGCCTACCGCAAGGGCGAATCGGACCTCGTCTACCGGAACGGCAAGCTCTACCTGTATGCCACCTGCGAGATTCCCGAGGCGTCCGTGGTTGCTCCGAACGGCTTCCTCGGCGTCGACCTCGGCATTGTCAACGTTGCCACAACCTCCGACGGCACCCGCTATGCCGGCAAGCACCTCAACCGCATCCGCCACCGCAACCAGCGGCTACGCGCCAAGCTCCAGCGCAAGGGCACCAAGTCAGCCAGGCGGTTGCTCAAGCAGCGGTGCCGCAAGGAGGCCCGCTTCGCCGCCGACACCAACCACGTCATCTCCAAGCCCATCGTGGCCGAGGCAGAACGCACCGGCCGTGG
>Ga0307302_10000917_pt1 | contig 12983 bp, 10 predicted proteins | sample ER_DNA_183_FD_194490 | JGI IMG/M metagenome (GOLD analysis project Ga0307302, IMG submission 194490) | Bulk soil microbial communities from the East River watershed near Crested Butte, Colorado, United States - ER_DNA_183 | ecosystem: Environmental > Terrestrial > Soil > Floodplain | place...
CGTTCTCCGCCCGCAGCCGTTCCCGCTCCTGCCCCAGCTGCCGCTGCTGTTCGCGCAACGCGGCGTTCTCGTCCTCAAGCCGAACGATGCGCCAGCGCAACCCGCCCGGGCCAGCCGGATCCCGACCAGTCTGCGTACCTCTCGCCTGCCTCGACATAAGGCCGGAAGGCTACAGCCGTCGCATCCGGCGTCAAGAACAGGGACCCGCTATCTCAATACCCTCGACAATGGGTCCCTCAGGCGACTCCGAGCCGGTTGAAGCAGACCATCGTACAGGCCAGCAGCACCAACGCGAACCACCGCCCGAGTGCGGCATTGGGGTGCTCGCCAAGGGCGGCGATGCAAGACTGGCCGCATGTCACGCTGGGACACGCTGGTCATACCTCCCGTGGTGCTCATCGGTCCGGTCGGGGTCGGCAAGTCCACCATCGCCGGCTTGCTCGCGGCCCGGATGGGCTGGCCGCAGGTGAGTATGGACGCGGTTTGCGCTGGCTACTACGCCGAGGTCAGCGCGGACCAGGCGGTCGCAGAGCGCCCTGAACAGGCCGCTGGGGTACGGGCCGCCTATCAGGCTTGGAAGCCGTTGGAGGCCCACGCCGTCGAGCGCATCCTCGCTGACCACCAGCACGCGGTGATCGACCTGGGAGGAGGTCACTCGGTCCAAGAGGACCCGACCCTGTTCGCTCGGGTGCAAGCCGCCCTGGCGCCGGTCCGCAACCTCGCCCTGCTGCTGCCAAACCCTGACCCGGAGGAGTCGGTGCGGGTCTTGACCGAGCGCAGGGCCCCACCCGTGGGCTTCGACTGGCACCGGCACTTTGTGACCCACCCCTCCAATGGCGCCCTGGCCAAGCTGGTCGTCTACACCGCCGGCCAGACACCCGGGCAGACCTGCGATGCCCTCTACAAGGCTCTGGTCCGAACCGCTTCCTGATTCCAGGCCGCCACCGCGTCGAGCCTGCCGCGGTATCTGCGACATCTTGGCGACGACACAGCCGTCACCGAGGCGCCATCACCCAACGGCCGGGCTGGAAGCCGTGGCCGCCAGATGGGAACCGTCATCGGTCCTCACCGGCCATGCCACCCACGTGCCATCAGCAGCGGGCACGAGCGGAATCCAGCGGACCGTCACGGTCACTTCCAGGAGGCCGGTGGGCTGGGCGCGCATCCCTGATCTGCGGTGGGGAGGAGGCCGAAACTGCATGGCATGCAAGCCGTCACCTCGCTGCCAGGCCGGCGCCGGCTTGGTTACCCCGCCTGGGTGCAGAAGCCACTGCCGACGGTCGGAGCCGGCGGTCGAGGGGTTGTTGGAGGCGGACTGACGGTGCCTTGTGTCTGAGCGGAGCGTCGCGGCGTGCCGCCTGCTCGGGTGCGAACAGGGAGTCCCAGAAGTCGCATTGATGCTGGGCCGAGAGTCTGGCGTCGGTTATGGGTGTGGATCGGCCTCCAGCACGCAGCGAGAGCAGTTGCGCTCTGGGTCCGAGCGAGGCATCCAGCCGCGGCCAGGCCGTCGCTTCCACCGTGCCGGGTGCGCTGGTGCGGACAAAGTTGCCCCACCAGGCGACCATGTCGTGGGCTAGGCGTCGCTCCGCGGCGTTGAAGGTGGGGGCGATCGGGATGCCGTTGTCGAAGCTCGGCCACATGTAGGCGAGTTCGGCGGCGTGGCCCGCCCCCCACACGTACCCGGGGATCGGGGTCAGCCCGGGACCGGTGCGGTGGTCGAACTGGTAGGAGAAGGTGGGGACATAGTCGGCGAGGGTGTTGGTCAGGAAGCGGCCGCTGCAGCCGCCAATCCCGGCCAGGAAGCCACCGTCGGTGAGGATGGCGGCTTCCAGATACGCGCCGGTCCACTGGTCGGAGGTGGCGGGCCAGGGGTAGTGGGCCAGGATGGCGTCGGCGTCAGACCCGAAGCTGTCACGGACCCATTGCTCGTAGATCTGTTGGGTCCAGTCGACATCGCCCTGGGTGAAGCTGCGGCCCTCGTCGCGGTTGGCTCCAATCAGCACCGGCACCCGGGTGAAGGCGCCACTGGTGACCGCCACGAAGGGGTCTTGGGGCAGGGTTGGGGTGGTGTTGACCAGCAGCGGCCCGAACCAGTTGTTGGCGGCATCTAGCAGCGCCTGGACCGGGACCTGGCGGAGGCAGGCGATGGCGGCCGGGTCGGCGGTGGCCGCGCAGCCGACCTGGGAGGTGACCTGGTCGGCGAAGGAGTCGGCATCGGCCTGGGGCCAGCTGAAGCAGCTGCCGCTCTCGATCACGGCGCCGGCGAACAGTCCCCGCGAGCCGGGCGCCGCCAGGTGCCCGCACACTGACCAGCCACCGGCGGACTCCCCGCCGATGGTCACTCGATGGGGATCGCCCCCGAAGGCGGCGATGTTGCGGTGCACCCAGCGTAGGGCCTGCTGCTGGTCCATGAAGCCGTAGTTGCCCGACTCGCCCTGGGCGGCCGTCAGGGCGGGGTGGGCGAGGAAGCCGAGGACGCCGAGGCGGTAGTTCATGGTGACCACGATGATGCCGGTCTCGCGGACGAACTTGGTGCCGTCGTGCTGGTTGGAGCTGCCGGTGGCCAGGCCGCCACCATGGATCCACACATACACCGGCAGCCGCCCATGGGATCGGGTCGTGGCCGGGCGTTGGACGTTGAGGAACAGACAATCCTCGGTCAGCGACTGCGGCCCGTTGCCGCTCGCCGGCGCCGGGCAGCGGTTGCCGTAGGCCTCGGCCGACCTGACGCCCTTCCACGGCTGGATCGGCTTGGGCGGCACCCAGCGCAGCCGGCCGGTCGGGGGCTGGGCGTAGCGGATGCCGAGGAAGCTATCCACCTCGTGGGCGCGGATTCCACGCAACGCTCCGTCGGGGGTCGGGACGACGACCCGTCCGGTTCCTTGGGAGGTTGGCGGCTGGGAGGCGGGCGAGTCCGAGGCGGTGGCTCCCGCAGCTGGGGACACCACCGCCAGGACGGTCAGAGAGGAGAGGAGGAGGGCGCCGAGCCGACGAATCCCGTGCATGGCATGCTCCTTGCCAAGCGGCACGATCGCAGACAGCGAGCCTATTCCTCCCAAGACCGACCGACTACCCCGAATTCGCCCGGCCCTGACAGCAACCAGATGAGGACGCATCGTGCAGGGCGCGAAGCAGAGGAAGGACGGGCGATGTGTCAATCATCTCCGTCAGTTCCATAGGGGCAGGTTCGGCGTTGCCGCCAGCAAGCCGCCAGCAAGCCGCCAGCAAGCCGCCAGCAACTGGATTCCCGGCTTTACGGTTAGGTCTCGCACCTCGGTCGCCGAGTAAGCCACGGTGGTGCAGGCTCGGCGGGAGGTCGCGATGCGCCGGATTTCGATGGTTCGAGTCGTTGCGACATCGCCTGCCTAGCTGTCGCAGATACGGTTCGTGCGATGCTGTCCCGCTGGGACGATCTGAGGGGTGACGATGGGTGATGCGGCGCTGATAAAAAGCTCGGCATGAAATCGGGCCACCGGGCTGCGGTCCTGAATGCACCAGATGGCTACCTGGAGCGAATCAGCCCGCCAGAGGGCGTCGAGGCGGCGACCCGGTTGGACGGCAGCTTTGACTTCATCCAGGTGTTCGCGCTGGACCGGGCCGCCCTTGATCGTGACATTGGCGGGGCCCATGCCGCCCTGTCGCCGGGTGGACTGTTGTGGGTTTCCTATCCCAAGGGCAGCTCCAGGGTCCCGACCGATCTGAACCGCGACGTGTTCTGGGAGGCCCTCGGGCATCTCGGTCTTCGTCCGGTCACCCAGGTCTCTGTGGACGACGTCTGGTCGACGCTCCGGTTCCGTCCGGTGGCCGAGGTGGGCTCACGCTAGGTCGGGAAAGGCCAACGCCGCAGACCGCCGCCAGCCGCCAGGTGACTGCGTCATGGGCAGCGCCGACGATTTCGTCCAACTGCGGGTCCACCCCAGGCGTCGACCAGGAGTTGCGATCCGGGCGCTCACCCACGGCTTGATGATCTAGTGGCTGGCTGCTCCTTGGCTGGCCTGCCAGTCGGCCCGGTCGATGGCATACCAGGCGACCAGGACGCCCTTGTGGGTGAACTCCTCCTGGAAGGCCAGGCCGCACTTTTCCATCACCCGCCGGGACGCGGCGTTGTCGGCCCGAGCCGTGCTGATGATCCGCTCCAGCCCGACGACCTCGAACCCGTAGCCCAGCGCGGCCCGGGCGCCCTCGGTGGCCAGCCCCTGGCCCCATACCGAGGGGTGCAGGTCCCAGCCGACCTCGATCTTGTCCGGGCCGGGCCAGCGGGGGAGCTCGTTCAGCCCGATCTGGCCCAGCCAGCGGTCGCTGTGCTTGTCGATCGCCGCCCACGGCCCAACGTCATGCTCCTGCCACTGGCGCTGGAAGTGTTCGAACGCCCGACGCTGCGCTCAGATGGCCAGGGGCGACCGTCGACACTCAGGAACCGCGCCACCCGCTGGTCGCTATATAGGGCGACCAGCCGCTCGAGGTCGTCCTCCTGCCAGCGTCGCAGCAGCAGACGGGCTGTCTCGACCTCGCTCATCGCCGGACCGTAGCAGATGGGAAGCGAGGCACCCGGCCAGCCCTCAGTCCACCCGATTGCGGCTTCGAGGTTCACCCTGGCTTGCGCGACCTGCGACCTGCGCAGCCGTGAGGAACAGGGGCCGGCGCCGCGCTCACTCCCCCTCGGGGTGGAGCGGCCGCGCCGTGTGGTCCGCCTCGCGCGAGGTCGTTCGCCAACCACGATCGGAAACCGGCGACGTTGCTGCTGGGGGAGACACGGGTGGCAAGGCCGCGCTGGCGACGCTGTCAGGGCAGGGCGTACCGCTAGTAGGTGATCCCGCTTCGGAAGGCCTTGGCTTCGAGCAGCTTCAGCTTCGGCAGCTCGAACCCGTCAGGGAACAGCCGACGACCGCGGCCCTGCACGACGGGGTAGACGAACAGCCGGTACTCATCGACCAGCCCGGCCCTGATGAGGGTGTGGCACAGCGTGATGCTGCCGGTGACGACGATGTCCTGGCCGGACTGCTCCTTCAGCGCTCGGACCTCCTCCACGGGGTCACCGGACAGGACCGTGGCGTTCTGCCACTCCGGGTCGGTCATGGTCGAGGACACAACGTACTTCCGCACCCGGTTGAGATAGTCAGTGACGCCGGTGGCGTCGTCGGCTTGCTTGGGCCAGTAGCCGCGGAGATCCTCAAAGGTCTGCCGGCCCACGAGGAACCCGTCGGCTCGGCTGTCTTGTCGGTGCAGCTCTTCCAGCAGATCTGAGTTGTCCACATCGGTCTGGCCCTGTGGGTCGAACCAGTCCCCCAGCATCTCGATCGAGCCATCAACGGTGATGTTCTGGGTGATGGCCAGGGTCCGCATGTCGGCCTCCTCCGCGTAGCTCATCTCGCTGGTGTTGTGTTGGAACGTCGGGCGGCACCTTCTGGTGGCCGTCGGCCGCCGACCAAGTCCAGGTCAACCAGCACGCCGCCCGTCGCCGCGACACCCAGCCGACCATCACGTTCCTGTCGTTCGTGGGCCGAGCGGAAGGTCAGCCGGCTGCTGCACCCGAGTTGACCTTCCGCCCCAGCCCCGATCACTGGCGCTGCACAGACAGCTCCCCGACGATCAGCGGCACGGTGTCGGTGGCGTCGAGCGCGACCAGCCGGACGTACCGGGTCGGCTGCCCGTCGCCGGCCACGGTGTCCCGCAGCGTGGGTGCGGTCACCGTGGCGACCACCCGCCAGCTGGACCCGTCCACCGACGCCTCCACCCGCTCGCCGGCGCTCTTGGTCGCCATGGCGACGCCCTTGCCGCCGCTGGTCGAGGCGAAGGTGGTGACCGGGTTGCGGGTGATCGTGACCGAGCCGAGCGGCACGGTCTGGCCCAGCTCGACCTGGATGGTGGCGTCGGCCGTCGGGCCGATCCACTGGGTGATGTCGGTGCCGTCGGCCGCCGCCTCCGGCGGCTCGGCGGTGGCCGGCGTGGCCAGCGTCGGATGGCAGCGGGCCAGGTTGGTGGTTGGCGTCTGGTCGGGACGGCGGGTCGGCAGCGTCAAGCCGCCGCCGGAACGCAGCGTCTGCGTGCCAGACGGAGTCTGGATGGTGACCGCGGCGCCCGACAGCAAGATCACCTGGGTCTGCTCCGGGCCGACCTCGATGCGCAACACCCGGCCGCGCCAATGCACGGCCGAGTCGGTGATCCCGGTCAGCTGCGGCGGCAGGCTCGGGTCCAGCACGATCCTGTCGCCGCGCCAGCGGAACCCGGTGTAGCCGTACAGGAACTCCTGCAGGAACCCGCCCGCTCCGGTGGTGAAGGTGAACGCCCCGTCCACCCGGGACTCGGAGAACTGCTCGTACGGCGGCCGCACGAACGGGTCGACGCTGCGGCGGGTAAAGGTGAACGCCGGGCAGCCGGGGAGCCCCAGCTGCGAGCTGATCACCCCATTGATGGCGTCGGTCATCGCTGGGCCGAGCGGGTCGGTGCGCGGCACGTAATAGGCCAGGTCGGCCTCGGTCACCGACGCGGGCTGGGGGTTCTCCCACGGGTAGGCCAGCAGCGTCACGTCGGCCTGCTTCACCGCGTCCCCCGGATAGCCGGCGTACTCCGGGTGAATGCCGAGGGTGCGGTCGAACAGGATCCGCAACCGGTCCGCCACCCGGGACCACTTCGGCGAGGCATGGCGCCCGAGGAGTGCCGCCGCCTGGGTGGCGAACCGCAGCGCGTCCCGGGCCGCCACGTTGGTGTACACGCTGTCGTTCACCTTCTCGACGTATTCGTCTGGCGGGATCACCGTGTTGATGCTGTAGCTGCCGTCAGAGTTGCGGGTGGCCCGGCTGACCCAAAAGTCGGCGATCCCGCGCAGCACCGGCCAGCCTTTGCTAGCCAGCCACTGTGTGTCCCCGGTGGCCAGCCAGTACTGCCACATCGCCAGGGAGATGTCCGCGCTCACGTGGATCTCCCACAGGCCGGTATTCGCCCAGGTCGGGGTCTCCTCCAAGCCCGAGTGCGCGCTCTCCCACGGGTAGCGGGCGCCGGACCAGCCGGTGTCGGCCGCGTACCTGTAGGCGGCGTCGAGCCGGTCCACCCGGTACTGCAGGCTCTCGGCCGCGATGGCCGGCTCGGTGGCCAGCAGCGACGGGTACATCCAGGTCTCGGAGTCCCAGAACACGTGGCCGTTGTAGCCGTCTGAGGACAGCCCGCCTGGGGACGGAGCCCACGGCGTGTCGTCGCGTACGCTGGCCAGCAGCGCGAACAACGCCGACCGTACCTGCCGCTGCAGCCGGGCGTCTCCGGACACCACGATGTCGGACTGCCAAAGCTTGTCCCAGGCCGCGTCGGACCCGGTGCGCATGCCGGCATAGCCGAGGCTCGCCTCATGCTTGGAGGCGCCGATGGCGGTGGTGGCCGGGTCGGTGGAGTCGGCGCTCACCGCGACGCCGACGGCCTTGGTTACCTCGTACGTCTGGCCGGACTTGACCCTGAACCGGACGTCTTGGCCGGCGGTGAGCGGGTCGCTGGTCTGCGCCGGCCGGACCTTGGCGCCCTTGGGTGGGATCACGGTTGAGGCGACCGTCGCGGTCATGCCCAGGCCGACCGAGGAGAGCTTCACCCACTGGGTGTTGCCGCGGTGGCTGGTGCCCTGGCTGGTGGCCAGTTCGACGGCTTGGCCGTCGAGCAGGTCGGTGATGGTGACCGGGCCGTCGAAGTGCGGCACCAGCCGCAGCCGGACCATCGCCGCACGTCGATGCACCCGGTCCGGGGTGACGTCATAGGCAAGGTCGACCGCATGGCCGCCCGGGGAGGTCCAGCTGACCTGCGTGGTCAGGGTGCCGGTCCGCATGTCAAGGCGCTGCAGGTAGTTGTCGACCTGGCCGGAGGACAACGAGTAGGCGCCGCTGCCGTCGTTGTAGGACAGCGTCGACCAGGCCGGCAACGCGGCTCGGCGTTCCACCGGGATCGACGGTGGCAGCCCTGGCGGGGTGAACGGCACGGCCACGGCGTAGAACCCATGGACCTGAGACTGGGTCGGCAGCGGCTCGGTCCGGCCGGGAAGCTGCACCTGGGCGAATCCCTGCCCGTCGAATGGCTGCCGGCCGGCCAGGTAGCCGTTGCCGACGAACATCGGGGCCTGACCGGGGCCGCCGGGCTGGGTGGTGGACAAGACAAAGCCGGAGTCGTCGTCGGTGGCCGTGGCCGGCACGGCTCCCGCAGGCGCGGCAACCAGCACCGACAGGCCGAGGACACCGGCCGCGAGCAGGGTAAGTAACCGGATGCGCATCGGGCGCCTCCTCGGGAGGGAGTGGGTACCCGCCCTTCGCTTCCCCCCTCCGGCCGGCCGGAAAACGTCCGCCCGGACGACCGACATCAGCTCTCGCCATAACCGATGACGCCCACCGTCGCGTTCTACGCTCGATCCGTAATCGTCTGAGAGCCCAGTGCGCCCATGGCTCGAGAGGGTAGGAAGTGAGGCGCTCTCCATCCGCGTGCAGCGACACCCGGAGACGACCGACCCCATACGACCGGCGTTTTGTGCTGGTCATCAGGGTGGGGTGGAGGTGAGAGAGTTGAACCCCGGCTTCCTCCGTGCGAGGAAGGAGGGACGTCGATCTCGCGGGGGGTGAGCTCGCCAAGGGTGGGCGGGAGGGTGGTGCCGGGGGGTGGGCGGTGCACGAACTGTTCGATGAGCCGGCGGGTGATGTCGGGGGCGAGCAGGCATCGCCGGCGGCGATGTCGCGGACGGCGGCGGCCAGCTGGCGGGGCCGGACCGTCTGACTGGGACCCCTGGGTAGGGGGCAGAGGAGCGAGGCGGGATGAGGAGTGGGCGCCGCCGTGGGATTCCGGCGATGGGGGTCGTCGTAGCAGTCCCGGACAGACGCCAACTCGACCTCCCGCCTCGCTCGGCTGGTTGTCTTCGGGACGGGCATCGGCGCGGTGTCTTGGGAGCGTGGAAGCGTCGCCCCGCAGGCGACGCTGGGCCGGCTGGCGGCTTCTCGCATCCAGGCCGAGGGACGGCGTCACCCGCACTCTTCAGCTGCACAGTGATCCATCGGTAGCCGAAGAAGCAGTTGCCACGACCGCCACGCCATCCTCGAGATGGGTCCCGGAAGCGCACCCCAGAAGCAGGAGCTGCTGGCTCCACCACAGCCAGCGCCCGCTGAGCGGCAGCTCGGAGATCCGGGTTCGGTAGCGGGCAGTGGCCGCACCCGCTACCGTGGGCCCGGCAGAGGTTCACGTTTTGCTTCGCAACCCCGCAGGTCGAGCTTGTCCCTTGCCGTCGGCGTTAGAGTCGCGTCGGCGTTGGTCAATACCTCCGAGACGATGGAGGGAGGGACAAGGACATGACTGTTGGAACCGTGAAGTGGTTCAACGCCGACAAGGGCTACGGCTTTATCGCCCCTGAGTCCGGCGAGGACGTGTTCGTGCATTTCAGCGCGATCCAGTCGGCTGGCTACCGCTCGCTTGATGAGGGGCAGGCCGTTGAGTTCGACGTGACGTCGGGACCCAAGGGCCCCCAGGCCGCGAACGTGCGGCCGCTGGAGCGCCAGTAGCGACCACTGACGAGCCCGCCCGGCGACGCTGCTGGGCGGGCTCGTTGTGGATTGAATCGGGGCAGCGGCCGTTTGGTGGGCTGGCGGGGCACCCCCGCCAGCCCACAGTGGCTCAGCCTGGGTCGACGGAGCTGGAATCGCGCTCGTCGGAGGTGCCGGCCGGGCGGCCGGACGCACCTCTGAGGCCGGTGTCTTCGCGGCCTGGCTCGTCCTCTTGCTCGGCGACGTCCTCGCCCCGCCTGCTCATGCTCTCACCCACGCCGAGGGCGGAGGTGGCGTCCATGTCGGTCGAGGAGACGCCCTCGCGCTCCTCGTCGGAGATCTCCCGGCCCGGGCCCGGTGGGACCTCATCGACCCGGTGGAAGACCTTGTCCATCTGCTCGTCGAGGCCTTCCTTGGCCTCGGTCTGCCGGCCCTCGTACGGCGGCACTAGACCCTGCGGCTCCTGCTCCCCGCCCGAATGCGGCCTTGGGCCCAGGTCGGTGCTGGCGCCCTGCGACGACAGCTGCGCCGGCTCCGGGTCGTCCCGCTCATCCATCTCTGCTCCTTCCCGGACAGCCAACGGCTGCCGTCTCGCTGCATGAGCCCCGTACGGCCAAGCAGGTCCGGCCGGGGTCGCCAACCAACAGGTCGACCGTGGGCTACCCCGCGAACGGCGTCGCTCCCAACGCTCGTCCCGGTGTTGGCTCAAGGCCGCTGCCGCCGGATCGGGTGGGTCCGACACGAACTGGCCTGCTTCGATCAGGACACCTCGGGCATGGCGTCGAGCGAGGCATGCTCCACGCCAGCCCAGAACCCGTCGACCAATCCATCTCGCCGGTAGAAGGTCGAGGCCACGATCAGCCGGCGAACCCGCGAGGGGTGTCGCATCGCCAACCGCAACCCGACGCCAGCACCGCTGCTGAATCCGAGCACATCGGCGCGTGCGACCTTCAGCTGTTGGAGGACGGCGGCGATGTCGTCAGCGGAATTCTCCGGCGTGTACGGACGATCGATCCACCCGGTGTGGCCGTGGCCCTGCTCCACGACGTCGATGACCTGCCGGGTATCGGTGAGCAGGGGGATCAGCGCACCGAAGTTCGTCTCGATCGTCCGATCCTCCGCCATGCACGAGCACCAGCGGCGCCTTTTCCGCGCGAGCCGCGCCGTGGACCTCGTAGTACATCCGAAGTGCGCCGACGGCTGCATACCCCTGCTGCACGCTTATGCCCCCACTCTAATCCAGGGTCTGCCATGACCCTCCGTCGTCGCCACCAGGCTCGTCCTTGCGATCATTCGGGTCCAACAACCTATCGATCATCTGGTTGTGTCGCTTGTGTGCCTGGTCAACTCACTGGCGCTATGACCGCTCTGAGCTGGGCTGCCGCGGTGCCGAGCGGGGCGAGCGAGGGCTTGGTGAAGTGGCGCGGATGGCATGGCATGCAAGGGGTCAGGGGTTCAAATCCCCTCAGCTCCACCCAGGTCAGAGACCCTTCCCGTCGTCGACCGCGAATCCCGGCGCTCGCGCAGCAATCTCGCAGTAACCGCGTACGCGCCGGGGGCTGCGATGGCGGATCGGAGGCGCTCTGAGCGAGATCGTTGACGGCATCCACCCTGGTAGGCAAACATCGGATGAATCGTGGGTCGGAACGCACAGAGGAGAACGGGTGGCCGCGCCACGGACGGAGACAGCGATTGCCAGGATCAGGGACCTGATCCTGTCCGGTCGGCTGCCCGCCGGATCGCGGCTGCCTCCCGAGCACGAGCTGGCCGCCCAGCTCGGTCTGTCGCGCAACACCGCCCGCGAGGCGGTGCGGGCGCTGACCACGGCCAGGGTGCTCGACGTGCGCCGCGGCGACGGCACCTATGTGACCAGCCTCACCCCCGACCTGCTGCTCGAGGGCGTCGGGGCCGCGGTCGAGCTGATGCGCGACGACAGCGTGCTCGAGGTGCTGGAGGTGCGGCGCTATCTCGAGCCGGCGGCGACCGCCCAGGCCGCCAGCCACATCGACGCGGCCGGGCTGGAGGTGCTCCGGGCGACGATCCGGCGCATGCGGGAGGCCACCGACGACGAGCAGTTCGTGGCCGAGGACGCCGGCTTCCACGCCCGCGTGGCCGAGGCGTCGGGCAACGGCACGATGGCGGCGCTGCTGGACGGGTTGTCCAGCCGTACCCTGCGGGTGCGGGTGCTGCGGGCCATGACCAGCGCCGACGCGCTGGAGCGGACGATCGACCAGCACGAGGCGATCTACGCCGCCCTGGCCGCCGGCGACCCCAACCTGGCCCATGCCTTGGCCGTGCAGCACGTGGTCACGACCGAGGCCTGGCTGCGCCAGCTCCTGACCGGCGGGGCCGGCGGGGCCGGCGGGGCCGGCGAGGCCGGCGAGGGCGGGGGCGCCTAGCCCACCGGCGCGGGCGCCGCGGCCCAGGCCGGCCCGTCGGGGAAGCGGTGGCCGGCCAGCGCGGCCGGGGTCATGGCGGCGAAGCCGGGTTGGGTGGGCAGCCGGTAGCGGCCGCCGGTCACCCGCACCGGCTCGGTGAAGTGCTCGTGCAGGTGGTCGACGTACTCAATCATGCGCTCGTCCAGGGATCCGCTGACGGCCACGAAGTCGAACGCCGACAGGTGCACCACCAGCTCGCACAGGCCGACCCCGCCGGCATGGGGGCACACCGGCACCCCGAACTTGGCCGCCAGCAGCAGCACCGCGACCACCTCGTTCACGCCGGCGAGCCGGCAGGCGTCCACCTGGCAGGCGGCGATGGCCCCGGCCTGCAGGAACTGCTTGAACATGACCCGGTTGTGCACGTGCTCGCCGGTCACCACCCGGATCGGGGCGATCGCCTTGGCGATCGCGGCGTGGCCGAGGACGTCGTCGGGGCTGGTCGGCTCCTCGATCCACCAGGGATCGAAGCGGGCCAGCTCGCCCATCCAGGCGATCGCCTCGGGGACGCTCCACACCTGGTTGGCGTCCAGCATGAGCCCGCGGTCGGGGCCGATCGCCTCCCGGGCGACGGCCAGGCGCCGCAGGTCGTCCTCCAGGCTCCGGCCCACCTTGAGCTTGAGGTGGGTGAAGCCGGCGTCGACGGCCTCGCGGCAGCGCCGCCGCAGCTTGTCGTCGTCGTAGCCGAGCCAGCCGGCCGAGGTGGTGTAGGCCGGGTAGCCCTCGGCGGCCAATTTCGCCTCCCGCTCCGGCCTGGTCGCCGCCCGCTCCTGGAGCAGCCCGAGCGCCTCGGCTGGAGTGAGGGCGTCGGTCAGGTAGCGGAAGTCGACCAGGTCGACGATCTCCTCGGGCCGCAGGTCGACCAGCAGCTTCCACAGCGGTTTGCCCCGCGCCTTGGCGTACAGGTCCCAGACGGCGTTGACGACCGCGGCGGTGGCCAGGTGGACCACGCCCTTCTCGGGCCCGAGCCAGCGCAGCTGGCTGTCGCCGACCAGCCGGCGCCACAGGCCGCCCATGTCGGCGAACAGCGCCTCGGTGCCGGTGCCGACGA
>Ga0307302_10000918_pt1 | contig 12982 bp, 12 predicted proteins | sample ER_DNA_183_FD_194490 | JGI IMG/M metagenome (GOLD analysis project Ga0307302, IMG submission 194490) | Bulk soil microbial communities from the East River watershed near Crested Butte, Colorado, United States - ER_DNA_183 | ecosystem: Environmental > Terrestrial > Soil > Floodplain | place...
TGCTGCTCACCCTGCGCGGCACCCCGTTCGTCTACATGGGCGACGAGATCGGCCAGGCCGACGGCGAGATCCCGCCCGACCGGGTGGTCGACGTCGACGGGCGCGACCCCGAGCGCTCCCCCATGCAGTGGGACGGCTCCCCCGGCGCCGGCTTCGGCTTCCGCCTCACCGGGGAACCCCCTCGGGTTTCCCCGGACCCCTCCGCCGACCCCTGGCTGCCCGTCGGGTCCCAGGCGGCCGCCGTCAACGTGGCCGCCCAGCGCGACGACCCGGCCTCCATGCTCACCCTGTTCCGGCGGCTGATCTGGTACCGCAAGGGGTCGGCCGCGCTGCGCGGCGGCGACTACCGCTCCCTGCCCGACGCCCCCGGCGGCTGCTACGCCTACCTGCGCACCGCCGGCGACGAGCGCCTGCTGGTCGCCCTCAACTTCACTGGCCAGTCCCTCGAGTACCAGGTCGAGGGCCACGCCCGGGGCCGCCTGGAGCTGGCCACCGATCCGGCCCGTCCCGCCGGCGACCCGGTCGGCCTGCACCCCCTGCGCCTCGCCCCCGACGAGGGCGTGGTCGTCCGCCTCGACTGACCGGCTGCGGGGGTTGTGGAGGGGTGTGGACAGCCGCGAGCACCCTTCCGGCCGTCGGCTACCCTCCCTGCTCGCGGGCCCATGCCCGCAGGGCCTCGGTGGCCTCCTCCTCGGACATGGGGCCGCGGTCCAGGCGCAGCTCCAGCAGGTGGGCCAGGGCCTTGCCGACCAGCGGGCCTGGCGGGACGCCGAGCAGGTCCATGACCTGGCGGCCGTCCAGCGGGGGACGGATGCTGGCCAGCTCCTCCTCGGCCTCCAGCCGGGCGATCCGCTCCTCCAGCTCGTCGGAGTAGCCGGCCAGCTGCCTGGCCTTGAACGGGTTGCGGGTGGTGCAGTCGGAGCGGACCAGGAAGTTCAGCCGGTCCAGCAGCGGCCCGGCGTCGCGCACGTAGCGCCGCACCGCCGAGTCGCTCCAGCCCAGCCGATAGGTGTGGAACCGCAGGTGGAGCAGGACGAGCTGGCGCACGTCGGCGATGAAGTCGGACGGGAAGCGCAGCTCGGTGAGCCGCTGCTCGGCCATCTTGGCCCCGACCACCTCGTGGAGGTGGAAGGCCACCCCCTCCGGCCCGACGCGGCGGGTGCGGGGCTTGCCGATGTCGTGGAGCAGGGCGGCCATGCGCAGGGTGAGGTCGGGCTCGTCGGCGTCGAAGGCGGTCGCCCGCTCGACCACCGCGATGGTGTGGCGGAGCACGTCCTTGTGCCGGTGGACCGGGTCCTGCTCCAGGGCGAGCGCGGGCAGCTCAGGCAGGAACTCGTCGGCCAGCCCGGTGTTGACGGCCAGCCACAGGCCCTTGGCCGGGGCCCGCCCCAGCAGCAGCTTCACCAGCTCGTCGCGGATCCGCTCGCGCGAGACGATCTGGAGGCGGCCGCGGCGCTCGGTGATGGCGGCCAGCGTCTCCGGGGTCGGCACCAGCTCCAGCTGGGCGGCGAAGCGGGCCGCCCGCAGCATCCGCAGCGGGTCGTCGTCGAAGGAGACCTCCGGGCTGGAGGGGGTGCGGAGCCGCTTGGCGGCCAGGTCGCCCAGCCCGCCGTGGGGGTCGACGAACGGGCCGTCGGGCAGCCTCATGGCCATGGCGTTGACGGTGAAGTCGCGCCTGGCCAGGTCCTCGTCGATCGACCGGCCGAAGGTCACCTCGGGCTTGCGCGAGTCCTCCCGGTAGCTGTCGGAGCGGAAGGTGGTGATGTCCAGCTTGAAGTCGCCCTTGCGGACCCCGACGGTGCCGAAGCGCACCCCCTGCAGCCACACGCCGCCGCCCCGGTTGCCGGACCGATCTGACCGGATCACGGCCAGGATCTGGTCGGGGGTGGCGTCGGTGGTCAGGTCGATGTCGGCGTCGGGGTTGGTGCGGTCCAGCAGGGCGTCGCGGACCGTCCCGCCGACCAGGTACAGCTCGTGCCCGCGCTCGGCGAAGCGCCGGCCGAGGTCGCGGACGACCTTGGCGAACGGGGCCGCGTTCAGCAGCGCGCCGAGGGCCTCACGCTGGGCCGGGGAGAGCTGGGGCATGCCCGCAGCATACGCGTCCGGATCCTGGCCCCGTTCAAGTGGTTTACGCACCAGGAACCAGGGCAACCGGTTCGGGGAGGAGGTGGTCGGATGCCGGAGACCACGAAGATGAGCAGGGCCGAGGCCGGTCGCAAGGGTGGCCAGACCACCAAGAGGCGCTACGGCGACGACTTCTTCGGCAAGATCGGCCGGATGGGCGGCAAGAAGGGCGGCGAGACGACCAAGCAGCGGTACGGGATCGAGTTCTACCAGAAGATCGGCCGCAAGGGCGGCTCGCGCTGATCGGGGGCCCCACGTCGTTGGGGTCGTCGACCGAGGCCGGGGCATGACTGCCCCGGCCTGCCGCTATACTCGGGTGCGCTCGACCGCCGTGCTCGCAGTCTGGAGACCCCGTGCGATCCAGCATCGACGTCCACAACCACCTGCTCGCCGACGACGTCGTGCACGAGCTCTCCCAGCTCCCGGGACCGCTCCGCGACCTCTCGGCCGCGCCTGGCGTCCTCGGCCTGCCGCCGGGGGCCGTCGGCCGGCCGACCCTGCTGGCCGACGAGGCCGGGTGCGTGGTCGTGCTCGCCCCGGCCGACGCCGAGGTCGACACCGCCGGCGTGGCCGAGCTGCTGGGACGGCTCGACCTCGACCCTGTCCCGCCCGACCGGGCCCCCGGCATGACCGGGTACCTGCTGCCCTTTGTCCCGCCGGTCGCCCTGGAGTGCCCGTCCACCCTGGTGGTGGACGAGCGGGTGGCCGGCCAGGACGTCGTCTACGCGGCCGCCGGCGAGCCCGGCGTGATCCTCAAGGTGCACGGCGCCGACCTGGTCAAGGCGACCAGCGCCGTGGTCGCCCGGATCACCAGGCAGGCGAACTGACCGTGCGGACAGCCCGTGCCGTCTCGGCCGGCGGGGTGGTCCTGGCCGAGCTGCGGCCCGACGCGCCGGTGGCCCTGGTCGCCCATCGCTCGGCCCGGGGCAGCCTCCAGTGGACCCTGCCCAAGGGCGCCCAGGAGCCGGGCGAGTCGGTCGAGCAGACGGCCCTGCGCGAGGTCCGCGAGGAGACCGGCCTGGAGGCCGAGCTCGTCGACCCCCTCGACACCATCGACTACTGGTTCGTGTGGGCGCCCGAGCAGACCAGGTACCACAAGTTCGTCCACTACTTCCTGATGCGCGCCGTGGGTGGGGACTTCGCCGAGCACGACCACGAGATGGAGGACGCCGCCTGGTTCGAGCCGACACGGGCCAGGGAGCAGATGTCCTTCGCCAACGAGCGCAGGCTGCTCGACCTGATCCCGGACGTGCTCGCCGGGCAGGCCGCGGGCGGACCGTGACCGGCGCGCGGACCGCGACCCGCGCGCTGGCCGCCCTGGCCCTCGCGGGCACGCTGGTCGCGGCCACGGCCACGGTGGCGCCGGCCCAGGAGGCGTCCCCGTCGCTCGAGGTGGTGCTGACCGCCATCTCCACGGTGGTCGGGCCGCGGGCCCCGCTCGACTACCGGGTCACGGTGCGCAACCGCGGCCAGCAGCCGGTCCGCGACCTGCTGGTCCGGACGCGGCTCGGCGAGCCGCTGGAGACCCGCTCGGAGCTGGCCACCCTGCTGGCCACCCCGGGCGGGGACCCGGGTGTCCAGCCGCTGGACGAGTTCCGCCCGGCGGCCGGCGAGATCGCCCCCGGGGCCGCCCGGCCGCTGGAGCGCCGCCGGGTCGACCTGCCGCCCGGGCTCGGCGACGGGCACGCCGGCCTCGTCCTGCCGCTCTCCGTCCAGGTCCAGGCGACCGGCCAGGCCGGGCCGGTCACGGCCCGCCTGACCACCTACGTGGTCGACCTGCCGGAGCGGGCCAGCCAGCCCCTGCGGGCCGCCCTGCTGGTGCCGGTGCGCGAGCCCACCCACCGCAACCCGGCCGGCGACTTCATCGACGACAAGCTGGACGGCCTGCTCGCCCCCGGCGGGTCCCTCGACGCGGTCGTGACCGAGCTGACCAGGCCTGGAGCGCCCGCGGTGACCATGGTCGCCGACGCCATGCTGGTCGAGGACGCGACCGCGATGGTCGGCGGCTGGCGCCTGCGCCAGGGCGGCCGGCGGGTCACCGTCCCCCCCGGCGACCCGCGCTCGGTGCACGCCGAGCAGTTCCTCCAGGCGCTCAAGAAGGCGGCCAGCGGCCACCCGCCGGCCGCGTTCCCCTACGGCAACGCCGACCTGCCGGCCCTGGTCAGGGTCGGCGGCGGCGCCAGGGCCGACGGGCCGGTCGGCAAGGGGCGCAACCTGCTGGCCAGCAACCTCGGGACCGCCCCGGACGAGTCGCTGGCCTGGCCGGTCGACGGGGCCGTCGACGGCGCCCTGCTCCAGGCCCTGGAGCAGACCGGCAGCTACGTGGTGGTGCTGGACCCGCGGCACCTGCCGGCGCCGGAGACCGGGGTCACCCAGAACGCCACCGTCGACCTGGGCGGCGGGCCGGAGCCGCAGCGGGCCCTGGTCGGCGACGCCGTCCTGTCGGAGGCCCTCACCGACCCGCGGTCGGCCAGCGCCCCCGTCGAGTGGGCCCAGCGCATCCTGGCCGAGACGGCCGTGACCTGGCTGGAGCGTCCCAACTCGAGCGAGCCGCGGGGCATCCTGCTCGCCCCACCCCAGGACTGGCGGCCCAGCCGGGCGTTCTTCCGGTCGCTGGTCCGCGGGCTGGGCGCGGCCTCCTGGCTGCGCCTCCAGCCGGTCTCGACCCTGGCCGCCGAGGTCCCCCAGGGGCCGGCGGAGGGCGAGCGCCGCCTGGCCACGGTGACCGCGACCGACGTCGCCGCCGGGCTGTCGCGCACCTACCTCAACCGGGTCGAGAGGACCCGGGACGAGCTGGACAGCTTCACCCGGGCCGTCGGCAACGACTTCAACCCCCCCGACGACAGCAGCTTCGAGCGGGACCTGCTGGTCGCCGAGTCGAGCGACTGGCGACCGCCCTCGGCCAGGGGCAGAGGGCGCGGCTACATCCGGGCGGTCGACCAGGGCATCAAGGGCGTCTACCGGCACATCAGGGTGATCACCACCCCGGTGACCCTGACCGCCCGGAGCGGCAAGATCCCGATCACGGTGGCCAACGGGTCGGCCGAGCGGGTCACCGTCGTCCTGCGCCTGACCTCGCCCAAGGTCGACCTGCCGGCGGCCAGCGAGCCGTTCGTGCTCGAGCCGGGGCGCCGTACGACCCAGCTGCTCCAGGTCGGGACCAGGGCCACCGGGACCTTCCCGATCCGGGTCGACGTGCTCACCCCCGACGGCGAGCACACGATCGCCGGCGGTGACGTCCGCCTCACCTCCACCGCCTTCAACCGGGTCGCCCTCGCCCTGACCGGCGGCGCCGCCGGTCTGCTGCTGCTCTGGTGGCGGCTCGGCCGCCGCCGCCGGCCCGAGAACGGGGACGGGCATTGAGCACGGAGCAGGAGCAGGCCAGGGCGGACGCCCCGGGGGGGGCCGGGCCGCGGACGCCCGAGCCGAGCCTGGTCCGGTCGACCGCCCTGATGGCGACCGGGACCCTGCTGTCGCGGATCACCGGGCTGCTCAGGGTCACCGTGCTGGTCGCCACCCTCGGCGTCGGCGAGAGCCGCCTGGCCGACGTCTACAACGTCGCCAACACCACCCCGAACATCCTCTACGAGCTGGTCCTGGGCGGGATCCTCTCCTCCATCTTCGTGCCCGTGTTCGTCGAGGTCCGCAACACCCGCGGCCAGCGCCAGGCCTGGCACGTGGCCCGGGCGACCATGACCATCGCCATCGCCGGCCTCGGCCTGCTGGCCGGGATCACCATGCTGGCCGCGCCCTGGATCATCCGGCTGTACGTCCATTCCGGCAGCCCGGCCGAGCGGGCCGAGGCGGTCGAGCTCGGCGGCCAGCTCCTGGCCATGTTCATGCCCCAGATCGTCTTCTACGGGGTCGGGGCCGTGATGACCGGGCTGCTCAACGCCCACCGCCGCTTCGGGGTGCCGATGTTCGCCCCGATCCTGAACAACCTGGTCGTGATCGCCGTCGGGCTCAGCTTCCACGCCCTCGTCGGCCAGCAGGTGCCGCAGGTCGGGGAGGTCACCACCGGCCAGAAGCTGCTGCTCGGCCTCGGCACCACCGCCGGGGTGGCGGCCATGACCCTGGTCCAGTGGCCGTTCCTGCGCCGGATCGGCTTCCGGTTCCACTTCGTCTGGAACTGGCGCGACAAGGCCATCCGCAAGATGGCCACCCTGTCGGCCTACACCGTCGGCTACGTGGTCACCAACCAGCTCGGCTACCTGCTGGTCCCGGTCCTCGCCTACGGCGTCCAGGGCGGCTACACCGCCTACTCGACCGCGTTCATCTTCTTCCAGCTGCCCCACGGGGTGGTCGCCGTCTCGGTCATGACCGCCCTGCTGCCACCCCTGAGCGAGCAGGCCGTGGCCGCCGACTGGCCCGCCTTCCGGGCCACCCTGGCCCGGGGCATCCGGCTGACCGCGGCCGTCCTGCTGCCGGCGGCCCTCGGCTACCTGGCCCTGGCCGGCCCGATCGTCCGCCTGCTCCTGGAGCACGGGGTCGTGACCGAGGAGAGCACCTCGCTGCTGGTGCCGGTGCTGATGGTGTTCGTGCTCGGGCTGGTCCCGTTCTCCACCTTCCAGCTGGTGCTGCGGGCCTTCTACGCCCTCCAGGACACCCGGACGACCTTCCGCGTCAACCTGGTCTCGGTCGGGGTCAACGTGGTCGTCGACCTGCTGCTGTTCAACCTGCTTCCGGTGCGCTGGAAGATCCCCGGCCTGGCCTTCGGGCACGTCAGCAGCTACACGGTCGGCTCGGCCCTGCTGCTGTACCTGCTGTCCCGGCGGATCGGCGGGCTCGGAGGGTTCCGCATCATGGCCGCGGTCGGCCGCATGCTGGTCGCCGGGCTGGTCATGCTGGGGGCGACCCTGCTGATCGTCCGGGCCGTGGCCGCGGCCATCGACCCCGGGCTGGCCCGCGACCTGGTCACCGTGGTCGCCGGGGTGGCCGTGGGCGCCGCCACCTATCTGGCCACGGCCCGCCTGCTCCGGGTCGAGGAGCTCTCCCTGCTGCTGGACGTCGTCCGCCGGCGCTCCCGGACCGGTTGACCGTCTCGGGGGGTCGGACGGGGTCCTTCTTGTTAGACTTCGGGGGTCGCGATCCCCGGGGTCCAACGCCCCGCATTCTGTATATGAGCATGTCGCAGGTCGGTTCCGGTCTGCCCCGCCTGCTCGCCGAGCGGTACGAGCTCAGCGAGCAGGTCGCAACGGGCGGCATGACAAGCGTCTGGCGCGGGCACGACCGTGTCCTCGGCCGCGACGTGGTCGTCAAGGTGCTACACCCCGAGCTGGCCGCCGACCCGAGCTTCCGGGCCCGCTTCCACGAGGAGGCGGTGAACGCGGCCCGCCTGACCCACCCCAACATCGTCGCCCTGTACGACATCGGCGAGCAGGGCGACGTCGCCTACATCGTCATGGAGCTGGTCAACGGGCCGACGCTGCGCGAGGCCCTGGGCCGCCACGGGCCGCTGCCGCCGTCGCGGGCGGCCAGGCTCTCGATGGAGGTCGCGGCCGCCCTCGACTACGCCCACCAGGCCGGGGTCTGCCATGGCAGCCTCAAGCCGGGCAACATCCTGCTCGCCGACGACGGCACCGTGAAGGTGGCCGACTTCTCGATCGCCAGGGCGGCCACCGACGACGACCCCGGCCGCACCGGCGAGGTCCTCGGGGCCGACGGCTACCTGGCCCCCGAGGTGGCCAGGGGTGACGACGCCGACGGGCGGGCCGACGTCTACGGGCTCGGCGCCTGCCTGTACGAGATGCTCACCGGCCGGCGCCCTGGCGCCGACCCCTCCACCACCGTCCCGCCCCGGGCCCTGCGGGCCGGCGTGCCCCGCGACCTGGACGCGATCGTCCGCCAGGCGATGGCCACCGACCCCGACGACCGCTTCCAGACCGTCCAGGCCATGGCCGCCGCCCTGTCCCGGTCGGCCGCGGGCGTCGACGGCCCCCCGGCGGCCGAGCTTCTCCCGCTCCCGGCGGCCCCGACCGGCCCCGAGATCGCGCCCTCGCGCGGCTTCCTGCGCCACGAGGGCCGCCTCCTGGGCTGGGTCCTGGCCCTGGTCGCCGTGGCCGCCATCCTGGTCGCGGTCGGCCTCACCCTGGCCAAGGACGACCTGGGCAACCTGTTCGGCGACGGCCAGACCCCGAAGACGAGCCGGTCGAACGCCACCACCAACCCCCCCAAGAAGGTCCAGGTGGAGAGCGCGACCTCCTTCGACCCTGATGGCGACGACCACCAGGAGAACCAGGCCTCGGCCCCGCTCGCCATCGACGGCGACCGGACCACCGGCTGGCGGACCCAGGGCTACAACCAGAACTTCGGCCCCGGCGGCATCAAGGACGGCGTCGGCCTGGTGCTCGACCTGGGTCGTTCCCAGGAGGTCGGGAAGCTGACCCTCGCCCTCGCTCCGACCGGCCGCAGCACGCTGACCATCTACGGCTCCGACGACCGTCCGCCTACCCTCGAGGGGTGGAACCAGCTGGCCGACGCGGAGACCGGCGAGGGCCAGGCCAGCTTCAAGCTCGAAGGCCGTCACCACTACCTGCTGATCTGGTTCACCAGCCTCCCCCAGGACGACGACGGCAGGTTCCGCGGCGGGGTGGCGAACGTCACGCTGACGTCGTGAGCGACCCGAGCGACGAGGCCCTCCTCGCCGCCCATCTGCGAGGCGACCCCCGGGCCTTCGGCGGGCTGATGGCCCGCCACGAGCGCCGCATCTACGGCCTCTGCCTGCGGATCCTCGGCAACCGGGAGGACGCCGAGGACGCCACCCAGGAGGCGTTCCTGGCCGCCCTGCGCAAGGCCGCCAGCTTCCGCCGGGCGGCCGCCTTCTCCACCTGGCTGTACCGGATCGCCGTGAACGCCGCCACCGACCAGGCCCGCCGGCGGGGCCGGGCCCGGCTGTCCGCCCTCGACCCCGAGGACGCCGGCCTGGCCGTGGCCCCCGGCGGCGAGCTCGGCGAGGTGGTCGCCTCCGCCGTGGCCGTCCAGGCCGCCCTGGCCCAGGTCCCCGAGGAGTTCCGGGTCGCGGTCGTCCTCTGCGACCTCTACCGCATCCCCTACGCCGACGCCGCCCAGATCCTCGAGGTCCCCGTCGGCACCGTGAAGAGCCGGGTGTTCCGGGGCCGCCTCGCCCTCGCCGACTGCCTCCGCGACCCTCCGGACGCCGACCCCGGCCGCCCGCCCCTGCACGTCCTCGGCTCCCCGGGAACCAGCGCAAGCCGGCCAGCGTCCCAACCTACAGAGCCCGACCGCCCGACCCCGGAGTAACCCGACCGTGCCCGACCACCAGCAGCAGGAGTAGGCCCTACGGTGCCCGACCACCCCGACCACGAGCGGCTGGCCGCCTTCCAGGCCGGCGACGGCGACCGGCGCCAGCGGGCCGACGTCGAGGCCCACCTGGCCGGCTGCCCGTCCTGCGCCCAGGTGGTGGCGTCGGTCGAGGAGGCCCGGAGCCGGCTGGCCCTCCTGGAGGAGCCGGCCCTGCCGCCCGGCCTCCACGACCGTCTGGCCGAGGCCGTGGAGGCCGAGGCCGCCCGGGCGGCCCCGGACGGCCCGGCACCGCGGTACCGGCGGCGGCCCGCGGAGCGGGCCGCCGCCCGCCCGATTCCCTGGTACCGCCGCCCCGTCGCCTGGGGCGCCGCGGCCGCCCTGCTCCTCGCCGCCCTGGTCGTGCCCTTCCTCGACCTGTCTGGCGGCAGCCGCACCACCGCCGTCGGCGGCAGCGCCGCCGACTCCGCCCAGGAGGCCGCGACCGCCAGCGGGGCCGCCAGCGCCGGCAGCCTCCCCGTGCTCCGCGTCGCGGGCGAGGTCTCGGCGGCGACGGTCCGCTCCGAGCTGGCCGCCGACAGCCGGGCCAAGGCCGCCCTCGACTCCGCCGCCGCCGGCATCCAGGCCGCCATCCCCGGCGCGAGCCGGGGGGCCGGGGGGGCCGCCCAGTCCCCGGACCAGGCCGGCGGCCGCTACCGTTCGACCACCCAGGCCCCCCGGGCCGCCCCGGGCTTCGAGCCCTGCCTCCCGGCCGCGGCCGCCCTCGCCGGCCCCGGCATGGCGCCGCTGCGGCCCGCCTTCTTCATCCAGGGCACCTACCAGGGTCGCGAGGCCACCATCCTCGTCACCACCAGCGCCGGCCAGCCGGGCCGGGTCGACCTCTGGGTGTTCCCCCGCGACAACTGCTCGGCGGCGCCCCTGGCCACCGAACGGGTCCGGTAGCGGACCCGCGCTACCAGGCGCCGCTGGCCCTGGCGAACGCCACCCCGCCGCTCAGCAGGTAGGCGAGCAGCAGCCGGGCGGCGAACGGGTTGCCGCCCAGCACCAGGACCAGGCCGCCGAGCCCGACCAGGACCGCCGCCGCAGCGACAACGCCCAGCCACGGATGGGTCCGGCGGCGGGCCGCCCAGCGCACCGCCGCGCCGACGACGAACCCGTGGGCCAGCGCGAGCAGCAGCCCGGCGAACGGCACCGCCACCAGCACGACCCCGCCCAGGGCCGCGATCACCAGCCCGGCCCCAAACGCCCTGGCCAGGAGCTGCGGCTCCGGGTTGCCCTTGGCCCGCCCGCTCTGCTTGGCGCAGCGTGGGCACTTCTGCCCGACCGCGGTCGTCACCATGCAGCGGGTGCAGATCGGGTCCCCGCAGCTCGAGCAGGTGAGCCGGGTCTCGACCTTGGGATGGTTCACACAGGTCGGAGCCAGGTTCGTCTGGTCGGCAGTCACCTCCTAAGCCTACGAGAACCACTCACGGAAGGTGGCCGCCCCCGAACCACCTGCCGCCGTCCGGCCCCCGGCCCCGGAATAGCCGTGTGGGACAATCCGTTGAAGAGCACGGCTTCCCATTTCGCCGACGTCCGAGGAGGCGCCCGCACCCCGATGGCCACATCCCGCACCACCGCCCCGGTGCTGATCGTCGGCTCTGGCCCGGCCGGGCTGACCGCGGCCCTCTACACCGCCCGTGCCAACCTGCACCCGATCGTCCTCGAAGGGCTGGAGGCCGGCGGGCAGCTGATGCTCACCACCGAGGTCGAGAACTACCCCGGGTTCCCCACCGGGATCCTCGGCCCGGAGCTGATGGGCAAGATGCGCGAGCAGGCCGAGCGGTTCGGGGCCGAGTTCATCCGGGCCGACGCCACCAAGGTCGACCTGGCCGGCCCGCCGTTCAAGGCCTGGGTCGAGGACCAGGAGTACTCCGGCGAGGCCCTCATCATCAGCACCGGCGCCACGGCCAGGATGCTCGGCCTGCCGGGCGAGCGCCAGTACCTGGGGCGCGGGGTCTCGACCTGCGCCACCTGCGACGGCTTCTTCTACCGCAACCGCGAGCTGGTGGTGGTGGGCGGCGGCGACTCCGCGCTCGAGGAGGCCACCTTCCTGACCAGGTTCGCGACCAAGGTCACCATCGTGCACCGCCGTGACCGGCTCCGCGCCTCCAAGGTCATGCAGGACCGGGCCTTCGCCAACCCCAAGATCGCGTTCGAGTGGAACTCGGTCGTCGTCGACGTGCTCGGCGAGCAGACCGTGACCGGGGTCCGGCTGCGCAACGTGGAGGACGGCAGCGAGAAGGTCCTGCCGGTGGCCGGGGTGTTCGTGGCCATCGGCCACACCCCGAACACCGACCTGTTCGGGGGCCAGGTCGAGGTCGACCAGGCCGGCTACATCATCACGCCCAACCCGCCCTCGACCGCGACCAGCGTCGACGGCGTGTTCGCGGCCGGCGACGTCGTCGACCACACCTACCGGCAGGCGGTGACCGCCGCCGGCACCGGCTGCTCGGCCGCGATCGACGCCGAGCGCTGGCTGGAGGCCCACGGCCACGACTCCGGGGCCTCGACCGACAACTGGGACTGAGCCGGGTTGCCGGCCGCCCTCGGTGGGCAGGAATACAGACGAGCCCGTGGTCGTTGGACCTGGGCCGGGGGGAAGATCCGTTCGAGGAGGTGGAGGTGCCGAGGGGTCGAGGCCCCGACCGCACCGATGATATGAGCAAAGCCGCAGCCGTGACCGATGCCACGTTCGACAACGAGGTGCTCAAGTCGAGCACGCCCGTGCTGGTCGACTTCTGGGCCGAGTGGTGCGGCCCCTGCAAGATGGTCAGCCCGGTGCTCGAGGAGATCGCCGACGAGCACAAGGGCAAGCTGACCATTGCCAAGCTCAACGTCGACGAGAACCCCGACGTGGCCATGCGCTACGGGGTCATGAGCATCCCGACGCTCGCCCTGTTCATCGGCGGCGTCGAGAAGAAGCGGCTGATCGGCGCCATGCCCAAGCGCAACATCGTCAGCGAGCTCTCCGAGTTCATCAGCTGACCAGGCCAACCAGCCAAGCGAGCCCGGCCCACCCGGTCGGGCTCGTCGCATGTCCAGGGTCGGTCGGGGCACCGGCCGGGCCTCGTCGGGCCCGGGCGGCCCGGCTCAGGTGGGCGGGCGCGAGGAGGGGACGGGCCGCAGGGCCGGTTGCGCAGGGGCCGGCCCCCGGAGGGCCTCCAGGGCCGCCTCCCGGGCGTCCTTCCAGGTGAGCGCGGTCCGCAGGTCCATGCGCATGAGCGGGTAGCGGGGATGGTCGCGGACGACCTGGAACCCGCTGGCCTCGAGGAACTCGGCGGGGATGCGGCAGTCGCGCCCGGCCGGGGCCCGGTCGGCGAACGCCTCCACCGCCCGCACCTTCCGCTTGGTCAGGTCGCGGGCCATCGTCTGGAGGAGGACCCGGCCGATCCCCTGCCCCTCGAACTCGGGCTGGACGGCCAGGGTGGCCAGCAGGACGGCGTCCCGGCTCACCGGCCGGGCGGCCTGGAAGCCGACCTGGTCGAACAGGTGGGTCGGGGCGTACAGCGAGTAGCCGGCCACCTCCCCGTCCACCGAGACGACGTGCCCGGCCGGC
>Ga0307302_10000922_pt1 | contig 12964 bp, 11 predicted proteins | sample ER_DNA_183_FD_194490 | JGI IMG/M metagenome (GOLD analysis project Ga0307302, IMG submission 194490) | Bulk soil microbial communities from the East River watershed near Crested Butte, Colorado, United States - ER_DNA_183 | ecosystem: Environmental > Terrestrial > Soil > Floodplain | place...
CTGCTCCCCGTCCCAGATGACATCGACGCCGGCCGACTCCTGAAGCCGCACACAATATTTGCTGGCCCAGCGGGCGATCTCGTCCGGGTCGCGCTCGTCCTGCTCAAGGAGCTCGACGAGCTGCCCGTAGTCCTCGACACCGACCTTCTCGCCCCAGCTGCGCGCATGTTCCACGTCGCTCTCGTCGAGCGATTTCCCGGCGGACGTCTTGACGAGCCACGACGGCTTCGCCAGCGAGCCAACCTCGTGTGTCAGGAACTTGATTTCTTGCGTCAATTGGTCTCCTTTGGAATTCGAGCGTATCGACCGGTCAGTTCAGACGGCTGTGCGGGCAAAGCCCGCACAGCCTGAAGTCGGCACCGCAAGCGGCGCCTCATGCCGCTGCCTCCACAGTTGCGGTCTTGGCCTTCCCAAGGCGCGCGAGCTTCTCGCGCGCGACCTGCTCGGAAACGTACTGAAGATCGCCGTTCGGAACGAGTGCGATCTCTTCGATCCCACGGTCACGAAGGCGCTCGACGAAGGCGGCGATCTCGCGCGGCTCCTCGAGGACAGAACTGCGCGCGTCGAGGACGCCGGCGAGGAAGAGCTTGTCGAAGCCCTGCGGAACGTCGGTGACAGGCGTTGCATAGAAGTCGATCCCGATCGCGTGCACGGGCAGGTCCCCGAGCCCCTGCTCGAGCAGGCGCTGCGCGTTCCCGAACGTAAGCCAGAGCGCGAGCTTGGGGCCGCCTCCGAGCTTCTGGAGGGCCTCCTCGACGCTCCCTAACTCGGCCTTCTCGTCGCGGGCGAGGAACGGCTCTTCCAGCACGACTAGCTCAGCGTCGAGCGCATCGAGCTGGGGCTTGAGCACGTCCTCGGCCATCACCTTCGGCGGCAATCCGGTTCCCTGCGCGAGCGCGTACGGTGAAGGCAAGGTCACGAGCCGCGGGCCGGGCAAAGGCGTGACGTGGCGATCGCCGAGCGGGGCGCGGAGCTTCGGCTGGGCGGTCGTCGCGCTCGGCGCCCGGTAGAAGGTGTTCGTGTCGAGAAAGCGCGTGAGGGCGCCGGTCTCGAGGCCGTCACTCGCCTCGACGAGAGGGCGAAAGGCGTCCTGCCAGCGGAGCATGCCGTCGGCGAGCAGGTCGAGGCCGGCCTGCTGCTGGGCGGCGACGAGCTCCGAGAGATCCCGGTCGACCTGCTCGTCGACCGCCTCCGGCGTCGTGCGACCGCGATCGAGGTCGCGCGTCGCCTGCACGAGCGCCTCCGAGCGGGGATAGAGCCCTGGAATAAAAGCCTGCAAATAGCCTCCTTTACGAACGAAACCGCTCCCGCCAAAGAACTCGGAAGCGGAGCGCTCCGGGCTCTTTAGGCGTTTTTGTTGAACCTGGTCGCCAAGCTGCCTTTCAAAGCTTTCCAGGTGGCGCTGAGACTATCAGCCGTGCCCGACCAGGAACCCTCCTACCGGCCGACCACGGTCAGCTGGTTCTCAGCGTGCTTGATGCGCTGCTCGAGCTGCCAGCGGTCCGCTTCCGACTCACCGCGCTCGACTCGCTCGAGCTCCGCCTTCGCGGTCTCGAGTTGATCGCGGGCGCGCTGGTCGTCGATCTCCTTCGTGTCGACCGCATCGTCGACGAGAGCGAGCGCCCGATCCTGCTCGACCTTGAAGAAGCCGGGCCCGGTCGCGAACTCGCGCACCTCGGTGTCGCGTCGGATGTGTATACGGGTCGAGCCTGCATTCAGCATCGCCACCAGCGGCGCGTGGCGTGCGAGGACGCCGATCTCCCCATCGGCTCCAGGCACGATCAGCATCTCGGCCTCACCCTCGAAGACGGGCCCGTCGGGAGTGACGAGCGAGATGTCGAACGTCGCCACTACGACGCGGGGGTGGCGGTCGGCTCTGCTTCGCGCTCGGCCGCCTCAGGCTCGTCTTCAGCCGGCGGCTCCTCAGCCTCCTCCTCGACACGGACCGAGCCACGCGCCTTCTCGACCGCCTGCTCGATCGTCCCGACCATGTAGAACGCCTGCTCGGGCAGCTCGTCGTGCTTGCCCTCGAGGATCTCCTGGAAGCCCTTGATCGTGTCCTCGAGGCGCACGTACTCGCCCGGCTGGCCGGTGAACTGCTCCGCGACGTAGTTGGGCTGCGAAAGAAAGCGCTGGATTTTCCGCGCGCGCTGCACAGTGAGCTTGTCCTCGTCGGTCAGCTCTTCGATCCCGAGGATGGCGATGATGTCCTGCAGGTCCTTGTAGCGCTGGAGCACCTCCTGCACCCGAGTCGCCGTCTGGTAATGCTCGTCCGAGACGATTCCCGGCTGGAGGGCGCGCGAGACCGAGTCGAGCGGGTCGACGGCGGGATAGATGCCCTGCTCGACGATCGCGCGTGAGAGCACCGTCGTCGCGTCGAGGTGGGCAAACGTATTCGCCGGCGCCGGATCGGTGAGGTCGTCGGCCGGGACGTAGATCGCCTGCACCGAGGTGACCGAGCCCTTGCGGGTCGAGGTGATCCGCTCTTGGAGCTGGCCCATCTCAGTCGCGAGCGTGGGCTGGTAGCCGACTGCGCTCGGCATTCGGCCGAGCAGCGCCGAGACCTCCGAGCCGGCCTGCACGAAGCGGAAGATGTTGTCGATGAAGAGCAGGACGTCCTGCCCCTCGTCGCGGAAATACTCGGCCATCGTCAGACCGGAGAGACCAACCCGCAGACGCGCGCCGGGCGGCTCGTTCATCTGGCCGTAGACGAGCGCGACCTTGTCCAGGACCTCGGCCTCCTGCATCTCGAGCCAGAGATCGTTCCCCTCGCGCGTCCGCTCGCCGACCCCGCAGAACACAGAGACTCCCCCGTGCTCCCTCGCGACGTTGTGGATCAGCTCCTGGATGAGGACCGTCTTGCCGACACCCGCGCCGCCGAAGAGCCCGACCTTCCCGCCCTTGACGTAAGGCGCGATCAGGTCGACGACCTTGAGGCCGGTCTCGAAGATCTCGGTCTTCGGCTCGAGATCGGTGAAGGGCGGAGGATCGCGGTGGATCGGCCAGCGCTCGACGCCGTCGCCGGCAGCCGGCCCCTTGTCCACCGGCTCGCCGATCACGTTCCAGAGACGGCCGAGCGTCTGCTCGCCGACGGGCACCGTGATCGGGCCGCCGAGATCGACGACGTCCAGCCCGCGGGAGAAGCCGTCTGTCGAGTCCATCGCAACCGCGCGCACCCGGTCGTCCCCGAGGTGCTGCTGCACTTCCGCGATCACTTCGCGATCATCCGCGGAGATGCGGAGCGCGCCGTAGATCTCGGGCAGCTCGTCGGGGAAGAGCGCGTCGATGACGACGCCCTTGACCTCGATCAGCTTGCCGACGTTTGGAGCGTTGTTGGTATCAGCCATTCGGTTCCTGGAGAGGCGTGCCGGGCAGCCGGCGCCGTCCACGGAGGCGCCTGCCAGCGTCCAGGAGTCTACCGAAGGGGCTGGGTCCCCGGTCCGTCCTCGGATAGTGCTTGGAAGCCTCGAGAAGCGACGCCACACGGGCGTCGTGATCGAGCTGTCAGACGTACGACGAGATGAGGGACGGGATCACGCTCTAACGGTACCTGAGCACCTCTCGAGCGTTACGCGGCTCAGGGATTCACGAAGCCCGTATGGCGCGGAATCTGGCTCGTGGCAGCCGCAGCCTGATCGCGCCTGATGCGCAACTGGGCCAAAATCGTCTGTGACTTCAGCCGTTGCAGCTGGTGGAGGTCCTGGTCGTCGAAAGCCGCCGCGGACGGCCGTTCGGACTCGGGGAGAATCGTCCCGGAGTGGAGGGACGCGAAGAGACCGCCGACGGCGATCATCGAGATGGCAAGAGCTGCCGCGGCCGGAGCACGCAGCGGCTGGAAGGCGATCCTCCGCCGGCGCGAAACGTTGACCGGCCGGCTCATCGTCTCGAGCGGAGCGTCGCGAAGAGCAGCGGCGAACGTGACGGCATCGGCCCTGAACGCGCTGCAGCCCTCGCAGACGACGAGGTGGCCGTGGAGCAGCACGGACTCGAACTCGGACAGCTCGCCGTCGAGCTCGGCCGAGATCCACGCGCGCATGCGGTCGCACTTCTGAGGACGTTCTCTCACCATCACTAAGTGTGACGAAAACGGCGGAAGTCGGTTAGAAGCTTTCTAGGAGGGCTTGGCGAAACGACGACTGTGCCGCCGGGCCGCGCTGCTCGCCCCGAGGCTGTGTCCTTAGTCGCCCCAAGGCTAAACAGCCTTGGGGCTCACGTGAGGCGCTAGCGCCGAGCGCCATTGCCTCGGAACGACCATCGCACCCCGGCGACGAGCGACGTTCCGCCAATCCCTCCTAAAAGAGCGAGTGCCGGTTGTCCGACGCCACTCCGAGCAGGATCAGCACGAGCCCAATCGGCACGAACACCGCCGAAGTGTTGATCGCGTCCTCTTGCTCCTCCCTCGTGGCCCAGCGCAAGCGGCGCGAGCCGAGGCCGAAGAAGATGTCGCCCCCGACGTCGTCTCCTTTCGAGCGCACCGGGCCGCGGTTGCCGAAGAGAAAGCCGACGAGGAGCAGGAAGCTTCCGATCAGATAGAGCCCAATCGCGATCGAGCGGAGAACGGAGGCCCCGATCAGCAGTCCGAACAGAGCCGAGAGGATGGCGGTCCCGCCGCCGATGACGATGAGAAATTGGGCGAACCGGCGGAGGGCCGGGATCAGCACTAGTGCCTAGGAAACCGTGGAAGGTTCGGCTAGCGGCTCCACGGGCTCTCCCCGCTTCCGGAAGTCGTCCTCGTCGAGCGGCCAGCGCTCGAGCGGGTAATGGCAGGCGGCCACGTGCCCCTCTCCGAACGGATAGAGCGGCGGCTCCACGACGTCGCAGTGACCCTCTCGAAAGCGGGGACAGCGCGGATGGAAGTTGCAGGCGCTCGGCGGGTTCAGCGGGCTCGGAACGTCGCCCTCGAGCACAACCGCCCGCCGGGCGCGGCCACGCTCGGGATTGGCGATCGGCACCGCAGACAGCAGCGCACCTGTGTACGGGTGCTTCGGCTGCTCGTACAGGGCCACCTTCGGCGCCAGCTCGACAATCTTGCCGAGATACATGACCAGGACCCGGTCGGAGATGTGCCGGACGACGTTCAGGTCATGCGCGATGAAGACGTAGGTCAGCCCGAAGTCGTGCTGCAGATCCTCTAGCAGGTTGAGGATCTGCGCCTGAACGGACACGTCTAGCGCCGAGACCGGCTCGTCGCAGACGATCAGCTTCGGATTGACCGCGAGCGCACGGGCGACCCCGATCCGCTGACGTTGCCCGCCTGAGAACTCATGGGGAAACCGGTTGTAGTGCTCGGGGTTGAGGCCGACCACCTCGAGGAGCTCCTGGACGCGCCGCTTGACCTCGGCTGCCGTCCCCAGCTTGTGCACCTCGAGCGCCTCGGCGACGATGAAGCCGACGCGCTTGCGGGGATTGAGCGAAGCGTAGGGATCCTGGAAGATCATCATCATCTCGCGCCGGATCGGCCGCATGCTCGGCCGCGAGAGACGCGTGATGTCGCGACCGTCGAAGACGATCTTGCCGTCGGTCGTGTCGAGCAACCGCATGATGCAGCGGGCAAGGGTGGACTTGCCGCAACCCGACTCGCCCACGATTCCGAGCGTCTCTCCCGACTTGACGGAGAAGGTCACGCCGTCCACCGCTTTCACGGCACCGACCTGCTTCTGGAAGATGATCCCGCGCGTTACGGGGAAATGCTTCTTGACGTTCTCGACGACGAGCAGGTCTTCAGCCATCAGCTTCGTACTAGCTTGCCTTCGCCATCGTGGCTGCGAGGAGCTTCGCGGCCTCGCGGTCCTTCGTCTCCTCGTCCAGATGGCAGGCCTGCAGGTGGTGCGGGTCGGTGGAGATGCCTACGAGCTCCGGCTCGATCTGTCTGCACTTCTCCATAACGTAAGGGCAACGCGGATGGAAACGGCAGCCCTTCGGAGGGTTCAGCAACGAGGGCGGCTGACCGGGGATCTGCACCAGGCGCTCGACGTCGGCATCGAGCCGCGGGAGCGATCCGAGGAGGCCCCATGTATACGGGTGATGAGGCCGGTTGAAGAGATTGTCGACGGGTGCCTGCTCCGCGACCTTGGCCGCGTACATGACGAGCACGTCGTCTGCTGTCTCGGCGACTACTCCCAGGTCGTGCGTGATCAGGATGATCGCGCTCCCGAACTCGCTCTGCAGGTTCCTGATCAGACTCACGATCTGAGCTTGCGTCGTCACGTCGAGCGCCGTCGTCGGCTCGTCGGCGATCAGGAGGTCGGGATCGTTGACCAGCGCCATCGCGATCATCACGCGCTGGCGCATCCCTCCGGAGAACTGGTGAGGATAGTCGTCGAGCCGGCGTCCGGCGCGCGGGATGCCCACCGCCTGCAACAGCTCCTGTGCGCGAGCGCGTGCGACCTTCTTCGAGACGTCGCGGTGAAGCTGAACCGCCTCGACGAGCTGAGTCCCGATCGAGTGCACGGGGTTCAGGGACGTCATCGGGTCCTGGAAGATCATCGCGATGTCGTTGCCCCGGATCTCCCGCAGGCGGCGGGACCGCATCTGCAGCAGGTCTTCGTCCTTGAAGAGCGCCTCTCCGCTCGTGATCGTGTTCTTCTTCGCGTTCAGGCCCATGATCGTGAGACACGTGACGCTCTTCCCGCTACCCGATTCGCCGACGATCCCGAGCGTCTTCCCCTTCTCGACCCTGAAGCTGACGCCGTCGACGGCTTTGACGATCCCGTCGTCGGTCCTGAAATACGTCTTGAGGTCAGTGACTTCAAGGAGGGCCATTAACTCCCCTTCGGGTCGTGCGCCTCGAGAGGCATTAGCTGAGCCTGATCCGCGGGTCGATCCAGGCGTATAAGAGATCGATGACGAGGTTGAAGAGAATGATGACGAATGTAGCGAATACCACCACACCCATCACGACAGGAAGGTCGCTGATTCCAATCGCCCGGATCGCGAGCTTCCCGAGCCCGGGCAAACCGTAGATCGTCTCGGTGAAGATCGCGCCGCCGAGGCCGAGACCGATATCCATCCCGAGCATCGTGACGACCGGCAGGAGCGCATTGCGTAGAACGTGCGACCGCAGCACTCGCCATTCGGGTGCGCCCTTGGCGCGCGCAGTGCGCACGTAGTCCTCGCTCATGGCGTCGATCACGTTGGCGCGAATCATCCGTACGTACAGGGCGGCGAACAGGATCGCGTACGTGATCCACGGCAGGAACATGTGATAGGCCCATTGCACAGGACCTCCGCAGTCGGTTGCCGGATTGATGACGTCGCAGTAGCCCTGGATCGGGAACCAGCCGAGCTTGAACCCGAAGACGTACGCGAAGATCAGGCCGATCCAGACCGGGTGCGCAGAGATCCCGATCAGGACGAAGGTCATCGATGCTCTGTCTAAGAGCGAGCGGGGGCGGAGCGCAGAGAGGATCCCGATCGGGAGGGCCATCAGCATCCAGATCACGACTCCCCCGAAGACAAGTGAGGCGGTGACGGGCGCGGCGGACTTGAGCAGCTCGTTCACGGGCGTCGCCTGGATGAACGACCTTCCGAGGTCGCCCTGGGGGCGTACGAAAACAGGGACGCCGCCGACGCGCACCGGCACAGGCTTGACCATCCGCCACAGGAACCTTTCGTACTGGATGTAGACCGGGCGGTCGAGACCGAGGTAGTGGATTGCGCGCTCGCGCTGCGCCTTGCTCGAGCCTTGCCCGGCGATTGCCGATGGGAGGTCGTTCGGCACCAGGAAGAAGATCACGTACGTCACGAGCGTGACGACGATGAAGAGGACGATCGCCCAAAGAACCCGCCTGATCAGGTACCGAAGCATCGAGCCGCCACCTCCAACGGAGAGCTTATACAAGCGGAGGCGCCGACCTGTGTGGGCCGGCGCCTCCGCGATAGATCATCGTCCTAGACGGGCTCCTTTACTTCAGAGCCAGCTTGCCGAGGTCGAGTAGGTAGATGCGTGACTGGACGATCGACTTCGGGGCGATCCGAGCCGAGAAGAAGTTCCGATCGTTCCTGTTGTCGATCCCAGCGATCGGAGCCCACGTGCTCATGATCCTGTTGTCGAGGTTTCCGTAGGTGGTGAGCCGCTTCTGGCCCTTGAGCGTCGCGGCTTTGTTCATCAGCCTGTTCGCAGTCGGGTTGTTGAAGTAGGCCGTGTTGTTGTTCTGCACGTCCTGGATCGTGTTACCCGAGAGGAGCTTGTTGATGTAGTCGTATGGGTCCGGGAAGTCTTGCTGCCAGCCGACGATGGCGAAGTCGTAGTCGTTCCCCCGCCTACCAAGCGCGGTGAAGAGACCGGACGAGAACGGCCTGTGGTCGATGTTGTTGAAGCCGATCGCGTTCAGCTCCGACGTTGCCAGCTGCTGGATCTGCGTCCCCAGACTCGACGACGTGTACCAGTAGTTGATGTGTTCGCCGGTGTGACCCCTCGCCAGCGTTCGAGCCCTGGAGAGGTTCGGGTTCTTCGGGTAGGCCGTGCACTTCTTGTAGCCAGGGATCGCCGGCGTCAGAAGTGAGCACTGCGCGAAACCGGCCCTTGCGCCCCTGACGTTGACGAGCGCGTTGCGGCCGATGCCGAACGCGACCGCCTTGCGCACGTTCTGGTTCGCGAAGACGCCCTTCGAGTTGTTCATCGTGACGTAGTCGGAGACCGACGAAGGGAACGCCTGAGCGCGACCCTTCGTCCCGTACTGTGCGAAGAGCGGGCCCCAGGCACTCGCTGAGAGACCGTCGGCTGCCCAGTCGGACTGGCCGTTCTTGATCAGCAGCAGAGCCTGGTCCTGCTGGACGCCGATGTCGTAGTCGAATCCGTCGACGATGCCCGGAGTCGGAGGAGCACCCAGCGGCTTGTAGAACCGGTTCTTCCTGATCTTGATCGACCGGTCCGGCACATACTCCTGGACGTAGTACTTCCCGCCGGCCGGAAGCGGATTGCTGGCGCTAACCGACGTGACCGGGGAGAACGGGACGTTGTTGGCGACCGCACCCGTCGGCGGAAGCGCCAGCAGGCTGGGCAGCAACACGTTCCGCCGCACCAGCGAGATGCGGAGCTTGTACGGGCTGACCACCTTGATGCCGGGAACCGTGGTGGCGTTGCCGCTGTTGTACGCGGTCCCACCAACGATTTCCGTAGCGGCCGGGTCGGTCAGGAACGAGGCGAGCGGCGAGCCGACGTTCTCATGCAGCACTCGCAGCAACGTGTGCTCGTAGTTCCTCGCCGTGATCGGCGCACCGTTGCTCAGCTTCATGCCACGGCGGATGTTGAACGTGTACGTCTTGCCGTTCCTCGAGACCGTGTAGCTCTTGGCCCCGTCGTTCACCAGCCGGTACCCGCGTGCGCCGGTGGCATGCGCGAAGTTCAGCAGGCTCCGGGCCGTCAGCCACTCGTACTGCCACTCGGGCACGTAGTACGAGCGCTGCGGGTCGATGTTCTCGATGCCGGCAAACAGCGTGAACTTGAGAATCCCGCCCTTACGGGCCTTCGAGCCAAGCGGGGAGCTTCCCTTCTGAGCAGCTCCTGGGCTCGCGACACTCGCTGCGGCCAACATCGCCGCTCCGACCACCAGCATGGCGATCGAGAGCATCATTCGTTTCTGCATGTGACTCCTTCCCTCTTATCTCGCCAGAGGACTCTGACCTCTCTTTTGACGTGCATCCGGCGGTTTGGTTAGTGGCATGGGTTACCGCCAAGCCAACTTTGCCCAGGCTTGGTTGTTGGCAGGTCGGGCTTCGTCTAGCGGGTCGAGCGCGGGTCGACCGCGTCCCGGATGCCGTCGCCGAGGAGGTTGAAGGCAAGCGTCGTCGCGAGGATCGCGAGGCCGGGCCAGACCATCAGCCAGGGCTGGGTCGTGTAGTAGGTCGGCCCGCTCGAGAGGAGATTGCCCCAGCTCGGATTCTGCGGATCGATGCCAAGCCCGAGGAACGACAGACCCGCCTCCAACAGGATGTACGTGGCGACCGTGAGCGTCGAGTAGACGATGATCGGAGCCATCAGGTGCGGAACGACGTGCGAGCGCATGATGCGTCCGTCGCTCGCGCCGACCATGCGCGCTGCCTCCACAAACTCCTTCTCGCGTAGCGACAGGACCTGTGCCCGCAGGATCCTGGCCGGGTAGAACCACCCGAAGATGGCGAAGACCATCACGAGCGTTAGCACACCCGGGACGAAGACACCGTGGAACGTAATGTGATTCAGCCGCGGCCCCACCGTTGCGCTCAGCGCGATGATGAAGAGGAGCGCCGGGAAGACCATCGTCAGCTCGATCACCCGGGAAATGGCCGTATCGATCAAGCCGCGGTAGTAGCCGGCGAGTGTTCCGAGGATGATGGCGATGAGCATCGTCGCGATCGTCGCGAGGATCGCGACCTCGAGCGAAACGCGCCCTCCGTAGAGGAGGCGCAGGAACTCGTCATGGCCAAGGCTGCCGTCCGCGCCGAGCACGTAGAGCTGGGTCGTGGTGGCGGCTTTCCCAGCACAGTCCGCAGGTGGTGGGTAGAAATCTGCGCACTTGACGTGCGACCAGGGACCGACTGGCAAAAAAGTGACGGGGTCTTGCCCGGCGTTCTGGTTGATGGCGTTGGGCCCGTGGCCGAGATAGTGCTCCGCAATCGGCCCGCCGGCGATCAGAAACAGGCCCAGCAAGATGATGAAGATCGCGCTTGCGATCGCGACCTTGTCGCTGCGGAACCGTCGCCAGACTTGCTCCCAGTAGCCGCGGGCACGGACTTCCGAGAACTCGACCTCTCCAAGTTCGCCGTGCGTCTCGGCGGCCGTGATGGCAGCGAGACCCGCCTGGCCGCCGACTACTTCTGAACGGTCGCGAGAGCTCACGTTGGAAGCGGAAGCATATCTGAGGTTCCCTCGCTGAGTTAGGACGCCCGCTGGGCGACGAAGTTAGACCAGGCTCAGGCGTTCAGGGCATCGGCGCCGGCGACGACCTCGAGAATCTCCTGCGTGATCTCGGCCTGGCGGGCGCGGTTCATCGACAGCGTCAGCGAGTCGATCAGCTCACCGGCGTTCTTCGTCGCGTTCCGCATCGCCGTCATTCGTGCTCCCTGCTCGGACGCCGCGGATTCGAGGAGTGCGCGGTACACCTCGGTCTCGACGTAGACGGGCAGCAGCCGCTCGAGGATCTGCTCCGGCTCGGGCTCGTAGATGAAGTCGCCGAGCAGGGCCTGGGAGCGATCGTCCTCGCCGCCTTCGAGCAGGCTCTCCGGGATCGGCAGCACGTCCTGGGTGACGACCTTCTGCACGAGCGCCGATACGAAATGGTTGTAGACGAGGACGACGCGGTCGACCTCAGGCTCTGCATAGAGCTCGGAGATGCGGTGTGCGATCGCCTGCGCGTCCTCGTAGCGCGGGCTTTGACTGAAGCCGCCCCAGGCCTGCTCGATGGGATAGCCGCGGAAGCGCAACGTCGAAGCCCCTTTCTTGCCGGCGACGAGCCAGCGTGCCTCGACGCCGTCCGCGCGCAGCTGCCGCTCGACGGCGAAGGCTTCGCGCAGGATCTGGCCGTTGAACGCACCGGCGAGGCCACGGTCTCCGGTCAGGGGGACGATCGCCGTCTGCCGCACCTCCCGTCGCTGCAGGAGCGGTAAGCCGCGCACCGAGGAGCTCGCCCGTGCGGTCCCGACCATCAGCTCCTGCATGCGCTCGGCGTAGGGGCGCATCGCCTCGATCCGGGCCTGTGCGCGCCGCAGCTTCGCCGCCGCGACGAGCTCCATCGCCCGCGTCACCTTGCGGATGTTCCGGATCGAGCGGACCCGGCGCTTGATGTCTTGGACGGACGCCACTAGGTCGCAGACGCGGCTGCGAGCGGCTTCTCTTCGCCTAAGGCACCCTTTAGGGTGCCGACGTCAGGCCGCCGGGCTTTGCTCGGTGGACGTCGGAAATGACCGGTCGACACAAGCGGATTCAACCTAATCCGCTCCTGGGCCGAAACGCTCCTTGAAGCGCTCGATCTCTTTCGTCAAGCGCTCGGCCAACTCGTCGGGGAGGTCGCCTGTCTCCCGGATCTCCTTGTAGATCGTCCCCTCGGCGCGCAGATCCTCCCGCAGCTCGTCCTGGAAGCGCGGGACGTCGGAGACGGGGATGTCGTCGAGGAGCCCCTGCACGCCGGCGAAGATGGCCACGACCTGCTCCCCCATCGGCCAGGGCTGATACTGGGGCTGATTCAGCGTCGCGACCATGCGCTCGCCGCGGCCGAGAATCGCCTGGGTGGCCGGATCGAGCTCCGAGCCGAACTGGGCGAAGGCTTCGAGCTCGCGGTACTGCGAGAGCTCGAGGCGCAGCCGGCCTGCGACCTTCTTCATCGCTTTCGTCTGGGCGCTCGCGCCGACGCGCGAAACCGAGCGGCCGACATCGATCGCGGGGCGCACGCCCGAGTAGAAGAGCTCGGACTCGAGAAAGATCTGGCCGTCGGTGATCGAGATCACGTTCGTCGGGATGTACGCGGCGATGTCGCCCGCCTGTGTCTCGATCAGCGGGAGCGCCGTCAGCGAGCCGCCGCCGAGGTCGTCAGAGAGCTTGCACGCGCGCTCGAGCAGGCGCGAGTGGAGGTAGAACACGTCGCCGGGAAAAGCCTCGCGACCGGGCGGTCGGCGGAGGAGGAGCGACATCTGCCGGTACGCGTCGGCGTGCTTCGAGAGGTCGTCGTACATGCAAACGGCATGTCGCCCGTCGAACATGAAGTACTCGCCCATCGCGCAGCCGGCGTAGGGCGCCATCCACTTGATCGGCGCGGCCTCCGAGGCCGGCGCCATGACGATGATCGTGTACTCCATTGCGCCCTCGTCCTTCAGCAGCTCGTAGATCTGAGCGACAGTCGACGCCTTCTGGCCGATCGCGATGTAGATGCAGATCATGTCGCCGCCGCGCTGGTTCAGGATCGTGTCCACGAGCAACGCTGTCTTGCCGGTCGAGCGGTCGCCGATGATCAGCTCGCGCTGGCCGCGGCCCACGTTCGTCATCGCGTCG
>Ga0307302_10000923_pt1 | contig 12963 bp, 9 predicted proteins | sample ER_DNA_183_FD_194490 | JGI IMG/M metagenome (GOLD analysis project Ga0307302, IMG submission 194490) | Bulk soil microbial communities from the East River watershed near Crested Butte, Colorado, United States - ER_DNA_183 | ecosystem: Environmental > Terrestrial > Soil > Floodplain | place: USA...
CGGCGAGCGGCCGGTACAGCCCGGTGGCCGGGACGCCGAGGCCGGCCGCGACCCGGCGGGCCTCGGCCTCGGCCCGGTAGCCGCCGTCGACCTCGAAGCGCTCCTGCAGGCCGGAGAACCGCTTGATCGCGCGGTCCCTGGCGCGTGCGTCGCCGCTCTGGTCGATGCGGCGCCTGGCCGCCTCCAGCTCCTGGCGTGCCCGGTCAAGGCCGCGGGCCGACAGCAGCCTGGCCAGCCCGGTCGAGGCGGTGGTCGGCGGCGACTCCTGCGGCAGCCAAGCCAGCTTCCCGACCAGGCTGACCGCGCCGTTGCGCCGCGCGTGGGTCGCCTCCGCGATCGCGCGCAGCAGGCTGGTCTTGCCGGCGCCGTTCGGGCCGGCCAGGCCGACCACGTCGTTGGGCGCCACCGTGAAGCTCACCTCGTCGGCGAGCAGGCGGTGACCGACCTCGACGGTCAGGTCGACGACGCGAAGCATGATGCCCCGATGATCCGCGCGCGCCCGCCGGGCCGGCAACCCATTACCCAACCTTCCACGGCTATGCTGGTCGGGATGCTCCCGACCCGACCAGAGCTGCGCGGGACCTTCGGCATGGTCTCGTCGACCCACTGGCTGGCCTCGGCGACCGGGATGGCGATGCTGGAGCGCGGCGGCAACGCCTTCGACGCCGCGGTGGCGGCGGGGTTCGTCCTCCAGGTGGTCGAGCCCCACCTGAACGGCCCGGGCGGCGACCTGCCGATCATCGCCTACGCCGCCGGGCAGGACCGCGTGTTCGTGGTGAACGGGCAGGGACCGACCCCGGCGGCGGCCACCATCGACCGCTTCCGCGCCCTCGGGCTGGACCTGGTCCCCGGCACCGGCCTGCTGGCGGCCTGTGTGCCCGGCGCCTTCGGCGCCTGGATGCTGCTGCTCGCCGAGCACGGGACCGTACGACCGCGCGAGGTGCTGGAGCCCGCCATCGGCTACGCCGAGGGTGGCTTCCCAGCGCTCCCGGGGGTCGGCCAGGCGGTCGCCGGGGTGGAGCGACTGTTCCGCGCGGAGTGGCCGTCGTCGGCCGAGGTGTGGCTGGCCGGCGGCGTGCCGGCGCCAGGGGCGCGGCTCCGCAACCCGCTGCTGGCCGCGACCTGGCGGCGCCTGCTCGCCGAGGCCGAGGCGGCCACCGACGACCGCGACGGTCAGGTGGAGGCCGCGCTGGCGGCCTTCTACGAAGGGTTCGTGGCCGAGACGATCGACGCCTTCGTGGCCACCGCCGAGGTCATGGACACCAGCGGCCGGCGCCACAAGGGCCTGCTCGGCGGCGACGACCTGCACGGCTGGCGGGCCGGCGTGGAGTCGCCGGTCACCCTCGACCACCACGGCTGGACGGTCTGCAAGACCGGCCCGTGGGGCCAGGGACCCGTGTTCCTACAGCAGCTCGCCCTGCTGGACGGCTTCGACCTCGCCGCCATGGGCCTCGGCAGCGACGCCTACATCCACACGGTGGTGGAGTGCGCCAAGCTGGCCTTCGCCGACCGGGAGGCATGGTACGGCGACCCCGCCGCCGTGGACGTCCCGCTGGACGGCCTGCTCGACCCCGACTACGCGGCGCGGCGGCGCGCCCTGGTCGGCGACGCCGCCTCCCTGGAGCTGCGGCCCGGGTCGCCGGCCGGCCGGGCGCCACGCCTCCCGGCCGTCCAGGCCGCGCCCGCGCCGGCGGTCGCGGGGACCGGCGAGCCGACCATGGGCGACACCTGTCACGTGGACGTGGTCGACCGGGACGGCAACCTGGTCTCGGCCACCCCGAGCGGAGGCTGGCTGCAGAGCTCTCCGGCCGTGCCCGGGCTCGGCTTCTGCCTCGGGACCCGCGCGCAGATGCTGTGGCTCCAGGAGGGGCTGGCCAGCTCGCTCGCCGGCGGCAGGCGGCCCCGGACCACGCTCAGCCCGTCGCTGGCGCTGCGCGACGGTGAGCCGCTGCTGGCGTTCGGGACCCCGGGCGGGGACGCCAAGGACCAGCGGACGCTGCAGTTCTTCCTCGCCCACACCCGCTTCGGCCTGGACCTCCAGCAGGCGATCGACGCCCCATCGTTCACCTGCCACCACTTCCCGAGCTCGTTCTGGCCACGCCAGGCCGAGCCTGGCCGGCTGGTGGTCGAGGGCCGCCTCGACCCCGCGACGGTGACGGGTCTGCGGGCGCGGGGGCACTTGGTGGAGGCCGCCGGTCCCTGGTCGCTCGGGCGCACCTGCGCCGCCGGCCGCGACCCTTCCACCGGCATGCTGGTGGCCGCGGCCAACCCACGGGGCCGGCAGGCCTACGCCGTCGGCCGCTAGCAGCGGCAGCTTGCGTCGGCGGCCCGGCGGCGCGAGCATGCCGCTCATCCCCGATTTGACCAGGGAAGGGGGCCTTCATGCCCGACGGTGACGGGACGCCGCTCTCCGACCGCCTCCGGCGGATCAACGACGTACAGCGGGACCGCTACCTCGAGCTGGGCCGGTGGCTCGGCAGCCCCGAGGCCGGTCCCATCCTCGCTGCCGCGGACTCGTTCCGCGTGCAGGTCGGTGCCCCTCAGGAGCCGGAGCCCGGCGAGGGCCTTCCGGGCCACGGCCCGACTGGCTTCGCGGTCGACGCCGCGGGCGCCTCGGCGGTCCGCACCCTCCTGAGCCGGCACCCCGCCTTCGGTGACGGCAGCAAGCCCGAGATCGGGCTCGACCTGTTCGGCGAGCCCCTCGGCCCCGACGCGGGCGTGGTCCGGGACGAAGCCACCGAGCTGCTCCTGGCCGGCATCGTCGCCATCTCGATGGGCGACGAGCCCATCGACCGCTACCTCGACAGCCTGTACCACACCGTGGTCGGCGCGGACGGCGTGAGCGGCCTGCTCCGGGGAGCCCTGTCGGGCAAGGCGTTCCCGGAGACCTTCGTCGACCCGCCACGCGTCCCCAAGGACCTGCTCGACCTGATGCACGACATCGACCGCCGGACGTGCGGCATCGCCATCGAGCAGGCAGCCAGCCAGTGGGGCCAGGCGGCGAGCAGCGGCAACGTCGGCACCAGCTACTCCACCGGCATCACCGGCCTGAGCCCGAACCAGGGGTGCGCGGGCACGGTCGTGACGATCTCCGGCGTCGGGTTCCCGTCGCCGGCGCCTTCGGACCTCCAGGTGGTGTTCCCTCGGCACGGCGGTGGCTGCGCCCCGGCGTCCTCCGTCCAGTGGACCTCGTCCACCACCATCCAGGCGACGGCCCCGGCGAACGTCGGACGCGGGTGCGTAGGGTTCGTGCGGGGAGCCACCGGAGGCCAGCCGATGGCGGAGGCGGCGAGCACCCTGGCCGGCGAGCTGACCCGATGCCTCGGCCAGGCCGCCTTCGCGGCGGCCCACCGCTTCGAGACCATGGGCAGCCACCCCATCACGTCGTGTCCGCCCTGCCTGTCCGGCAACCCCAACTGGTTCTCGGCGGGGCCGCCCGACATCGAGCGGTTCTGGGCCAACGGCTCCTCCGACGCCGAGGTAGCTCCGGGCGGCCGGCTGGAGCTGAGCTGGCTGGTCCACGGCGCGACCGCGGTCGACATCGTGGCGGTCCAGGTGCAGGGCGCTGTCAACGAGCATCCCGCCGTGGCCGGCCCGCTCAACGCGATCAGCGGGACCCACGTGATCTCCGCCATGCCGGGCACGTTCACCTGGGACCGCGAGTACGAGCTGCAGGCCCGGAATGCCTGCACACCGGCGTCGAAGCCGGAGACCAGGCGGGTCAGGATCAGGATGCGGAGCCGGCCCGACCTCACCGTCGCGGGGATCGAGGTCACCCAGGCCATCCAGTTCTTCGCGGCCAACGACCACATGCTGAATCCGACCGCGCGGCGACCCGACAACGACGTGGCGCTCCTGGAGGGCAAGCCGACGGTCGCCAGGGTGTTCGTCGACTCGGGCCAGTCCACGGGGTTCGAGAGCGGCAGGGCGGCCGGCGTCCGAGCCCGCCTGCACGGGAAGGACGCCAACGGCAAGCAGCTTCCGGGGTCCCCGCTCTTCCCGCTCGACGCCACGTCCACCCCCAACGCGAACAGGGCGATCACCGCACGCCGCAGGACCACCCAGCCGACCGACATCGCGGCCGAGCGCCGCCTGCCCGCGGACCGGTGCTTCCTGTTCCTGCTGCCTTCGTCGTGGACGGCTTGGGGTTCGATCGACCTGAAGGCCGAGGTCCTGATGCCGACCGGAATCCCGGAGCGGGACACGACCAACAACACCGCCCGGCAGACCGTCGTCTTCCACCGCGGCGGTCTGCCGATACGCCTGGCCGTCCTGCGGGTGGCCTGGACCGATCCGGGGACCGGCACCCCGGTGGCGTCCCCGAACCTGTTCCAGGTCCTGTCGGAGGCGGACAACGTGCAGCGGCTCTACCCCAGCACACGGGCGCTCCTCAGGGTGGACCCATGCCCGGGCACCAACCCGTGGGTCTTCACCGGCAACCTGGCGGCGGCGGGCATCAGCTGCGGGGCGGGCTGGAACGAGCTGATCGGCGAGCTGATCCTGCGGGCCTACTTCACCCTCGGGATGGAGGACCACGTCTACGTGGCCATGATGGACGGCACCACCGCCAGCGCGGCCGCCACCTCCCAGGCGGGCGGGTGCGGGGCCCCGCTGATGTCCATGGGCCTGGCGTATCTGGCGGGGGGAGCGCTGGCCGGGATCCTTCTCGGGCCCCTGGCGGCCCTGGCGCTGGCGCGCGTCGGGACCTGCGCGATCGGCGCCGCCGCCACCTTCATCGCAGGAACACCCCCCGCCGGCCCGCACAACGGGACCATCGGCGCGACCCAGCAGGAGGTCGGGCACGGGTTCGGCCATTTCCACATCCCCGGCTCCGGCGCGCCGCCGCCATACGAGGCCGGCTGGCCGAACTACCAGGCCGGGGCGCCCTACGAGAGCATCGGGGAGTTCGGTCTGGACATCGACGACTTCCTGGGGCTGCCACCCAGGCTGACCGCGTTCTCGCCGCGGGGGTTCCCGCCGGCCTCCCAGGCGAGCGTGGACTTCATGAGCTACGCCCAGGGTCCCATCTGGACCTCACCGTTCATGTACGAGCGGCTGATGACGGGCGCCACCACCCCTCCCCCGCAGGCCGCGCCGCCCTCACCGGGCCCGCCCGTCCCGGCACCTCCGGAAGCGGTGGAGCCGCGGGACGTCGGCCTGCTCCGCGGGAGCATCGCCGAGGACGGCGTCAGCCTCCACCCCGTCTACGTGCAGCGGCGGGCGGTGCGCTTCCTGTCCGACCAGCAAGCCTCCGGTGACGACGGCCATGGGGACCACGACCACCAGCACCAGCGCCGGTCGCCCTATCGGCTGGAGCTGCGGGACCGGGCCGGGTCGGTCCTGTACGCGGACCTGATCATGCCCCTCGCCGAGCAACACGCCGGCGAGGTCCGTCCGGACTTCGGCTTCGCCGTGGCATTCCCCTGGTTGGAGGAGACGGCCCGGATCGCGGTCACCCGTGACGGCGAGGAACTGGCCGGGATCGAGGTTCCTCGCGAGCCTCCCGCGCTGGAAGCTCCACGGGTGGAGCAGGGGGAGAGCGGCCTGGTGATCGAGTGGGCGGCGTCGCATCCGGAGGACCGGGAGCTCAGCTACATGGTCCGGTACGCCGCGGACGAGGAGTCCCGATGGCGGTTCGTGGCCGCCGACCTGACGCAGTCGCGGCTGGAGCTCGCGGCGGGGACCCTCCCCGGGGCGGAGCGGGGCAGGATCCAGGTGGGCGCGTCGGCGGGCGGCCGAACCACCTGGGCGGAGAGCCAACCGTTCGGCGTCGAACCGTCGGTTCCCGAGCCCGTGATCCTGGCCCCCGCGTCCGGCGCCGAGGCCACGGCCGGGGAGGAGATGTCCTTCCGCGGGGAGGCGATGACGATCGAGCACGGCCTGCTGGCCGGCGAGGCGCTCTGGTGGCGGTCGCACCTGGACGGGGAACTGGGATCGGGCAGCCACCTCCGAGCGTCCCTGACCTCACCGGGCGAGCACGTCGTCGAGCTGACCGCGCGCTCGCCCGCCGGCCCGGAGGCGATGGCCTCGACCCGGGTGTTCGTGGCGGGGGAACCGGCACGGGCGGCCGACTGAGGCGATCAGGCCGCTCCTGGCTGCCACCTCAGGTGGGAACGAAGTTGAGCCGGAACTCGACGGTGAGGCCGTCCTCGATCGACAGGACCGGGCCGATGGTCGGCGGCTGGATCTGGAAGTCGGTCAGGCGCACCGGGATGCGGCCGGCCACCTGGATGATGGTGGACCCGTCCCAGCGGCCCTCCAGTTTCGCGGTCACCTCGCGGGTGACGCCGTGGACGCTGAGCCGGCCCTTGCCCTGGCCGTTCACCTGCTGGCCGCTGACCGGCTGCTGGTCGAGCCGGATCGGCTCGGCGAGCTCGAAGACGGCGGTCGGGAACCGCTCCGACTCCAGGCCGCGCTGCCGGATGGCGTTGTCGCGCCGGCCCTCGTCGCTTTGCAGGCCCCGCAGGTCGGCCTCGACCCTGACAACCCGGACCTCGTCGCCCGCGACCTGCATCGTGCCCGTGACCTGGGTGGTTCGGCCGACGGCCTCGCTGGTGGACGACAGGTTGGCGAGCCGCTCGCGGACCCGGTAGCCGACGAACGAGGAGTCGTCGTCGCGGACCTGCCAGGCACCGTCCGGCGTGCCGGTGGCCGGCTGCGCGGCGTCGCCGACGGAGGTCGCCGTCGTGGCGGGGGTCGCGTCCAGCGTCGCCGGCGCCGGGGCGTCCGAGTTGCGCGTCAGCAGCAAATACCCGCCGCCGGCGAGCGCCAACACGAGCACGGCGGCCGCGGCCGCCAGCCAGCCTCTCCGCGCCGGGGAACCTGCCATCGGCGACCTCCTCGAAACGTGGCGACTCGGACGGAGCCTCGCGACGTCGCAAGGATCGAGCCGAAGCGTCGCGGTTGCAGCCTAAAGCGCCGGTAAGCCGCACGGTAGCCTGGACCCCACGATGGCAACTGACGCGGTCGTCTTCGACCTGGGCGGGGTGCTGATCGACTGGGACCCGCGCCGGCTGTACCGCAAGCTGCTCGCCGACGAGGCGGCGGTGGAGGAGTTCCTGGCCACCGTCTGCACCCCGGAGTGGAACGCCGAGCAGGATCGCGGCCGGCCCTTCGCCGAGGCGGTCGCCGAGCTGGTGGAGCGCCACCCGGCCCACGCGGCCGCCATCACCGCCTACCACGAGCGCTGGACGGAGATGCTGGGCGGCGAGATCCCCGGCACGGTGGCGGTGCTGGCCGAGTTGCGCGCCGCGGGCGTGCCGCTGTACGCGCTCAGCAACTGGTCGGCCGAGACGTTCCGCCTGACGCGCGGGCGCTTCCCGTTCCTCGAGTGGTTCGACGGCCTGGTCGTCTCCGGCGAGGAGGGGGTGACCAAGCCCGACCGGCGCATCTTCGAGCTGCTGATCGAGCGCTTCGGGCTGGTCCCGGCCGCGACCGTGTTCGTCGACGACTCGGCCGCCAACGTGACCGCCGCCCGCGACCTCGGCCTGGACGCCGTCCGGTTCCGCGACGCCGGCGGGCTCCGCCGCGACCTCGCCGCCCGCGGCCTGCTCGACGGCGACTGAGCCGACCCGGGGTCACGTGTCCACCTGGACTGTACACTGAGGCCATGGACGCAACCGAGCATGGGGCGCGCGACGAACCGGCCGCTGCCGCCACGCCCGCCCTCGACCTCGGGGCGCGACTGCGGGCCGAGCGCCTGCGCCAGGGCATGTCGCTGCGGGAGATGGCGCGGCGGGTGGGGGTGAGCGCCAGCGCCCTGTCGCAGATCGAGACGGGCAAGGCCCAGCCGTCGGTCAGCAAGCTGTTCGACATCGTGAACCTGCTGGAGACCTCCCTGGACGGGCTGCTCGCCGGTGCGTCCGGGAAGGCGCCGGCGGCCCGCGGTCAGGTGGCGGACGGCCACGGCGGCGCCAACCACGGGTACGAGACCGAGGGCTTCTTCTCGTTCCAGCGCTCGGGCGAGCACGAGGTGCTGGAGCTGGAGTCGGGCGTGCACTGGCGGCGGCTGACCGCCGGCTCGCTGCCCGGCGTCGAGTTCCTCCACGTCAGCTATGCGCCCGGTGCCTGCTCGTCACGCGACGGCGCGTTCATGCGCCACGCCGGCCAGGAGCTCGGCTACGTCCTGTCCGGCCGGCTGGTGGTCGACGTGGGCTTCGACTCCTACCAGCTCGGGGCCGGCGACTCCATCAGCTTCCCGGCGCCGACGCCGCACCGGTTGAGCAACCCGGGCACGGAACCGGCGGCCGCGGTGTGGTGCGTGCTCGGCCGCCACTCCCACTGAACAGCAATCTGCCTTGCTTGAACGACCGAAACCCGCTTCGTAAGCTTCGCTGAACAACGCGGGAGGCGACCATGGGCATCCGCACCTACGGACCGAACGCCGTCGACTGGGAGGAGCGGACCGACCTGGCCCGGCTGCGCGAGCAGCGGCTGGCGCGGCTGAAGGAGACCCTGGAGCGCTCCGACCTGGGGTCGCTGCTCACCTTCGACTTCCACAACATGCGCTACATGACCTCCACCCACATCGGCACCTGGGCGATGGACAAGCTGATCCGCTTCGCCCTGCTGCCGAGGGGCGGCGAGCCGGTGGTGTGGGACTTCGGCTCGGCCGCGCGCCACCATCAGCTCTACAACCCCTGGCTGGACGGCCGCACCGACGAGCCGGAGCGCGGCCGCGCCCGCGCCGGCGTCTCCACGCTGCGGGGCGCCTTCCACCCGCAGGCCGGCATCGCCGAGGGCGTCGCCCAGAAGATCCGCCGCGAGCTGGACCAGCACGGCCTCGCCGGCGAGCCGGTCGGCGTCGACGTGGCCGAGCTGCCGGTGCTGGCGGCGCTGCGGGACGCCGGCCTGGACGTGGTCGACGGCCAGCAGGTCTTCCTCGAGGCCCGGCGCATCAAGTCCCCGGACGAGATCACCCTGCTCACCATGGCCTGCAGCCTGGTCGACGCGGCCTACGACGAGCTGTACCGCTTCCTGCGGCCGGGGGTGCGGGAGAACGAGTGCGTCGGGCTGGTCGCCAAGGTCCTCTACGACCTCGGCTCCGAGCACGTCGAAGGGGTCAACGCCATCTCCGGGGAGCGCTGCTCGCCTCACCCCCACGTCTACTCCGACCGCATCCTGCGGCCCGGCGACCCGGCGTTCTTCGACATCCTGCACAGCTTCAACGGCTACCGGACCTGCTACTACCGCACCTTCGCGGTCGGCAGCGCCTCGGTGGCCATGCGCGACGCCTACCGCCGCTGCCGCGACTACATGGACGAGGCGATCGCGCTGGTGAAACCCGGTGCGACCACCGCGGACATCGTCTCGGTGTGGCCGCGGGCCGAGGAGTTCGGCTTCGCCAACGAGGAGGCCGCCTTCGCCCTGCAGTACGGGCACGGCGTCGGCCTGTCCATCTGGGAGAAGCCCATCTTCAGCCGGCTGGTCTCCCTCGACCACCCGGAGGTGCTGGAGGAGGGCATGCTGTTCGCCCTGGAGACCTACTGGCCCGCCTCGGACGGCTGGTCGGCCGCGCGCATCGAGGAGGAGGTCGTCGTCACCGCCGACGGCTGCGAGGTCATCACCAAGTTCCCGGCCGAGGAGCTGCTGGTCGCCGGGCAGCGCTACTGGTCGATGGACGGCCCCCTGCCGACCCTGCGCGAGCCGGAGTCGCACCGCAACCGGCCGGTGACGCCATGAGCGCGCCGAAGCCCGAGGAGCTGCTCGACCTGTTCGAGCGCATGGCGGTGATCCGCGCCACCGAGAAGGCCGCCTACGACCTGTTCATGAGCGGCCTCGTCAAGGGCACCACCCACCTCGCCGCCGGGCACGAGGCCATCGCCGTCGGCGCCAGCGCCGCGCTCCGCCCCGACGACTACGTCTTCGCCACCTACCGGGGCCACCACCACGCCATCGCCCGCGGGGCCACGCCGGAGGCGTGCCTGGCCGAGTTGATGAGCCGCGCGACCGGCCTGTGCGCCGGCAAGGGCGGCTCCATGCACCTGACCGTCGCCGCCGGCAACATGCTCGGCTCCTACGCGATCGTCGGCTCCCACCTGCCGATCGCCTGCGGCGCCGCCTGGTCGGCCAAGCTGCGCGGCAGCGGGCAGGTCGCGGTCGCCTTCTTCGGCGACGGCGCCACCAACATCGGCGCCTTCCACGAGGCGCTCAACCTGGCGGCGGTGTGGCGCCTGCCGGCGCTGTTCGTCTGCGAGAACAACCTCTACATGGAGTACACGCCGATCGCGTCGGTCACCGCGGTCGCCCAGCCAGCCGCCGACCGGGCCCCCGCCTACGGTCTGCCCGCGGAGGTGATCGACGGCAACGACGTCGTGGCGGTGCTGGAGGCCACCTCGCGGGCCGTCGACCGCGCCCGCGCCGGCAACGGCCCCACCATCATCGAGGCGCTCACCTACCGGCAGTACGGCCACTCCCGCTCCGACCCCGCCAAGTACCGGCCCCAGGAGGAGGTCGACGAGTGGCTCCGGCGTGACCCGCTGACGCTGCTGGCCGAGCGGCTGCGCGGCGACGGCGTCGCCGAGCAGGCGGTCGAGGAGCGTCGCAAGCGCGCGCAGGAGGTGGTGGCGGCCGCGGTCGAGGCGGCCAAGGCGGCGCCGCCGCCCGACGAGGCGACCGCGCTGACCGACGTCTGGGCGGACGGGGGTGCGCGGTGGCGGACCTGATCACCTACCGCGACGCGGTGGCCATGGGCATCGCGCGGGAGATGCGCCGGGACCCGACGGTGGTGTGCCTCGGCGAGGACATCGGCGCCGCCGAAGGCGTCTTCAAGACCACTACGGGCCTGTTCGCCGAGTTCGGCCCCGAGCGGGTCTGGGACACCCCGATCAGCGAGCAGGCGATCGTCGGCGCCGCCATGGGCGCCGCCATGACCGGCCTGCGCCCGGTCGCCGAGATCATGTTCTCCGACTTCCTGGCCTGCTGCTGGGACTACGTCGCCAACGAGATCCCCAAGATGCGCTACATGACCGGCGGGCAGGTCACCATCCCGCTGGTGATCCGCACCGCCAACGGGGGCGGGCTCGGCTTCGGCGCGCAGCACTCCCAGGCGGTGGAGAACTGGACGCTGGCCGTGCCCGGCCTCAAGGTCGCCGCGCCGTCCACGCCGGCGGACATGGTCGGCCTCATGGCCAGCGCCATCCGCAGCGACGACCCGGTGGTGGTGTTCGAGCACAAGAAGCTGCTCGCCAGCAAGGGCGAGCCCCCGCCCGACGGGCACACCGTGCCGCTGGGGGCCGCCGAGGTGCGCCGGCGGGGCGACGACGTCACCGTGGTCGCGCTCGCCGCCACTGTCCCGACCGCCCTGGAGGCCGCCGAGCGCCTCGCCGGCGAGGGTGTCTCCGCCGAGGTGGTCGACCTGCGCTGCCTGGTGCCTCTCGACGCGCGCGCGGTGCTGGACAGCGTGGCCCGCACCAGCCGGCTGGTGATCTGCGAGGAGAACCCCTACCAGGGCGGCTGGGGCGGTACGCTGACGTCGATCGTGGCCGAGGAGGGCTTCTACGACCTCGACGCCCCGATCGCGCGGGTGGCGGGGGAGTGCGTGCCGCTGCCGTTCGCCGCCAACCTCGAGGACGTGGTCGTCCCCTCCGTGGCCCGCCTCGCCGACACGGTCCGCCGGACGGTCGGGGCGTAACGTCAGTCGCCGTCTCGCAGGTAGGTGGCGAGCGCGCTGAGGTCGGCCGCGCCGAGGCCGGCGGCGATCGCGGCGCGCACGACCCGCCGGTTGGTGGCCGCCTGCTCCATGGTCGCGCCGGCCCGCTCGGCGAGACCGAGGGCCAGGTCGAGGTCCTTGGCGACCAGGTCGAGGCTGAACGCGACCGGGGTCTCGGCGGGCCGCTCGAACGCCGCCCGCTTGTAGTGCACGAACGGTGCGGCCACGGCGCTGGCCGCCAGCACCTCGTAGGCCGCGGTCCGCGCCACGCCGGCCTTCTCGGCCAGCACCAGGCCCTCCGACAGGGCCAGGTTGAGGCCGTGCAGGATGGCGTTGACCACCAGCTTCATGGTGGCGCCGGCACCCAGCTCCCCGACGTGGAAGACGTTGGCGGCGAGCGCGTCGAGCACCGGCCGCGCCCGCTCCAGGGCGGCGGCGTCGCCGCCCACCATCACCGTCAGCTCGCCCCGCTCCACCAGCACGACGCTCCCGGACACGGGTGCGTCCAGCAGCGACGCCCCGCGCTCCTCGACCTGGGGCCGGAGCGCGCGCACGGTCCGGGGGTCGATCGTGCTGCTCTCCAGGACCACCGTGCCCGGCCGCAGCCCGGCGGCCACCCCTTCCGGCCCGCCGTAGGCGTCCTGGACCGCGGCGTCGTCGGCGAGCGAGCTGACAAGCACGCCGGCGGCCGCGGCCGCCTCGGCGGCGGTGCCGGCGACGCGGGCGCCGGTCGCCTCGGCGACCGCCTCCGCCTTGGCGCGGGTGCGGTTGAACAGCAGCACGTCGATGCCGGCCCGCCGCAGCGTGCCCACCATCGCCCCGCCCATCCGCCCGGCACCGACGACCGCGACCGTTTCCATGCGAGGCGCCTCCCTAGAGCATCAGCCAGCCGCCGTCGACGTACAGCTCCACGCCGTTGACCGAGCGGTTCTCCAGCAGGAAGACGACCGCGCCGACCACGTCGCGCACGGTGGCGAGCCGCCCGGTCGGGGTGCGCGACCGGAACCCCTCCAGCACCGCCTCGGGCTTCTGGCTCCAGAAGGGGCTGTCGCCGACGATCCCCGGGTGGATCGCGTTGACGCGGATCGGGGCGAGCTCCACGCCCAGCGCCCGGACCATGCCGGAGACGCCGCCGTTGACGGTCGCGACCGTCATGGCGCCCACGTAGGGCCGGTCCTTGGCCCGTCCGCCGAACACCACCACCGAGCTGTCGCCGTCCATGCGGGGGACGAGTTGGTGGACGACCTCGGTGTAGCCGACCAGCTTGAGGGTCACCAGCCGCAGCGCCCGGGCGATGTCGAAGTCGCGGACGG
>Ga0307302_10000924_pt1 | contig 12945 bp, 14 predicted proteins | sample ER_DNA_183_FD_194490 | JGI IMG/M metagenome (GOLD analysis project Ga0307302, IMG submission 194490) | Bulk soil microbial communities from the East River watershed near Crested Butte, Colorado, United States - ER_DNA_183 | ecosystem: Environmental > Terrestrial > Soil > Floodplain | place...
CGGAGTCGGTCCTCGTCGGGACGGACGGCGGGCCCGCAGCCGCGACGGAGGCGGGCCGGTTGGGGGCCGAGGCGGCGACCCCGATCTCCGACGTCCGGGCCTCGCTCGACTATCGCAGGGCGATGGCGGCCGTCGTGGTCCGCCGGGCTGTCACGGGTGCGATCGCGCGGGCGCGCGGCGAAACGGTCGAGATCCCCGCCAGCGCCAGCCTCTTCGGAGCGGGCTGATCGTGGGACATCCGGCCACGCTCCATGTCAACGGGACGAGCTTCACGGTTGAGCTCGAGGCCGGTCGGACCCTGCTATCCGTCCTCCGGGGCGAGCTCGGTTTGACGGGGAGCAAGGAGGGCTGCGACGACTCCGAGTGCGGCGCCTGCATGGTCCTCATCGACGGCCAGCCGGTGAACTCGTGCTCGTTCCTGGCGCTCCAGGCGGATGGACGCGCGGTAACCACGGTCGAGGGCCTCGCGTCCGGTTCCGAGCTCCATCCGCTCCAGCGTGCCTTCCTCCAGCACGGCGGGGTCCAGTGCGGCTTCTGCACGCCGGGCATGCTGATCAGCGCGACCGCGCTCTTGAAGGCCAACCCCGATCCGACCGAGGACGAGATCCGGGCCGGGTTGTCGGGCAACCTCTGCCGCTGCACCGGTTACGTAGGCATTGTCGCCGCCGTGCGATCCGCCGCCACGGAGCTGGCCAAGGCCGACTGAGCCCGCGAGGGGCGCACGAGCCGCATGACAGGCGCGCGGGAAAGTTGAACCTTCGGGGGCCCTCGATCGCCCTATAGGGATGAGGGCAGCAACGGCGACCGGAGGGGCCGCATGCCCAACAGGGCAGGGAGGACGCTATGACCCGATCCAACCAGCAACCATCCAGGAGCCGCCGTTGGCTTGCCGCCTTCAGCGCGCTCATCCTGGTCGTGATGGCCGGGCTGATTCCGATGGCCTCGGTTTCGGCGGCCGACCCGACGAACATGGTCCTCGTCTGGAACGAGAACGCGATCAACGTGCTCAGCGCCCCACAGGCGCCGCCCGTGACCATTCCGCCCACGCCGCCAGGTCTGGGCAACGCTCCACCACTCTCGCCCCTCCACCTGGCGATGGTTCACGGCGCGATCTATGACGCGGTCAACGCCATCGATGGCGGCCATCAGCCATATCTCGACGGCCTGTCCGCGCCCTCAACGGCATCCAAGGCGGCCGCTGTCGCGCAGGCGGCTCACGATGTCCTGGTCGGCCTGACTCCGGTGACGCTGCCGCTGGTCAAGATCAGGATCGACGACATGCTCACGGCGTCGCTCGGGCTGGTCGATCCCGGGTCGGCCAAGACGGCAGGGATCACCATCGGCGCCCAGGCGGCTGCGGCAATGCTGCTTGCGCGGGCCAACGACGGACGCTTCGACGTCGAACCGTTCCCGACCAGCAACGATGTCGGCAAGTGGCGATTGGTGCCGCCGCTGAACGCGAACGTGTTCGGCCAGTTCGCGACCGTCACGCCGCTCACCATGAAGCGCCCCGGTCAGTGGAGAACTGAAGGCCCGCCCGCCATCACGAGCCCCGAATACGCCGCGGAATTCAACGAGGTCAAGGCGCTGGGCGCGCAGTCGGAATCGAGCCGGACGCCGGCACAAACGCTGCTCGCCGGCTTCGCAACCGCCAATCCTTTGTTCTACATGAACAAGGGGCTGCGCGACATCGCAACGGCCAAGGGATTGTCGACCACCCAGCAGGCACTCCTCTTCGTCAAGACGAGCATGGCATCAGCCGACGCGCTGATCGGCTGCTGGTACAACAAGAGGTCCTCACCGACCTGGCGGCCGCAGACCGCGATCCGCGAGGCGCTTAACGACGGCAACGCGCTGACCTCGCCGGACGGAGACTGGCTGTCGCTCTTCGCGTCGCCGGGCTACCCGGACGTGCCGTCCGGCTACAACTGCTACACCGCCGGGGTCTGGCACAGCGTCAGGCTCTACTTCGGGACGGACAGGATGACCTTCTCGCTCACGAGCCCAGGCGTGCCGGCGAACCCGGTCGCGGGGAACCCCGTGGGTGTGCCCGGGTCCACCCGGAACTACTCGAGGTTTACGGGTGTGATCCGTGACACCGTCGAGGGCCGGATCCTGAATGGGTACCACTTCCGGACCGCCGACGTCCAGGGTGCCTGGCTCGGAAAGAAGGTCGCCCAGTATCTCGACAAGCACTACTTCCAGCCTGTCGAGTGACGTAAGTTGGAAGACAAGCGGATGCGCCGGCGGTCGAAAGGCCGCCGGCGCGTGAGTGTCTGGGTCTGTCGGGGGCTCAGCTCGCGAAGAACTCCTTAAGCGCCGGCCCGAGGACGTTCGGGTCCACGTTGTGCTCCTGGCCGGCCAGCGTCCGGCGCTGACCGTTCGGCAGCGCGCCGGCGAGGGCGTCGGCCGTTTGGCCCATGAACCCAAAGCTCGCGCCGCCGTCGACGACGAGCGTCGGCGCCGTCACCTTCGCCGCCGACGCGGTCGGCAACGAGTAGTCGGCCATGATCTCGGCGTCGTAGGCGAGGGTGTGGGCGAGTGACTCGGTCCACGCCCACCACGGCTGGGAACGGGCTCCGGCAACGAACTCCGCCGGCATCCCGACGACCTTCGCCATGAAGTACTCGACCGCGCCGCCGCGATCGCCCTTGGCAACGTAGTCCCGGTAGATCGACGCCGTATCGGCGGGCGGCCGGGCGTTCTCATCGAGGATGTAGGGCGGCTCCCAGAGAGCGAGCTTCGTGATCGGCAGCCCAGCCGCCGTCGCCTCGAGCGCCAGCGCGGCCCCGGACGACGACCCGTAGAGGTGAGCCTTGCCGCCGGCCGCCTCGACGACCGCGGCGATGTCCTCGATTTCCCGGTCGACCGCGTACGGCTGCGTGTCGCCGCTCGGCCCTCGGCCGCGGCGGTCGTAATTGAAGACCGTGAAGTCCTTCGCCAGGACCTCCGCCAACCCCGCGTTCGACGATCGGTCCACCGAGCCGCCGCTGACGAGGATGACCGGGGGGCCATCACCCAGACGATCGAAGGCGATCGTCGTGCCGTCCTTGGAAGTAACCGTATCCATCAGGATCTCCTTCTCGGTGCCTTCCTTGGGCACCCCTTATCCGTAGGTCGGAGCTGGCGAGGCGTTCTCGACATCGTCAGCGGACGCGGCCCTCGCGGAGGGCGTCGATCGACTTGCCGATGCGGCGTTGGCGCGTCTCGTCGGTCTTGGCGCCTTCGATCTGGTACACGTGCCAGCCCTTGTTGCTGTTCGAGAGGCCATCGAACGTTCGCCGCGCGTCCGGCTCGGCGTCGAGCGCGGCCGCGAAATCGGCGGGCAAGGCCACCTCCCGCGGGGCGCTGTCGAGCTCGATGTCGACGTCGACTTCATCGCCGCCGGCGACACGCGCGCCGGCTCGGTTTTCGGCGCTCACCCCGACCATGTACCGGCCGTCCATGACCGCAACCGTGCTGCGGTACGTGAAGCCATTGATCGTGACCGTGATGGGCGGCCGCTTGCCGGCCCCGAGCGCCTCGACCACCTCGTCCGGGATGTGGATTCCGGTCGCGGTCTTGTCACCCTGCAGGATCGTCGTGTGGAAGCGCATCTCATTCCTCCGTTGTCGATGCAGCGATTGATGATCGCTCAGATGCCGGCTCGGCGGGGCCGTTCATCAAGTGGTCGGAGCCGGCCGCGCTATCTCGACATCCGGGCGGGCCGTACGATGTCGAAGCCCGGCCCGCCGCTCCGACGTTCCAGATGAGCGGTGCCCATTCGGGAACCTGAGCCACGTTGGAGTGCCTTCATGAAGTACGTCGTGCTGATCTACAGCAACCCGTCGACCTGGGAGACCATGCCGGCGGCGGAACGCGATCGGGTGATGGGGATCCACAACAGGCTGATCAAGGAGCTCACGGAGTCGGGCGAGATGCTTCGCGTGGACGGCCTCGCCCATCCGACAGGCACGAAGACGATCCGACTGCAGGACGGAGCCCCCGTCGTGACGGACGGCCCGTTCAGCGAGGCAAAGGAGCAATTGGCCGGCGTCTGGGCCATCGATGTCGACAGCATCGAACGGGCGATCGAGGTCAGCGCCCCGGTCGCGGAGTACGACACCGTGGAGATCCGGCAGCTGATGGACCTCTCCGGCCTCGAGATGTGACGACGCCCCAGGGCGTCGAGGGCCTGCTTCGAGAACTTGCCCCGCAGGTGCTCGGCGCGCTCATCAGGCGGTACGGCCAGTTCGGCGATTGCGAGGATGCGGTCCAGGAGGCGCTCCTGGCCGCTGCCCTTCAGTGGCCGGAGCAGGGCCTCCCGGAGAACCCGCGAGGCTGGCTCATCACCGTGGCGTCCCGTCGGCTCACCGACGAGGTCCGTGGCGACTCGGCGCGTCGCCAGCGGGAGGCTCGGGCCGCCGCTCTCCTCCCGCCGTAGGCGTTGCATGCTCTGTCGCCCGACGAGGATCGGTCGGCCGACCAGGACGACACGCTGACCCTGCTGTTCCTGTGCTGTCACCCGGCGCTGTCACCGGCATCGCAGATCGCGCTGACCCTGCGGGCCGTGGGCGGGCTGACCACCGCCCAGATCGCCCGAGCGTTCCTCGTCCCCGAGGCGACGATGGCCCAGCGCATCAGCCGGGCGAAGGCGAGCATCAAGACCGCCGGGGCGAGGTTCTCGATGCCGCCGGATGATGAACGGGCGGAGCGCTTGCGGGTGGTCCTGCACGTCCTGTACCTGATCTTCAACGAGGGCTACACGGCGAGCTCCGGTCCCGACCTCCAGCGGGCCGACCTGACAACAGAAGCGATTCGTCTCGGCCGAGATATCCACCGGCTGCTGCCCGATGACGGCGAGGTGGCGGGGCTGCTCGCGCTCATGCTGCTGACCGACGCGCGCCGGGCGGCGCGGACGTTGCCAGACGGCAGCCTCATCCCGCTCGCGGAACAGGACCGGCAACTCTGGAATCAGGATCAGATTCGGGAAGGCGTCGCCCTCGTCACCGACGCCCTCTCGCGCGCACCGGTCGGCCCGTACCAGGTGCAGGCGGCCATCGCCGCGATCCACGACGAAGCCGCCCGGGCGGAGGAGACGGACTGGCGCCAGATCGTCGTCCTGTACGACATGTTGGCGGGCATCGCACCCAACCCGATGATCACGCTCAACCAGGCCGTCGCGGTGGCGATGGTGGACGGCCCGCGGGCCGGCCTCGACCTTATCGCGACCCTCGACGCCGACGAGCGCATGGCCGGTCATCACCGGGTTGAGGCGGTTCGGGCCCATCTGCTGGAACTGGCCGGCGATCCGGCCGCTGCACGTGCGAGCTACCGGATCGCGGCCCGGCGCACGACCAGCCTCCCGGAACAGCGCTACCTGGAGGCGCGGGCTGCCCGGCTGATAGATGTCGAGCGCTAGCCCCGCCTAGACCATCGTCGTCCGGCGTGCCGCCGCCGCGAGCTCGTCGCGGAAGTCGGGATGGGCGATCGAGATGAGCGCCTCCGCCCGCTCGACGGTGCTCTTGCCAAACAGCTCGGCGACGCCCCACTCGGTGACGACCGTCCGGACGTGAGCCCGGGTCGTGACAATCCCGGCGCCTTCCTTCAGCGACGGCGTGATCCTGGACACCGTACCCCCGGCAGCCGTCGACGGCAGCGCGATGATCGCCCGCCCATCGGAGGCGAGGGCTGCGCCGCGGACGAAGTCCATCTGCCCGCCGACCCCCGAATAGAGCCGATGGCCGATCGAGTCGGCCACGACCTGGCCGGTCAGGTCGACTTCGATCGCCGAGTTGATCGCCACCATCCGGCTGAACGAGCGGATGACGTGGGTGTCGTTCGTGAAGTCGACCGGGCGCATCTCGACCATCGGGTTGTCGTTGACGAAGTCGTAGAGCCGTCGCGAGCCCATGACGAAGGCTGTCACGATCTTGCCGCGGTTGCGCTCCTTGCGGGCGCCCGTGACGACGCCGGCCTCGACGAGGTCGACGACGGCGTCGGTGAACATCTCCGTGTGGATTCCGAGGTCGCGCTTGTCCCGGAGCGCGAGCGCGGTCGCTGCCGGGATTGCCCCGATTCCGAGCTGGAGCGTGGCACCGTCCGGAACGAGATCGGCCACGAATTCGCCGATCTTCCGCTCGACGGCGCCGATCGTGCCAACCGCGTGCTCGTATGGCGGGATATCGACCTCGACCGCGAGATCGATGTCACTGACGTGGACGAAGCTATCGCCGAGGGTCCGCGGCATCGAACTGTTGAACTGGACGATGACCGTCCTCGCCGACCTGATAGCCGCGTGCATCGCCTCGACGCTCGTCCCGAGCGAACAGAACCCGTGCCGGTCCGGCGGCGTGGCATTGACCAGCACGGCATCGAGGGGCAGGGCCCGCGACTCGAAGAGGCGGGGCACATCGGACAGGAAGACCGGAACGTAGTCGGCGCGGCCCTCGTTCACTGCGGCTCGAGCGTTCGGCCCGATGAAGAGCGCCCGATGCCGGAAGTGGCCGGCCATCTCGAGGGCGAGGTGCGGTCCCGGGCCCTCGATGTGGAGGTGAATGACGCCGACGTTCGTGAGCTCGCCGGCCCGCGCGACGAGGGCATCGAGGAGCATGGATGGCGCTGCCGCCGCGCAATGGACGTACACCTGATCGCCCGATTGGATGCCGGCGACGGCCTCGGCTGGGCTGACGATCTGCACGTGCGAAGTCTAGGGCCCGGCGATCGGTCTTCATGGCCCCTCAGCGGGTGACGTTCGGCACCTTGGTAGGGCGGCGGCCGGACGACATGCTTTGCCCATGGTCACCCACGTACCCTCCACCGCGCGCGTCCGCATCCGGTCGATTCGCGCCGACGACCGCGACGAGCTCTCGCGCTTCTATGCCGCGCTATCGCCCGAGAGCCGGCTCGCGCGCTTCCACGCCGTGAGCCGTGGCATCGGTGACGCGGCAGCCACGCTACTGTGCGGGCCGGACCACGAGCACAGGGAAGGCTTCATCGCCGAGCCCGGAGGCGCGAGTTCGGTCGATCCGGGTGAAGCCCGAATCGTCGGCCACCTTTGCCTCGAGCCCTCGGCGTCCGGATTCGAGATGGCCGTCGCCGTCGCCGACGACTGGCAGGCCCAGGGCATCGGTCGAGCGCTACTGCTCGCGGCGGTCGACTGGGCGACGAGCCACGGGATTGAACGCATCCACGCATCCGCATTGTCATCCAACAGCGCGGTCCTCGGGCTCATTGCCTCGATCGGCCGCCCCGTTCGCGAGTCGATGTCGTCGGCCGGTGTGGTCCAGGTGGCGATGCACATCGGCGGGACGCGGCTCAACGCGGCCTGACGGCGCCTCCGACGATTCCCGGTCATTCTCTCCTCGGACGCAGCACTCGCGATCCGTTCGGAGGCAGATCGATGGCGACAACCCAATCTGATGTGATGGACGAGGCGCGTCGGGCGGCCGAAGGCGGCCCGGCCGAGCGATTCCTGGAGGGCATCGCCGACCGAATCGGGACGCGGGCCAGCGTCACGGCGGTGTTCGGCGAGCCGATCGAACGGGGCGACGTCACGGTCATCCCGGTTGCCCGCGTCCGCTGGGGGTTCGGCGGCGGTCAGGGCGAAGGCGGGGAGGCGGGCGGTCCAACCGGATCCGGCCTGGGCGGAGGGGGCGGTGCCGCGGCGGATCCGGTCGGCTACGTGGAGATCGGCCCCGCCGGTGCGGTCTTCCGGCCGATCGTCCCGCCCTACCCGAGTCCGGTGTTCCTGCTCGTTTCGGGCGTTACCGCGGCGATCGTCATTCGCGCGTTGGCGCGCCTGATCAGGCGCTGACCCTAGACGGCCCGACCAGCCAACGTTGGGGCAACGCTCGGTCCTGAACCGCCGGGGAGTTGCGCAGCCGGCCAGACGTCGTCGAGCTCCTGGCCCGGCCGGATGACGACGACCCGTCCACGGCCATGATCCACGACGTGGCCGGAGACGCTGCCCAGCAGGAGCCGGCCGACGGGTCCCCGATCATGGCTGCCGACGACGATGACATCGGCGCCTTCCGCCTCGGCGGCCTCGATCACGGACGCTCCGGGATCACCCTCCCAGATGAGGAATTGAGCGGAGACGCCGCGCTTGCGGGCGTACTCGACGATCTTCGCGAGAGCCGATTCGCGCTGGGCCCGGACCTGGTCGACGCGTGTATGGAACAGGCCGCCCGGCAGACGGAGGCGGGACGGGTCGATCACGCTCAGGAAGATCAGACTCGCCCCCGCCCGTGTCGCCAGCTGGACGCCGGCGTGCTCGGCGCCCGTGGACGCGGCGCTGGTGTCCGTCGCGACGAGCACGCGGCGCGGGATCGCCCGAGTGTCGCTCGTCTCGTCGCCGGAGGTCCGGATCATCGCCCCGCCGCTCTCAGACCGTGCTCGGGATGACGCAGTTGAAGGCCGGGGCACCCGCCGCGGCGAGCGAGATCGCCGCTGCGGCGTCCTGCACGATGAGTGCCGTGACCATCCCGAACATCCCATCGGATCCCTCCGCGTGGGGAAGGATGTGGCAGTGGAAGGCCCACGCTCCGGGCTCATCGCACTTGACGACGACGTCCCAGCGCTCGCCCGGGTTCACGCCCAGGGTGTCGCAGGTGAACGCGGCCGACCCCAGCGGATAGCCGTCGCGCGCCACGACCCGCATCGGCATCCCGTGGAGATGCCACGGGTGCATCATGATTCCCTCGTTCATGAACCGGATGACGATCGTGTCGCCGAGCTGGGCGACGATCGGGGCCGTCGCGGGGAAGCCGCGGCCGTTGATCGTGAAGCCACCGAGCGTGTCGTTGCTGATCCAGACGATGTCCTGCGACGCGCCGTAGAGGCGGTCGTACCGATCGGCCGGGCTGCGCGGCTCGACGATGAATGCGCCGAGGAGCCCGCGGCCGACCTGGTCGGTCGCGTTGTGGTGCGAGTGGTACATGTGCGAGCCTGGCGTCCGGGCGACGAATTCGTACGTGAACGACGCGCCGGGTTGGATCGGCTCCTGGGTGATGTGCGGCACGCCGTCCATCGCGTTCGGGATCCGCTGACCGTGGAAGTGGACCCCGGTGGACTCGCGGAGGTTGTTCGTGAAGATCGCCCGGACCTTGTCGCCCTCGGTCACCGCCAGCATCGGACCTGGCCAGACGCCGTTGTAGCCGAGCGCCTTGACCGGATCCTTCAGCGCATCGATTCGGTGCTCGATCTCGTCTATCGTCAGCTCGAAGACCTTGGTGTCGCCGTCGATCCGCGGCCGCAGCTGCTGGTTGCCGAGGGGCAGCGTTGTCGCCTCGCCGTCGAGGAACCGCTTGACGACGCCGGCTGCATTGGCGTCGTGATCGGCTGCCGGCGAACCCTCGGGCGCGGGAGCGTGGGACGGGTCATGACTGGGAGCGGCCGAGGCTGCCGCCGACGCGCTCGGCAGCGCCGCAGCGGGCGAGGGCGGCGGGGGGAACGTCCAGGAGGGTGCCGATGCCGGCGCGCAAGCCGCGAGCGTGGCAACAGCGATGCCGCCGCCGGCGATCGCACCCGCGCGCAGGAAGCCCCGCCGCGACAAGTTGGGGGTGTCGTCGGGGGTCACGCCGCTGTCGGCGGCATGGTTGGAGGCAGGCGAACTCGTGTCCATGAAGGGAATAGTCGCCGCTCGGCACGCTCGCGGACAGGTGCCGGTCGGCCCGTCGCCGGGGGCCGGATGTCCCGAGGTGCCCCAGGATCGATTGACGCTGCTACGCTCGCCGCATGGCCCCTCGCCGCGCGTCGCAGACTCCTGCCGACGAATCCCTCGACGCAGCCGCGCTCAAGGCGGTCGACGAGGCAGCCCGCGCGATTGCCGGGCTGCTCGACGTCGAGGAGGCGCTCCAGCTCATCGTCGAACGTGTTCGGACGCTCGTCGGGGCGCGCTACGCGGCGCTCGGCATCGTCGGGGAGGGAGACCGGATCGAGCGGTTCATCACGAGCGGGATGCCGCTCCACGAACGCGAGGCGATCGGGCCACTGCCGCGCGGCCGGGGTTTGCTCGGATTGATCATTCGCGAGGAACGGTCCTACCGGATCCCGGACATCGCCGCACACCCCGACAGTTCCGGATTTCCGCCGAATCACCCGCCGATGACGTCGTTCCTCGGCGTGCCGGTGACCTCCCGCGGCCGTTCGGTCGGCAACTTCTATCTGACCGACAAGTCCGGCGCTGGCGAGTTCACACCAGAGGACCAGCGGCTCGTCGAGGTCTTCGCCCTGCATGCGGCGATCGCCATCGAGAACGCCCGCCTCCACCAGCAGGTCGCGGACTTCGCGATCGTCGCCGAACGCGACCGGATCGGCCGGGACCTGCACGACGGCATCATCCAGTCGCTGTACGCCGTGTCGCTCTCGCTCGAGGACGTCCCCGAGATCATGGTTTCCTCGCCAAGCGAGGCCGAGGGCAGGGTCGACGCCGCCATCGACTCGCTCCAGGCATCGATCCGAGAGCTGCGGAACTTCATCTACGGCCTGCGGCCGGAGACTCTCGACGGCTCCGACGTCGCAGCCGGCATCGTCACCCTGACGGAACAGTTCGGTCACAACACGCTGATCGAGGTCGAGCTCGACGTCGACGCCGAAGCCGGACGGGACCTGTCGACTGAGCATGGAGCGGAGCTCCTCAAGCTCGTCCGGGAGGCACTCAGCAACGCCGCGCGACACTCGAAGGCCAGCCGACTCATCGTCACCCTCGGTCGAACGGACGGCCACCTGATCCTTGCCGTGGCCGATGACGGCATCGGCTTCGACGCCGCGGCGCCGGTCGCCGCCGGACACGACGGCCTGGGCAACATGCAGGCCCGGGCGGAGGCGACCGGGGCGTCGATGGTCGTGGAGAGCAGCGCCGGTCGGGGCACCCGTATCATCGTCGAGTGGCCCGACCGGGCAGATCCCTGAACGTGACGTGACAATGGCAGAATCCCCTCCCGCCCGAACGCTTCGCCTGCTCGTCGTCGACGACCATGAGGTTGTTCGACAGGGGCTCGTCGCCCTGCTCGATCGCCGGCCCGGGTTCCAGGTCGTTGCCGAGGCGGGGACTGTCGAAGAGGCGATCGCCCAAGCTCGACTGCACCAGCCTGACATCGTCGTGATGGACGTCCGGCTGCCCGATGGGTCCGGCGTCGAGGCCTGTCGCGAGATCCGGGCTGAGCTGCCCGACACCCGAGTGATCATGCTCACCTCGTTCCCGGACGACGAGGCGGTCCTCTCGGCAATCGTGGCAGGGGCCTCGGGCTATCTCCTGAAGCAGATTCGCGCGCGCGACCTCGTGGCGGCGCTCGAAGCCGTGGGGCGAGGCGAGTCGCTTCTCGATCCGGCCGTCACGGAACGCGTGCTCGAGCGAGTCCGGCGAATGGCGAGCGGGCAAGCGGACGACGAATTGTCGGTCCTCACCCCGCAGGAGCAGAAGATCCTGATGCTGGTTGCCGAGGGGAAGACCAACAAGCAGATCGCCGCCGATGTCTTCCTATCGGACAAGACCGTCAAGAACTACGTCAGCTCGATCCTCTCGAAGCTCAACCTCGAGCGGCGTGCCCAGGCGGCCGCGTTCGTGGCGAATCGTCGGAGCGATCGCGGCGGGATCTAGCCGGCCGACGCGCTGATCATGAAAACGACAGGGGCGGCGGGGCCGCCCCTGTCGAGGGTCGATCGGAGCCGGCCTGGGTCCGGCCGGGCAAACGCTACGGAGCGATCGTGCCGCTGGCGCAGGCGATGCTGGTTCCTGTGAACGCGTTGCTCGTCAGGCTGGCGCAGTTCTTCCAGGAACCTGTTTCGTCGCCGGCCTTGGCGTTGAACGTCACGACCACAGAGCTGACGCTCCCCGGCGTCGACGTGACACGCAGCTCGGTCCCTGCCGAAGGAAGGGTCCCGGTGCCGTTGAAGTACGTGTTGTTTCCGCTATTGCCGAACTTGTTCTCGGCGCCGACGGACAGGAATCCGCCGTCACCATTGCCCTGGATCGTGCCGAAGGCATATGACACGTCCTCCACGCCATTCACACCGATCCAGATCTCGAACGAGGCCAGCCGGGGAAGGCTGAACTCGCGCACGGCATCCCAATCGACAACGATCCAGGTATCCACGCCGTCGGTCAGGGTCGCGATCCGGATCGAGCCGGCGGCAGCCGGGTTGAGGTCGGTCCAGAAGGCGGCAAGGGTGTTGTTCGGCCGCGCCGCGTCCGGGAAGTTCTGGTTGTTGATCGAGTTGTCCGGGCCGCTGGCGCCGCCGACAACGAGGTAGCCGTTGCTCGAGACTCCGAGCTGCGACCATGTCTCGCCGGCGAAGCTGAAGGCCGGGACATTGAAGTTGGTGACAGTGTCATCACCGACGCCGCCGATGGGCGCGACGCCGAAGGCCGAGAGGGGGAGATAGCCGGCCACTGACGGTCCTGGGGCGATCGCGACGGTCGGCGCTTGCGATGCCGGGATCGTCCCGCTCGACACGACCGTGTTCTTGCCGCCGAGGCTGGCGTTGGACGAGATGCTCGATGCGTCGAGCTTGAGCTTCGACGGCAGCTTGTCCGTGATGGAGTACGTGACAGGCGAGAACGACGCGTTCGTCGCCGTGAGCGTGCACGACGTCGTATCGCCGACATGCAGCGCGGTCGGGGCGCAGTCCTTGGTGAAGGCCACGGCGGCCTGACGCCGGACAATGGTGACCGGGATGTGAAGGACCCGGGTTCCGCCCTTGGACTGCTTGAGGGTGATCGAGCCGAAGCGAGTCTCGCCGAGCGGTACCGCGCTGGCATCCATTGTCACGTTGAACGTCGCGTCGCCGCCTGCGCCCACCGTGATGGATTTCGGAACGGTGATCTTGAAGTCACTCGGGCTCGACGTCGAAAGCTTCCACGTCGACGAGCTCCCCAGGACGCTATGCGCGGTCCGGGAGACGGTCACGATGCCCGGCATGTTCGGGTGGTAGATGCTCGGATAGTTAGCCTTGAACAGCTCG
>Ga0307302_10000929_pt1 | contig 12868 bp, 11 predicted proteins | sample ER_DNA_183_FD_194490 | JGI IMG/M metagenome (GOLD analysis project Ga0307302, IMG submission 194490) | Bulk soil microbial communities from the East River watershed near Crested Butte, Colorado, United States - ER_DNA_183 | ecosystem: Environmental > Terrestrial > Soil > Floodplain | place...
AGAGCCGATCCTTACCGTTCGCGCAGCCGGAGCCGCGAGGTGCGCCACTCGATGCCGCCAACCCAGATCGCCCCGACGAGCCAGAACCAGTCGCTGGCGGCGAGCAGGATCAAGGACAGGATCGTGACGGGGGCGTGGAGACCGCAAAGGGCGCTATGAGGTAGGGCCGAATGCCGCTGCTGCGGACCTCGAGCATCGCATTCTTGGAGGCCGGGTCAGGTCTTGCGCACCATCGCGCGTCCTAAGACGCGGAGGCTACCAGCCGGTATCCGACCCCCCAGACATTCAGCACGTAGGCCGTCTCCGTCGAGCCGTTGAGCTTGCGGCGGAGGCGGCTCGCGTGCGAGTCGAGGGTGCGAGTGCGCCCGAGCGAGCGGAAGCCCCAGACGTCGCGGAGGAGATCTTCCTTCTTGAAGACGCGCTCGGGATCCTCGGCGAGCGCGACGAGGAGCTCGTACTCCTTGGCGGAGAGCTGCACGTGCTCGCCCGCGACGGTGACGATGCGCGCGGCGAGGTCGATCTCGAGGTCGCGGACGGTCAGCCGCGCGTGCCGCGGCCCGGAGGTGCGCCGCAGGACGGCGCGCATGCGGGCGACGAGCTCGTCGTAGACGAACGGCTTCACCACATAGTCGTCGCATCCCCGGGCGAATCCGCGCACACGATCGACCGGATCGCCCCGCGCGCTGACCATGATCACCGGCACATCGCGGTCCCAGGCGCGGCCGGGCTCGCCTTCGCGCAGGCGGCTGCAGACATCGAACCCGGATCCATCCGCGAGCACGGCGTCGAGGAGGACGAGGCTCGGCCTTGCCTGCTCGACGAGCTCGAGCGCCGCCATACAGCGGTCGGTGGAGAGCACCTCGAAGCCGTCGTCGGCGAGCTGCTGCTCCAGATATGACCGCACCGGCGTCTCGTGCTCGACCACCAGAACCGTGCCCCCCAACATGGACGCCGACGCTAGCAACGGCCGCGCGGAGCGCCTAGATGTCCTTTCACGAAAAACCGCAACAAGGTGTCCCAGAGACTTGTGGACAGCCGTACGACGAACTAGTCAGACGGCGAGAGTGAGCCAGCGCAATGGGGGGCGACCGGCTTCCGTTCGGGCAGCGAGAATTCGTCCGTGGACGCTGAGGGAGCACGTGCGCTCGCAGCACGCATCGCGGCGGGCAGGCCGGTGGAGGAAGCGGGCTCCGACCCTCCGTCGCCGGCAGCCGCCAAGCCTCCGCGGCCGAGAGCGGCGTCCGAGCTCTTGGCGCCGGCGACCGCGGCTTCGCCCGCGGTCGAGATCGTCTACATCAAGCCCATTCGTGTCACGCCACGAGACGTCAGGATCTACGTTCGAAGACGCGACGGACGCTTCGAACGCAGCGATTCATAGCGTTCGAGGCGGCATTCGACTTATGACGGTTTCGGCGACGTCTCGTACGCGCGCCGGCGATGTCGGCGTCGCAGTCCGACGAGCACCACGCTGAGAGTGAGCAGCGCCAGGACCGAGAGCGCGAGGATCGCCGGCCAGTTCACTGCTCGGTCGTTCCCTGTGACCACGTTGGCGGCGGGTAGGTAGGTGCGCGTGTCCACAGCGGTCACCTCTCGGTTCCCGTTCAGGACTGCGAGACGGGTGCCGCCGACGCTCAACCCAAGCCGCAGGTTGTAGAGATCCTGCCGCCCCGCGAGCATGTCGAGGTCGATGCAGCGCGCCTCGCCGTTGACCGTGTCGAGCGCATGCACGAACGGCGTCTTTCCCCCTCCGTCGTAGAGCGTGTAGGCGAAGCGGCCGTCCGCGCTCGTCGTGCGCGTGACGGGGAAGCCGCGCATCTGCTCGTCCACCTCGGTCGGGTCGACCACGGGGTCGGGCAGCAGGCGGTCGTTCGCGAGATCGAAGGCCCGCACCTCGTAGCTCGTCGGGTCTCTCCGCGACTGGTAGTGGACGAGGTACATGCGCGTCCCGTCCGGCGAGAGCGCATCGAAGCTGTAGTCGCCGTCGAGGGCGACCGTCTCGCGCAGCCGGAGCGACGCGGCGTCGAGAACCGCGAACGTCGTGCGCGCGCGCGGGAAGCTCCGGCGCGGCGTGATCAGGACGAGAGTCGAGCCGTCCTTCGAGAGCCCGGAGGACGTGTGGTCGAGCGCGACGACGGGCACCGTGTAGTTGCCCGCGAGCGCCCGCGACGCGTAGACGACGCCGCCGAACCGGGCGACCGACGTCCCGTGAGGCGTCGGCAGGGCGATGTAGCGGACGCCGCCGTTGCCGCCGCCGACGATGGCCGGCGCGCCGGCATCCGAGACCGGGAGCCCGTCGGCATGGGCGAACGGAACGAGGACGAGGGCGACGAGAGCTGCGATGAAGATTCGTGTGCGCATGCCGCTACTACTCCGGCCGAGCGCAAAAAGGTCCCGCCGGGCTTAGAGGCGGCCCGAGCGGATGACGCCCCACGCGAGCCAGAGGCCGAGGATCATCGAGAGGCCGAAGCCGACGATCGAGAAGACGTGCACGCCGAGGATGTGCGGGCCCGAGTCCGCGAAGACGCCGAGGAGCGCCGAGCCGATGACGCCCGTACCCGCCACGAGGGCGATCACGAGCCGGTTCCCAACCTTGTCGATCCGGTCGAACAGGTCCTCGAGACCTTCGTGCCGGAAGCCGACCTCGATCTGGCCGTCGCGGACCTGCTCGAGCGTGTCGTGCACCTGGTACGGGAGCTCGCGGAGCATCGAGGCCATGTTGCGAGCCTCGTGCCCGGCGCGGCGCGCGACGCGCTGCGGCGTGAAGCGCTCGATCATGAGCTCGCGCGCGTAGGGCTTCGCGAGGTCGAAGACGTTGAAGTCTGGATAGAGCTCCATGCCGACCGAGCCGAGCGTCGCGATCGCGCGATCGAGGAGGACGAAGCGCGTCGGCAGCTGCAAGTGCATGCGGTAGATCAGCGCGAACGCCTCCCGGATCAGCTGGATCGGGTCGATCTCCGAAAGGCTCGCGCCGTAGTAGCGGTAATAGACGTCGCGGAGCTCGGCGACGAACTCCGCCTCCTGCTCCTTCGGGTAGCGGACGCCGAGCGCGGCCAGCCGGGCCGGCAGCGCCTCGATCCGCTCGTTGACAGCGTCGATGAAGAGGCCCGTCAACCTCGACATGTCCTCGTCGGTCAACTTGCCGACCATGCCGAAGTCGATCAGCCCAATCTGCTCGGTCTGCTCGAGCACCATGATGTTCGCCGGGTGCGGGTCGGCGTGGAAGAAGCCGTGCCGGAAGATCATGTGCATCCACGCCTCGGCGATCAGGTACGAGAGCCGGCGCCGCTCCTCGATCGTGTACGTGTCCACGTCGAGGTCGCGAAGCTGCACGCCTTCGAGGAGCTCGAGTGTGAGGACCCGCGAGCGCGAGTAGCTCCAGAAGACCCGGGGCACGCGCACGTGCGGGTGCCCGGCGAAGTTGCGGTGAAACTGCTCCGCGTTTCGCGCCTCCATCCGATAGTCGAGCTCCTGCCGGATCGTCCGAGCGAACTCGTCCACGAGCGAGACGGTGTCGATGAACTCGAGCGCCTTCACGCGCTCACGCATGAGCCGCGCGGCCTGGTACATGAGCTCGAGATCGGCCTCGACCTGCCTGGGCGCGTCCGGCCGCTGCACCTTGACCGCGACCCGGCGCCCGTTCGGCAGGGTCGCCCGGTGCACCTGGCCGATCGACGCCGCTGCGACGGGCGTTGCCTCGAAGTCGACGAAGAGCTGCTCGATCGAGAGGCCCAGCTCCTCCTCGATCACGCGCTCGACCTGGGCGTACGGAAACGGGGAGACGTCGTCCTGGAGACCCTTCAGCTCGAAGACGATGTCGGGCGGGACGACGTCCGGGCGGGTCGAGAGCAGCTGCCCGAACTTGACGAAGGTCGGCCCGAGCTCGTCGAGCATCTGGCGGACGCGCACGCCGCGATTCGAGCCGACGGGCGAGATGTCGACCTCGCGGGCGCGCCGCGAGCGGATCCCCGGCGGGCGGTGCGTGTCGAAGAAGTAGCCGAAGCCGTGCTTGGCCGCGACCTGCGAGATCTCCGAGAGGCGGCCGAGCTGGCGAACGGCCGGCCGCGAGCTCATGGTTCCTGCTTCTCGACCAGGCGCAGGCGGTGCTCGAGCTGGGCGAGCCGAAGCTCGAGCTCCTCGTATTCCCGCCGGGTGATGAGGCCGAGCTCGCGGAAGAGCGTCGAGAGCGTCGTCCCGGCGCGCTCGCTCATGCGCACCGCGTCTCCGCGCCAGCGGCCCATGACGCCGTCGACGAGCTCGCGCGCGTCGTCGGAAGTGAGCTTCCCTTTCCCCACGAGCTCCTGAACGAGCTCGTCGGCCCGGTCCCTCGTCAGCGCGACCGCGCCGACGCCGGCCAGGAGCGCCTCCTCGGCGAAGCCCCGCAGGGATTTGGCGGAGTTGTTACCGGGCTCGTCCATGCGGCCTCGCCTTCCGTCGCTTGCGGCGCGCCTCGCGCCGGGCGGCCGCGGACGTGTCGCCGTCGGCCTCCTCTGTCGTCCGGTCGCCCGGGACCACTGTGGCGACCGGCTCCTCGGCGACCGGAGCCACCACTTGCGGCTCGGCCTCCTCGGGCGCGTCGAGCGCGTCGATCTTCTCGCGCAGGCCGGCGCTCTTGCGCTTGGCGAACTCGGGCTCGCGCTCCTTGAGGACGACGAGGAGCGGCGTCGCGATGAAGATCGTCGAGTACGCGCCCGAAAGGATGCCGACGAGGAGCGCGAAGGCGAAGTCCTTGAGCGTGTCTCCGCCGAACAGGAGGAGCGCGCTGACCGGGAGGAGCGTGATGAACGTCGTCGCCAGCGAGCGGCGGATCGTCTCCCAGAGCGACTGGTTCGCGATCGCAGCGAAGCTCGAGCGCCGCATGAGCGGGATGTTCTCGCGCACGCGGTCGAAGATGATGATCGTGTCGTAGATCGAGTAGCCGAGGATGGTCAGGACCGCAGCGACGGTGGCGCTCGTCACCTCCCGCTGCGTCAACGAGTAGATGCCGAGGGTGATGAAGATGTCGTGCACAAGCGCGATTAGCACGGGCACGGCGAACTTGAACTCGAACCGCAGCGTCACGTAGATGACGATCAGGGCGAGCGAGACGATGATGGCGAGGATCGCGCTCTTCAGGATCTGGCGGCTGAAGCTCGCAGAGACGTTCTTGACGCCGACCGAGGTCGCGTGCAGGTCGGACGTCAGCCGCGCGCTCAGGTCGTTCTGGGCCTGCTGGTCGAGCGCACCGGTCCGCACCTGGAACTCCTTGTAGGCGCCGTTCGTGGACTGACCGCGTCCCTGGATGATCGCGTCCGTGACTCCGAGGGTGGTCGTCTGCGTGCGGATGTCCTGGATCTGGTGCGCCTCGGGCGTCTTGAAGGTGAACTGGCTCCCGCCCTTGAAGTCGATGCCGAGGTTGAGCCCTTGCCAGGCGAGGGACACGACGCCGATCAAGAGCACCGCGCCCGAGACGGCGAACCAGTACTTCGTCCGCCCGATGAAGTCGACGCGCTGCCAGGCCGGGATCTTCTGCGCGCTCGCGCCCATGAAGGCCGGGTTGTTGAACCAGCGGAAGCCGCCGATGAACCCGAGAAGCGCGCGCGTCGCGGCGACCGCCGTGATCATCGAGATCAGCGTGCCGATCATGAGCATGAGGGCGAAGCCCTTGACGCCGCCGGTCGCGACCGCGAAGAGGACGAACGCGGTGATGATCGTGACGACGTTCGCGTCGACGATCGTGTTGAAGCCCTTCCGGTAGCCGTTCGCGATCGCGGCGCGCACCGATTTGCCCCCGCGCACCTCTTCCTTGATGCGCTCGAAGATGACGACGTTCGCGTCGGCCGCGACTCCGATCGTGAGGACGAGGCCGGCGAAGCCTGGCAGTGTCAACGTCACGTTGAAGAGGAGCAGAGCGCCGTAGAGAAGGACGCCGTAGATCCCCAGGCCGATGATCGCGATCACGCCGAGGAAGCGGTAGAAGAGAAGCAGGAAGAACGCGACCGCGAGAAGACCACCGATGCCGGCGATGAGCGCCTGGTGGAGCGAGTCCTGGCCGAGCGTCGCCGAGATGTCGGACCGCTCGACCTGGACGAACTCGACCGGAAGGGCACCGGTCTGGAGGACGAGCGCGAGGTCCTTCGCCTCCTGCACGGAGTCGAGGCCGGTGATCTCCGCGTTCCCGCCTGAGATCCCGTCGCGGAGGGCCGGGTCGTCGAAGTCGATCGACGGGAAGGAGCGGATCTCGCCGTCGAGCACGATCGCGAAGCTCTGCTTGAAGGCGTCTCGTTGCGTGCCGGTCGCGCCGGCGAGGTTCGCCTGCGTGAGGCCGCGCTGCGAGAGGTCGCGCGTGATTTCGTGGAACTTGTCTCCGCCGCTCCCCGTGAACGCGAGGAGCACGATCGGCTGGTTCCCGGCGCCAAAGTCAGCTCGGACCTGGTCGCCCTTGAGGTCGTTACCGGTCAGCTCCGGGATCGGCTTCGTCGGATTGTTCGGCTGGTATTTGAAGAGGTAGTAGTAGGTCGCCCCCGGCGCCGGGATTCCCACGCCCGGACAGACCGTCGCGTTGTCGGTGCACGTGAGGATGATCTTCCCCTGCGGGACCGCGTAGAACGTCGAGCCCGGCGGCTGCGTGCCGCCGGATTGCCGGAGGATCTGTTCCTTCGAATCGGCCGGACCCGCGAGCCGCTTCTTGTCCTTCGAATACAGGTACCACTGGGTCGGCGTCCCCTTCTTGGCGGCCTCCTGCTGACCGGAAAGGATCGAGATCAGCTGCGTCGCCGCATTGATCTGCCCGTTCGCCCCGAGCGTCGGCGGCAACGCGTCGCCCTGGAGGTCGAAGAACTGCAGCTGGGCGGTCTGGCCGATGATCTGCGCCGCGCGCGCGGCGTCGTGGACACCCGCGAGCTCGACGGCGATCTGGTCCGTCCCCTGCCGTGTGATCACGGGCTCCGAGACGCCGATCTTGTCGATCCGCTGCCGCATGATCTCGATCGAGCGGTTGAGGTCGTCCTGCGTGATCTCGCGGCCCTTCGGTGCCTTGGCCTGGAGCACGACCTCGAGCCCGCCTTGCAGGTCGAGGCCGAGTGTCGGCGAGCGGAAGACAGCCAGGACGGCGACCCCGGCGACGGCGACCAGGAGGGCGGCGAGGATGATGAGGTAGCGGCGCACGGGTGAAGCGCTCGGCCTAGTTGCGGGCCGGGTCCCGCTCCTCGGCGGTCAGGGGCTCGTCGGCGGTGACCGGCTCGGCGGTTTCCTCCTCGTCCGCCTCGCTGGCCTCGAGCCGCTCGAGCTCCTCCGGAGGGACGATGCTCGCGATCGCGCGCCGCGCGACGGCGATGCGAACGTCGTCGTCGATCTCGATCATCACGCGCTCGGCGTCGAGCTGGACGACCTCGCCGTAGATGCCGCCCGCGGTCACAACCTCGTCCCCGGGCTTGAGCGAGGAGAGCAGATCGGCGTGCTTGCGCTGTTGCGCCCGCTGCGGCCTGATCAGCAGGAAGTACATGAAGCCGAACATCGCGACAAGAAGAACTAGGAAACCACCGTTCACCGAGAGACCTCCTCGCCTGGCACGGCGGCTGCCGAATCGAGGCGCTCGAGGGCGGCCGCCTTATAGGAGCCGAACTCGCCGCGCTCGATGGAAGCCCGCGCCTCGGCGGTCAAATCGAGCAGAAATCTGACGTTGTGCTCGGACAAAAGTATCAAGCCGAGCAGCTCCTGTTGATTCACCAGATGGCGTAGATAGGCACGCGTGAAGCGTCGGCAGGCCGAGCACGGGCAGCTCTCGTCCAGCGGGCGCTCGTCGCGGGCGAAGCGTGCGTTCTTGAGATTGAGGCGGCCTTCCCAGGTCAGCGCCGAGCCGGTCCGCCCGAGCCGTGTCGGCAACACGCAGTCGAACATGTCGATCCCGCGCTCGACGACCTCGAGGATCCCCGCCGGGTCGCCGATGCCCATGAAGTAGCGGGGCCGGTCCGCGGGCAGGAGCGGAGCAGCCCACCCGACGGTGTCGAACATCAGGCCCTTCTCCTCGCCGACGCTCAATCCGCCCAGGGCGTGGCCGTCGAAGCCGAGCGTCGAGATCTCCTCCGTCGAGCGGCGCCGAAGCTCGGGGTCGGTTCCTCCCTGGCTGATCCCGAAGAGGAGCTGGCCGTCCGCCCTGGGCGCGTCGAGCTGGCGAATTGCCCAACGCGTGGTCAGCTGCGTCGCCTTCTCGAGGTCCGCGGGCGAGACGTCCGGAGGCGGGCACACGTCCAGGCACATCGCGATGTCGGAGCCGAGCCGCCGCTGGACGTCGGCGGCGAGCTCGGGCGTGAACCGTGCCGCCTCCCCGTCGTAGACCGAGCGGAAGGTGACGCCGTCGTTGTCGACGGCGGCGATCGTGTCGCGGAGCGAGAAGACCTGAAAGCCGCCGGAGTCGGTGAGGATCGGCCCATCCCAGCCCATGAAGCGGTGCAGGCCGCCCATGGCTTCGACGAGCGCCTCGCCCGGGCGGAAGTGGAGGTGGTACGTGTTGCCGAGGAGGATCGTGGTGCCGAGCTCACGCAGGCGTTCCGGATCGAGCCCCTTCACCGTCCCCTTGGTGCCGACGGGCATGAAGGCCGGGGTCGGGACGTCTCCGTGCGCCATATGGAGGACGCCGGCGCGCGCCTCTCCGGCGGTTGCGACGAGCTCGAAGCTCATCCCGCCCGCCTTGCTCTGGCTCTTGTCATCTCGCGCGCCAATCGCTCATCTTGGCGGGCTACACTCGAAAGCGGGTGGAGGCACGGGGTGGCCCCTTCATCGGATCAGCATCGCATCGCCGAACGAGTAGAACCGATACCGCTCCGAAATCGCCAGCTCGTAGAGCCGCCGCGTCTCCTCGATCCCGGCGAACGCCATCACGAGCGCGAGAAGCGACGAGCGCGGCAGATGGAAGTTCGTGACGAGCGAGCCGACGCGGCAGAACTTGAAGCCGGGCGTGATGAAGAGATCGGTCCGGCCCGCAAGCGGAGCCCCTCGCGCAACCGACTCGAGCACCCGCACCGTCGTCGTCCCGACTGCGGTCACGTGCGGCGCCGAGCGGATTCGCTCCCAGGCCGCTTCGCCGAGCTCGAAGCGCTCGCTGTGCAAGGTGTGCTCGTCGAGCGTCTCCGCCGTCACGGGGCGAAATGTGTCCAGGCCCACGTGCAGCGTGACACGCTCGACGTCGAGCGCATCGAAGAGCTCGGGCGTGAAGTGGAGGCCGGCGGTCGGCGCGGCGGCCGAGCCGGCGTCCTCCGCATAGACGGTCTGATAGCGCTCGGGATCCTCGAGCGGCTCGGTGATGTACGGCGGAAGAGGCGCCTGGCCATCCGGCTCGCCCGCGAGACGAACGCGCCAGCGCCCTTCGCCGAGCGACTCGAGGAGCTCGACGGGCCCGAGCTCCATTCCCGGCCGGAGCCGCCGACTCGGGCGCGCGAGCGCCTCCCAGACGTCTCCGCCGACGCGCTCGAGGAGAAGCACCTCTGCGCGGCCCCCCGAGGGACGCTCCAGGAGAAGGCGGGCGGGCAGGACCCGCGTGTCGTTCACGACGACCAGCGTCTCGGGTACGAGTAGGCGGGGCAGATCGCGGAAGCGCGCGTGCTCCGTGGCCCCCGTCGCGCGGTCGTATACGAGCAGGCGTGACTCGTCGCGGCGCGCGAGCGGGCGCTGCGCGATGAGCTCCTGAGGGAGCTCGTAATCAAGCTCGGACGTCCTCATGCCGACATCCGAAACGAAGGTTAAAGTCATGACCGTGGACCGCGATGCGATTGAACGAGCTCGGATGCGCCTCGCCGAGACCAGCGAGGGTCGTCCTGACGACGCCGCGCTGCAGGCGCTGCTCGAGCGAGCACGCGCAGGCCTCGAGGCGCTTGCGGTAACCACCGCCGAGCTCGAGACGGGGATTCCGGAGAGGCTCGAGACCTCGCTGCAGAAGGGCCTGCGAGAAGAGGTGCTGCCGGTCGCGCGCCACCTCGCGGAAGTGCGCGGTCTCTCGGGACAGACGATTCGCCGGCTGGAGCGACTGCAGACCGATCTCGCCTCCGAGCGCAAGGCGCGGGTCGAGGACCTCGCGCTCCTCGTCGACCTGATCACCTCGGGCTGGCGGGGCGTGGAGAAGCGGCTCGATCGGATCGAGCGGGTGCTCGACCGGGTCGAGCGAGCTCTCGACGAGAAGGCCGAGAGCGCTCCGGTGTACCGGATCGAGCGCAAGCCCGGCGCCTAGCTAGTAGCCGGCCGCGGGCAACCGCAGCTCGAACCGCGAGCCCTTTCCAAGCTGCGATTCGAGCGTCAGCTCGCCGCCGAGCGCGTGCGCGAGCTCGAGAGCGATCGGCAGCCCGAGGCCCGTGCCCGCGCCGGCCCGCGACCAGAAAGGCCGGAAGATCCGCTCCCGCTCCTCGGGGCCGATACCGGGGCCCGAGTCGGCGACCGAGACGGCGACCGTCCCGTTCGCGGTGGTAAGCACGAGGTCGATCCGCCCCCCGTCGGGAGCCCACGCGAATGCGTTGTCGAGCAGGTTGGAGACGATCTGCAGCACACGATCACCGTCCGTTGCGATCACCGGGTCGGCGTCGAGCGCGCACTCGTACTCGATGCCGCGCCGGCGCGCCTCTTCCCCGAAGCTCTCGTATGCCTGCTCGAGCAGTCGCCGAACGCCCACCTCCTCCCGGTCGAGGGTGAACTGGTGCGCCTCCATGCGGGCGAGGTCGAGAACGTCGCCTACGAGGCGCGTCAGCCGGTCGGTCTCCGCGCCGATCACACGCAGCGAAGCTTCGCGCGTCTCTTCGTCCTCGGCGAGCCCCTCGCGCAGCACTTCGACGTGCCCGCGGATCGCCGTCAACGGGGTGCGGAGCTCGTGCGAGACGACCATAAGGAAGTTGCGCTCGCGCCGTTGTGACTCGGCGAGCTTTTCGGTCATCTCGGCGAAGCGCTCGGTCAGATGGCCGATCTCGTCCTTCGAGCGTGCCTCCGGAAGCTCGGCGTCGTAGCGTCCCTCGGCCACCTGGTCTGCCGCCCGCGACAAGGCCAGTACCGGTTTCGTCAGGCGGCGCGAGAGGTACCAGACGAGGCCCCCGGCGACGGCGAGACCGACGAGAAAGGCGATCCCCATCCGTTCGAGGAGGACGACCCAGCGCTCCTGCAGCTCGGCGCGCGGCTTGGCGACGACGAGCGCGCCGAAGGTGTCCCCGCCGAGCATGATCGGATACGCGGCTGCGAAGTAGGTGCGGTCGGCTCCGGGCGGGACGAACTCGAGGGTCTGCACCTTGCCCGCGTCGAGCAGGCTCTGGTCGAGGAGCGAGAGCGGCAGCGGCCTCAGGCCGGAGTTCTCACCGGGAAAGATCTCGACGCCCGCGTAGTAGATCTGCGAGCCGGTTGCCTGCTCGAGGATCGGCGCCGCAAAGCCGGGCGCCCGTCTCGCTTCGTCGACGCTCCGGATCGCCTGCTCCTGGTAGAGCTGGGCGAGCCCCTGCGCCTGGCGGCGAAGCTCGCCGAGCGTGCGGTCGCGCGTGTAGTCCTGGAAGAGGCGGACCGCGAGCACGGCCGCCACGATCGCCGCGACCAGCACTCCGAGGAGGAAGACGGCCGGAATGCGGTAGCGCAGGGAGCGCACTGGGCCGCCTAGGACACTTGAGCGACCTTGGGCTCTGCCGAGACCTTGTAGCCAACGCCCCAGACAGTGACGATCGGCGAGGCGTCGCCGAGCTTGCGGCGCAGTTGCCGGACGTGGACGTCGACTGTCCGCGTGTCGCCGGCGAAGGTGTATCCCCAGACACGCTCGAGCAGCTGGTCGCGGGTGAGGACGAGCCCGCGGTGGTCGAGGAGCTCCCAGAGAAGGTCGAACTCCTTCGGAGCGAGCTGCACCTCTTCTTCGCTGACCGTGACCTCACGCCGGCCGGCGTCGATCCTGAGGTCGCCGTGCTGGAGGGAGGCGCTCTGCAGCTCGCGGCGCTCGGGATTGGCCCGGCGCAGCACGGACTTCACGCGCGCGACGAGCTCGCCGGGATTGAACGGTTTCGTCAGGTAGTCGTCGGCGCCCACCTCGAGCCCGATGATCTTGTCGATGTCGTCGTCGCGGGCGGTCAGCATGAGGATCGGGACGTCAGAGCGCTGGCGGATCCGCCGGCAGACGTCGATCCCGTCCAGGTCGGGAAGCATGAGGTCGAGGATGACGAGCGAGGGCGCCTCCGCGTCGGCTTGCTCGAGCGCCGCGGCACCGGTTTCTGCTGTGCGAACGGCGAACCCCGCCTTCTCGAGATACATGCCAACGAAGGACGCGATGCTCGGCTCATCCTCGACGACGAGGATGGAGTGGCTCTGGGCGCGAGTCACGTGAGCGTATCCTGTCAAACGCGCCGGTCGCCCGCGGCGCTAGCACGTTCCGGCGCCGAGCCCGTAGCCCGTGCGCCGGCGAGGCCACGGACGTGCCTCCTTCTCGCCGATGCGGAAGGTGCCCGTGGAACCCGTGTCGCGCGCGTCGAGAATCAGGCAGCCGCGCGCAATCCCCGCCGCCGAGATGCCGCGTCCGTGCAGGCGTACGCGCCAGCTCGTGTCGCCCAGCGTCCGAAAGGTAATGCCCTTGCCGCGGCACTCGGTGAGCCCGTTGTTCAACTGGCTCCGGGATGCGCAGCCGTTGAGGTGCACGTTGGCGGTCGCGACGATCCGTCCGCGGCGCAAGCGGCCGAGCACATTTCCGCGCGACCTGATGCCCGCGAAGCCCGCTCCCGCGCTCAGCTGAACCGAGGTCGCCCCCTCGGTCTTGGCAACCATGGCAGCGCCGGACGCGGCGCCGGCGGCGACCAGGACGAGGGCGAGCAGGATGAGGAGAACGAGCCGCATTGCCTCGCCACGGACTATCGCGATCCGGAGTGAATTCTTCTTCATGAATTTGTAAGCA
>Ga0307302_10000933_pt1 | contig 12843 bp, 9 predicted proteins | sample ER_DNA_183_FD_194490 | JGI IMG/M metagenome (GOLD analysis project Ga0307302, IMG submission 194490) | Bulk soil microbial communities from the East River watershed near Crested Butte, Colorado, United States - ER_DNA_183 | ecosystem: Environmental > Terrestrial > Soil > Floodplain | place: USA...
GCCACCCCCGGGCTACGGCCAGCCGCCGCCCGCGCCGCCCGCGCCGCCCGCGCCGCCCGCGCCGCCCGCGGTGCCGCCCCGGCCCGAGGCCGAGCCGCCGGTCCAGGGCCCCGGGGACACCCAGCGGCTGGACCCCGACCCGCCATCGCCGCCGCAGGGGGAACGGGGACCGACGCCGCCGTCCTAGGGCCCGAAGGCCTCAGCCCTCCGGAGTGGCGGCCAGGATCCGGGCCCGGAAGCGGCGGGCGGTGGCGCGCAGGGCGGCCTCCGGCTCGACGCCGTACGACCTGGCCAGGGCGACCACCTCGAACAGCAGCTCCCCGACGGCCCGCTCGAGCCCGTCGGCGCCGGCCGCCCCGGCCACGTCGTCGAGGCGTTCGCGGACGCCGCCCGGCGACCCGGTCGCGGCGGGCAGGCCGCCGTCGGGGGCGCGCTTCTGGAGCTTGGCCGCGAGCTGGAGCGCGGGCAGGGCCGAGGGGATCCCGGCCAACGGGTCGGTGCGCCCCTCCTCCTCGCGCTTGATCGCCTCCCAGTTGCGGACGACCTCACCGGCCGAGGCCACCTGGAGGTCGCCGAAGACGTGCGGGTGGCGCCGGACCAGCTTCTCGGTGATCGCCCTGGCCACCCCGTCGACGTCGAAGTCGCCGGCGTCCTCGGCCAGCTGGGCGTGGAAGACCACCTGGAGCAGCAGGTCGCCCAGCTCCTCGCGAAGGTGCTCGGGGTCGCCCTCCTCGATCGCGTCGAGCACCTCGTAGGCCTCCTCGACCAGGTGCCTGGCCAGGGAGGCGTGGGTCTGCTCCCGGTCCCACGGGCAGCCGTCGGGCCCGCGAAGGCGGGTCTCGGTCGCGACCAGGTCGAGCAGCGCCGACCCCTTGGGCTCGCCCAGCGGGTAGACCGCCTCGACCTCGATGTGGCTGCGGGCGGCCCGGTCGGCGACCAGCTGCACCAGCGGCCCGTCGTGCACCGGCGGCAGCAGCAGGGTGGCCGTGCCGTCGCGCCGCACGTGGTCGAGCAGCGCGTCGGCCTGCCGCCTGGCCAGGGCGACCCCCTCCATGTCGAGGCCCTGGCCGACCAGGAGCAGGTCGCGGCCGGCGGGCCCGGTGTCGTCGGCCGGGGCCAGCACCTGCCAGGGGATCTCGGCCACCTCCAGCGCCGGCAGCGAGGGGTGCCCGTCGTCCAGCAGCCACACCGGCCGGGCGGCGTCAAGGGCCCGCCAGGTCTGGGGCGGGAACAGCAGCGGGAGCCGCGGGCTGGACGCGACCAGTACAACCCGACGCGCTGGGGCACTCCCTTGGGGTTCCCCAGACCCCTCCGGCCGGGTCATGGGGACCTCAGGGCTGGGTCGGCGACGGCCCGCCGGCGGTCGTGGTGGTGGCGGCCCCGGGGGCGGTCTCGCGGTCGATCACCTTGCCGGTCTCGGCGTCCCAGCGGCCGAAGCGCGGGTTGATGGTGACCTCGGCCTGCTTGACCTGGTCGTCGAACCAGCGCTGGACGGCCTGCTGGCGGCGGTCCTTGACGGCCGGCTCCAGCTTGGCCCGCAGCTCGTTGTCGAGCACCGGCAGCCGCACCCCGACGACCTGGAGGACGTGGTAGCCGAACTGGGTCTTGATCGGCTCGGAGATCGGCGAGGCGCACGACCCGCTGGTCTTGCCCTTGCAGTCGCCCTGGCCGGCGAGGGCGAACTCGGCCGTCTCGAACTGCTTGACGGTCGCGCCCTTGGCGTTGAAGCCGAGGTCGCCGGCCTTCTCCTTGCTCTGGGTGTCGATCGAGCTCCGCTTGGCCACCGCGGCCCAGTTCCCCTCGGCGACCAGCTCCTGGCGGATCTGGTCGGCGGTCGCCTTGTCCTTGACCAGCACGTGGCGGACGTGGATCTCGAGGAAGTCGTCCTTGCGCTTGGCCAGGGTGCTGCGCAGCTGGGCGTCGGGCGAGTAGGGGACCAGCTTGACCGCGACCAGGTCGACCGCCAGCTGGACCCGCTGCTGGTCGCGGAGGACGTTCTCGGAGATCTGCCGGGTCTGCAGCAGCTCCTCGAAGTTCTGGCCCTGGGCCGCCACCTGCTGCTTGAGCTGCTCCATGCGGGCGTCGACGTCGGACTCCTGGATGGTGAGGCCCTCCTTCTTCGCCCCGTCGAGCACCAGCTGGAACTGGATCAGGCCCTCGAGGGCCTGACGGGTCGCCCCCTCGATGTCCTGGGGCTGCTGCTGGCCCTGCTGCTCGGCCTGCTGCTGCTGGCCGAGCTGGGCCTTGGTCATCTCGCTGAGGCGGTCGGTCGGGATGCCGACGCCGTTGACCGTCGCGGCGTCCGAGTTGCTGACGCCAAGGCCGGAGCAGCCGGCGGCCAGGACGGCGAGACACAGGACGGGGAGCAGACGGCGCACGGGACGACCTCACGTTCACGACTCGACGACGACAATGCACAAGCATACCGGCGGGTGCCGTCCTCGGGGTGCAAGAATGCGGCGATGAGCTACCAACCGGCCGATGGCCGCTACGACACCATGCGCTACCGCCGGGTCGGGCGCAGCGGGCTGCTGCTGCCGGCCATCTCGCTCGGCCTGTGGCAGAACTTCGGCGGCGACCGGCCGTTCGAGACCCAGCGGGCGATCGTGCGCCGCGCCTTCGACCTCGGCATCACCCACTTCGACCTGGCCAACAACTACGGCCCGCCCTACGGCTCGGCCGAGGAGAACATCGGCCGCATCCTCGCCACCGACCTGCGCGGCTACCGCGACGAGCTGGTGATCTCGACCAAGGCCGGCTACGACATGTGGCCTGGGCCGTACGGCGACCACGGCTCGCGCAAGTACCTCCTGGCCAGCCTCGACCAGAGCCTGCAGCGCATGGGCCTGCCCTATGTCGACATCTTCTACTCCCACCGGGTGGACCCGGACACGCCGCTGGAGGAGACGATGGGGGCCCTGGACACGGCCGTGCGCCAGGGCAAGGCGCTGTACGCCGGCATCTCCTCCTACTCGCCGGAGCGGACCCGGGAGGCGGCGGCGATCCTGCGCGACCTGGGCACGCCCCTGCTGATCCACCAGCCGTCGTACTCGATGCTGAACCGCTGGATCGAGGACGGCCTGCTGGACGTGCTCGGCGAGGAGGGGGTGGGCTGCATCGTGTTCTCGCCCCTGGCCCAGGGCATGCTGACCAACCGCTACCTGGGCGGCATCCCCGAGGGCTCGCGGGCCAGCCGCCACGGCACCATCGACGCCGCCCAGCTCGACGAGGAGACCCTGGCCAAGGTCCGGGCGCTCAACGAGCTCGCCGGCCGGCGCGGCCAGAGCATGGCCCAGATGGCAGTCGCCTGGACCCTCCGCGACCCGCGCGTTACCTCGGCCCTGCTCGGCGCCTCCAGCGTCGCCCAGCTCGAGGACAACGTGGCCGCCCTGGGCAGGCTCGACTTCGGTGACGACGAGCTGGCCGAGATCGACCGCTACGCCACCGACGAGGCCGGCATCAACCTCTGGGCCGCGTCCAGCGAGGCCTAGCCGGCCGCCTCCAGGGCGGCCGAGACCACGGCCGTGGCCTCCTCCAGGACCCGCTCCAGGTGCTCGTCGCCGAGGAAGCTCTCGGCATAGACCTTGTAGACGTCCTCGGTGCCCGAAGGGCGGGCCGCGAACCAGGCGTGCTCGGTCATCACCTTGACCCCGCCGAGGGCGGCCCCGTTGGACGGGGCCGAGGTGAGCACGGCGGTGATCGGCTCGCCGGCCAGCTCCGAGGCCTGCACGTCGCCGGCGGACAGCCGCTTGAGCACGGCCTTCTGCTCGGGGGTGGCCGCGGCGTCGACCCGCCGGTAGGACGGGTCGCCGAAGCGGGCGGTGAGCTCGCGGTACTGGGCGCCCGGGTCGGCCCCGCGGCGGGCGGTCATCTCGGCGGCCAGCAGGCAGCACACGATGCCGTCCTTGTCGGTGGTCCAGACGGTCCCGTCGCGGCGCAGGAACGAGGCGCCGGCGCTCTCCTCGCCGCCGAAGCCGAGGGAGCCGTCCAGCAGCCCGTCCACGAACCACTTGAACCCGACCGGGACCTCGTCCAGCCGCCGGCCCAGGTCGGCGGTCACCCGGTCGATCATGGAGCTGGACACCATCGTCTTGCCCACCCCGACCCGCTCGCCCCAGTCGCGCCCGCCGCCGAACAGGTAGGCGACCATGGCGGCCAGGTAATGGTTGGGGTTGAGCAGCCCGGCGCCCCCGGTGACGATGCCGTGCCGGTCGGCGTCGGCGTCGTTGGCGAAGGCGACGTCGAAGCGGTCGCGCAGGTCGATCAGCCCGGCCATGGCGTAGCGCGAGGACGGGTCCATGCGGATCTTGCCGTCCCAGTCGAGGGTCATGAACCCGAAGGTGGGGTCGACCGCCTGGTTGACCACCTCCAGCTCCAGCCGGTAGTGCTCGGCAATGGCCGACCAGTAGTCGACCGCCGCCCCGCCGAGGGGATCGACGCCCAGGCGCAACCCGGCACCTCGGACCGCGTCCAGGTCGACGACGGCGGCCAGGTCCTGCACGTAGCTGGCCACGTAGTCGTAGCGCTCCACCCCGGGCGCGGCCGCCGCCTGGTCGGAGGAGACCCGCTGGACGCCGTCCAGCCCGGCCACGAGCAGCCGGTTGGCCTCGTCCTGGACCCAGCCGGTGATGTCGGTGTCGGCCGGGCCGCCGTTGGGCGGGTTGTACTTGAAGCCGCCGTCCTCGGGCGGGTTGTGGGAGGGGGTGACGACGATCCCGTCGGCCAGGTGCTCGCGCCGGTCGCGGTTCCAGGCGAGGATGGCATGGGAGATGGCCGGGGTCGGAGCCGGCCGGTCACCGGCGTCGACCCGCACCTGCACGCCGTGGGCGGCCAGCACCTCCAGGGCGGTCGCCTGGGCCGGCTCGGACAGCGCATGGGTGTCACGGCCCAGGTACAGCGGCCCGTCGATCCCCTGCTGGCTGCGGTAGCGGCAGATCGCCTCGGTGGTGGCCAGGATATGGGCCTCGTTGAACGATCCCTTCAGGGCCGACCCCCGGTGCCCCGAGGTCCCGAAGGCCACCTGCTGGGCGGCGTCCCCCGGGTCCGGCTGTTCCTCGTAGTACGCCTTGACCAGCCGCTCCACGTCGACCAGGGTCGCCGCCTCGGCCGGCTTGCCGGCCCGTTCGTTCACCGTCATCGCTCACCCCAGTCCGGAAGGGTCCCAGCTGTACGGTACCCGGCCAGCGGCCAACCTATGACGCGGCCCGGCGATGCTCGGGGCGGTCGGTCTCGGGGAGGGTGGGGGCGGCGGGGGCGCCGAGGACCCCGGTGAGGAGCTCGCAGAGCCAGGTGGGGAGGTTGGTGCCCTCGGGGGGGAGGGGGACCACGAGGGTGCGTTCGAGCTGCTTCCAGATGGCGCCCGGATAGAGGCGGTCCAGGCGGACCTGCTTGGACTCGGGGAGCTCGTCGACGGGGAACAGCCGCGCCCGGCCGCCGAAGCAGACCAGCTCGGTGAGGCCGACGGCGGTGGCCTGGGCGCGGACGCCGGCCAGCTGGAGGAGGTTGCGGACCGGGGCCGGGGGTGGGCCGTAGCGGTCCGCCAGCTCGGCGGCCAGCGACTCCACCTCCTCGACCACCCTGGCCCCGCCGAGGCGGCGGTAGGCCTCCAGGCGGAGGCGCTCGCGGGGCACGTAGGCGGCGGGGAGGTGGGCGTCGACCGGGACCTCCAGCTTCAGCTCCTTGGGGACCTCGATCGGGCGGCCGCGCAGGTCGGCAACGGCCTCGGCCAGCAGCTGCATGTACATGTCGTAGCCGACCAGGGCGACGTGGCCGGACTGGTCGGCCCCGAGCAGGTTGCCGGCGCCGCGGATCTCGAGGTCCTTCATGGCGATGGCCATGCCCGAGCCGAGGTCCTGGTGGGTGGCGACGGTGGCCAGCCGCTGGTGCGAGGTCTCGGTGATGGACCGCTCGGGCGGGTAGAACATGTAGGCGTAGGCCCGCTCCCGGGAGCGCCCGACCCGGCCCCTGAGCTGGTAGAGCTGGGCCAGGCCGAGGGTGTCGGCCCGGTCGACGATCAGGGTGTTGGCGTTGGGGATGTCGATCCCGGACTCGATGATGGTGGTGCAGACCAGGACGTCGTACTGCTTGTCCCAGAACTCGAGCATGACCCGCTCGAGTTGCTCCTCGCGCATCTGGCCGTGGGCCACGGCCACCCTGGCCTCGGGGATGGCCTGGCGGACCTGGTAGGCGACCCGGTCGATGGAGTCGACCCGGTTGTGGACGAAGAAGGTCTGGCCCTCGCGGAGCATCTCGCGGCGGATGGCGTTGGCCACGGTGCCCTGGTCGTAGGCGCCGACGAAGGTGAGCACCGGGTGGCGCTCCTCGGGCGGGGTCTCCATCACCGACAGGTCGCGGATGCCGGAGATGGCCATCTCCATGGTCCGGGGGATCGGGGTGGCGGTGAGGGTGAGCACGTCGACCTCGGTCCGGAGCTGCTTGAGGTGCTCCTTGTGGACGACGCCGAAGCGATGCTCCTCGTCGACCACGACCAGGCCGAGGTCGGACCACTTGGCGTCGGCCGACAGCAGCCGGTGGGTGCCGATGACCACGTCGATGGTGCCGTCGGCCATGCCGGCGACCACGTCGTCCTGCTCCTGGCTGGACTGGAAGCGCGACAGCACCGCCACCTTGACCGGGAAGGGGGCGAAGCGGTCGGAGAAGACGGCCATGTGCTGCTGGGCCAGCAGGGTCGTGGGGACCAGCACGCCGACCTGCTTGCCGTCCATGACCGCCTTGAAGGCGGCCCGGACCGCGACCTCGGTCTTGCCGTAGCCGACGTCGCCACAGAGCAGCCGGTCCATCGGCACCGGCGCCTCCATGTCGGCCTTGATCTCCTCGATGGCGGTGAGCTGGTCGGGGGTCTCGGTGAAGGGGAAGGCGTCCTCCAGCTCCCGCTGCCAGGGGGTGTCGGGGCCGAAGGCGTGGCCGGGCGAGGCCATCCGGGCCGAGTACAGCCGGACCAGCTCGGCCGCCATCTCCCGGACCTTCTTGCGGACCCTGGCCTTCTGGCGGTCCCACTCGCGGCTGCCGAGGCGCGACAGCTTGGGGTGCTCGCCGCCGACGTAGCGGCTGATCAGCTCGACCTGCTCGCTGGGCAGGTACAGCTTGTCGCCCTGGTCGTAGGCCAGGACCAGGTAGTCGCGCTCGGCCCCGCCGACGCTGCGGTGCTCCATGCCGACATAGCGGCCGATGCCGTGGACGGCGTGGACGACGATGTCGCCCGGCTGCAGCTCCTCCAGGGCGAGCTGGCCCCCGGCGTGCTTGGCCCGGCGGCGGCTGGAGGGCATGCGGGCCTGCTCGCGGGTCTGGCGGCGGGTCCCGTAGAGGTCGCCCTCGGCCACCAGGGCCAGGCGCACCGACGGCAGCCGGAAGCCGGTGAGCAACGGGGCGGTCCCGACCAGGGCCCCGGGGCCCGGATCGGGCGGGAGCTCGGCGGCCAGGTCGGGCACGGTCAGGCGCTCCTCACGCAGGACCTCGACCAGCCGCTGGGCCGGGCCGGCGCCCTCGGTGCAGAGCACCACCGTCGAGCCGGCGGCGATCAGGTCGCGGGTGTCGGCGGCGATGCGGGTGACGTTGGCCCGGTAGGGCTCGATGGCGTGGGCGTCGATCCGGACCGCGCTGGCCTGCCCGGAGTCGAACGGTCCCAGCCGGAGCAGGGCCCGGCCGGACCCTTCCAGCACGTCCTCGAGGGGCCGGTAGGCGACGCCCTCGACGGGCGCGGTGGCGCCGACGGCGGCGCTGCCCCAGGACGCCTGGGAGGCCTCGTCGGCCTGGTGGCGGACCTCCTCGGCCCGGTCGAGGGTGCGCTTGGGGTCGACCAGGACCAGCAGGGCGTCGTCGGGGAGGTAGGCGGGGAGGGCTTCGAGGTCGTCGAACAGCAGCGGCAGCAGCGACTCGACCCCCTCGACGTCGAGGCCCTCGGCGACCTGGGCGAGCAGGTCGCCGGCGACCGGGTCCTCGGCGGCGAGCTGGCGGGCCCGGCCCCGCTCGGCCTCGCCCAGGCGCACCTCGCGGCACGGCCAGGCCTCGACCTCCGGCAGCTCGGTCAGGGAGCGCTGGCTGGACACGGCGAAGGCGCGGATGCTCTCGACCTCGTCGCCCCAGAGCTCGACCCGGACCGGGTGGTCCTCGCCCGGGGGGAAGAAGTCGACCAGGCCGCCCCGGACGGCCACCTCGCCGCGGCGCTCGACCATGTCGGTGCGCCGGTAGCCGGAGGCGACCAGCCGCTCCAGCAGCTCCTCCAGCTCGACCTGGTCGCCCCGGGCCACCCGCACCGGGTCGACCGCGTCCAGGCCCGGGGCCAGCGGCTGCATCATCGCCCGGGCGGGCACGGTCAGCAGGCGCAGTCCGTCCTGCTCGGGCAGGCCGAGCCGGTGGAGCAGGCGCAGGCGGGTGGCCACCGTCTCGGAGCGGGGCGAGAGCCGCTCGTGGGGCAGGGTCTCCCAGGCCGGGAAGGCGGCGGCCGAGTCGGGTCCGAGGAACGCGGCGGCGTCGGCGGCCAGGGCCTCGGCGTCGGCGGTGGTGGCGGTGGTGACGACGACCAGCCGCCCGCCGAGCTGCGCGATCCCGGCCAGCAGGAAGGCCCGGGCCACGTCGGGGACGACCACCTCGGCCCGCTGGCCGGCGCCGTCGGTGGCGAGGGTGGCGAGGAGGGTGGCGAAGGCGGGGTCGTCGGTCCAGCGGTCGAGCAGGGGGGTGAGGCGCAAGTGGGTCCTTTGCAGGTGCGGCGGCGGTGGTACAGACGGGTAGCCCCCGACGGCCGCAGCCGGGGGGCTCCCGCTAGTCAACTATGTCAACGCTCAGGCTACCGCAGCATTCCGACACTCAGCCGGACAGGCCGAGATGGCCCCGCAGGGCGTCGAAGACCCCGCTCCAGCCGCCCTCGTAGGCGGCGCGGGTCTCGTCGTCGATGGGGCCGACGGCGTGGTGGGACAGCCGCACCAGCGTGCCGTCGGGGCGCTCCTCCAGCTCCATGCTGAACACGCCGGTCACCGGGGTGCGCATGCCCATGGGCCCGCTGCAGGTCAGCTGCTCGGGCCGGCGGATGCCGGTCACGGTGGCGTACAGGGCGCCGTCGCCGTCGCCCCAGTCCTCCCAGAAGCGGCCACCGACGCGGGGCTCCAGGTGCACCGCCGACCCCTCCCGGAAGGCGTGCGGCCACCACTCCCCCATCCGGCACAGGGCGTCGAACACCTTCTCCCGGGGGGCTGCCACCACCATCTCCTGCTCCACGTCCAGGGTCGTGGTCATGCCGGCTCCTTCCTGCCGCTCGGCCGTCTCCTTGAGCCGGAGCAGCGACTCGGCCCAGCGGTCGGCGTACTGGCCCATCCAGCGTTCGTACACCGCCCGCAGAGGCACCCCGTTGAGGTGGTTCCAGCGCTCCCGACCCCGCCGCCGCACGACCACCAGCCCGGCGTCCTCCAGCACGCCCAGGTGCTTCATGACCGCGAACCGGCTCAGCGCCGGGAAGGCCCCGCTCAACTCCCCGGTGGTGTGCGCCCGGTCGCGCAGCAGGTCGAGGATCGCCCGCCGGGTCGGGTCGGCCAGCGCCTTCCAGACCAGACCGGCGTCGTCGTCCACGGGGACCTCCGGAACCACCATGTGACCTCTTAGTCACGTTACCTCATAGTCACACATGGTCGGCGGCCCGTCAAGCCCCGGTCAGTCCCCCGTCGGGAGCTGGGGGGCGATCGCGCCGAGGTCGACGTTGCCGCCGGTGAGGACGGTGCCGACGCGGCGGCCGGCCAGATCGCCGGCCTTGCCGGCCAGCAGGGCGGCGACCGTGGCCGCCCCGGCCGGCTCGACCACCACCTTGAGGCGCTCCATCACGAACCGGACCCCGGCCAGCAGCTCGGCCTCGGACAGGAGCACGACCTCGTCCACCAGGTCGCGGAAGAGCGGGAAGGTGAGCGGCCCGGCGAAGGGGGCGCAGAGCCCGTCGGCGACCGAGCGGGGCACGATCGGGACCGGGCGGCCGGCGGCCAGGGCCGCGGTGAGGGCGGCCGCCTTCTCGGGCTCGACCGCGACCACGCGGCAGTCGGGGTTGGCCTCGCGGACGGCCAGGGCGGTGCCGCAGGTGAGCCCGCCGCCGCCCACGGCCACGACCCAGACGTCGACCGGGCCGGCGTCCTCGACGAGCTCCAGGCCGACGGTGCCCTGGCCGGCGACGATCTCGGGGTCGTCGAAGGGGTGGACGAAGGTGAGGCCGCGCTGGCCCTGGAGCCGCTCGCACTCGGCGAAGGCCTCGACGGTGGTGTCGCCGTGGAGGACCACCTCGGCGCCGTAGCCCCAGCAGGCGGCCACCTTGGCGGCCGGGCTGTAGGTCGGCATGACCACGGTCGCCTTGGCCCCGACCTGGGCGGCCGCCCAGGCCACGGCGGCCCCGTGGTTGCCGGCGGTGACGCACACCAGGCCCCGCTCGCGCGCCTCGTCGGGCAGGGTGAGCAGGCGGTTGAGGGCGCCGCGGGCCTTGAACGATCCGGTCTTCTGGACCGCCTCGTCCTTGAGCAGGACCTGGGCGCCGGTGCGCCCGTCGAGAGTGGCCGAGGTGCGCACCGGGGTGCGGTGGACCTGGCCGGCGATCCGCGTCGCTGCGGACCGCACCGCTGCAGGGTTCACTTCGCTCCTTCCCGCTACCGCTCGGGGTGGCCGGAACGAGCAAAGGATAGGCCGAGTGGGCGACTAGTGGTTGTGGCGGTCCTGGGCGCGCTCCAGGGGCAGGTGGACCAGGTCCATGGCGGCGTCGGCGGCCCGCTCGACCAGGACGGCGAAGTCGTCGGCGTCGCGCTTGGCGATCGGCTCCAGGACGTAGTCGGCCGGGTCCTTGCGGCCGGGGGGGCGGCCGACGCCGATGCGGACCCGCAGGAAGTCGGGTGAGCCCAGCGCCTTGGCGATGTCCTTGAGGCCGTTGTGGCCGGCGGTGCCGCCGTCGCGCCGCACCTGGAGCTTGCCGTAGGCCAGGTCGATCTCGTCGTGGACGACGATGATCCGCTCGATCGGCGTCTTGTACCACCGGGCCAGCAGCGAGGCCGGCCCGCCCGACTCGTTGACGTAGCTGCTCGGCCTGGCCAGCACGACCCGGGTGTCGCCGTCGCGGATCTCGGCCACCTGGGCGCGGTTGCGGCTGCGCTTCAGCTTGGCCCCGGCCCGCTCGGCCAGCCGGGCGACCACCATGGCCCCGGCGTTGTGCCGGGTGTTGCCGTACTCGTCGTCGGGGTTGCCGAGCCCGAGCACGATCCAGGGGCCGCCGGCGTCGCCGTCGCCGCCGGCCACCGTGGCCTTCCTCCGGAGCTGGAGCGGCATCGGCCGCCTAGGCCTCGGGCCGGTCCTCGCCCTCGCCGGCCTCCTCGGCCGCCGGGGCCTCCTCGCCCTCGGCGACCTCGCCCTCCTCGCCCTCCTCGGGCTCGGGCTCGACCTCGACCGTCGGCGCGACCACCGACACGACCGAGGCCTCGGGGTCGTCGAGGATCACCGCGCCCTCCGGGGCCTTGAGGTCGGCCACCCGCAGGACGTCGCCGATGCCCAGCCCGGACACGTCGGCGTCGACCGCCTCGGGCACGGCGGTGACCTCGGCCTCCACGTTGAGCTGGTAGAGGTCCTGGTCGACGATGCCGCCCTCGCGGGCCCCAGGAGCCTCCCCGACCAGGTGCACCGGCACCTGGACGTGGACCTTCTCGCCCCGCCGGACCTGGATGAAGTCGACGTGGATCAGGTGGCCCCTGACCGGGTGGCGTTGGATCTCCTTGGCCAGGGCCAGGTGCTGGTCGCTCCCGACCTCCAGGGAGATCAGCACGTTGACGCCGGCGTCGGTGCGCAGGGCCTGCCCGAACTGGCGGGCGTCGACGCTCAGGTGCTGGGGCTTGGTGCCGTGGCCGTAGAGCACGGCCGGGACCCGACCGGAAGCTCGCAGGCGGCGGGCGGCCCCCTTCCCGGCTTCCGAGCGGTTCTCGGCGGCCAGCTTGAACTCGGACATGGGGGGCGAGCCTCCTCGGACGGCGCTTTGCGTGCACACAGCGATGCCCGGCGTTGGCCGGGGACGACGGCGAGGGTAGCAGTGGTCAGGCGATGAGGTCCAGCTCAGGGGCTGGCCCGTGCTTCTCCTCGATCAGGTCGAGGACGGCTTCCTCGATCGGGCCCTGGTGGGCCGGCTCGCCGGCCTCGCCGGCCTGCCCGAGCTGGTCCAGGACCCCGGCGATGGTCAGGCCGGAGCGGTAGCGGTCGAACACCCGGGGGTCGATGTAGGAGGCGCGGCACACCGCCGGGGTGTTGCCCAGGTAGAGGGCGACCTCCTTGACCGCCCGGGTGATCGCCCTTGCCCGGGCCGTCCTGGACCGGCCCTGGGGGAACGAGCTGGCCATCGCGACCGCGGCCAGCACGGTGGCGGTCCAGGTGCGGAAGTCCTTGGCGGTGAAGTCGCCGCCGGTCTGCTCCTTGATGTAGTCGTTGATGTCGTCGGAGCGGATGTCCACCCAGGCCCGGCCCCGTTTGTAGGCGAGCAGGTCGGGGCCGCCGCGGCGGCGCTTGAGCTGGGCCACCACCTCGCGCACGGGCGGGTCCAGCACCGACTGCAGGCGCCGCTGGCCGCTCTTGGCCACGTAGTCGAAGGTGATCAGCTCGCCGTCCAGGCGCACGTGGCGCTTCTGGATGGTGGCCAGGCCGTAGGTCTGGTGCTGCTCGGCGTAGTCCTCGGTGCCCATCCGGAAGAAGCCCCGGTCCAGCAGCCGGGTCGCGCAGGCCAGCACCCGCTCCCGGTCGAGGCCGTCGGCGGCCAGGTGCTCGGCCGCCCGCTCGCGCAGCCCGGGCAGGGCGTGGGCGAACTCCAGCATGTGGTCGAACTTGGCCTGG
>Ga0307302_10000936_pt1 | contig 12828 bp, 14 predicted proteins | sample ER_DNA_183_FD_194490 | JGI IMG/M metagenome (GOLD analysis project Ga0307302, IMG submission 194490) | Bulk soil microbial communities from the East River watershed near Crested Butte, Colorado, United States - ER_DNA_183 | ecosystem: Environmental > Terrestrial > Soil > Floodplain | place...
TTGTTGCATCGCTCACAGACGCGTTTGACCGTGGCATCCATCTTCGCGGATGTGTGTGCGCGCACGACCTCCCCTTCCAGGCGGTGAATATGAACGACGCTCTCGGCTGGCATGAGAACGCTTGAAATCCACGATGGAAAGACGTGTTCCAGCGTGAGCGGAACCTCGCGCTCGCAGAACACGCACTTCCGGGCCACGCGCTAACCTCATCACCGTGACTGACGAGCCGCAAGGGGCTGAGAGCCGAGAAGACCGTGACCGCGAGCGGTCAGACGAGGCTCATTGGCGCGTAGCTGAGGAAGGCGCTGAGGACGAGCCGAAGCAGAAGACCGAGAAGGGTCTAGAGATTCGGAATCCGAAGCGGGACGACTTCCTCAGTAATCTCGAGAAGGCCAGTCGGCCCGACGACTCGGCGATTCGCTAGAGAGCCTTCCCGCCAAGCCGACCGCCAATGGCACAAAAGAGGGCTGATGTACGACCGAGCTTCCGCCTGCATTACGCCGGCCCGCCTTAGGTTGCACGGCCATGGGAACATTAGTTCGTGACCGCGCAGGGCTCGGCACGTCTCACCCAGCTATCACCGCCAGGTCGAGGCCGCCCGCGAGCCGCTCGCCGCTGTCGCAGCTGGTGCACAGAGCGCTTCAGCCGGGAAGCAGATCCTCGGGTTCGGGTCGCCTCCGCAGCAGTTGGGATCGGTCACGTCCACGCACACGCCGCCGTTGCAGTCCGCTGACGTCTCACACGCCTGCGCGTTGCAGTCGGCGAACTCGCCACTCACGCAGGCAGGAGTTCCCTCGACGCTCTCCACGCAGAAACAGCCAGGTGCGCAGTCGGGCCCGAGACAGCCCACTCCGGGGCCGCAGGTGGCAAACTGGCACTCGCACGTATCGGGATCGAGCGGCTGACCGGGCTCGCAGAACACGCAGCGCTCGGTCGGCCGTCCGGGCCGCTTGGGGCAGATCTGGGCGTCCGGCGGGCACGCGCACCTTCCCGTCCCGGGCGGACAGAAGAACGAGCAGCATTCGTAGTCCGTCCGACATGGAGCGCCGTTCTTCTTGCAGCGCCCCTGCGCCCCGGCCCTGCGGGCTCCGACGAGCGAGAGCCCGCCCGCCAACGCCGTAGCGCCGACCACCTTGAGCGCCTGGCGGCGGGTGGTTGTTCTGGCGAGCGCCTTCGAGAGCTCGTCGAACCTTTCATCGCTCACCACTGCTCACCCTTTCGGAGTGCGAACCCGCGAGAGCGTAACATCAATCACAAAACTTGTCTATATGCGTGACCGTAGTTCTCGTGTCCGACCTATCAGGAGAAGATTAAGGAAGGCGACGGGGCCAACGCTCGCCCCGCAAGCTGCTCAGGAAGGTTGTGGCGCGGCTGCTCGGCCGCAAGCCCTGAACGCCAACGCGCCGCCTATCATGGGACCTCTGCGAAAGTCATGATCGGAAACGCTGATCGCAAGCATCCGCACGCGGTCGCGCGTGTAACGGCGGACCGGTGTACCTCGAAGTCACGCTGATCAACGGGCAGAACTACTCGATCCCGGTCGGGAAGGACCACTCTCTGGAGCAAGAGATGGAGCTGTTCCTAAACAGGGAAGGTCGATACGCCTCCGAGTGGGTTCCGCTCGAGAAGTCGGGCAGAGAGCTCTTCGTTCGCTACGAACAGATCGTCCTCGTGAGCCCGAAAACCTAACCCGTCGTAGCAGATCTACCTCGAGTCGGGCACGGCCAACTAGCTGAGGGATTGGCGAAAGCGGACTGAGCGTTTTTTCTCCGCCCACAAAGGGCATCACTGGAAGCGGAGAGGGAAAACGGCAAAAAGGTCGTCCTTGCGGAGTCTCACGGGGCGGCCTTTTTCTTTGCCTCCTTACTGCCCTGGCGCTTGCCGAGCTCGTGAGCCAGCGGCGCGGGCTCGAGCGATGCGCCGAAGCACTTGTTCGCTGGACGCGAGGGGCGTAGAACTCCATCTTCTACGCGAAACCGTGTGCCAAGCGGGTTTGCAGCGAGTTTTTCTACCGGAACTTTCTACCGGCCAACGCCGTTTGGTCATCAGGTTAGACTCGGCGCATCGGCGAATACGCAGTCCCGATCCTGCCGAGCCGCGATCTCCGGGAGACGCTCGAGTTCTACGAGCGGTTGGGCTTCGAGTCTCGCGGTGCTCCGCCCGAGACCTACGGCTACATCATCGTCGGGCGCGGGACGATCGAACTCCACTTCTGGGAAGCACCTGACGTCGACCCGCTGACGACCGACCACTCCTGCTACGTGCGTGTCGCCAACGCCGACGCCCTTCACGCCGAGTGGGAGCGGATCGGCGTTGCCTCCGATCCGAAGACGGGTAGCCGCCTCATGCCGCCGGTCGATACCGACTACGGCATCCGTGAGTTCGCTCTCGTGGACAAGAGCGGAAACCTCCTTCGCATCGGATCGCCTGAGTAGATGAGATAGACCGACGAGGGAGACGAGCACCAGCGCTCCGACGACGGCCAGCGCTCTCCCCGCAAGTTGCTGAGAGCCGTCATAGCGCGGTTGCTCGGGCGGAAGCCGTAGAGGGGACGGCCGCTAGCCCGCCGCCGCCCTTCCGCAAGCGTTCCGACTCGCTGTCTGCGGGTAGATCGCCTCAGCTTCGGGGGGAGGTTCCGAGATAGTCGACGGGGGATCAGGTGCGCTATTCCGTCAGCTTCGTCCAGGGAGACAGGGAGGTAGGATCGTTGGGTGGCGACTCTGGCTAACGACCTCAAGCAGGTTCCGCTCTTCAGCAGCCTCAGCCAGCGACAGCTCAAGCGGCTTTCCCGCGACTTCTGGGAGCGCACGTTCAACCCCGGCATGACTCCCGTTCGGCAAGGGCACACGAGCGGGATCGGCTTCTTCGTCATCACCGAGGGGGAAGCATCCGTCTCCATCGATGGCAAGGAGGTTGCCCGGCTGGGCCCGGGCGATCACTTCGGCGAGCTCGGCCTAATCGGCAAGCGCCGCCTACGCACAGCCACGGTGACCGCCGAGACTCCCCTGCGGTGCGCCGAGCTCGCGAGCTGGCACTTCCGGCAGTTCGTCAAGGAGAACCCCGACGTTTCCTGGAAGCTCCTCGAGCACCTGGTCGACCTGCTAGAGGAGCGGACGGAGAAGGACCGCCTCACCGCCACGGCCTAGGCACGGCTGCTCGGCCGCAAGCCCTAAGCCATTCTCGCTCGACGCTTGCGGGAGGGCGGCGGCTGGCCGATAGGAGAACCGTCGTGCTGTACTTGATCCTCGTTGTTGCTGGCCTGTTTCTCGGCCTAGCCGTGGGTCGCTGGTGGACGCTCGTTGCGGCGGCGGGCATCGGCGTCTGGGTTGCCGTCGCGAGTGAGGTCGACGAAGTGCCGCCGTGGTTCCTTGGGGCGGCGTACGCGGTTCTCGCGGCGTCCGCAATCGCCGTCGGGATTGTCGTCCGTAAACGGACGCGCCTGCGTCGGTACCCGTAACCGAAGCGGGAACGCTTGCGGGAGGGTGGCGGGGTCGCTCGCTTTATCGACGACGGCACCGCAGTAGCGAGGGCGGGCGAAGGAGTACAAATAGCCACCCGTCTCCAGGTCGCGACCCGCGACCGCGCGCAGCGTCTCTACGATCGTCGCGCGTGCGCCGCTGGAAAGGCGGAGCTCGAAGTTTCGGTCGACCAGGTTGGGGCGGAAGTCGATTCCCGACTCATCGGAGCCCCCCCTCTACTCACCGTCACCGGCGAGATTTGAACCGGGGACCTCTAGTCCGCAGGGCTCCGGCGCTCTAGGGTTCCGCGGCGATGGCGAAGCTCTTGATCCGTGATCTCGCGGAAGTCGTGTCGCCGGCGGGCACTCACGCGCCGCTCCGAGGCCCGGCGGACATGAGCACGCTCGACACCTTCGAGGACGCATATGTCCTCTGCGAGGACGGGCGCGTGAGCGCCGTGGGATGCATGCGCGATCTCGGCCCGCTTGACGCCGAGGTGGAGGAGCTCGACGGCCGGGGCTGGTCGGCCGTCCCAGGGCTCGTCGATTGCCACACACATGCGTGCTTCGCCGGGGATCGCGCCGACGAGTTTTCGAGGCGGGCGGGGGGCGCGACGTACGAGGAGCTGCACGCGGCGGGCGGGGGCATCCTCTCCACCGTCCGGGCGACCCGCGTTGCCGGCGAGGAAGGCCTCGCGCAGGCGCTCGCCCGCCACCGCGCCTGGATGTTGGCCGCCGGGACGACGACCTTCGAGGCGAAGTCGGGTTACGGCCTCGACCGCGACACCGAGCTGGCGCAGCTGCGCGTGATTCGAGAGGCGGGCGGTATCCCGACGTGGCTCGGCGCGCACGCGGTCCCGCCTGAGTTTTCGGACGCGGATGCGTACCTCGATTTCGCACTGGAGGAGGTCCTTCCCGAGGCGGCTCACCTCGCCGAGGCCGCTGATGTCTTCCTCGAAAGGGGCGCATTCGACGCGGCTCAGGCGCGCCGCTACCTCGAGGCGTGCCGCGATGCCGGCCTCAGCCTTCGCCTTCACGCCGACCAGTTCACGGAGGGGGGAGGCGTCCCGCTCGCGATCGAGCTCGGCGCCCGCTCGGTCGATCATCTCGAGGCGACCGGCCCCGAAGGCGTGCAAGCGCTTGCTCGAAGCGACGTGACCGCCGTTCTTCTACCGGTGGCGGCACTCTTCCTCGGGCGTCCCATGCCACCCGGGCACGACTTGCTCGAGGCCGGCGCGATCGTCGCCCTGGCCACGGACTTCAACCCCGGCAGCGCGTTCTGTGAGCGACTGCCGGTGGCGATGACGCTCGCCTGTACCCAGATGAGACTCGGGCCCGTCGCCGCGCTGGCAGGCTGCACGGTCAACGCCGCTCACGTTCTCGGCCGCGCCGATCGGGTCGGGAGGATCACGCCGGGATACGACGCCGACCTCGTTCTGCTCGACAGCCGCGACTGGCGGCAGCTCGCGTATCACCTCGCGGGCGACATCGTGGCTGCCGTGATCAAGGAGGGCGTAGTCGCCTGGACGCGGTGACTCGTCTTACCGCGGCATAATCGACTCATGCCGAGTCGGAAGGTGCGGCGCCGCCGCGACAAGCTCAAGCGACACGAATACGAGTACGTCCTCGAGACCGAGGAAGGCGACGAGGTCGTGGTCGAGCGTCCGACGGCCGAGTCGGCGAAGGACGGCAAGAGCACGGCGACCAGCTCTCCTCGCGATCGCCGCGGCCGCGAGATCCCCAAGCCGACTCTGAAACGAGTCCTCCGGCGCACGGCCATCTTCGCACCGCTCATCCTCGTGGTCGTCTTCCTGACGAGCGCGAAGGACACGAGTGTCGCCGCCAAGGTCTACACGGCGGTCACGCTACTCGCCTTCTTCATTCCGTTCAGCTATCTCGTCGACGTCGTCATGTATCGAACGCTCTCCCGCAGGCGGCAACGGGTGCGGGAAAAGCGCGGCTGAGACCGGTTCACCTGCCCCGGTAGTGGCCCACGCCGGGCCAGGGCGCGAGCAGGAGCAGGACCTTGGCACCCTCGTCGCTGCTCACCGAGTGCCGTTCGTCGGGCTCGAAATGGGCGAGGGTCCCCGTCCCCGCATCGATCTCCTTCTCGCCCGCGCGAATCCGCGTCCGTCCGTCGACTACGAGCACCCAGGCGTGCTCCTTGACCTGGTGATCGCCGAGCTCCTGCCCGGGCTCGAGCCCGATGAGCACGGCGCGAGCCTCGTCTTCGCTCTTGAGGACGACGGGTGAGCGGCTGCCCTTGGGGGTCTCGATCTCGGGCAGATTCCACGTTTCCACGGCGGCGGCAGTCTAGCGAGGCGACGTTAGACTCATCCGCGCGATGACCCTGGACGTGACCCAGCTCGAGCTGGGCCCTTTCGCCGAGAACTGCTACGTCGTGCGAGCCGCCGGCGCGGACCAGGCCGTGGTGGTGGACCCGGGGTGGCCCGGGGCGTGGAGCGAGGTTCAGAGCGTTCTCGGCGAGTCTCGCTGCGCCGCCATCCTGATCACGCACGGCGACATCGACCACGTTGCAGGCGTCGCCGAGGTCGCGCACGCGACCGGCGCGCCGGTCCACATTCCCGCCGAGGAAAGCGACCGCCTGGAGCGCATCAACGACTTTGTCCCGGCAACGCTCGCAGGGGTTGTCCTGGAGCCCTACGAGCCCGAGGTGCGCCTTCGGGGCGACGAGGAGCTGGAGTTCGCCGGCGTCCGTTTTGAGACCTTGCGCGTGCCCGGGCACACGGAGGCTCATCTCGCCTACGCGGCAGACGGCTGCCTTTTCTCAGGCGACGTGCTCTTCGCCGGGTCGGTGGGGCGCGTCGACCGGCCGAACGGGGACTGGGAGACGCTCATGGAGTCCATCGGGCGGCTCGCCGAGCGCTTCCCGCCGGACACGGTTGTCTATCCCGGCCACGGCTCTCAGACGACGCTCGGGCACGAGCTCGAGACGAATCCGTTCCTCGCCGAGCTTCGCGCACGACCGTGAAGTTCGAGGCTCCGCCGGGGACGCACGACGTCCTGGCGAAAGACTGGCCGCACTGGGAGCGGATCCTGCGCGAGGCCGACAAGCTCTGCCGCGCGTACGGCTACCGCCCGATCGCAACGCCGGTCTTCGAGGACACCGAGCTCTTCCAGCGCACCTCGGGAAGCGGCTCCGACGTCGTGCAGAACGAGATGTACACGTTCCTCGACCGGGGCGAACGCTCCCTGACGCTTCGGCCCGAGGGCACCGCGCCGATCGCACGCGCCTACCTCCAGCACGGCCTGCACCACGATCCGCAGCCGCAGAAGCTCTTCACGATCGTCCCGATGTACCGGTACGCACGCCCCCAGCGCGGGCGCTACCGGGAGCACTGGCACCTCTCCGTCGAGGCGATCGGATCCGCCGACCCCGCGATCGACGCGGAGCTGATCCAGCTCTACGAAGCACTCCTGGGCGCGCTCGGCGTCACCGAATACCGGCTCGATCTCAACTCGATCGGGGACCGTAACTGCCGGCCCCGCTACGTGGAGGCCCTCGTCGCCTGGCTGGACGCGAACGACGACCAGCTCGACGACGAAGCGCGCGAGAAGAAGGCGGCGAGCCCGCTCCGCGTCTTCGACGTGAAGAACGAGAAGGTACGCGCGGTGCTGGCCTCGGCCCCGGCCATCGACGAGTACCTCTGCGATGAATGCCGTGACCATTTCCACGCAGTGCGGACGTATCTCGACGACTACGGAGTTCAGCACAACATCGACCACCGTCTGGTCCGCGGCCTCGACTACTACACGCGGACGACCTGGGAGTTCGTCGGCCCTGAGGAGGGAGCGCAGAGCTCGATTTCCGGCGGTGGCCGCTACGACTACCTCGTCGAAGAGATCGGGGGGCCTCCGACGCCTGGAGTCGGCTTCGGGGCCGGGATCGAACGGCTCCACCTTGCTCTCGGCGACGCGCCTGCCGAGCGGGAGTCCATCGAGGTGTTCTTCGTCGTGGAAGACCTCGCGCGCCGCTCCGAGGTTCTCCAGGCGATGGCGAAGCTCCGCGCGGAGGGCCGATCCGCCGACACGGACTACGCCGGGCGCTCCCTCAAGGGTCAGCTGACGCAGGCTCAGCGGCTCGGTGCGGCCACGGTCGTGATCGCACACGAACGCGGCTTCACCGTGCGCGAGCGGGGCGAGCAGGACGTCGAGGTCGCCCGCGTGGACGAGCTCGCTCTATGAGATGGCGCGACCTCATGTGCGGCGAGGTGCGCCCCGAGCACGTCGGGCAACGGCTGACGCTCGCGGGCTGGGCCGACTCGCGTCGCGACCACGGCGGTCTCGTCTTCATCGACCTGCGCGACAAGACGGGGCTCTGCCAGCTCGTCATGAATCCCGAGCGCGCGCGGGAGGCGGCGGAGACGGCGCACACGGTCCGCAACGAGTTCGTTCTCCAGGCCGAAGGCGAGGTCGTCCGCCGGGCGCCCGAGGCGGTCAATCCCAACATTCCGACCGGGGAGATCGAGCTCCAGGTCGATCGGCTCGAGATCCTCGCGCGCTCCACGACGCTTCCCTTCCAGCTCGAGGAGGAGGGCGTCGACGAGACCCTGCGCCTCCGCTACCGCTGGCTCGACCTGCGGCGGCCGAAGATGCAGCGCAACCTCGGCCTGCGCGCGCGTCTCGTCTCGACGATCCGCCGGGTCATGGAGGAAGACGGCTTCACGGACATCGAGACGCCGATCCTCTTCAAGCCGACCCCCGAGGGGGCCCGCGACTTCGTCGTGCCCAGCCGCCTGCAGCCCGGCCGCTTCTTCGCGCTGCCGCAGTCGCCTCAGATTCTCAAGCAGCTGCTCGTGATCGCCGGCTTCGACCGCTACTACCAGATCGCACGCTGCTTCCGGGACGAAGACCTGCGCGCAGACCGGGTCCAGGAGATCACCCAGCTCGACGTCGAGATGGCGTTTCCGGACTGCGAGTTCCTCTTCGACCTGATGGAGCGCATGGTCCGGGACGTCTGGCGAGAGACGATCAACGTCGATCTCGAGATCCCGTTCCCACGGCTCACCTGGGACGAAGCCGACCGCCGTTTCGGCTCCGACAAGCCGGATCTTCGCTTCAGTCTCGAGCTTGAGGACGCGACCGATCTCACGCGCGGCTCGGAGTTCGGAGTCTTCGCCGGCGCGGCGTGCGTGCGCTTCCTCCGCGTGCCGCAGGCCTATTCGCGCGCCGAGCTCGAGCGCCTCGAGGCCTTCGCGAAGGAGTGGGGCGCGAAGGGCCTCGCCTATCTTGTCTTCGACGAGAGCGGCGAGGTGCGCTCCCCGATCGCGAAGTTCCTCTCCGAGCAAGAGCTGGCCGCCTTCCGTGGGGAGGCCGGCTCGACGGTCCTCTTCGCCGCCGACGAGCCGGAGCGCGTATCGCGGGTGCTGGGAGCCCTCCGCTTGCACCTCGGCCGCGAGCTGGGACTGATCGACGAGAAGGCTTGGCGTTTCGTCTGGATCACGGACTTCCCCATGTTCGAGTGGTCCGAGGACGACGGGAAGTGGGCGGCTCGCCACCATCCGTTCACGCGGCCCGCACCCGAGTTCGAGGAGACCTTCGACCAGGATCCCGGATCGGCGGTCGCGTACGCCTACGACCTCGTCGGCAACGGGCAGGAGCTTGGCGGCGGGTCGTTCAGGATGCACGAGCCCGAGCTCCAGGCCCGTGTCTTCAACCTCCTGGAGCTTTCGCCGGAGGAGCAGCGCACGAAGTTCGGGTTCCTCTTGGAGGCGCTCGCCATGGGCGCCCCGCCGCACGGGGGCATCGCCTTCGGCATCGACCGCATGATGATGGTGCTCGCGCGCGAGCCGAACCTACGCGACGTGATCGCGTTCCCGAAGAACCAGGCAGGGATCGACCCGATGAGCGGCGCGCCCTCGGAGATCGAGGAGGAACAGCTGCGCGAGCTCGGAATTCAGCTGCGTCCCAAACCCGATTAAGGCAAGCTGTCTTTCCGGCCGATGATCCGGTCATACTTTTCGGCGACACCCGTGCACCACGGGGGAGTGGAGGCGTAACGCAATGTCGACTCAAGACCCACGGCGAGCCCAGGGACCGGCGCTGACGTCGCTGCCCCGCGTCGAGGACATCCCGCGCGCGGGCGACGGGTTCGACCGGGGCAAGGTCGAGGAGGCTTTCGAGGCCTTCCGCCGGCACGTGACCGCGCTCCAGGCGCAGCTCCGCGTGCTCCAGTCCGCGCCACGGAGCGCGATCGCCGAGCCGTCCGGCCATGCCGTGCGCATGGACGCCCTCCATCTGATCCGGTCAGCCGCCGAGTTCGCCGACACGATCGAGCGCGACGCGCAGGAAGCAGCGGCCAAGCAGGTCGGGAAGGCCGAGCAGGAGATTCGCGAGTCGCAGATGGACCTGCAGCAGCGCGAGGCAGAGATCGCGCGCATCCGTCAGGAGACCGAGCGCCAGCGCGGAGAGATCCTGAACGCGGCCCGAACCGAGGCGCGCGAGATTCTCACGAAGTCCAATCGCGACTCGAGTCAGGAGCTTCGCGACTCCGAGTCGAAGGGCGCCCGCCTCCTCGAGCAGTCGCGACACCAGGCCACCGAGCTCACGAATGCGGCACGCGCCGAGGTCGAGCAGACGCTGGAATGGGCCAGGGCGCAGGCAGACGTCATCGTCGCGCGCTCTCGCATGGGCGCCGAGCAGCTCCTTTCCGCCGCAGGTCACGGCGATGCGGCCATTCACGAAGCGATCGACGCGATCGTCCGTGCCGCCGAGGCGTCCGTTTCACCGCAGCCGGCGTCGAACCGGCCCTCGCCGGTCGCGACGCCCACGGCGGAGCCCGAGCCGCAGCCCGAGGCTCAGCCCGGGCCCGGGCCCGAGGCGGAGGCCGGGAGCGCTCCCGCTGAGGAAAGCCCGGCCGACGAAGCCTCGGAGGCCGCTCCGGAGGACGAGACGCCGAAGAACCCGTAGGCTGGTACGCACTCACGCGTGCCGGACCAGCTGGCCATCCTTCGCCTCGCCGCGCTGCTCGTCTTCATCGGCCTCGTCGCCGTCGGCCTCTGGCTGCTCGACGTGGTGTGGTGGGTGGTCCCGCCGGTGATGGCGGCCGCGCTGCTCATTGCCTGGACGATCGAATGGGTGGCCTGGCGCGGGTCACTGGCGACGACAGTGGTGCGCGAGACGGCCGCGCCGCCCGCAGCCCCTCCTCCGACGCCGGTCGAAGAGCCGCCACCGGCCGAGTTGTTCGCGCCTCTCGCCCCGACGCGGTCCGAACCGGAACCTCCGTCCGAGCCGGAGCCTCCTTCGCAGCCGGAGTCTGGGCCGGAACCGGAGCCCCAGCCCGAACCTGAGCCCGAGCCCGAACGGGCACCAACGCCGCCGTCTCAGCCGACTGAACCCGAGCCTGCGCCTCCGCCGCCGCCCGCTCTGGAGCCGCCGCCGGAGCCTGTCGTCGCAGCCCCCGTCCAGAAGGCGTCGCCGCCGACTCGGGCGGAGCCTCTCCGCTCCCGCCTGCTACGCCTGCGCTCTGTGCCTTCGCCACGGCCCGAGACCGCACCGGAGCGCGTAGCGGCGGCGCCGGCCAACCCCTCGGTAGTCGAGTTTCGCCCGCGCACGATCGAGCCTCGACAGTGGAACCTCTGGGATCTCGAGCGCATCGCCCGCGAGGAGGTACGTGAGCATCCCGAGCGTCGCGACGAGTGGTCCTACCTCTTCCTGCACCTGCGCGAGTTCGCGCAGGCGGACGGGTCCCTGCCGACCGAGTTCGACGGGCTCGTCCGCGAATCGTTCGCCGGCATGCTCGAGCGCCCGCACGGGGCGTGAGCCCGACCCTCCTCCAGCGACAGGCCGCGCTGGCCGGAGTCGCGCTACTCGCAACGCTCGGTGTGCTCGCTCTGCGGGAAAAGAGAGAAGCTGCCGCGCCGCTCAATCCAGTAGGTCCGGCCGTGCGCTGGGAATCGGCGATCGTCGGAGTCCTGCGTCCGGACGCCTACACGCGAGGGACGACCTGCGGCACGACACTCGATTCGAGAACGCTAGGGGTCGCGCACCCCGTGCTTCCCTGTGGGGTCGACCTCGTGCTCTCGCTCGGCAGCAAGGAGGTGCGTACCGAGGTCGTCGACCACAGGATTGTGGGAGGGGGGCGCGCGTTCGACCTGACGCAAGCCCTCGCCGACGAACTCGGCGTGCAAGGGCGGGAGACGATCCGGTGGCGCTTCGCCGAGTAGCGACTCCGCTAGAGTGAAAAGTGCGTGCTCGACCCCGTGCGTGGCTCTGGGCGCAATGTAGAACCAACACGCTACTGAGAGGGAGCTCGGGTCCGACCGCCGCCGTCGGCGCCGGTTGGCAGGGCACCCACCTGGTTCGCCAGGTTCCTCACGTCCAGAGCTTCATCGGCGGGGTGGGGTACGCCCTATGCCATGACAGAGCTGATCGGGAACTCGGCGCGCGACGGCGACGTCGCGTGGGTCCGACTCGAGATCGCCGACGGTCGTCTCGTCGCGGCGACCGGGGAGGGACCAGGAGTCGCTGACCTCTGCGCCGCGGTGCGCGGACTGACGACGCTCGCCGCTGCGGCTGTTCCCGGCGAGCCGTTGGCGGGAGACGCGCTCCACGATGCGCTCGGCCCCGCGATGACCGCGCCCACGGATGAGGGTCGCGTGGCCGTGGCCATGAGCGGCGGGGTGGACAGCGCGGTGGCGCTCCTCCGCGCCCGCGACGGGGGTCACGACCCCGTGGGGGTGACCCTGCGGCTCTGGACCGACCCTGCCGGGCCGAGCTCGGACCGGGCCTGCTGCTCGCCGGAGTCCGTGCTTGCGGCCAGGGAGACCTGTCACAGGCTCGGGTTTCCGCACGTCACGCTGGATCTGCGCGAGGGCTTTCGGAAGGCGGTCGTCCGGCCCTTCGTCAGCGGCTACTCACGCGGGGAGACGCCGAACCCGTGCATTCGCTGCAACGGGGGCTTCCGTTTCGCCGCCCTGCTCGCTTTCGCCCGCCGGATCGGGGCTCAGAAGCTCGTCACGGGACACTACGCGCGCCTCGCCGAGCATCGCGGCCGGCTGCTGCTCGCCCGGGGAGCTGATGCGGAGAAGGACCAGTCGTACATGCTCGCCCGTCTGGATCCGCGCGTCTTGCCTCGCCTGTGGTTCCCGCTCGGGGACCAGAGCAAGGCCGAGACCCGCTCCCAGGCGCGTGCAGCCGGGCTCGAGGCTGCGGGCCGGGCCGAGAGTAAGGAGGCGTGCTTCCTCGCGGGCGCCGACTACAGGGATTTCCTCGCTCGCCAGGGACTGGACGAGAGGGACGGCCCGGTCCTCGACGAGGACGGGCGCGAGGTCGGCCGTCATGGAGGCTTCTGGCGCTTCACGCCGGGACAGCGCCGCGGCCTCGGTGTCGCGACCGGGAGGCCGTTGTAT
>Ga0307302_10000938_pt1 | contig 12817 bp, 12 predicted proteins | sample ER_DNA_183_FD_194490 | JGI IMG/M metagenome (GOLD analysis project Ga0307302, IMG submission 194490) | Bulk soil microbial communities from the East River watershed near Crested Butte, Colorado, United States - ER_DNA_183 | ecosystem: Environmental > Terrestrial > Soil > Floodplain | place...
GGTCCGGCTGCTGGAGGCCCGACGGTCGTGACGCCTCAGCCGCAGACCGGCTTGAGGTGGGGATAGGGGTTGACCGGGGAGCCGCCGCCGGGGTGGACCTCGAAGTGGACGTGGGGGGCGGTGTAGCGGGCGTTGCCGGTCTGGCCGTTGTAGGCGATCAGCTGACCGGCCCGGACCCGGGTCCCGGTGGAGACGGCGTAGCCGGACAGGTGGGCGTAGAAGTACTCGACCCCGTTGTCGCCCTGCAGGTAGAGCTGGATGCCGCCGTTGCTGCTGGTCGACTCTCGGCTGACCACGCCGTTGACGAAGGCGAACACCCGGGCCCCGTGCGGGGCCATCACGTCGGTGCCCTGGTGGCGGCGCCCGCCGGAGCGGGCGGCACCCCAGCTGTCGACGTAGGAGTAGGGGCGCTCCAGGATGCAGGCCTTCCCCGACCCGCCGCCGCCCCCGCCGCCGCCGCTGGGGGGCGGGGGCGGGTCCAGGGTGGCCTTGACCTTGGCGGCCGCCTGGGCCTGGCGGCGCTGCTCCAGCCGGACCAGGCGCGCCTCCACCACCTGGGCTTCCTCCAGGCCCGCCTCCAGCCGCCCGACCGCGGACCGGGCCTGGTCGCGGAGGGCCTTGGCCCGCTCGTAGCCCTTGGTCACCCGGCCAAGCACCGACCGGTAGGCATCCCCGGCCACCTGGGCGTCCTCGATCAGCTGGGCGTGACGGGTCACCAGCACGGTGGCCATCTCGACCCGGCCGGGGACCAGGGCCGGGTCGCGGTCGAGCAGGGCGTCGGCGATGGCCAGGCCGCCGGAGCGGTACATGGCCGCGGCCTGGTCGGCCAGGGCCGCCTTGGCCCCGATGGCCTGGCGGTCGGCGGCCGCGAGCTGGCCCTTGTCGTAGGCCAGCTGGTCCTCGGCCCGGGCCAGGTCGGCCTCGGCCGCCTGGAGCTCGGCGGTGGCCGCCTGGAGCTCGGCCTTGAGAGCCCGCTGGCGGCGGCGGGCGTCCTCCAACGGAGCCGCCTGGACGGCGGGGACGCCGGCCAGCAGCAGGGCAAGCACGGCAAGGCCGAAGAGGATTCGGCGCATCGGCTGCAACGTCCTTCCGTTGGGGGGAACGGATGGCGGTCTGCGACGATATTGGGGGGAGCGACAGCTTATCTCCGTCCTGCGGCCTGGACCAAATCGGCGAGCCGTCAGTGGTGGAAGGCGGCCAGGCGTTCGGCCTCGTCCTCCAGCCGGCGGCGGGTCGCCGCGCCCAGCGGCTCGAACGGCTCCAGCAGTACCCGACCCTCCTCGTGGCGCCAGGTCCCGGCGACCGCCCCGTCGACCAGGAAGGTCGGGTACGAGTGGGGGGCCTTGACGTGGAAGATGCGGCCGCGGTGGCGCTCGGGCAGGACCTGGGTGCGCCGGGCGTGCACCAGCAGGTTGGCGTCCCAGGTGGACAGGAAGCGGGGTGGGGCCGGGGTACCCTCCTCGGGCAGGGGCGCGTCGTCCAGGTCGAACAGCTCCCCGCCCTGCTCGTCGCGGAACCGGCGGGTCCCGACCCGCTCCAGCACCGGGCGCAGCGTGGTCAGGGGCAGGCCGGCCCAACTGCCCAGGTCGCCGAGGGACGCCGGGCCGAACCCGGAAAGGTAGCGGCGGACCAGGTGCTCCAGGGCGTCGGCCTCGCCGACCGCCCAGGGCCCCAGCCAGTCGGTGGCCAGACCGTACAGGTCGGCCCGGCGCCGCTCCCACGTGCCCGACGGCGGGACCCGGACCATGTCCACCCAGAGCCCGATGCCGTTCCACACCGCCTTGGGGAACCCGGCGGCGGCGAGCAGCCCGGCCAGCTCGGCCTGGCGGGCCGGGCCGGCGGCGAGCCGTTCGCGGACCAGGGCGGCGGCGGCCTCGACGTCGACGCCCTCCAGCTCGCGCCGCGCCGCCCTGGTCCACCAGTCGCGGCGGGCGCTCCGGACGGCCTCGGTGAACGGCGGGTAGTCGGCGGCCGAGACGATGTGGATGGTGACCCGCAGCAGGGTGGCCTGCACCGCCCGCCGCTCCTCCAGCGACCTGGTCAGCTGCTCGCGGCGGAAGTCGCGCAGCCGCGTCCAGAGGCCGACATAAGGCGAGGGGCGTACTGGGCCTGGAGGCCGGCGACCTGTTCGAGGGCGGCCGGGAGGGGGAGGTCCGAACGCTCGAGGAGCAGCTGGCGGGCGAGCAGGGCCCGGTTGAGCTGGCGGGTCGACAGCACGCGCTCGGTCACGGGCCGGGAGTCTACCCGGCGCCCCCGACCTGGCCGAAGGTGTCGAATCCCAGCTTGACGGCCAGGCCGAGCCCGAGCAGGGCGATCCCAACCCGCAGCTGGTCCCCGGGCAGCCGCCGGACCAGGCCGGGGCCGAGGGTGCCGCCGATCAGGAACCCGGCGGCCAAGGGCGCCGCCGCTGCCCAGCGGACGGGGCCGAACAGGGCGAACCCGACCGCGGCGACCAGGTTGGCCAGCCCGAGGGCGACGTTGCGGGCGGCGACCAGCCGGGCCAGCGGCTCGGCCACCGACACGGTGAGCAGGGCCAGCAGCACCACCCCGGCCGCCGCCCCGAAGTAGCCGCCGTAGACGCCGACGGCGAACACCCCGCTCAGCAGCGCCGGGCTGCGCTCGTCGATCAGGCCTCCGGCGAGCCGGGTGATGGCCGGCTGGAGCAGCAGGACCAGGCTGGCCCCGCCGATCAGCAGGGGCACCAGCAGCTCGAAGACGTCCGCCGGGGTCGACAGCAGCAGCGCCGCCCCGGTCCCGCCGCCCACGGCCGTGACCAGGGCCAGGCGGCGCAGCCGGCCCGACTGCCCGGCCAGCTCCTGGCGCGAGGTGGCCATCGCCCCGACCGTGTACAGCACCAGCGCCACGGTGTTGGTGACGTTCGCGGTCAGCGCGGGCAGCCCCACCGCGAGCAGCGCCGGGTACGACACCAACGACGCCAGGCCGGCGACCGAGCCGGCGATCCCGGCGAGGACCCCGGCGACCACGAGAAGGACCACGTCCGCGCCGCCCACCGCCGCGATTCTACGGCCCCGGGCATCGGGGTCAGGGCTTCAGGAGGATCTTGATGGCGCCGTGCTGGTGGCGGTGGTGGCCGGCGCCTGGTCGGCGAGGCACCGGTCGCGGCCGGCCTCCTTGGCCGCGTACAGCGCCCGGTCGGCCCGGGCGACCAGCCCGGCCGCCTCTTCCTGGCCGTCCCAGGCGGCCACGCCGAGCGAGCAGGTGACCTCGGGCTGGGCGGTGCGGAGCCGCTCGGCGATCTCCATGCCGCTGGCCAGCCCGCAGTCGGGCAGCAGCAGCGCGAACTCCTCCCCGCCGTAGCGGGCGAGCAGGTCGGACTTGCGCAGCCGGCCCTGCCAGGCGGCGGCGGCCGCCTTGAGCAGCCGGTCCCCGGCCTGGTGGCCGTGCTGGTCGTTGTAGGCCTTGAAGTGGTCGAGGTCGAGCAGGGCCACGCACAGGGGCTCGCCGGAGCGGGTCGCCCTGGCCAGCTCCCTGGGCAGCTCGTCGTCCCAGGCCCGCCGGTTGGCCACCCCGGTGAGGGCGTCGGTGCGGGCCAGCCGCCCGACCTCCCGGTACAGGGCCCCGACCTGGGCCAGCAGCCACAGCAGGGCGCCGAGCAGGACGCTGATCGCGAACCCGGTGCCGAGCACCAGCGGCGCCGGGATGGTGCGCTCGGTCAGGATCGCGTTCCCGGGCAGGGGGGCGTAGCGCAGCGCGAAGGTCCGCCCCCCGAAGCTGAACGTGGCCTCCCGCACGTGGGGGCCGCGGGCCCGGAACCCGGCAGGATGGCTGGCGATCAGGGTGTCGCCCCCGGCCTGGGGGTCGTGCAGCTCCACGCCGGTGGTCGGCTGCGCGGTCCGCAGCGCCGCGACCAGGAAGTCGCGGGCCCGGAACTGCCCGGTGGCCCAGCCGACGAAGTGCCGGCGCCGCTCGGCCACCGAGGCATGCGGGCGCAGCTCCTCCTCGTACACGGGCACGAACAGCTCGAAGGCGACCGGCCGCTCCGAGCTGGGCAGCTCCAGGTCGCCGGGCAGCGTGATCTGGTTGCTCAGGGTGGTCTTCCCGCTGTCACGGGCCTCGTCGAGGGTGGCCAGGACGCCCGGGTTGGCCCGAGCGTCGGCCCCCACCGGCGTGCTCGAGGGGAGCCGCGGGTAGCTGAACAGGGTGACGTAGTAGACGGGCCGCCGGCCAGGCGGCCGGATCGTGAAGCCCGCCTCGCCGTCCGACCGCGTCCGGGCCACGAACTCGGCCTTCTCGCCGTCGGTGACCAGCGACCGCCAGCCGATGCCCTGGAGCCCCGCGTAGCGGTCCTCGAGGTCGAGGCTGCGGGCGAAGGCGTTGAACTCCGAGCGGCTCACCGAGTTCGAGGCCAGCCAGAGCGAGCGGGCGGCCTGGAGCGCGTTCTCGTAGTTGGCCATGGCGTCGGTGATCGTGTTGGTCCGCGAGGCGGCGGTGCGGTCGAGGCGCTCGACCCGCTGGCGGGTCACGGTGGACCGCCACTCCTGGGCGACCAGGACCGATCCCGCCATCGCGGCCAGCACGACGGCCACGGCGGCGCCCCGGAGCGCACCCGACCTGGTTCTCGCCAAGCGGTCCGCCCGCACGCGCCGGGGGACCCGACCGCGCCAACGGATCGTGATCATGGCTACCGTATCGACCAGACCGGCAGTCGCCTCAAGCGCCCGAGGCCCTTATGGGCGTTTGAGGCGACTGGCCCTACCATGGAAACCCCCGGTGCAAAGGATGGAACCGATGGCGTCGCTGTCCAAACGAATCATGAAGTTCGTGCAGAGCCCCCAGGGCCAGCAGCTCATGGAACGGGCCAAGGTGGAGGCGAGCAAGCCGGAGAACCGGCGCAAGCTCGACCAGCTCCGCCGGCGTTACCTCGACAAGCGCCGCTAGCCCACCGCCACGCCCTGAGGGCGGAGATGGGCCTTGACCTTGGAGACCAGGTCGGCCGGGTCAAAGGGCTTGGTGACCCAGTCGTCGGCGCCGGCGGTGAAGGCCATCGCCCGGTCGGCGTCCAGCGACTTGGCGGTGAGCATGATCACCGGGATCGCGGCGTCCGGCCGCTGGTCGCGGAACCGGGAGCAGACCTCGTAGCCGTCCATGCACGGCATCATCGTGTCCAGCAGGATCAGGCTGGGACGCACGTCGAGGGCCTTGTCGAGCGCGTCCTGGCCGTCGCTGGCCACCACCACGTCGAAGCCCTCCAGGCGCAGGTTGAGGGCCACGAAGCGGACGATGTCCACGTCGTCGTCGGCGATCAGGACCAGGTTGCCCATGTAGCTGCAGGCGTCCGACCGGTCCCTACCGATACGGGTCGGTTGTGAGGACCTCGTCGACCCGTCGCCGGAACCGGGACGTCGGCACGACCCTGGCGCCCAGGTCGCGGGCCCGCTCGGCCAGCCGCCGGTCCGAGGTCACCACCTGCCGGCTGGCGGGGTCCGGGTCGTCGCCGACCATGGTGACGATGTCGTCGTCGGCGGCGTTGCGGCCGTGCCGGGAGGCGAAGGCGACCTCGACCGCGCCGTGACGGCCCGGCGGGACGTCGGCCGGCCGGCGGTCGAACACGACCGTGACCTCGTCGCCGGTGGCGGCGGCGAACCGGTCCAGCTCGTCGATCAGCCGGCGCACGGCCCGGTCGGGGTCGTTCCACCACCGGTCGGGCCGGGACCCGATCAGGTTCATGCCGTCGACCAGCCAGCGCGACCGGCCGCCTGTGCCAGCTGTCACCTCCGGCTCGTGCTCCATGTCACTGTCCGTTCGCTCGTCCTGCTGTTGGCTTGCCCTCTAGGGCGCTTCTACCACGAGGCCGCCTGAGGAAAGGAGCCACCCGCCCATGGACGACACCTTCTCTTACTGCTCCCTGCCGCCGGTCCCGCCGCGCGAGTTCCCCGCCGGGACCGACCCGGCGCGCGCCGAGGCCATCGTGGTCAACGAGTCGAAGTGGGTGAACCACACCGTTCTGCACTACTACTTCTTCGACCGGGAGACCGACGGCGAGCACGTCTTCCTGGCCGACGGCACCAGGCAGTGGCGGCCCTGGACCACCGACAAGGCCCACCAGGACGTCGTCCGCGGCGCCTTCGACCACTGGAAGACCCAGGACATCGGCCTGGAGTTCGTCGAGGTGACCTCGCGGGACGAGGCCGAGATCCGGGTCGGGTTCATGCAGGGCGACGGCTCCTGGTCGTACCTGGGCCGCCAGATCCTCGATCGGGGCGCCAACGAGCGGACCATGAACTTCGGCTGGGACCTGCTCCGCGCGGCCAGGGAGGCCGACACCGCCCTGCACGAGATCGGCCACACCCTCGGGCTCCCCCACGAGCACCAGAACCCCAACGCCGGCATCGTCTGGGACGAGGAGACGGTGTACACCAGCCTGGGCGGCCCGCCCAACAACTGGCCGCGGGAGAAGACCCAGTGGAACATCCTGCGCAAGATCGAGCCGGACACCGTGCAGGGCTCCAACTGGGACCCCGACTCGGTCATGCACTACCCGTTCCCGGCCGGCCTGATCCTCCAGCCGGAGCGTTTCCGGACCGAGCCGCTGCGGCCGGCCGGTGGGCTGTCGGCCCGCGACGTCGCCTGGGTCAGGGCGTTCTATCCCGGCGACGACGACCCGGAGCTGCCCGAGCTGGCACCGTTCCAGTCCCGTGAGCTGGCCATCCTGCCTGGCCAGCAGCGTGACCTCGTCATCCGCCCGACCGCCACCCGCCAGTACACGCTGCAGACCTTCGGGGCCTCGGACACCGTGATGGTGTTGTTCGAGCGGGCCGACGGGCAGCTGCGCTACCAGGCCGGCGACGACGACAGCGGCGAGGACCGCAACGCCACCCTTCAGCTCAAGCTGTTCCAGGGCCGCGAGTACGTGGTCCGGGTCCGGCTCTATTTCAGCCAGGGCTCGGGTGAGACGGCTGTCATGATGTGGTGAGCTGCCCACCGTGAGGTGGTGATCCGCCTGGACGGCGACAACCTGGAGCTGGCGGCGACCACGGCCTACCTCGGCGGCCGGGTCTCCGACGCCATGGAGGGCCTGCAACGGGCCCAGCAGTACCACGCCCGCCAGGGCGACCACCGGCGGGCCGCGCGCTGCGCCTTCTGGCTGGGCTTCATGCTGCTCGACCGGGGCGAGCTCGCCCAGGGCAGCGGCTGGCTGGCCAGGGCCAGGCGGTTACTGGAGCACGAGCCGCCGGACTGCGCCGAGCAGGGCTACCTGCTCCTGCCGGCGATCCTCGAGCAGCTCCAGGCCGGCGAGCACGCCGCCGCCCAGGTCACGGCGGCGCGGGCGGCCGGGATCGGCCGGGAGGCCGGTGAGGCCGACCTGGTCGGCCTGGCCGTGTTCTTCCAGGGGGCGGCCACGGTGGCCGGCGGCGGGGTCGCCAAGGGCCTGGCCCTGCTCGACGAGGCCATGGTGGCGGTGGTCGCCGGCGAGCTCTCGCCCGAGGTGACCGGCTGGATCTACTGCGGGGTGATCGACGTCTGCCAGGAGGTGGCCGAGCTGCGCCGGGCCCGCGAGTGGACCCAGGCCCTGTAGGCGTGGTGCGACAGCCGCCCCGGCATGGTCACCTTCACCGGCCAGTGCCTGGTCCACCGGGCCGAGATCCTGCGGCTGGGCGGGGCCTGGGCGGAGGCGGTCGAGGCGGCGCGCCGGGCCGCCGAGCGGCTGGCCGAGGCCGACGACGAGCAGGCCATCGGGGCGGCCAGCTACCAGCAGGCCGAGGCCCATCGGGTCCTCGGCCAGTTCGAGGCGGCCGAGGAGGCCTACCAGCTGGCCAGCCGATGGGGCCACGAGCCGCAGCCCGGGCTGGCCCTGCTGCGGCTGGCCCAGGGGCGGACCGGGGCCGCCGGGGCCGCCATCCGCCGCGTGCTCGGCGAGACCGGCGCCCCGCTGGCCCGGGCGCGGCTGCTCCCCGGCGCGGTCGAGATCCTGCTCGCCACCGGCGACGCCGCCGCCGCCGGGGAGGCCGCCGCCGACCTGGCCGCGATCGCCGACCGCTACGGGACCCCGGCCCTGCTCGCCGCGGCCGACCACGCCCGCGGGGCGGTGCTGCTGGCCGAGGGCGACGCCGGGGCCGCGGTGGCCGTCCTGCGCGGCGCCTGGCGGTCGTGGAGGGAGCTGGAGGCGCCCTACGAGGCGGCAAGGGCCCGGGTGCTGGTCGGCCTGGCCTGCCGGGAGCTCGGCGACGAGGACGCCGCGGCCATGGAGCTTGACGCCGCCCGGACGGTGCTGGCCCGGCTCGGCGCCGCCCTCGACCTGGACCGCCTCGACAAGCTGGCCAGGCGGCCGGGCGCGGCCGCCGGGTCCGCCGGCCTGACCGGGCGCGAGCTGGAGGTGCTGCGGCTGGTGGCGGCGGGCAAGACCAACCACGCCATCGCCACCTCCCTGCAGCTGGCCGAGAAGACGGTCCACCGCCACGTCAGCAACATCTACGCCAAGCTCGGTGTGTCGTCCCGGGCCGCGGCCACCGCCTACGCCTACCAGCACCACCTGGTGTAGCGACTGGGGAGAACTACCCATGCCCGGCGGCGCGCGGGAGGCGGGCTTCTCCCGATGCCGGCCCCCTGGCGGCGACCTAGGCTGGGGTCGACCTGAACGAGGAGGCGGCGATGGGTGCCCAGGGCATGGACAGCGAGCGGTTCGAGACGGTGGTCGTCGGCGGCGGCCAGGCCGGGCTGGCCACCGGCTACCACCTGGCCAGGCGGGGCCGGCCGTTCGTGATCCTCGACGCCGGCCAGCGGGTGGGCGACCCCTGGCGCGGGCGCTGGGACTCGCTGCGCCTGTTCACCCCGGCCGCCTACAGCGGCCTGCCGGGCATGGGCTTCCCCGCCCCGGCGTGGCACTACCCCACCAAGGACGAGGTGGCCGACTACCTGGAGGCCTACGCGGCCCGGTTCCAGCTGCCGGTCCGGCCGGGGGTGGCCGTGGACGGGCTCACCCGGCGGGGCGAACGGTACCTGGTGACCGCCGGGGAACGCCGCTTCGAGGCCGACAACGTGGTCGTGGCCTCCGGCGCCTACCACACCCCGCGGGTCCCCGCCTTCGCGGCCGAGCTGGACCCGGCCATCCTGCAGCTCCACTCCAGCGGCTACCGGCGTCCCTCCCAGCTGCGGGAGGGCCCGACGCTGGTGGTCGGCGCGGGCAACTCGGGGGCCGAGATCGCCCTCGAGCTCGCCGGGACCAGGAGGACCTGGCTGTCGGGCCGGCACCCGGGCAGCGAGCCGACCAGCGCCGGGAGCCGGCTGGACCGGCTGTTCACCCCGCCGTTCTGGTTCCTCATCACCAGGGTGCTGACGGTGGACACGCGGATCGGCCGCAGGGTCCGGCCCAAGCTCACCGGGGTGGGCACGCCCCTGGCCCGGGTCAAGCCCAGGACCCTCAAGGCGGCCGGGGTCGAGCGGACGCCACGGACGGCCGGGGTCCGCGACGGCCTCCCCGTGCTGGAGGACGGCCGGGCCCTCGAGGTGGCCAACGTGGTGTGGTGCACCGGCTTCCGGCCCGGGTTCTCCTGGATCGACCTCCCGGTCTTCGAGGACGACGGCGAGCCGCGGCACGACCGCGGCGTGGTCGACTCGGCGCCCGGCCTCTACGTCGTCGGGCGCTTCTTCCAGACCGCGGTGGCCTCGTCCCTGGTCGGCTGGGTCGGCCACGACGCCGAGTACATCGCCGACCGGATCGCCGCCCGCGCCCCGGCCGCCAACCCGCCCGTCACCGTCCCGGGACGGTAGCCGGCGATCCCGGGGCTCGTGCCCCGGAGCCCGCCACCCGCCCGCCCGAGCCCGCTAAGGTGGCAGCGAGCGCGTGGGTCGGAGGGCTCGTTGCACGAGATCGAACCGCTGCTGCTGGCGTTGATGGTCGCCGTGGCCGGGCTGAGCGTCCTGGCCCGGGTGGTTCGCGTGCCCTACCCGATCCTGCTCGTCATCGGCGGCCTGGTGCTCGGGTTCGCGCCCGGCATGCCCAACGTGGAGCTGCCGCCCGAGCTGGTCCTGGTGGTGTTCCTGCCGCCGCTGCTCTACTGGGCCGGGTTCTTCTCGTCGCCCCGCGACCTGCGGGCCGACGCCCGGGCGATCTCGCTGTCCGCGGTGGGGCTGGTCCTGGCGACCACGGTCGCGGTGGCCGTGGTCGCCCACGCGATGGTCGAGGGCATGGGCTGGCCGGCGGCGTTCGCCCTGGGCGCGATCGTGTCGCCGACCGACCCGCTGGCCGCCACCGCCATCGGCCGCCGGCTGGGGGTGCCCCGCCGGATCATCACCCTGCTCGAGGGCGAGAGCCTGGTCAACGACGCGACCGCCCTGGTCGCCTACCGGATCGCGGTCGCCGCGGCCGTCAGCGGGGGGTTCGTCGTCTGGCAGGCCGGGCTGCGCTTCGTGGTCACGGCCGCCGGCGGGGTGGCCGTCGGGCTCCTGGCCGGCTGGCTGGTCGCGGAGCTTCGGCGCCGGCTCGACGACCCGGTGGTCGAGATCGTGGTCTCGGTGTTCACCGGCTACGCCGCCTACCTGCCGGCCGAGCTGCTCGGCGTCTCCGGGGTCCTGGCCGCCGTGACCGCCGGGATCTACGTCGGCTGGCGCGCCCCCCAGCTGGCGTCACCGTCGACCCGACTGCTCGGCTTCTCCTTCTGGGAGGTGCTGGTCTACCTGGCCAACGCCGTGCTGTTCATCCTCGTCGGCCTGCAGCTCCAGCCGATCCTGGAGGACCTGGACGGCACCGCGGTGGCCGTCCTGGTCGCCCAGGGGGCGCTGGTCAGCGCCGTGGTCATCGGCGCCCGTCTCGGCTGGGCGTTCAGCGTCCCCTACCTGATCCGGGCCATCGACCGGCGCCCGTCCCAGGTGTTGCGGCGGGCAGGGGCCAGGGAGCGGCTGGTGGTCGGCTGGAGCGGGATGCGCGGGGCGGTGTCGCTGGCCGCGGCCCTGGCCCTGCCCCTGGACTTCCCCATGCGGAACCTAATCCTGTTCCTGACCTTCGCCGTGATCCTGGCCACCCTGGTCCTCCAGGGGCTGACCCTACCGGCGCTGATCCGGCGCCTCGGGGTCCACGGCGACGACTCCGAGGAGCGGGAGGAGGTGCGGGCCCGCCTGGCCGCGGCCAACGCCGCCCTGGAACGGCTCGACGAGCTCGCCGGGGAGGACTGGACCCGCGACGACACCGTCGCGCGGCTGCACGGCCTGTACGACTTCCGCCGCCGGCGCCTGAAGGCCCGGGCCGGCAAGATCGAGGACGACGGCGCCGCCGAGGACCGCTCGCTGGCCTACCAGCGCCTGGTCCGGGAGCTGCTCCAGGCCCAGCGAGGGGCCATCGTCCGGCTCCGCAACCAGGGTGTGATCAGCAGCGACGTGATGCACCGCATCGAGCGGGAGCTCGACCTGGAGGACACCCGGCTGGAGATCTGACCATGGGAGGTGGCGCCATGCGCCTGACCAAGTTCGGGCACTCGTGCCTGCTGGTGGAGGAGGGCGGGGCTCGGGTGCTGCTGGACCCGGGCTCGTTCTCCGAGGGGTTCGAGACCCTTGAGGGGCTGACCGCGGTGTGCCTCACCCACCAGCACATCGACCACGTCGACCCGGAGCGGGTGCGGCCGCTGCTGGACCGCAACCCCGGGGTCCGGGTGGTCAGCGACGAGGGGAGCGCCGAGGCGCTCGGCGAGGCGGGCGCCGACGTCGAGGTCGTCCACGACGGCGACGAGCTGGCCCTCGGCGGGCTGGCGCTGCGGGTGGTCGGGCGCGACCACGCCGCCGTCCATCCCGAGATCCCGGTGGTCCCCAACGTCGGCTACCTGGTCGGAGGCCGGCTGTTCCACCCCGGGGACGCCCTGACCATGCCGGGCGAGCCGGTCGAGGTGCTGGCCGTGCCGGCCGGAGCGCCGTGGCTGAAGCTCGCCGACGCGGTCGACTACCTCCGCGAGGTCGGCCCCCGGGTCGCGGTCCCGGTGCACGAGAAGGTGCTCTCGGAGGTCGGCATCAGCTCCCACTACCGTCTGCTCGAGCAGCTCGGGGGGCCGGGCACGGCCTTCGAGGTGCTGGACGACGGCCGGCCGGTCGAGCTGTAGGACCAGGGAGTACGTGCGGTTCCGTATCGAGCTCGTACGACTGCATCGGGTTCCCCCCGGTCGTTGATGCGACAGTCGGCTGGCCCGGCGGCGCCGGGCGCCGTACCACATCTACGCTCAGGGGGTCACGTACGTGCGTCGGAGAATGCTCACGGTCTCGATGGCGCTGGCCGGGGTGCTGGTGATGGCCGCGCCCGCCAGCGCCGCCATCGACCGGCCGGTGGCGATCTGGCAGATGAACGAGGCCGCCGGGTCCCAGACCATGGTGGACAGCAGCGGGAACGGGCGCAACGGCGTCATCGGGGCCAACGTCCAGGAGGGGACCGCGCTGCCGGGCGGAGGCACCGGGTACCGGTTCCCCTACAAGCGGCCCAACACCCCGCCCGCCGACCCCGGGCACCTGGCGACGGTGCCCAACAGCACGGCGCTGAACCCGGGCACCGGTGACTTCGCGATCGAGTTCCGGATGCGCACCACCCACTCGTTCGGCAACGTGATCCAGAAAGGGCAGGCCGGGGCGCCGGGCGGCTACTGGAAGTTCCAGCAGCCCAGCGGGAAGATCTCCTGCCTGTTCCGGGGCTCCGCCGGCAGCAGCACCGCCTCCGCGGGATCGACGGTCAGGGTCAACGACGGCAACTGGCACACCGTCCGCTGCGAGCGCACCCCCTCGATGGTGACCATGATCATCGACGGGGTCGTGACCAGCCGGAACCGCAACGCCACCGGCAACATCTCCAACACCCGCCCGGTGACTATCGCCGGCAAGGGCAACT
>Ga0307302_10000942_pt1 | contig 12771 bp, 7 predicted proteins | sample ER_DNA_183_FD_194490 | JGI IMG/M metagenome (GOLD analysis project Ga0307302, IMG submission 194490) | Bulk soil microbial communities from the East River watershed near Crested Butte, Colorado, United States - ER_DNA_183 | ecosystem: Environmental > Terrestrial > Soil > Floodplain | place: USA...
GGGGCCCGGCCCGACGGTGGCGGCTGGTCGCCGCGGTTCCTGGTCTCCTCGGTCGAGCTGGCCGACGACCGGACCTGCGCGGTCGTCGCCTCCGAGGACCCCGAGGCCGCGCTGGAGCTGGTGACCCGCCTGTGCCTGCACCCCTCGGGGGTCCTGGAGGTCGTCCACAGCCTGCGCAACCTGGGCCCCGGACCGTACCTGGTCGGCCAGCTGGCGGCCAGCCTGCCCCTGCCGGCCCGGGCGGTCGAGGTGCTCGACCTGACCGGGCGGTGGTGCCGCGAGCGCATCCCCCAGCGGCACCAGCTGCCCCACGGCGCCTGGGTCCGTGAGGGCCGCCACGGGCGCACCGGCCACGACGCCACCCTGGTCCTGGCCGTCGGCACCCCCGGGTTCGGGTTCCGCTCCGGCGAGGTCTGGGGGCTGCACCTGGCCTGGAGCGGGGACGCGGTCCACTGGGCCGAGCGCAACCCCGACGGCCACGCCGGGGTGGGCGCGGCCGAGCTGCTCGGCCCCTCCGAGATCGCCCTCGCCCCGGGCGAGACCTACGCGACACCGCCGGTGCTGGCCACCTACAGCGGCGACGGCCTGGACGGGCTGAGCGGCGCCTACCACCGCTACCTGCGCGACCGGCCCTCGCACCCGCGCACGCCCCGGCCGGTGGTGCTCAACACCTGGGAGGCCGTCTACTTCGACCACCGGCTGGAGCGCCTGACGGAGCTGGCCGATGTGGCCGCCCGGCTGGGGGTGGAGCGGTTCGTGCTCGACGACGGCTGGTTCGGCAGCCGGCGCAACGACACCGCCGGCCTCGGCGACTGGTACGTGGCCGCCGACGTCTGGCCCGAGGGCCTGAACCCGCTGATCAGCCACGTCCGCAAGCTCGGCATGGAGTTCGGGCTCTGGGTCGAGCCGGAGATGGTCAACCCCGACTCCGACCTGTTCCGGGCCCACCCCGACTGGGTCCTGTCCGGGTCCGGCCGGCCCGGCCGGCTGCCCGAGGCCTGGCGCAACCAGCAGGTCCTCGACCTGGCCAACCCCGACTGCTGGGCCTTTCTCCGCGGCCGGCTGGACGCGCTGCTCAGCGACCACGACATCGCCTTCCTCAAATGGGACCACAACCGCGACCTGATCGAGGCCGGCCACGACGGCCGGCCAGGGGTGCACGCCCAGACCCTGGCCGTCTACCGGCTCCTGGACGAGCTTCGCCGCCGGCACCCCGGGGTCGAGATCGAGAGCTGCGCGTCCGGCGGCGGCCGGGTCGACCTGGGGATCCTGGCCCGCACCGACCGGGTCTGGGCCAGCGACACCAACGACGCCCTGGAGCGCCAGCACATCCAGCGCTGGACCCAGCTGCTGGTGCCGCCCGAGCTGGTCGGCAGCCACGTCGGCCCGCCCCGCGCCCACACCACCGGCCGCACCCACGACCTCGCCTTCCGGGTCGCGACGGCGCTGTTCGGCCACTTCGGCATCGAATGGGACATCGCCTCGGCCTCGCCCGCCGAGCAGCAGGCGCTGGCCGAGGCGATCGCCTGCTACCGGCGGCTGCGGCCCCTGCTCCACGGCGGGACGGTGGTGCGGGCCGACCATCCCAACCCGGCCGCCTACCTCCACGGGGTGGTGGCCCCCGACCGGGCCGAGGCCCTGTTCGCCTACGTGCAGCTGACCGCCTCGGCGTTCGAGACCCCGGGCCAGGCCCGGCTGCCCGGGCTGGACCCCGGCCGCGCCTACCGGGTCACCCCCCTGGCCGTCGCCGGCGAGCCCCAGACCAAGCAGGCCGCGGCCCCGCCCTGGTACGAGGCCGGCGGGGTGACCCTGGACGGCCGGGTCCTCGGCGAGGTCGGCCTGCCCCTGCCGGTGCTGCGCCCCGAGCAGGCCCTGCTGCTGCACCTGACCCGGGAGGCGTCATGAGCTCTGGCCTAGAAGACGTCCGACCCACGGCCGCCGCGCGGGCGTGGTTCCAGTCCGACGCGCCGGCCGATGACCTCTCTGGGGAGTGGCGGTTTCGGCTGTCTGGGCGGGCCGATGCCGATACCGGCTTCGTGGCCGGCGACTTTGACGACTCGGGCTGGGCGAGCCTGCCGGTGCCGTCGCACTGGCAGCTCCACGGCTACGGCGCCCCCGCCTACACCAACGTCGCCTACCCGTTCCCGGTCGACCCCCCGCATGTCCCCACCGAGAACCCCACCGGCGACTACCGGCTGGTCTTCCGGCCGCCGGACGGCTGGACGGCTGGACGGACCGTGCTCCGGTTCGAGGGGGTCGACTCCTGGTTCCGGGTCTGGCTCAACGGCGGGGAGCTTGGCAGCTCGACCGGGAGCCGGCTGCCGGTCGAGTTCGACGCCACCGCGGCCCTGCGTCAGGGCGACAACGTCCTGGCGGTGCGCGTGCACCAGTGGTCGGCCGCCAGCTACCTGGAGGACCAGGACATGTGGTGGCTGTCGGGCATCTTCCGCGAGGTTCGGCTGCTCGCCCGCCCCGCCGGGGCCATCGAGGACTTCTTCATCCATGCCGACTACGACCACGTCTCCGGCGCAGGCACGCTACGAGTGGACGTCGACGTGCCGGCCCGCCTCACCGTGCCCGAGCTGGGCGTGGACGTCGCCGCCGGCCAGACCGTGCGGGTAGACGCCGTGCAGCCCTGGTCGGCCGAGTCGCCCCGGCTGTACGACGGCCAGCTGGCCTCGGCCGGGGAGCGCGTGCCGCTGCGCATCGGCTTTCGTACCGTGCGGGTCGAGGACGGCGTGCTCAGCCTCAACGGCCGGCGCGTCCTGTTCCGCGGGGTCAACCGCCACGAGTTCCATCCCGACCTCGGCCGCGCCGTGCCCGAGGACGTAATGCTCCAGGACGTGCTGCTGATGAAGCGGCACAACCTCAACGCCGTCCGCACCAGCCACTACCCGCCGCACCCGCGGTTCCTGGAACTGTGCGACGAATACGGCCTGTACGTCATCGGCGAGTGCGACTACGAGAGCCATGGCTTCGAACCCATCGGCTGGCGGGGCAACCCGTCGGACGACCCGGCCTGGTGCGATGCGCTGGTCGACCGCATGCGGCGCACGGTCGAGCGGGACAAGAACCGGCCAAGCGTCCTTCTCTGGTCGCTCGGCAACGAGGCCGGGACAGGGCGCAACCTGACCGCCATGGCCGCCTGGGCCCACCAGCGCGACCCGTCCAGGCCGCTGCACTATGAGGGTGACCGGACCTGCCGCGACGTCGACCTCTACAGCCGCATGTACGCCACCCACGCCGAGGTGGATGCCATCGGGCGGCGTGACGAGGAGCCGCTCCCCGATCCCGAGCTGGACGCCAGGCGCCGAGCGATGCCGTTCATCCTGTGCGAGTACGCCCACGCCATGGGCAACGGGCCCGGCGGCCTGTGGGAGTACCAAGAGCTGTTCGAGCGCCACCCCCGCTGCCAGGGCGGCTTCGTGTGGGAGTGGATCGACCACGGCCTCCGCAAGCGGACCGGTGACGGCCGCGAGTTCTACGCCTACGGCGGCGACTTCGGCGAGCCCCTCCACGACGGGAACTTCGTGGCCGACGGCCTCGTCTTTTCCGACCGCACCCCGTCCCCAGGCCTCCTCGAGTTCAAGAAGGTCATCGAGCCAGTCCGAATCGAGGCCGGACCCGGCGTCGGCATCCGCATCGCCAACCTCCACCAGTTCAAGGATCTCTCCCACCTCGCATTCCCATGGACGCTGGAGATCGACGGCGAACTCGTCGCCTCCGGCCGGCTCCAGGCGCCTGAGCTGCCAGAGCTTCCTCCCGCGGAGACGATCACGGTCGCCCTTCCATCCCTGCCCGAGACCGGATCCCGGTTGGCGGCCGGTGCAGAGTCCTGGCTCACCGTGCGGGCCGTCCTGGCCGAAGACGCTCCGTGGGCCGACGCGGGGCATGAGGTGGCCTGGGGCCAGATCCAGGTAGGGGCCGGTGGCCCGGTCGGCGCCCCGGCCGGCGGCTCCCGGGCCCCTGAAGCTACCCAGGAGCCGGTGGGCCGTGACCGGGTCGCGGTCACGACCCGGATGGCCCAGGATGACCGAATCGAGCTTGGTCCGGGTGTCTTCGATCCGGCGGACGGCCGGCTGGTACGCCTCGGCGGTGCGGACGGATTCGCGGTCGACGGGCCACGCCTGGACGTGTGGCGGGCGCCGACCGACAACGACCGGGCCCCACACGGGGAAGCCGTCGAACCCCTCTGGCGGGCGGTAGGACTGCACAGGGTCCAGCACCGCATCGACGGTGTCGACATCGACGACGACGGCTACGTGGTGGTGCGCACGCGCGTCGCTCCAGCCGCCACCGACCTCGGGCTCCGGACGACCTACCGGTGGTCGGCGGCGGCCGGGGCGTTGCGACTCGCCGTCGAGGTCGTCCCCGAGGGTGACTGGCCCTGCCCGCTGCCCCGGCTCGGCCTGCGCATGGCCGTCCCGGCCGGCCTGGACAATGTGGAATGGTTCGGCCGGGGCCCGGGTGAGGCATACGCCGACACCGGCAGGGCAGCCCGGATCGGCCGCTTCACGGCCTCGGTGGCGGCGCTCCAGACGCCCTACGTGTACCCCCAGGAGAACGGCAACCGCGCCGACGTCCGCTGGGCGACCATCACCAACGACCAGGGACGCGGTCTGCGGGTTCGAGGCGAACCCACCATCGACCTCACCGTGCGGCCGTGGACCAGCGAGCAGCTCGACGAGGCCCGCCACCCCATCGACCTCGTCCCGGGCGACCGACTCTGGGTCAACCTGGACCTGGCCCAGCAGGGCATCGGCTCCGCGTCCTGCGGGCCGGGCGTCCTGCCTGCCTACCGCCTCGATCCCGCCCCGGTTACCTTCTCGGTCCTTCTAGACCCGCTGCCGGGAGATGATCAATCAGATCCCAGCGATCGGCAGGTGATCACTCGGCAGAGCAGATACCGTCATCCAACGCGCGGTGAGGATCGTTCGGACACCGTAGGCCGCGACGCGTCTCGGCGTTCCATGCTGTCGTAGATGGTTATCTGTCTCCCTCAGCGGCCTCAGTGCCGAGGGGCGGCCCAGTTCGCCCCTGACGGTGGGAATCGAACCCGAAAATGTAGATGGGCATGGCGGTGGGCGGGACCTAACGCATAACCCGTCAGCCGTGCCAACGGCCCTGCGTCAGAACGCCTAACTTCATCGCTGACGGTTGCTCGCGACCTGGGGAAACGCAGCTCCGCACAGCGGTGGGCCGGTCCTTACTCGCCGGAGGCGGTCTCTTGTGGGGCGAGTCGTCAGGCCGGGTTCAGACGCAGGGTCGCCTCGACGGATGGTCCTCCAAGCAGCGGCCGCACGAATGGGCTGCCCGCGTACTTGGTTGCATAGGCGCGGGTGACCTGGGCGAGCGTATCGGCATCGGTGACTGTCTCGGCGTGCACTCGATGTCGGTGGCCCCCGTCGCGTACCTCGCCGTCGGGATTGGCGCGCAGCCGTCGATACCAACCGCCCTTGGGGCCGCGCACCGACCGGACGTAGATCTGGTTGCCGACCTGCACGACCCAGATCGGAACCGACCTGGTGGAGCCGTCGGGGCGTCGGAAGCCGATGCGGATCTCCTCCACGTCCGCGAGATGGTGCAACGCGTCAGCCGTCATCGTGCCTCCTGCCGCGGGATCGATCGACTTGATGAGCCAATCACCTCCCCAACCAGCGATCAGGCCGGTCGGGTGCGGTTGGCACCTAGGCTTGGAAGGTGGCCGGTGCTGGGGCATGAGGCACGGCATCCAGGTAGAGGGACAGTTCAGCCTCGAGGGCCCGCCTGATGCTGCTGGGACGACGGAACCCGTGGCCTTCGCCTTGGAAGGTGAGATAGCGATGTGGGATGCCGGTGCTCATGAGCGCCTTGGCCATGAGCTGGGTCTGGGCCGGTGGAACGACGGTGTCGTCCAGCCCCTGTAAGAGCAGCACGGGGCTGGTGATCCGGTGGGCGCTGTGCACCGGTGAGCGGGCCCGGTAGGTGGCGACCGCCTGGGGGTATGGGCCGACGAGCCGGTCGAGTTCGTGGGCCTGGAACTTGGGCGCCTGCTGGCGGAATGTCTCGAGGTCGGCGATCCCGTAGGCGCTGGTGCCGGCGGCGAACAGGTCATGGAAGGCGAGCGCGCACAGGGCGGTGAAGCCACCGGCGCTTGCCCCACTGATCACCAGCCGCCGCCCATCCACCTCGCCGGCCTGGACCAAGGAGCGGGCCGCGTCCAGGCAATCGGCGACGTCCAGGACGCCCCACCGGCCGGTCAGGCGCTCCCGGTAGGCGCGGCCATAGCCGGTCGAGCCAGCGAAGTTGACCTCCACCACCCCGAACCCCCGGCTGGTGAAGAACTGGATCCGCAGGTCAAGGCGGGCCTTGGCATCGGCGGTCGGCCCAGGATGGGGTTGGACCAGCAGCGGCGGCCGGGTAGCCGCCGGCCCGGTGACTTCGGGGTTGGTGGGTGGGTAATAGAACCCGTGGGCCGTCTGGCCGTCCTGCGAGGGGAATTGGATCGGCCGGGGCACCGAGACCCAGGCCGGGTCAAGGGAGATCTCAGCCCCGGCCAGGACGTCGAGATGCCCAGTAGGCACATGCAGGATCGCCACGGCCGAGCTGACCGTGGGGCTGGCGCCGATGAACGCCAGGCGATCCCCCAGCGCCCGAAGATAGGGCTTGAGCGAGGTATAGGGGATCGGCAGCTCGGCGAGCCGGCTGGTTTTGGGATCGAGCAGGGCGAGCCGGTCGCGGCCGTGCTGCCGGTACCGGCAGGCGATGCGCCCATCAGCCACGAACGCATAGCTGGAGTAGTCGAACTCCCAGGGGGCGTCGGCGAACTCAGCCGCCATCGGCAATAGCGGCTCCACCTGGCCGTCGCGTTCACGGTAGAGGTTCCACCAGCCCGACCGGTCCGAGACGAAGCAAAGGATGGCCTCTGCGTTCCACTCGGGCTGCACGACGGACTCAGAAGGGCCGCCGGCGACGTGCCTGGCTGGGCCCAGCCGCCCGTCCGGACCGAGATCGGCGACCCACAGGTCGGCGCCATCCCACGGCATGCACGGCCGGTCCCAGGTCAGCCAGGCAAGGCGGCGACCATCGGGACTGGGACGTGGGGCGGCGTAGAAGTCATGCCCACTGGCAAGCACCCACGGCTCGGCCGACCCATCGGCGGGGAGCGCCACGAGCTCGTTGACCACCTCACCACCCTGATGGCGTTCCCGCACACAAACCAGCAGCTGTCCAGCCCACGTAACTCGCAGGTCGGCATAGCGCAGGCTCGCCGGCATTACCGGCACCGGCGTGATCGGGACCGGATCGCGCCCCTCATCAATCCGGTACAGGCGCTGGTCGCCCTGGCTGCAGGCGAACAGCGTCGTCTCCACCGGAAGGTAGGCCCCACCGCCATACTCATGGACCCGCGAGCCCACGTCGAACCCGGCCGGCACGGCGTCGGCAGCTCCCCCGCTGTCCATCCAGCGAACCACCACGGCCCGGCCAGCATCGGAGGGGCGTGTCTCCAACCAGTAGATGGCCTCGCCGCTGGTGTGGACCGCGTCATAGGCGATCGTCTGACGGGCGACCTGCTCGGCGTCGATCGGTGACGGCCACAGACCATACGGCTCAACCACGGAGGGAGCCTGCTCCGGGCTTGGGTGCTGAGGTGATGACGGCACGGTCACAGAGCGGATCAGAGCAGCTCGGCGAGCTGCTCGTCGAGGTTACGGACAGCCTCGGTATTGCTCCACTGGTCAAGACCCGACCGGAACTCCCCTACCCGTCGCTGTCCGATCACCGAGCCGGCCGCCAAGGCAACCTCATAGGATTGGCCGGCGAATCGGCACGCCTCGTCGATGTCCTCCTTCTCCAGCTGGACAAGGGCCAGTTCAAGGAGTGCCTCGGATCGGCGGCGGGTGCAGGAGGGGTCGAGCGCCGCCAGCGCGTCCTGCAGGGTCCGCTCGGCTGCGGCGGTCTTGCCGAGCTGGCGGTAGCAAGCGCCAGCCAAGGCGGCGAGCCGGGCGTCGTCGAAGCCGTACATCCAGGGCGGATCCTCGTCGGGTCGAGCCTGCCGGATGGCCGTCTCGGCCTGGCGAAGCGCCACGAAGCACGCCTTGCTTTCGTGCAAGGTCGCCAGTGCTTGGGCCTCCAGGCCAGCCAGCCACGAACGGGTGGTGGCGGTGGCGCTACGAGCCCCGGCCTGGCGGGCGGCCCGTGCCAACGCAAGGGCGGCCTTGGGATCGCCTTCGCTGGCTCGAACCAGGCTCTTGAAGCCGGACACATACGCATCCAGCGCCGCATCACCGGCCTTGCGGGTCGCGATGGCGGCCTCGGCGTAGTAGCGCTCGGTCATCCTCTGGTCGCCCAGGTCATGGAACAGCCAGGCAGCGTGGCCGGGCGTCTCGCCAGCGACGGCGGCGAGACGACGCCGCAGCACCCGGTGCTGAGCACCCCGAAGCAGTCGGGCGACTCCCCGCAGATGGCCGGTCACCGCGTCGACCAGCTCAAAGGAGCTCAAGTGGTGGTACAGCTCTCGGTGCGTCGCCGTGACCGTCTCGAGGTGCTGGACCGTAGCGCGGTCAACGCGAGTCGGGCGTCTAACTGTCAGCGAGAACCGATCCAGTGCGTCCGGACCGCCGACATCAAGCAAGGCTTCCATCGTGGCGGTGCCGACCAGGGCCGTCACCTGGCGCATGAACTCCCGGCGGGTCCCCACCTCAAGTATGTCCCCCTCGAACCCGAGCTCGACAGGGTCCATGTCCAGGACCTCGCAGAGCCGCTGCTGGTGGCCTAGCGTCGGCTGCTGTCGGCCGTTCTCCCACCGGCTGAGGGTGGTCTCGCTCACCCCGAGTTCGGCGGCGAGTTTCGCCGCCTTCCAGCCCTTGTCCAATCGCGCGGCCTGGAGCGGCGTAAGTGCTCCAGGCTCGACGGGTTCCATCGTCAGTTCCCCTCTTCGCCGCCCGCAAGGGTCGCGGCCTGTCATCGCTTGTCGCTCGTCGGGCCAGACGACAGGTGATGACAGGCGGTTTCGGGTTCTTCGCACCCAGGCTAGTGTCCTGCGCCAGAGGTCCGTGGGATAAGTTGTAGGATTGGTGCATGGCGAGGACGGGACGGCCGAAGGCGCCGCTGAGCTTGAGCCAGGACGAGCGCGATCAGCTAGTGCGCTGGTCGCGGCGGGCGAAGTCGGCGCAGGCGTTGGCGTTGCGCTCGCGCATCGTGCTGGCGTGCGCGGATGGTGTGGACAACAAGCAAGTGGCGGGCGATCTGCGGTGCTCGCCGGCGACGGTCGGCAAGTGGCGGGCGCGGTTTGTCGCCGACCGGCTGGAGGGCTTGGTCGACGAGCCGCGGCCGGGTCGGCCGCCCTCGATCACGGTGGAGCAGGTGGAGGCGGTGGTGGTCGCCACGTTGGAGGAGACCCCCAAGAACGCCACGCACTGGTCGCGGGCCTCGATGGCCAAGCGGTCGGGCCTGTCCAAGTCGACGATCGGACGGATCTGGCGGACCTTCGAGCTCAAGCCCCACCGCGCCGACACCTTCAAGCTGTCGGCCGACCCGCTGTTCATCGAGAAGGTCTACGACGTCGTCGGTCTGTATCTGAACCCGCCGGAGAGCGCGGTGGTGTTGTGTGTCGACGAGAAGAGCCAGATCCAGGCCCTGGCCCGCGCCCAGCCGGTGCTGCCGATGATGCCGGGCATGCCCGAGCGGCGCACCCATGACTACGCCCGCAACGGGATCACCAGCCTGTTCGCCGCGTTCAACATCGCCGACGGCACCGTCATCTCCGCCCTCCACCGCCGCCACCGCGCGGTGGAGTTCAAGAAGTTCCTGGCAAGGATCGACGCCGAGGTGCCCGCGCATCTGGACGTCCACGTGGTCTGCGACAACTACGGCACCCACAAGACCCCCGCGGTCAACACCTGGCTTGCCAGGCATCCCCGCTTCCACGTGCACTTCACCCCGACCAGCTCCAGCTGGGTCAACCAGGTGGAGCGCTGGTTCGCCTACATCACCGATGAGCTCATCCGTCGTGGCAGCCATGCCAGCGTCCAAGCGCTCGAAGCCGATATCCGCGCCTGGGTCGATGCGTGGAACAACGATCCGAAGCCGTTTGTGTGGACCAAGACCGCCGAACAGATCCTCCAATCACTCGGACGACTTCTTACACGAATCTCAGGCGCAGGACACTAGCCTGCCATACTGGCGCGCGTCATGGGAGCGGATGCCGACCGCCGGCTGGTCGCGGGCCGCTATGTCCTCGGGGGGCCGCTGGGCCGGGGCGGGATGGGCACGGTGTGGCGGGCCGACGACGTCCTGCTTGGCCGTCCGGTGGCGGTCAAGGAGGTGGAGTTGCCGGGCGGGCCGCCCGGGGCCGGACGGGAGGCGTTGCGGGAACGGGCGCTGCGGGAGGCCAGGGCGGCGGCCCGGCTCAACCACCCAGGGGTGGTCACCCTCCACGACGCGGTCGAGGCCGACGACCGCCTGTTCCTGGTGATGGAGCTGGTCGATGCACCGACCTTGCGCGACCTGGTCGACCGGTCGGGGCCGGTGGGGCACTGGGCGGCGGCCCGGGTCGGGCTGGAGCTGCTGGACGCGCTGGACGCCGCGCACCGGGCCGGGATCGTCCACCACGACGTCAAGCCGGCCAACGTCATGGTCGCTCCGAGCGGCCGGGTCAAGCTGGCCGACTTCGGCATCGCCTCGCTCCAGGACGACACCCAGCGGACCCTGACCGGCGCCACCGGGGCGATGGGCGGCCGTGGGGACGGCCGGGGGGTGACGGCGGCGTTCGGGTCGCTGCCGTACGTGGCCCCCGAGCAGGCCAGCGGCGGGCCCGCCGGGCCGGCGGCCGACCTGTGGGCGCTCGGGGCGACCCTGTGGTTTGCGGTCGAGGGCGTGGCCCCCTTCGAGCGGGCCGGCCCGGCCGCCACCCTCGGGGCCATTCTCCACGACCCGCCCGGCCGCCCGACCCGGGCCGGCCCCCTCGAGCCGTTCCTGCTCGCCCTGCTGGCCAAGGACCCGGACCACCGCCCCCCGGCCACGCTTGTGCGCCGCATGCTGGAGCCCCTGGCCGCCGTCAGCTCCCCTTCCGCCGCCGCCTCCCACCCCACCGTGCCCCTGGCCGCCGGCACCTCCACCGCGCCCTCGGCTGGCACCACCCCCCTGTGGACAACCGGGTCCCCGACCCAGGCGGGACCCGGTGAGCTCGCCACGCGTCCGGGTGGGTGGGGTGCTGGGGTGCCCGCGAGAGCCCGGCGGCGTGGGCGCGAACCGCTTCCTGGCTGGACCGCGCCGCCGCGCCGGCGGGGGCGGCGTTGGGGGCGGTGGCTGCTGGCGGCTGGCGGGGTCCTGTTGCTGGTGGCGGTGGCTGGCAGTCTCGGGGACGACCGGGGCGGCGGCCGGCGGCCGGCTGGGCTGGGTGAGCCGGTTCGGGATGGGCAGTTTGAGTTCGTGGTCCGCTCGGTGGACTGCGGGGCTCGGTTGGTGGGTGAGGGAGTCGGGCGCAAGCCCGCCCTTGGGCAGTTCTGTCTGGTCGGGCTGCGGGTCGAGAACACCGGTGGGGAGGGTCGCACCTTCGGGGGTGGCCAGCAGTATCTGTTCGATGACGTCGGCAAGCGTCACGACCCCGACCTGGATGCGACCTTCCGGGATGGTGACGGGCAGTTGCTCTCGACCCACCTCAATCCGGGTCAGCGGCTGGAGGGGACACTGATCTACGACGTTCCCGACCCGGTCAGGCTGGCCCGGGTCGAGCTCCACGACGGCCCGTTCAGTGGCGGCGTCAGTGTCGAGCTGGGTCGCGGCCGGCGGTGATCACGGCCACGGCCAGGCCGAGCGCGAACAGGTCCTCGGCCGCGCCGAGCAGGGGGCCGGGGACGCGGGTGCGGTCGGCCAGCACGACCCGCGCCTGGGTACCGGCCCAGGCGCCGGCCCCGGCACCGACCGCGCCGAGCAGGGCGCCGAGGGGGCGGGACCGGCCGGCGTCGTAGTGGACGGCCGCGCCGATCGTCCCGCCGGTGGCCAGGCGCTGCAGGAACGGGCCCGAGGTGGTCCGCCAGGGGGTGACCGGGAGCTTGTCGGCGACCAGCTCGCCAGCGAGGGCCACCAGCGACCCGGCCACCCCCTCGGACGAGCCGAACCGCCGGGCCATGGCGCCCGCGCCCGGGTCGAAGCGGCCGTGCTGGGACTCGATGGCCAGAAGGGCCACCGGGACCTGGGAGCGGATGCCGGTGACGAACCCGAGCAGCAGGGCCCTGGCGGGCGGCGGCAGTGGCGGCAGGGATGGGACCCGGTCCACGACGGCTCCTTGGGGGCGGCGGGGGTGGATGATGCTCTGTGCATGGCCGCGATCGAGCCGCCCGAAACCGACCGGGTCGCCCAGCTCCTGCGCCGCCGCCCGCCGGCGGCCGCCCTCCGCTGGGCGGCGGGCCAGTTCGGCCCCGGGAGCCGGGTGGTGTCGGTGCGCCCGCTGTCGTCGGCCTGGCTGGCCAACCACGCCGTCGAGGTGGCCGACGCGGCCGGCGCCCTCCACCAGGTGGTCCTGCGCCGCTGGGCCCGGCCCGGCTGGGCCGAGGAGGACCCCGACTTCAGCGCCGCCCGCGAGGCGGCCATCCTCGACCTGCTCACCCCCACCCCGGTGCGCGCGCCGACGGTGGTCGCGGCCGACCCCGACGCGGACGCCTGCGACGTGCCGGCCCTGCTGCTGACCCTGCTCCCCGGCCATCCGCCCGACCCGCGGGCCGACCTCGACCGGCTGGTCGAGGGCCTGGCCGCCGCCCTCCCGCCCATCCACGCGGTCACCGTGCCGGG
>Ga0307302_10000943_pt1 | contig 12768 bp, 12 predicted proteins | sample ER_DNA_183_FD_194490 | JGI IMG/M metagenome (GOLD analysis project Ga0307302, IMG submission 194490) | Bulk soil microbial communities from the East River watershed near Crested Butte, Colorado, United States - ER_DNA_183 | ecosystem: Environmental > Terrestrial > Soil > Floodplain | place...
GATCATGGGTAATCCTCTGGAGCGGATGACGGGAATCGAACCCGCACTGTCAGCTTGGGAAATGCCTAGAGCGCCAGGCCGGCGGGCTGAATGACGCTCCGCCTGAACCCGCGAGTGACCGGGACCGACCGCAGTTGTGGGCACGTTCAGGGCACGGCCAGGACGCTGTTCGATTCTCTGAGATCTACGCCTTACGAGTCGCAAGTGCGAGGTCCAGGATGTTGTTGCTCCGCCTGACCGATGTCCCCGACTTGTGCCTTAGTCCACGGGTGACCGTTGCTTCGGCTGCTCGATTGGCTGCCTCGCATCTCTAGCACACCGATCTTGTAAGTCATTTGGCGCGCGGCCCACCCCCGACGAGTATGAGCCTCGATAGACGCCGCCCGGGTCCGGCCGGTTCCTGTGGGCTTCCTGGTTCCAGGAGCGCGGCCTCGTCTTTTCGCACTCCTTGGGACTGCCGGTCTAGGTGTCGACGAGCCGGACCTATCCGGACTCGTTGTCATAGCAGCCGTGAATGACGGTCGGCGCCGGGATGGCGGCGTACGCGACACTGCCGGCCGTCAACGCGAGCAGGAGGCCCGAGGCCACCACCGCTATCAGCTTGCGGTTCATGGTGACCTCTCTTCGGTGCTTGGGTGGGACCTGCGCCCGGTGTAGAGGAGGATGACGGCGGCCACGCCCCCGAGGACGGCGAAGCCGGCCGACAGTCGCGCCCCGACGGGCACGTCGGCAACCGCGAACGCCGGGACGGCTCCGAGCGCGTTCAGGATGATCAGTACGGCCGCTGCACGAATCGGCCGCCAAGTCTTTCTCCACCAGGCGAAGGCCAAGAGCCCGACGATGAAGGCTCCCAGCCCAACGAATAAGGCGACGATCGGGATCGGGGTGGGATCAGTGCCGCCGGCCATCAGGAGGCCATCGACACACGACTCGAGACCGACGAGCATGCCGATGGCCAACCCGATCCGCTGAGTTGGCGAAAAGCCCGTCATATCCACTCCTTACTGGGACTGTCTTCGAAGTGCAGGTCCAGACTCTCGTCGCGCAATGCCCCGACGCGAGGTCCGCGATACCCGGTACGCAGGAACCGTTTCCCTCGGGCCGGGACCCAGATCCGGCTCCGCTGTCGCCCGAACGGATAATGATGGTGTCATGGCGATCCGGGTCCTCCTCGCCGACGACCACCCGGTCGTGCGCTACGGCCTGACCGCGATGCTCGATGCCGTGGAGGACATCGATGTGGTGGCGAGCGTGCCCGACGGGCCATCCGCTCTCCGGGAGGCACAGCTGTGCACCCCGGACGTGGCGATCCTCGACATCCGGATGCCGGGTGTCGACGGTGTCGAGGCGACCCGGCGGCTCCGGGCGACCGTTCCTAAGACGGCGGTCCTCCTCCTCACCATGTACGACGACGACGCCACCGTCTTCACTGCGATGCAGGCCGGCGCTCGGGGCTACCTGCTCAAGGGCGTCTCCCAGGACGAGATCACGACCGCTATTCGGGCCGTGGCGGCGGGCCAGGTCATCTTCGGTGCAGGGATGGCCACCCGGATCATGACCTACTTCTCGCAGGCCCCGGCGAGCACGTCGAGCGCCTTTCCCCAGCTGACGGAGCGGGAGCTGGAGATCCTCGAACTGCTGGCCTCTGGGTGCGGGACCGTCGAGATCAGCGCTCGCACACACCTGGCCCAGAAGACCGTGAGCAACCAACTCACAGGCATCTTCGCCAAGCTGCAGGTCGCCAACCGGACGGAGGCGGTCATCCGGGCAAGAGACGCGGGTCTAGGCACGTTTCGGGAGGCCTGATGCCCGGCCCGGTGCTCATAGCGCTCGCCGCCGCCGGGGCGACGCTGATGGTCACCGGCGTCGCGCTCGTCATCGGCAGGCTGGCCCGGCTCTGCGGTGCGCTCCTTGCCCTGGCCGGCGCGGGCGCGGTCGCGGCTGCCCTGCTGGACCATGCGGGTGGGCACTCGGTGGTGACCCAGATCCTGACCGTCGCGGTGCTGGTTGGCCTGTCTGGCCTTGCCGCCTACCCGGCCTCTGAACGGTGGGGCCTCGGGGATCTGATTGCGTTCGGGCTGGTCGCAGGCTGGGTGCCGGTCGGGATCGGTGCGGCCGTTGCCGGCAGCTCCCTTGGTGACGCGATGACCCGCGCACTCGCGCCTCAAACGGTCGGCCCCATAGCGGTCGTGGCCTTGTGCCTGCAGACGCTGTGGCGGTTCGAGAAGGCGGGTCGCGAGGACCGGCGAGCGCTCGTCTGGATGGCCGTCGGGGCCGGAATCCCGCTCGTCGTCGGGTTGGCGATCGCGTTCTTTCTACCGACGGCCTTCGGTGCCGTCGTGGCAATCGGGCTCTGGGTGATCCTCGGCCCCGCGCTCGTCCTGGGCACCCGTGACCCGGATCGGCTCGACGCGCATGCCGTAGGCGTTCGTTTCGCTGAGATCGTCTGCACGAGCATCGTCTTCATCGCGCTGTTCGGCACCGTCCAGGCGCTGCTGGGCCTGCTGACCGGCGACGGGACCCCCGGACCAGGTCTGGTCGCCCTGGCAGCTGCCCTGTGCGCCTTCGCCCTCCACCCGACCCGGATCGTGCTGCGCCGCGTACTCGACGAGATCCTTTTCGGCAGCCGTCCGGACGCTCTCAGCGCCGCGACCGACGTGGCTGGCGTCGCGTCGGCCGATCCCTCGGCGGCGTTGGAGGTGATCCGGTCCACCTTGGTCCTCCCGTACGCCGGGATCGTCGAGTCGGAGGCGGAGATCGCGACCTCGGGGATACCCGTTGCCCACACCCGCCGCTTCGCCCTCGACCTCGGTGGGGACACGACCGCCGAGCTCGTGGTCGGACTGCGACCCGGCGATCTCAGGCTGACCGACGACGACGAGAAGGTCATCCGCCTGGCTCTGCCGCTGCTTGCCCAGACGATCCGATCCCAAAGGCTGGCGGCTCAGGTGCAGGCGGCACGGGAGGCCACGGTCACGGCCCGCGAGGAGGAGCGCCGGAGGATCCGGCGTGACCTGCACGACGGACTCGGCCCCCGGCTGTCCGGCATCGCGTTCATCGCGGATGCCGTCCGCAGCACCCTTCGCAGCGACCCCGAGCGCGCGCTCGACCACCTGACCCGGCTACGCGGCGAGACCGAGCAAGCCATCGACGACATTCGTCGTCTCGTCTACGCGATGCGTCCCCCAGCACTGGACGAGCTCGGCCTCCTCGCCGCGGTCGCACAACAGACCGCCGGTCTGCGAACGCCAGCCGGCGACCCGTTCAACGTCCGGATCGATGCCTTGCCCCTCCCGTCGCTCCCGGCTGCCGCGGAAGCCGCAGCCTACCGGATCGCGGTGGAGGCCACAGCCAATTCTGCACGGCACAGTGGGACGACGACGGCTGACCTGAAGCTCTCGGTGGACGGCGACGCGCTCGTGCTCTCAGTCCGGGACGAGGGACGCCGGGGCCCCTGGGTACCGGGCGTGGGGATCACCTCGATGCGCGAGCGGGTAGCAGAGCTGGGCGGCGAACTGGTCGCGGGCGAAGGTCGCGTCGAGGCGCGACTACCGCTCGCGACCAGGTCGCCAGTGATCCGCTGAGCCAGTCGTGACCCAGCTCAACGCCCGCGGAAGATCGCCCGGCCGAGGAGGCCCAACCCGAGCACCGTGAGGATGCCTGAAACCGTATTCATGCCCAGAGCGATCGTTGGGTCGTTGACCAAGGCGCCGACGACGAAGTGGATCGGCTGGCTCACCGCCAAGCCGACCCCTGCCCACAAGGGGATGGCCCTGCTGCGGATGGCGGCCATGCCGAGCAGCAGCATGCCGAGGGTGTGACCGATGACGAAGGTCCCCAGGGCGGCGTTGAATGCTGGGTGGACGCCCCACGCCATGTCGGTCACCAGGTCCTGGTCCAGACCGTGCGTGGCGCCGTACCAGACGATCGCGTCCGACCCGGCGACTAGCCAGGCCAAGCACAGATAGCCCGGTACGGCGAGGATCATGGCGGCTGTCGTGAGCCGGGGCGCGCGAGCGTATGTCGCTCGGCCCGCCCAGATGACCGCGATCGGGAACAGGAGTGCCTCGAAGAAGCCCGACCACACCAAGAGTCCTTGGCGACTGGGATCCGCATACACGGCCGCAGTCAGTTCGGCCTCGCTCAGCGTGCCGGGATCCAGAGAGAGGAAGAGGCCGCTCACCAGCGTGAGCGCCGGTGCCAGTGGCATCAGGATTGGCGCGGCCAGCCGCACCGGACGGGGCGCGCGAGCCCGCGTGTCCGCGGCGGTGCTGGCGGACAGGGTGGTGGTCGACATCGAGATCCTCCTGGTGAGAGCCGTGGGTGTCTCCACCGTCGGCCGTCGGCCCTCCCCGTGTCAGCGGAGGCTCTTCCCGGATCCTGGGTGGTCGCTCCCGACCTCGAGGTCTCCGCTCCCGAGACCATGCGGGCTCGGTCAGGGCAGGTCGCCTCAGGTCGGGCCCTCGGCGGCACCGTCGCGGCTCTATCCGCGAGCGCCGCACCGAGAAGTGCACCTCGGGATCAACGTCGGCGTCGACTGCTGGGACTACGCCCCAGCCTCGGACCGCGTGTGGTTCCCCGGAATCGACGGCGTAGGTACCTCCGCGGCCGTCATCGAAGAGGTGTGTCGGACATCGATTTCTCTCGATCGGTGGGGGTACGACAAGCAGGTTGAGAAGGCGGTCCGTTTGAACTAGATCGATCGGTGCCGTGCAATGTGTCTGTCCTTTGGCCGAGGCGCCGCTTCGAGATGGTGGTCGACTGGCTGGCTGTTGCCGTGCGGCACGTACCCGAATCGGTCCCGCGAGGCTGGCCCATGCTGCAAACATCGACGCGCCACATTGAGGCTCGGCCATATCAGGTCGGGTCGATCGGTACAGGCAGGCGGCGGGGAGCCGGTAGACGAGCGCCTTGTGTCGCCAGATTCAAGCACTCCCAGTGACGCTGGTTGCGTTACGCGCGACTTAGGACAAGCAGGTCGTTTCGCATCGTGGTGACGACCTTTCCACAGGTGGCGGTGGTGGGAAGTCATGAAGCGAAATGCCTGGCTCAATGACGGTGGACGCAGGTCGCGAGAAATCGGTGATCAAAGTGACGCAGATCAGCAAGCTGCAGGCAGTTACAACGGACCGCCTATGGACCGTGCATGACGTATCTGCATTCCTCGGTGTGCCGGTCGGCACGCTGTCCCAGTGGCGGTACCTGCGGATTGGACCGCCTGCCTATCGGGTGGGCCGGCACCTCCGCTACGATCCGGCGGCGGTGCGTACCTGGTCGGACGCACAGGACGCCTATGGCCGGTAACATCCAGCGACGCCCTGACGGGAAGTGAGGGCACGCTCTCGCGACGCAAACCATCGCGAGCACGCCAGGCATTTCCAGCGCAAAGGACGACGCCGAGCGCTGGCTCGCCTCACAAGTGGTCGCCAGCGCTCGCGGTGAGTGGGTCGACCCGACCCTCTCCAATGCGGACCAGATGCGGACTAAACGGCGCCCGGACCGGTCCAACCAAGCGGCACTGCCCCTCGATAATCTGCCTGAACAGGCCGCTGGCTGGGTAGAACTTCTTCGAGCCGCCTTGGGGAATCGAACCCCAGACCTACGCATTACGAGCGGGTCCACTGCGTGATGGTGGCCGATGATTGGAGTCGTTTAGTGCTGGACCCTCTTTCGCGGTCCACGGCTAGCGACGGCTAGCGACGGCCGGTGTTGGGAGTACGGGGGCACGTCGGGGGCATAGGACAATCAGTTTGGGAAGATATTGCGCAAGCCCGCTCGCAATGGTTCGTAGGCGTGACGCCGAGTCCGATGGGCACCGTTGGTGACCGTGGGAAGCCCTCCCGTGGGGCCGTTTGGGGCCCGGCCCTGTGCCCGCTTAGCAGGTCGTCGGATGACGTCCTGCCGGTGCCTGTCCACGTCCGTCACGCTCACCACCTCCATCCGCGAATCGCTACGAACGGTCGAGGACGGAGGTGATGAGACCACAACTGAGACCGGGCGCGACCTCTGCCTATCAGGTGGGCCCGTCCCGAACCACACCCGCGCGGTTAGGCCAAGCGGAAGACCCGGGCCTCCCAGGGAGCGAGCGTGTCAGCGGAGCGGGCGAGGAGCCGCCAGTCCGAGCTCATCTGGCCGGAGCGCGATTGTAGGAATGACCCGCCTCACACGAGTATGTGATCGTGGCGAACTTGCCCGGACACCTCGTGGCATGGACACGTCGGCTGCACTCGAAGCGATTCACTCGATCGGCGTGGGTCGTCATTCTCCTAGTGGCTGGTGCTGCCACAGCGTGGGCGAGCACGATCACCCAGCCGACGAGCAGCGACCTCGCCTTTCTGGATGCCGCCGTTGGGTTGGCCTTCGTGGCGGCTGCAGCAGCAAGTGGCGGTCCGCTTGCGCAGCGAGGGTGGATGGTCGCGGTTGGACTGGCCTGGCCAATCGGAGTGCTGCCGGCTGCGCGGTCCTTGCACTCGGCGCTTCTCCTGGTGGCGCTCGCGGCATTCCCAACTGGTCGGCTCCGCCGCCCGTGGCAGTTCGCTGTCGCAATCCTCGCGATCATGGTCGGACTGCAGTTCTTCGATCAATTAGCGATCCCTGCCAGCTTTGCTGTCTGCGCCCTCGGGTGTGCGCTCGCTTGGCAGAAGCGCCGGATCAGCACTCCGTACGCGGCCCTTTCTGCAGTTGGTGTGTCCGGCGTAATCAGCACTGCATGGTTCATGTCTCGGTTCCGCCCGCAGCAATTCCGGCCCTCAGAAGCGCTGCTCGCGTACGAGGTGGTCCTGGTGTTGATCGCTGTGGGATTCGCCCTTGCTGTTCGCGCCGCGGCGTCGCGCCGCGCCGCGCTGGAAGATCAACTGGTTGCCGATGCCGGCCCGACCGGCGTGCCCGGTCTGGAGCTGGTGTTACGCGATGTATTGCACGATCCGGACCTTCGTATCGTGGCGGCAGGGACCCAGTCCGACATCCCAGCAGCTCGAGTGCTGAACGTCGCCGATAACTCCATCCAGGTCGCGCAGGTGGTGCACAGGTCCAGCTCACTCGACGATCCGGCCACCGCAGCGGCCGTGTCAGCTGCAATCCGCCTCACCTTGACACAGGAGCGTCGCCAAGCGGAGCTTGCGCAACGGGTGGCCGATCTTGAGGCGGCCCGCATTCGCATTGTCGCCTCAACTGACCGGCAACGAGAGCGCGCTGCGATGAAACTCCGATACGACCTCGGGATGTTGGATCGTGCCGGGGCGGACCTGTCTGGGCTGCGTGGCACTGCCAAGGGCGAGGTCGGGGCGGTCCTCGACATTGCGGGCGAGGAAATTAGGGCAGCCACTCGCGAGATCGAGGACCTGGTGGCAGGTGTCCCGCCGACCGAGCTGGGGGGTGGTGGGCTGGGCACAGCGCTGAAGCAGCTCACTGCTCGCAGTCTGGTGCCGGCTTCCCTCACCATTGGCGCTGAAACTGAGGCGGGTGTCAACGAAGAGACCGCGTTGTACTACGCGTGCTTGGAAGCGCTCACGAACGCTGCCAAACATGCGCAGGCTACTGCCGTGGAGATTTCTCTCACCCGGGTTGGAACTGCAATCGTCGTCACGGTCCGCGACGACGGGACAGGAGGAGCCGATCCAACCGGTTCAGGCCTTCAGGGTCTGGCAGACCGGCTCGCCACATTCAGTGGGCGGCTCCAGGTTCAGAGCGCACCTGGAGCCGGCACGATCGTGACAGCGACGATCCCGCTTACTTGATCTTCTGCAACGGCTTGAGGACCAGGATCCCTGTGCCCGACTCCCAACTGCCGCTGTGCCCCTGGAGGTGGGTGAATCGCAACTCGTTCGACTTGAGCTCCCAGCGCACCGCTTTCGTGGGCTCTCTGCCATCGGACACGAAGTAGACGACGTTGCCCGTGCCTCGAAGTTCACCCCATTCAAAGGGTTCGCTCTGGGGGGGTGAGCCACCGCAATCCTGTCCCGGAGTTGAGACGGGCTGGCACCGTAGCTGGTATTTCCCGTGGCGGACGGAGAGCGTCCAGGTTCCTGAAGTCCCGTCATGGTTGTCCTGACCAGCGGCAAGCACTTCGTCGGAAGTGATCTGAACGCGGTACGCGCCGTCCGGGATGGCAGCGACGGTCCGCGGGATGGTGCCCGCAATGCTTTCGTCGACACTGACTCCTTTCAGGCAGTCGTTGTCAACTTTCAGGGTCTCGCTTGCGGCGTTCTGTTGCGCCACTGCCTTGATCTTGGTGAGCAGCGACCCGTTGACGGGATCAGAGGCTAGCCGGTCGAGTACCGGTGTCAGCCGGGTGCGAAGCGCAAGCAGCTGAGTCGGCGTGGCGTTCTTGAAGCGCACTCCTCGAGTGCACAGTTCCTCGGCGATGCTGCTCTCGTCGTACGTTGCGTCGGCTGATGCATGAACGCCGCGATTGGCGGCTTCTTGAACCCAAGCCCGTTGCTGCTCATTCAATGCATCGAACTTCTGCTGGCTCATGCTCAATACGAACATCTTTGGCCAAAGAACGACGTTAGCGGTGACGTTGCCTGCCTCTTCTCCGTAGCCGGCTTGCTGGTATTGGGCCAGGTCGAACTCCGCCCCCCGTAGCCGGCCAGCCCTGACCTCTTTAGCCCAGCCGAGTCCCATGGTTACGGGTACCGCGTCGAACGCCTGCATTGTGTCGGATTGAACTTGGGAGTTATAGGTACGGAAACGGATGCCCTTCCAGTCTTCGGGCCCTGCCAGTGCTGACTTGGCGGCGAACGGGCGCCGCAGCGGGCCCACGGTCAGACCAAGACCGACAACGCCCGATCTGTCGAGTGAGGCAAGCGCTTGAGTGGCCACATCGCTGGAGACCAGCGCCTTCTGGGCGGCATAGGTCGTGATCACCATGGGCGCCTCGAACGCTTCCAGCCCGTGAATGCCGGCGGCTCCAAAACCGCGGCTGCCGACCCAGCCTCCGTCCAGCTTGCCCTCGGCAATCGCCTTGATCAGATCAGCGTCGGCAGTGGGGGCGCCGCCACCGTAATCCTCAACGACCTCGACCTTGAGGCGCCCGCCGGAAACTTGGGGAATGTTGTCAACAAAGGCCTGCACCCCGAAAGACTGACCGTTAGGATTGACATGGTCGATAGTCCCCAGCTTGAGGGTCACCGTGTCTCCACCAGCCCGGTCGGCTGGTGCGCTCGCCGAGCAGGCCGCTGTTGTCACAACGCTCAGCGTCGTGATCAACCCGGCGATAAGTCTGCGCATGTTCATGTCTGCCTCCTTGATTGTGCTCGTGTCAAGGACGCTAGGGATACCGAGAGCGGCCGCCCAGCGTGATACCTCGGGCAGTGATGTGGAAAACACTGGTCTGCCCGGCGAGAGAGCACCCGACAATGAAGGTGTGTCGTCACAGGAGTCTGTCGTGACGCAGCCCAAGACTCTCGCCGGCTATCGGATCGCTGCGTTGATGGCTGTGGTTGTGCCGTCGATCACCGCCCTGGTGTCCGCGGGACGTTGGGGCACACGTAATCCCCTGACGTTTGCCGAGTCAGGTCTCGACCCAGCGATGCTCGCTTTTCTCCTCCTCGCCTCGGCGTTGGTGCCGGTAGCGGTATTCGCAGCGAGGCCCCGCACAGCCTGTGCGGTCGGTTTGGCCATAGCTAGCGTTGGATCGCAGGTGCCGTTCTGGGCCGCATGGCCCGGGCTGCCTGATGGCCTGAGGTCCGCTGCGCTGGCTGTAACTCCTCTTACGGTCGCTGGCGTGGCGGCCGCTGTCCACGGCTGGGCGCCGCGTCCGGTGAGCTGGGTATTACGAGCGTCCTTTGTGGTTGTCGCGCTCGCCGTGACGATCCACATTCTGGCCTACGACCCATTTGGGGATCCCGGCTGTGTACGTACCTGCGGGAACGTGACAGCGCCAGTGGAATTCGCATTGTCGGCCAAGGTGGCCGTGGCCATCGTTGCAGCGCTGACCGTCGTCGCAGCCGGGCTGGCGGCTCTGGGAGTCCTCCGATCTGGTGCACTTGGGCTGCTGATAGGCGCTGCATTGGGTGCCCTCGGCTTTCTCTCGGCCTTGATGCTGATCCGTTGGGTGTCGTGGGGAGACGCGGGTATAGCCAGCTGGTTGATCTTGCTGGTGCCGGTGGCTCCTGGACTTGTGGCAGGTGCCGTGTGCATCGCGGCATTCCGCACGGCGCGATCTCGACGTGCAGTCTCCCTCCTTGTCCACTCTTTGTCCTCACCCGAACGGTCCTTGCGAGTCGCATATGCCGTACCTGGTTCCGATCGTTGGGTGGACGCCGAGGGCCATGAGTCGTCATCGTATGGACATGGTGTAGTGCTCTCAGATGAATCAGGTCCAGTTATGCGGCTAGAGCCCTCGCGCGGTACTGACCAAGCGGAGCTGTTGACTGACCTGACTCCAGCCGCCAAATTGGCACTTCGCAATGCGCAGCTCTCGGCAGCGGCCTCGGCGCGGCTGGCCGACCTTCAGGCGTCGCAACGTCGGATCATTGCGACCTCCGATGCTGAACGGCGACGAATCGAGCGAGATCTGCATGATGGTGCCCAGCAGCGGCTGGTCAGCGTTCTCGTACAGCTTCAGCTCGTGGCGCCCGACGTCACGCCGGGCGATCGAAGCATTCTCGCCGAGACGGACCGGCGGCTGCGTTCGGTGCTTGCTCACCTGCGCCGACTCGACCTCGACCCTTTTCCCGAAACGCTCACCACAGAGGGCCTTGAAGCGGCACTAGAAGAGCTGATAGCCAATTCGGATGCGCCGGTGGAGCTGCAGCTGCTCGCCTCGATTCACAGCCTGCCGGACGAAATCGAGCGAGCCATCTACGCGTTCGTAGTTGCAGCGGTGAATGCTGCCCAAAGAGGATCATCGACAGCCCGGGCGTCGCTGGGGATCTGGGAACATGATGGGGCCATTCACGTGCGTGCACAGCTGGAGGATGTTCCAGAGCTGTCGTCTATGAGCTTCGTTGAAGCGGCGGATCGGATCGGAGCAGTCGGGGGCCATCTCACATTCCCGCCGCCGTCGAACGGATCAAGCTCAATAGAAGCGGTGATCCCGTGCGCGCCGTAGTCGCCGACGACATCATGCTGATCCGGTCCGGAGTGGCTCGGCTGCTCAGCGACGCGGGCGTCGAGGTGGTGGGCGAGGCCGGCAATGCGGAGACGTTGCTGCGGCTTGTCGCCCTGGAACGTCCCGACGTGGCCGTAGTCGACATTCGCATGCCGCCCACCCACACCGACGAGGGGCTGGCGGCCGCCAGGACGATTCGTGACAGCTGGCCTGAGACATCCGTTGTGGTTCTCAGCCAATACCTCGAACCTCGGTATGCCCAGCGTCTGCTTGCAGACCAACCTGGCCATCTTGGTTATCTCCTGAAGGAGCGCGTGTCCGACATAGCGGTCCTGATCGATGCCATGCACCGAGTGAGCGAGGGCGAGTGCGTTCTGGATCCGACGATTGTCGCCAGACTGATGCGGCGTCGACGTCCAGCCTCGCCACTGAGCAAATTGACGGCTCGCGAACGGGAAATCCTTGCCTTGATGGCCGAAGGTCGCTCGAATGCGGGGATCGCCGAAGCGCTAGGAGTCAGTGAGCGGACTGTTGAGACATCTTCCGCCCTGATCTTCCGCAAGCTAGGGCTGGAGCCCTCGCACGACACGAATCGCCGAGTTCGAGCGGTCCTCACGCTGCTCCGATCATGACTTTGGATGACCTGGCCGACGTGTACGTGATCCGCTCAGACGGGCCTGACTGTGGGCTGCTCGATACGGCTTGAGCGTAGCCCCTCCGACACCGGGGGCCGTCACCAGACCTGCTGGGCCGCCGGTCCGCCTGCACCACGAGGAGCACCACTGGCAATTGCCTCCGAACTTCGCATAGCCCTTGACTGGCAGGTCGCGTGATCATGAACATCAACGGGCGGGGCGCGGCCCGCAGCGGAGCGAGGACACGCGCCGCCGCCGGCGCGTAGCGGCGGCGCCTTGATCTGAAAAGAGCCAGATTCGGCAGTGTGCTGCCTGTCCTGCCTGTCCTGCCATCGCCGCGTGGCATCCTCATGTTCCGAGCGCCGCGATCTGACGACTGGGGTGTGCTATCGGCCGGGTGCGGACGGGCCGCTCGGACGCCGTTCGGGTTTTTGGTACGTGCGCTGGCTGTCGTCGTGCCAGCGTCTAAGTGCGGTGTGTGCTGCCTGTCGCTCGTCGGCCCTCGCATTGTCTGACGAACCGGTGGAATGGGCGATATGACGGTCGAGACGCTGTTTCCACAGCGCCGGGAGCATTTCGAGTTGGGTTCCTCCGGTTGGTCGCGTGTCTTGGGGATTGATGCCGTTGGCGGCCCGCCACACTGCGATTTCGCCGACGAGGGCGCTGTGGTGAGTTCCCGCTGCAGCCCAGATTGGCTCGGCGTCACCTTGGCAGGCGTGGTCTTGAACCTGGTCGGCGAGGTCGGCGACCAGCTGAGATCGCTTTGCCAGATAGGGGCCCCAGACGGGATGGCCATGAAGCGTTGGTGGAATGCTCGGGAGCCAGGGCAGCGGACCTGGGTTGGTAGGCGTGAGCTCTGGGAGGCGCCAGTAGAGGACGGCGGCCATGTCGCCCGCGGTGTGGAGGTCGCGTCCGCTGGCGGCTGTCAGCAGGTGGGGGAGCGGGTGCTGCGCGGTTTCGGCCGCCAACGCGAGCAGGTGGGCTCGGAGGGTTGGCCAGGCGGGTTCGCTGGTGAGTCCGGGGATGTACCGGTCGGCTTGGTCAAGCTCCGCAACGGGCTGGGGTCCGACGAGCTGT
>Ga0307302_10000945_pt1 | contig 12755 bp, 8 predicted proteins | sample ER_DNA_183_FD_194490 | JGI IMG/M metagenome (GOLD analysis project Ga0307302, IMG submission 194490) | Bulk soil microbial communities from the East River watershed near Crested Butte, Colorado, United States - ER_DNA_183 | ecosystem: Environmental > Terrestrial > Soil > Floodplain | place: USA...
GAACGCAGAAGACGAACCCGATGGCGCGACCCTCTTCCTCTGCGATGAGAGCGACGCCTTCGCGCACGGTCTGGGCGAGGTCGATCCAGGCTTCTTCCCAGCTCTCTCGGAGGTAGTCGGGCTCGGGAAGCTCGGCTTCGAACTCCAGCCACAGCTCGCGGATGAGCTCCTGGTCGTTTTTCTTGGCTGGGCGGATGGTCATCGGTAACGCAGGGCGGCGAGGAGGTAGTGGGCGCTCAGGTTCTGGAACGGGTGGAACCGGTCGCCCGCGGCACGGACGTCCGTCACGTCAGGGTAGAACGCGAGTACCGCCTTACGTAGGCCCAGGTCGCCCGCCGGCCAGGCCTGAGGCCGCGCGAGATGACGGGCGAGGAACCAATCGGCGCTCCACTCCCCGAGTCCACGGATGGACATGAGCCGTGCCTTGACCTCGTTGTCGGGGAGCGCGTCGAGATCGTCGAAGTCGAAGTCGGCGCGCGCGATGCCCAGCACGTACTCGGCTTTCCGACGGGAGAAGCCGAGACCGGTCAACTCTTCCTCCTTCGCTTGCGCGATGCGTTCGCGGGTCGGGAACGCGGAAGCATGCTCGGCGTGGACGCCGAAGCGGTCGATGAAGCGGCTGCGCACGGCGAACGCGGAGTGCAGCGACACCTGCTGCGCCGTGATCGAGGAGACGAGCGCCTCGAACGCGTCCGGTGCGAGCGGCGGGCGAAAGCCGGGCAGGAGCCGCACGGCGTCGGCGAGCACGGGATCACGCTTCGCGAACTCCAAGAATGGCGGCAGATCGAACTCGAGGCCGAGCAGCTTGTGCACGACGGGCTCGATCGCCTCGTCGAACGGCTCGACAACAACGCCGCTCTCGTCCGGCGTGATTCGAACTTCACGTCCGTCCACGACACGGTGCAGGCCGCCCTCGTGCCAGACGTTCGCGCGGTCGACGCCCCAGAACGTGAAGCGGTCGAGCGAGCGCTCGAAGTCGTACGGCTGCGGGACCGCCAGATGACCCACCGGCCCAAGCTACCGTCCTACGAGAACGACTCCCGAGCATGCAGCGACCAAGCCCCTAGCCGAGACGGTAAATGTCGAGCACCCCAGTCAAAGCGTGCTGGTTTGCGTCTCCTTCGGGAAGCGCAATGCGGCCGTCGGCGATGATTGCGCTGTTCCAGTGTCCGCCGGCGGCAGCGAGCCTGCGGAGTTTCGTGCCGCTACGCGGCAGGTAGACGCCGAGGCCGCCGTTCGGGTCGTAGACGTACAGCAGGCCGCCGGCGACAACCGGGCTCGTTCCGGGCGTATTCGTCGACCACGCGGGCCGAAGGCGGCCGCCGCGGAGCGTCCAAGCCGCGAGACCGGCGTTGTCCGCGACGAAGAGCCACGTCCGGCCGTCGGCGTGCCAGACGGCCGGGGCGGTGAACAGATCGGTCGCTCCCGGCGTCGAGATCGTCTGTAGCTCGCCGCCTTTACGCCCGGCCGGTGAGAGCTTCCTCGGACTGAGCAGCCGGATCTTGCCGTCCTTGCCCCCCTGCGCGATATAGCCGCTGCCAAGGAGCACGGGAGAGGTCGAGCCTAGGTCGAGGTCGCTCGACTGGAGCGCCGCCTCGTCCGTCGGCGTCCAGCTCCCAAGAACGCGCGAAGCATCTGCGGACAGATGGATCATCGAATCTCCCCAGTTGGTTCTGCCGTTCCAGTCTCCGTTACCGGTCGCGAGCAGAAGCCCTCCGGTGGCGGTGTCGACGACGGCGCCCGCGCGCCCCCAGATCGCGGAGTCGCTCGAAGCGCAGCTGCTCGGCGGAATCAGCTGATGCCGATTCGAGCAGAGCGAATTCCAGATGCTCAACACCCTCCCGTTGCTCGCAGCGAGCAACGCCACGTGACCCTGGTAGGGCGGCGCGTCGCCGATGTAGCCACCGGTAGTTGCGATCACCCGCCCGCGCCAATAGTTGAGCGCAGAGGCGATTTTCTCCCGCGACGGGAGCAGAGTGATTCGAGTCCGCCAGGCGAGGTGACCGTCAGCCACCGAAAGCTTCTGGATCCTCCCGTCGGGCGACGCCGCGTAGATCCACTTGCGGCCGGGATCAGCGGCGGGTGTCGCGGTCGTGATCCGTGCCGTCCCCACCCAAGAGGAATAGCCCGCCGGTGTGTAGCGCCAGAGCACGTGGCCGCTGGACGCGTCGATCGCTTCCGTACGGCCATACGTCGTCGTGACGAAGAAGACGTCGTGGACGACGCCGCGAACTCGAACGGCGTGCAAGTAGATCGGCGACGAATCCACCGTTCCGTCAAGCAGCACGCGCTGCCGGCGTAGGCGGCCGACGTCGGCCGCCGTAATCCCGGTCGCAGACGGCCCGCTATTTGCGCGTGCTGCCGTGTACCCAAACAACGGCCAGTCCCTTGCGGAACTGGCGGAGCTCGCGCCAGAGGTCGGTGAAGCAGTCGTCGTCGTTGTTGCCAACGTGGCAGGAGCGCGTTGAGCCGGCGAGGCCGACTTTCCTCCGCTGCAGGCGGTGGCCGCGAGCCCTACAGAACCGACCAGCACCATGCGTTTCACCAGCTCAATCGCACCAGCGCGGCGCCGAACGGAGATTCGACCCTTAGCAGGGCTCATCGCGCGCTGCGATGGCATACGGTTCAGGCTACGCCTGCGGAGGCGCCCGGCCCCAATTGAGGCCGGGCGCGAGACCGTCGGACTACTTCGGGTCGATCGAGCCGAAGAGCCCGTCCAGCTCGTCGTTCGGGCCCGCAGTAAAGAAGAGCCGCGTGCTCGGGCCGGCGCCGCCGTCGTTCCCGAACTCGAGCGCCCAGAGGCCGTCGATCGCGATCGGCTTGCCGTCGGTGCCGCGAAGCTCGCCGCGGTGCTCGAAGTGGCCGTTCGGTAGCTCGGCATAAGCGTTGATCTCGCCGTCTCCGAAGTTGCCGACGAGCAGATCGCCGGCGAAGCGGCCGAAGCTCGCGGGCGCCATCGCCAGGCCCCACGGAGCGTTCAGCTGCCCGTGCTGCGCTACGCGGCCGAGCAGGTTGCCGGCCGTGTCATACGCGTCGACGAAGCCGAGGCCCTGGCCGTGCAGCTCGTCCGCCGCTTCGGCGTCCTGCTTGGCGTACGTGACGAAGATCGTGTCGCCGCTCCTTTGGATCCCGAACGGCGCATAGCCGGCGGGAAGGGTGGGATCGGTGAACGCAGCGGAGGTGACGAGGTTCCACGAGCCGTCCCATACGTCCACGCGGCCATTGTGGAAGTCGGTCGCATAGAGCCGTGGCCCGTCGGGGGTCACGGCGATCGCGAGCCCTTTGTAGATCGCGCCGGGCGCCGAACTGTGGCCGGCGGTTACCTGGGCCGGCCCGGAGCCCGGCCAACCCCGGATCTTGCCGTCCTCGCTCGCGAACAGGAACCGCGACGTGACCCCACTCGGCACCGGGAACATCGCACCGGCGATGTTGAACACCGTGCCGGTCGGGCCGCCGTCGACCACAACCGTGAGCCCCAACTTCGCTCCCGTGTTGCCGTTGTAGAGCGTCGAGACGTTGGCGCCGTTGTCCGCCACCCACCAGGGCGAGCTGTCGCTGGCCGTCAGGCCCCAAGCATTGACGAGGCTCGCATCGTGCGCGGCCGCCGGCACGGCGGCGCTATTGGAGACGAGGTTCGTGACCACGTAGGCGTTCCGCTCCGCCGCCCCCAACGGCGAAGCTACGACCAGCGCTGTCGCGAGCAGCGCAACTGCGAACGCGAGGACCCTCAGAGACCTTGGCTGCATCTTCTCCTCCGTTTCTCCCCGTAGTTATGTTCGTTCTCCTTTCCAGCTACTCGGGAAGAGCGGAGTTGGATTTGAGGCTACGTACTACTCGAACCGCAGCGGCGTAGATGCGCATGCGTAAGGCAAAAGCGTTGCCACTCGTCCTGGCCACTTCAGTGTTCCTGGCCACCTGAACGTGGCCACTACAGGTGCGAAGTGAGGCCGGCGCCGCTCGCGTCGCCGTCGACGGAGGCGTCCTCTGCGCCGGTTGCGTCCTGCGCGTTTTCTAATTCGAATCTCGGTTAGCTGAGCCGACGAGTGCAGCGTCATCGTCAGCTATGGAGGCGACTTTCGTAGCTTCATACTGTTGCGGAGATGGGCCTGACAGAGAGACTCGCGCGATCGTCGAGCCGCCACCCGGGCCGCACCTTCGCGGCGTGGGTAGGCGCGATTGTCGTCGCGCTCGCCTTCGCGGTCCTGTTCCTGCCGGGAAACCTGACGACGACCGGGCACGTGACCGGGACGCCGGAGTCGAAGCGAGCGGAGGATCTCTTCAGCCAGCGTTTCCCGCCGGACAAGAACAGCGTCGACGAGCTGATCGTCGTACGCTCGCCGACGAGGACCATCGACGATTCTGCTTTCAAAGCATTCGTTGAGCGACTCGTGGCGCAGGCCGACGCGACTGGAGTCGTGTTCCACGCCTCGACGTATTACGGCACCCACGATGGCTCGCAGGCCTCCAGCGACAGGCATGCGACCTTGATCGGGATCCAGCGCAAGGCGAACGTCGACCGGCTGCTCACCCTGGTCAAGCGGGAAAACGGGCGCGACGGCTTCGCCGTCGTGATGACTGGCAGCGGGACGCTCGATCACGACTTCAACAGCCTCTCGCAGCACGACCTCGAGTCGGGCGAGCTCCAGGTCGGATTGCCGGCCGCGCTGGTCGTGCTCGTCCTCGTTTTCGGGGCCGTCGTCGCCGGGTTGGTACCGGTCGTGATGGCGATCGTCTCGATCATCGTCGCGCTGGGGCTGTGCGGGCCTATCGCGGCAATCTTTTCGCTCTCTATCTTCTTCGTGAACATGCTCACCGGGATGGGGCTCGCGCTCGGGATCGACTACTCGCTGTTCGTCGTGTCGCGCTACCGCGAGGAGCGGAACCGCGGCCGGGCCGAGCTCGACGCGATCGCGGCGGCCGGAGCGACGGCCAGCCGCGCCGTGCTGTTCAGCGGCTCGGTGTTCGTAATCGCGCTGACTGGGATGCTGCTCGTTCCCTCGAACATCATGAAGAGCCTGGCCGTGGGAGCAATAACCGTCGGCATCGTCTCGGTGCTCACCGCGCTGACGCTTCTGCCGGCGCTCCTCGGAGTACTCGGTGACCGCGTGAATGCGCTCCGCGTGCCCTTCGTGGGACGGAACGTCGGCAGCGCGAGCGAAGGGCGGTTTTGGGGCGCCGTCGTACGGGCGGTGATGCGCCGGCCGGTGGTCAGCCTCGTGGCTTTCTCGGCCCTGCTCATTGCGCTGGCGCTACCTGCCTTCGGCTTGCGCTTGGGGGCGAGCGGCGTCAGCACGCTGCCCAACCGGCTCGAGGCCAAGCAGGGCTTCGAGGCGCTCGCGCGCGACTTCCCGCAGGCCAGCTCGAGCCCGGCCTTGATCGCGGTCGTCGGCAACGTGAACTCGCCTCGCGTCCGGTCGGCGATCACCCGGCTGCGCACCGAGCTCTCGCACGACCCGATCTTCGGCCGCAGCGACGTGCGCGTGACGAACGGCGTAGCCGCGATCGGGGTGAACGTCAGTGGCGACCGGACCGGAGCTCGCGCCTTGGACGCGATACGTCACCTGCGTTCGGTCGAGATCCCGCGCACCTTCCACGACACCGGCGTGCGCGTCTTCGTCGGTGGCGACACGGCCGACAATGTCGACTTCATTGATGCTATGAACGCCTGGCTTCCGATCGTGTTCGTCTTCGTGCTGGGTCTGAGCTTTGTGCTGCTCACGATCGTCTTCCGCTCGATCGTCGTCGCCGCCACCTCGATCGTGCTCAACCTGTTGTCAGTCGGCGCCGCCTACGGGCTCGTGGTTCTCGTTTTCCGCCATGGGGTCGGCAGCGGGCTGTTCGGTTTTCAGAAGGTCGACGCGATCGAGGCTTGGGTGCCGCTCTTCCTGTTCTCGGTCCTGTTCGGCCTCTCGATGGACTACCAGGTCTTCTTGCTCAGCCGTATCAAGGAGCTCTACGACAAGAGCGGCTCGACGACGGACGCCGTGACCCACGGCGTCGCGTCGACCGCGCGGCTCATCACCGGCGCGGCGCTGATCATCGTGGCCGTCTTCAGCGGCTTCGCGAAGGGCGACCTGGTCATGTTCCAACAGATGGGCTTCGGCGTCGCGGTCGCGCTGCTGATCGACGCAACCATCATCCGCTCAGTGCTCCTGCCCGCGGCCATGCGCCTGCTCGGCAGGTGGAACTGGTACCTGCCACGCTGGCTCGAGTGGCTGCCGCGGATCCAGATCGAGGCCGATCGGCTGGAACCGCCGCCGGTCGCCGCTCCCGGATAGAAACAAGCAACCCGCCTGTCCGTGAGAGCCGCCGGACGGAAGCTACGCGATCGCAAATCGCAGGCGCGACCGGCAACGCAGCTGTTCGCACAGCAAGACACTTGACCAAGACCGCACGCTCAAGTGCGGCCCTTCCTGATCAGGTCGCGCAACCTGCGGCCGAGCGTGCCTTACGCCACCCAGCTGATGAGCTGGCGCGCACTTCGCACGCACCGCTTGACCTCCAGCAATTGCGTCCAATCGCTCAGCTAGGCAAGGACGAGGCATCGGGCGGTGTCGGACTTGGCGGCGCGGCGAGTCTTGCCGAGGTGACGTAGGCAACGACGACGGCGACGATCACGAGTGGCATCAGGGCGATGGCGTCGGGCTGCAGGAAGAGGCTGGCGAGCAGGACGGAGGTCAGCGGCAGACCGAGCATGGTCACGGACATGGCGCCGATCCCCATGGCGGCACCGGCGATCATGGGCAGGCCGGGAGCGTGCGAGAGGGCGATGCCGCCGGCGGTTCCGATGAACATTCCCGGGAAGGTGGGGCCACCTCGGAAGCTGCTCAGCGAGGCGCCGTAGGCCAGGCTTTTGCAGGCGATGAGAAGCACGAGTGCCCATACCGACCAGCTGCCCGCGTTCTGGATCAGCGGGCCGAGCTGATCCTGTCCGGAATAGAGCACCAGCGATGAACTCCGCCCCGTTCCTTCGACGAAGGCGATCGCAAGACCGGCGATCGCCAAGCCCACAAGAGGAGTCAGCAGCACGATTCGCCGCTCCACGATGGGCTGCAGGATGAGAGCCGACCGTCGGATGGCCGTACCGAGTACGGCGGCGACGACGCCGATGCCAATCGCCCAAAGAAACTCGGGGCCGCGAGGACTGCCGACGTGCGGGATGTCGGGCACGGCCAGCGAGAACGTCCCAAACCCGGTCCAGCTGTCAAGCCCGATGAAGATCAGTGAGCCCACACCGGCAGCAAGCAAACCTGGCACGAGCACGACCCCCAGCATCGCGCCGCCGATTCCGGCCGCCTCCATCAGCAAGAACGCGCCAACGATCGGCGAGCCCAAAAGCGTGCTGATCGCCGCGAAGCTACCCGCCGAGGCGATCACGACGGTTGCCGTCGCAGGCGCGTCGCGCTTGACGAGATGCACTGCCAAGACACCAATGCCGCTGCCGATCGCAATCAGCGGGGCCTCTGGCCCGAGCACAACGCCCAGGCAAAGAGTCGCAAAGGACGCGATCACAATCCCGGGCAGCTCGATCGGAAGGACAGGACTGCCTGTCTTGAATCCCTCAGCCGGCTTGTGGCCCGCGGTTCCAGGGAGGGAGCGAATCGCCAGCGCGACCAGCAAGCCGGCCAACGCGAGCCAAGGCAGCGGCCACCAAAGCGGCTGATGGCTGAATCCGAGTTCATGCGGCAGGGTCGTGAAGACATAGGTTTGAACCTCCGTCACCGCCTTGAGAAAAAAGAAGGCCACGACCGCGACCAGAACACCCACGACGGCGCCGAACACCAGCAGGACCAAATAGCTTCGGCTCCGAAGCAGCTCAACCGGGTCGGGAGAAGCCCCTTGTGGGGTATCGGAGCTACTCACAGCGTCTCAGATTCACCCGACATCCCGACCGAACTTGCGTTGATTCGTTCTGGCGCGCGGTCGACCACTTTAGGGACGAGCCTCGGAGACCAAAGCTGTATGGGAGCCTTCCGGCACCCGTAGGTGCGTGGTGTCCGGCGCGCGTCGGTGGAGTGCGGACGAGCGCACCGCGCCTCAGCGACGCAACCTGTCGGCGTGAGGTTTGTCGCGCCGTTGCTCCGTCGGCCTCGACGTCTCCCGGACAAGGTTGCGTTGAACGAGCGTGAACAGCAGCCCGAGCGATGGCAGCACGACGAGGACGGCGACGCCGAAAACCACGAGCAGACTCGTCAGGGTCGCGCTCGGAGCTGCCGCAGCGGCGATGGTGAGCTTCTGCGGCAGCAGGTACGGATGTTGCGCGACGCCCCACGCCCAGATCACGCATCCGACCGCGCCCGCGGCGAGCACTCGGGCTCCGCGTCGGGCGTTGCGGCGGAGGAGGACGAGGACGGCGCTTCCGCAGACGATCGAGAGGATCACGAGCGGCAACGCGTCGCCCTTGAGACCGTCGAAGACGAATCGTGCGTCGCTCCGCAGCACGACGAGGCCGGCCGCGGCGAGCGCCCCGGTCACGATCGCGGAGACGAGCGCGCGAGTGCCGAAGTACCGCTCGAGGTCGGGAGCGCGGGCACGTCGGGCGTCGCTGACGAGGAACACCGCCGAGAGATAGGTGCCCGTGGCGACGAAGAGCGCGCCGATCACGAGCGAGAGCGGATTGAGCCAGCTCGTCACGGGATCGCCCGCGGCGTTGCCGACCGGCACGCGGCCGCCTGCGATCGCGCCGACGACGGTGCCCATGAAGAAGGGCGTGAGCACCGACGAGAGCCCGAAGATCAGCTCGGCCAGCGACCTGCCCCTGGCGCGGCGAGCCACGTGGTGAAACGCGAAGCCGGACCCGCGGAGCACGATGCCGAGAGCGGCGAGGCTGAGTGGAATGAACAAGGTCGAGAAGACCGCCTCGAACGCGGACGGGAAGCCCGTCCAGAGCACAACGATCGCGAAGATCAGCCACACGTGATTGGCCTCCCAGACCGGCCCAATCGCCCAGTCGATCAACTCGCGCGGTCGCCGGCCACGCTCGTTGCCACCGGCGAGCAGGCTCCAGAGACCTGCCCCGAAGTCGGCGCCCGCGAAGACGGCATACATGGTGGCGCCGATCCACAGGACGACGGCGACGGCGTTGGCGCTCGTCATCCGGAGGTTCCCGTCGCGAGATCCGCGGGCGGGCCCGCGTCGGGGCCGTACGGCACGTCGACGTCCTGCTCGTCGGCGTTGCGCCAGCGCCGTGACATCGCCCGCAGGGTGATGATCAGCGTCGTTCCCAGTGCGAGGTAGAGCGCGAGCACCGCCGCGAAGGTGATCCAGATCCCGCCCGCCTGCGTGACCGCATCCGAGGTACGCATGACGTTGTAGACGATCCACGGCTGGCGCCCGACCTCCGTCACGATCCAGCCGCACTCCAGCGCGACGACTGAGGCCACACCCGAGACGGCCGTCGCGCGGAGGAACCAGCGCGATTGCGGGAAGTCCTTCTTGCGCCACCAGCCGATGCCAAGCCAGAGTGCGAGGAGGATCAGCACCGAGCAGATGCCGACCATCGCATCGAAAGCCCAGTGCAGCATCGTGTTGGCCGGCGGCCGGTCGTCGGGCGGCACCGAGTCCAGCCCGATGACCTGCGTGCTCGTGCTCCACCCGACGAGGAACGAGTCGAGCCCCGGGATCCCGATCCCGTCCTTCACGCCGCTCGAGGTGCATCTCCCGCCGAGATACTCGGTGACGTCGGTCGAGGTCGTCTGCACGCATTCCATCGCCGCGAACTTGATCGGCTGGTCCTTAGCGATCGAACGCGCGGCCGTGTCACCGACCGCGAACTGGATCGGAGTGGCGATGCACGCGACCGTCAGCGGGATGAGGAGGCCGAGCCGATGGATGCGGTCACGCCGGCCGCGCAGCATCCCGACCGCATAGATCGACGCCACGAGGAATCCGGTGACCAGATACGCCGCAAGGATCATGTGGGGGACCTCGTAAGGCACCGCGGGGTTGAAGATGACCTTCAGCGGCTCGACCGACGTCACCTTGCCCGTCGTCGGGGCGTACCCCTGAGGCTGGTTCATCCACGAGTTCACGGCCACGACCGAGAACGCTCCGCCAAGGCCGGTGATCACGACCGGCACGCCGCTCCAGAAATGCGTCCACGGCGAGAGGTGCTTCCAGCCGAAGATGTAGATGGCGATGAAGATCGCCTCGAGGAAGAAGAAGATGCCCTCGATCGCGAACAACACGCCGAACACCTCGCCGAAGCGTCCCGTGAACGCCGGCCAGAGCAACCCGAACTCAAAGGAGAGAACGGTGCCAGTTACCGCGCCGACCGCGAACGTCACCGCTACCGCCTTCGACCACCGCTGCGCCAGCTTCAACGCGTCCGCATCCTGGTGGCGCAGGCCGCGGTAGTTCGCGATCAACATCAACGCCGGCAGCGCAACACCGAGCGATGCGAGGATGATGTGGAATCCCAGCGTGAACGCCATCTGGCTTCGCGCCGCCTGGAGTGTCGTTGCGAGCATCAGCCCCCTCGGTGCGCCCGGACAGGCACGTCAGCGGGTGACGTGGAACACCGCATCGCAAGGATGTTCGCGAGGGCGACCGACCTCCGCGTCGCCCCGATCGGATGAAGCTCACGTCGATCGGATGTCAGCAAGCGACGGCACGACTTGAGCGCGATCACCCCGTTCGGATGATCCTGGGCCCGAGACGTCTCCGTACGTTTGGGACGACTTCGTGAGCGCAAAACTCGACAGTAACGGGCGCCCCCGCGTCCTGGTCGTCGGCGGCGGCTTCGCGGGCATCGGCGCCGCGCAGAAGCTGAAGAAGAGCGACGTCGAGGTTGTCCTCGTTGACAAGCACGACTACCACACCTTCCAGCCGCTCCTGTACCAAGTGGCGACGGGGCTGCTCGAGCAGCCGGCGGTCGGCCACCCGATTCGCGACCTCGTCCACAAGCAGGCGAACGCGCGCGTTCACCAGGACACGGTCACGGCGATCGATCTCGACGCGCGCGAGGTCCGTTTCAGCGAGCTCGAGCCCCTGACCTACGACTACCTCGTCCTCGGGCTCGGCGCCGAGGTCAACTTCTTCGGTGTCGAGGGAGCGCCGGAACACGCCTTTCCGCTGTACACGCTCGCCGACGCGGTCCGTCTGAAGAACCACGTCCTCAAAACGTGGGAAGCGGCCGATCGCAAACCGGCGCTGATCGACGACGGCGCCCTGAACATCGTCGTCGTCGGCGGCGGCCCAACGGGGATCGAGACTGCGGGCGCGCTCGCGGAGCTCTACCACGGGGTCTTCACGAAGGACTACCCCGATGTGACACCGGAGCAGGCCCGGATCACCCTCGTCGAGGCCGGGCCGGAGCTCTTCCCGATGTTCAAGCCGGACATCCGCACGTATACCGAGAAGGCCCTCGCCAAGCGCAGCATCGAAGTGCTGACCGGCGAGGTGGTTGCGTCGATCGCGCCGCGCCGCGTGACGCTCAAGTCGGGCACCGTGCTCGAAGCGCACACGCTCGTGTGGGGAGCCGGCCTGCAGGGCAACCGGCTCGTTCAGTCACTCGGGCTCAAGCTCGAGAGGGGCAACCGGATCGGCGTCGACGAAGAGCTTCGAGTCCCGTCGCACCCCGAGGTCTACGCGGTCGGCGATGTCGCGGCGATCACCGACGCCAAGACGGATCACGTGCTGCCACAACTCGGCTCGGTGGCGCTCCAGTCGGGCGAGCACGCCGGCGAGACGATCGCCCGCAGGGTCTCCGGCAAGGCGACGAAGCCGTTCAAGTACCGGGACAAGGGGACGATGGCGACGATCGGACGGGGCACGGCCGTTGTGCAGATGCTCGGCGGGCGGACGATGAAGGGCAAGACGGCCTCGCTGGCCTGGGGAACGGTCCATCTGGCGCTGCTGCCGACGAACGAGGATCGTGCGAAGGCCGTCGTCGACTGGGCTGGAGCAGGGTTGACGCACGAGCGAGAGGCGCGGATCACGGTCGAGACGTGAGCGGCGACGTCATGCGATCCGGACGATGCGAAGAGCGGGGACGCGGGCCTAGCGTGACGGCAGCGGCAGGCGCGTTCCCGCAAGAGAGGAGACAGCAATGACGACCGTGGCCCCGGCCACCACCACGCCGAGCCAAGGCGAGGAGCCGCGCCCCGCGGACGTCTTCGTGGCCTTCGGGATCACAGGCGACCTAGCGAAAGTGATGACGTTCATGTCGCTCTATCGGCTCGAGCGGCGGGGCCTGATCGACTGTCCGATCCTGGGCGTGGCCGTGGACGACTGGACAATCGATCAGCTGAAGGAGCGCGCACGGGACTCGATCGAAGGCGCCGGTGAGCAGCTCGACCCGAAGGTCTTCGAGCGCTTCGCCGAGCGGCTCTCCTATGTCGCCGGCGACTTCTCCGATCCGGCCACGTACGAACGTGTTGCCGAGGCGATCGACGGTGCCGAGAGTCCGGTCTTCTACCTCGAGATCCCGCCGTTCCTCTTCGGCACCGTCGTCAAGGGCTTGGCGGAGGCGGGGCTGACGAACAACGCTCGCATCGTCGTCGAGAAGCCGTTCGGCCACGACCGCGCATCGGCGGGGGAGCTTGCGGAGGAGCTCCACCAGTACATCGACGAGTCGCAGCTCTACCGCATCGATCACTTCCTCGGGAAGATGGGCACGGACGAGATTCTCTACCTGCGCTTCGCCAACGCGATGCTGGAGCCGCTCTGGAGCCGCAACTACCTCGAGAGCGTGCAGATCACGATGGCCGAGAGCTTCGGGGTCGAGGACCGCGGCCACTTCTACGACCCCGTCG
>Ga0307302_10000947_pt1 | contig 12728 bp, 10 predicted proteins | sample ER_DNA_183_FD_194490 | JGI IMG/M metagenome (GOLD analysis project Ga0307302, IMG submission 194490) | Bulk soil microbial communities from the East River watershed near Crested Butte, Colorado, United States - ER_DNA_183 | ecosystem: Environmental > Terrestrial > Soil > Floodplain | place...
GCTCTCGGCGAACAAAGCGGCGCCTTAGGCGGTAGCGTCGATTCGAGCGGATCGACCGGTCAGTTCAGACGGACGCGCGAGCCAAGCTCGCACGTCCTGAGGGCGGCGCCGCAAGCGGCGCCTTAGACTCGCGCCCGCAAGCGATTCAAGGGGGAGAGTGATGAGAAAGAAGCTCTGTGTCCTCGCGGCCGGAGTGACTGCCGTCGCAGCGATCATCGCGTTGCCGGCGGGTGCCGGGGACAACGGCTCCGGGTTCCACACGTCGGCGCCGGCGCTGCTGACGCCGCTGGCTCCAGGCGCGAGCGTCAAGCCGATCATCTCGGTCGGGGACACCGTCAGGGGCTACAGCTTCGAATCGATTCCCGACGGGATCTCGTTCACGCTGAACGGCCGCGGGACGATGGACGTCTACGTCAACCACGAGACGTCGCTCGTTCCGTTTCCCGCGGCGCGCAGCGACTTCACCAACTCAATGGTCAGCAAGTTGAGACTGAACCAGCACAGCGCGGGGGTGCTGAGAGGCGACTACGCCATCACGTCGGATTCGAACTACCAGCGATTCTGCTCGAACTTCCTCGTCGGTCCCGCACAGGGATTCGAGCGCGAGCTGCTGCTCACGAACGAGGAGGCCCGTGACATCGTGCTGCGACAGGGGTACGCGTGGCATCCGCCGTTCGTCAGCCTCGACGAGCCGTCCGCCGAGCAGGCGGGCGTGGTCGTCGCCCTGGACACGAAAAGCGGCGCGCATCGCTCGATCTACGGGATGGGACGCCACAACCACGAGAACGACGTCGGCGTGCCCGGCTACGGCCACCCGGTCGTGCTCTCGGGCGACGACACGTTCGACGCCCCGGCGTCGCAGCTCTACCTGTACTCGGCCGCGAGCGGGCAGGCCGTCTGGAACGACGAAGGAACGCTGTACGCCTTCGTGGCCGACGACGCGAACGTCAACGATTACGGTGATTTCCCGGCGGCCAACGGTGCTTCCGGGCACTTCGTCCCGGTCCCGCGCGCGATCGCCACGGGCAAGCGGGCCGACGGGACTGACGTCCGGGCGGCCGACTTCGGCTACCCGTCCCCGCCGGGCGCCATCCCCGACGGACCGCAGTGGGTGCTCGAATACTGGAGCCACAACGTCGTACGTGCGCTCCAGTTCATCCGGATCGAGGACATCGCCTACGATCGGAACACGCCGAACGTCGTCTACTTCGCCGACACGGGCGAGCCGCGGGCGATCTCCGACGGCGCCGGCCGCCTCAGGCGAGGGTCATCGAGCACGCGCGGCCTCTATCCGAACGGCCGGATCTTCAAGATCGTCCTCGATCCGAACGATCCGCTCACGGTGCAGAGCCTGTCCGTGCTGATCGACCAGGACCCGCTCGGTTATGACAACCCGGCGGCGATGCACCAGCCGGACAACGTCGAGACGACTGCCGGGAGCATCCTGATCACAGAAGATCCGGGCGGCCATAACCAGGGCGCCGCCATCGGCTACGCGAAGGTGTGGCGTTACACGCTCCCGGGCGGCCCGCTCGTCGCCGTCGCCCAGGTTGACCAGTCACAAAGGCCGGCCCTACCGCCCGGCTCCTGGGAGTCGAGCGGGATCATCGACGCTTCGGCGGCCTTCGGTCCCGGTGCGTTCCTGCTCGACGTGCAGGCGCACGGCTGGGAGATCGATACCGCGCCCAGCCCCTACCCCGGCGTCAACCTCATGCGCGAGGCCGGACAGCTGATGTTGCTCCGCGTGCCGGGCTCCTGACGCCAGTTGTTCCGCCGCCGGGACCGCTCAGGTCCCGGCGGCGAGCACGGCCAGCACCTCGTCGCCGTAGCGGTCGAGCTTCGCCGGGCCGACTCCCGGCACCGCTGCGAGCTCTTCGCGGCTACGCGGGCCGCGGCGGACGATCTCGGCGAGCGTCGAGTTGTGGAAGATCACGTACGCGGGCCGTTCCTCGGCTTTCGCCGTCTCCAGCCGCCACTTCTTGAGCACTGCGTAGAGCGGATCGTCGGGCTCGACCGTTTTCGCCGTCGGGGCCGCGCGGGTCGCAATGTCGAGCTCGGCGAGGAAGCGGCTGGGCTTGCCGGCCCACGTGACCGTGAGGTGACGCCTCGCCCGGGTCAGCCCGACGTAGAGGAGCCGCCGCTCCTCGGCGATCGCCACGTCCGTCTTTGAGAGCTTGGAGGGGAGCTCGCGCTCCTCGAGCCGGGGCAGGAAGACCGAGTCGAACTCGAGGCCCTTCGCGCGGTGATAGGTCAGGAGGTGCACGCCCTTGCCGGAGTTGCTTCCGAAGCGCTCCTCCAGCTGCGCGATGAACTCCGCGACGGTTCCTTCGCCGAACGCATCCGCCAGCCGAACGAGGCGAGCCAGGTCGTTCTGCCGCGTCACCTCGCGCTCACCGAGCTTGTCTGGAATCACCTCGAGCATCCCTTGGTCGAGCGCGATCCTCCGCACCTCGGAGACCGACGCGCCGGACCCGCGCAGAGCCTTCAATAGCTGCCTTGCCCCGTCACGGGAGAGCAGGGCCGCGCCCTGAGACGGGATCTCGGCGTCGGTGAGTGCCTCCTCGAAGTCGGCGGAGCGCGCGTTCGTCCGGATGAGCAGCGCCATCTCCTCGTACGGCGTGCCGGCCGCGTGGAGCTCTTGGATCCGGTCCACGATGAACGCCGCCTCGTCCTCGGCCTCGGCGAAGGAGCGGGTAACCGGCGCATCGCCGCCGGGAAGGGTTGCCCGCAGCACCTTCTCCGCTCCGCCGAGCCGCGGCACCAGGCGATTCGCGAACTCGAGCACCTCGGGCGTCGAGCGGTAGTTCTCCTCGAGCCGGACTACTTTCGCGCCGGGAAATCGGGTCGGCATCGTGAGCAGGTGCTCCGGGCTCGCTCCGGTGAAGGCGTAGATCGACTGGTAGTCGTCTCCGACCGCGCACAGCTCCTCGCGCTCGCCGAGCCAGCGGTCGAGCAGCGTCTGCTGGAGGAGGTTCACGTCCTGGTACTCGTCGACGGTGAAGGAGCGGTAGCGGTCGCGCACCTGCTCGAGCGCGCCGGCGTCGGCGTCGAAGAGCCGGATCGCCATCTCGATCAAGTCCTCAAAGTCGACGTAGCCCTGATCGGCCTTGCGCCGCTCGTAGTCGCGGTAGACCTTCACCATCAGGTCCTTCGGGATCGGGGGCTCGTGATCACCGAGCGAGCGCACGTAGTCGGCCGGAGCGATGCGGCGGTTCTTCGCCCACTCGACCTCGGTCGCCAGGTCGGCCGCCGGGCGGAACCGGTATGGACGCGGCAGCGAGTTCCCGATGTAGCGCAGCGGCAGTGCCTTCGACGCGAGGATCTTGCCGATCGGCTCGGGCGCGAAGAAGCGCAGCTGTCCAAGCGCGGCGGAGTGGAAGGTGCAGGCGCGTACCCCGGTCACCCCGAGCCTCTCGAGCCGCGCCCGCATCTCGCCGGCGGCCTTGTCCGTGAACGTGACAGCGAGGATCTCGTCGGACCGAAACGCGCCGGTCGCCACCTGGTTCGCGACGCGGTGCGTGATCGTCGTCGTCTTGCCCGAGCCCGCGCCGGCGAGGATGCAAACCGGCCCGCGCACGGCCTCGACGGCGCGGCACTGCTCGGGGTTCAGCCCTTCGAAGATCCGCTGTTCGGACACCGGCCCACCCTAGTGCGGGCCGAGGACGACCTCAGTGAAGGGTCTGCTCCGAAACTGTGTCGGTTTGCGGCACTCCGACGCGTCGCGGACCGCGAATCATCGTCGAGAGTCGCGAGACGACATCGAGCGTCTCCCCCGCCTCGACCAGGCGCTCGAGCTCGCGCAGCTCCTCCTCGAGCCAGACGCCGTCGACGGGAGCCCGCCGTGCGCGATGGATCTTCGGATGAGCGGTCTCACCAACGACCTCGTTCTCGCCCCAGAGCTCTTCGTGGAGCTTCTCGCCCGCGCGCACGCCGATGAACTCGATCGGGATGTCGCGGTCGGGCTCCTTCCCCGAGAGCCGGATCATGCTCTGCGCGAGATCGAGGATCTTCACCGGCTCGCCCATGTCGAGGACGAAGATCTCGCCCTTGCCGCCGATCGACCCCGCCTGGACCACGAGCGACACGGCCTCGGGCGTCGTCATAAAGTAGCGCGTCATCTCCGGGTTCGTGACCGTCACGGGGCCGCCCTTGGCGATCTGGCGCTTGAAGATGCGAATCACGCTCCCGGACGAGTCGAGGACGTTGCCGAAGCGCACAGCGACGAAGCGGGTCGTAATGTCCTCGCGCGCGCCGTAGGCCTCGACGATCCACTCGCAGAGCGCCTTCGACTGCCCGTAGACGGCCTGCGCGTTGAGGGCCTTGTCCGTCGAGACGAGCACGAAGCGCTCGGCCTCGAACTCGACGGCAACCTCGGCGACGACCTTGGTGGCGAGCACGTTGTTTCGGACCGACTCCAGCGGGTTCGCCTCCATCATCGGGACGTGCTTGTACGCGGCGGCGTGGAACACGACGCTCGGCCGGTAGCGGTCGAAGACCTGGCGCAGCTTCTCGCGGTTGCCGACGTCTGCGATCACCGGCACGCTGGCCGGAAAGCCTCGGTCGTCGACCAGCTCGCGTTCGATCTCGTAGAGCGGCGACTCCGCCTGGTCGACGAGGATCAGCCTGGACGCGCCGGCCCGCGCGGCCTGGCGGCAGAGCTCGGAGCCGATCGAGCCCCCGGCGCCCGTGATGAGCACGGTCTGGTCGCGTAGGTACGCGGAGACCTTCTCGAAGTCGACCTCGACGGGCTCGCGGCCGAGGATGTCCTCGACCTGGACGGGGCGGATCTGCGCAGCGAGGTTGTGGTCGCCCGCGATCAGCTCGTACAGGCCCGGCAGCGTCTTGACCGGCACCCGGGCGTCGCGCGCGCTCTCGACGACGTTCTGGCGCACCTCACCGGCGGCCGACGGGATCGCGATCAGCAGCTCGTCGGGCCTGTTGTCGCTGAGGATGTGTGGCAGATCCTCCGTGGTTCCGAGCACTCGAATTCCGTGAATGCGGAGGTTCTTCTTGCGCGGGTCGTCGTCGACCAGGCCGATCGGCGTGTAGCCGAGCGCACGCGACTTGAGCATCTCGCGGAGAACGAGCTGGCCCGCGTCGCCCGCGCCGACGACGATCACTTCCTTGCCGCGCGCGACGAGGCTCGCCGCGCCGGGCCGCTCGAAGATCGAGCGTGCGAGCAGGCGCGAACCGGCGACGAGGGCAAGCAGGATCAGCCAGTCGAGGATGGCGATTCCCCGCGGAAGCCGCGCGGTGTCGGCGGGCGGGAAGTAGTAGACCGTGAGGCTGGCCGCGAGCGAGGCGACCGTGACGCCCTGCAGCGCTCCCCACATGTCGCGCGTCGAGACGTAACGCCACCAGCGGTTGTAGAAGCCGAACGCCGTGAAGACGAGGAGCTTGATGGCGACGACGAGGAGCACCGTCCGCCAGCTGACGAGCCTCTCGAAGAAAGGTGGGATCTTCCCGTACGAGTCGAAGCGAATCTGGAACGCGAGCAGCCAGGCGGCAGCAATCAGCACGGCGTCAGCCGCGATCTGCCAGATCCGGTGCCGGTTCACCGGGCTTCTCATCCGACGGCCTCTAGCGATACGGCTTCTCTTACCGCTGCGACGACCTGTTCCTGCACGTCCCTCGTAATCCCGGCCCACATCGGAAGTGCGAGGTTCTCACGAGACGCTCGTTCCGTCTGTGGGAAGTTCGCTCCGGCCTGCCCGAGAAACTCCAGTCCAGGCTGCCGATGAAGGGGCGTCTCGTAGTACGCGGCCGACGCGACGCCCGCTTCGGCGAGACGCTCTCGGATGCGGTCGCGCTCGGGAGAGCGCACGGCGAAGACGTGGTAGACGTGCCCGGGCTCGTCGGCAGGAAGCGCGCACACCTCGCCGAGACCGAGCTCCGCGTAGCGCGCGGCGGCCTCGCGGCGGAGCCGGTTCCACTCCTCGAGGTGCGGCAGGAACACACGCAACACTGCCGCCTGGAGCTCGTCGAGGCGCGAGTTGTAGCCGAGGAGCTCGAACTCCTTCTTCGCTCTCGAGCCATGGAAGCGAAGCAGGCGGACCCGTTCGGCGACCCCGTCGTCGTCAGTCGTGACCAGGCCTCCGTCGCCGAACGCGAACAGGTTCTTCGTCGGGAAGAAGCTGTACGTCGACGCGATTCCGGTGCGGCCCGTCCCCTGAGCGGCGAAGGCCTGCGCCGCGTCCTCGACGAGAGGCACGCCGAGGCCGGCGAGGTCGTCGAGCAGAGCCGGGCGGCCGAAGAGGTGGACCGGCATGATCGCCTTCGTCTTCGAGGTCACCCGCCTGGCGACATCGGCGGGGTCGAGGTTCATCGACTGCAGGTCGATGTCGGCGAAGACCGGCGTGGCCCCTCGGCGCGCGATCGCCTCGGCGGTCGCGTAGAAGGTGAAGGTTGGGCAGACGACCTGGTTGCCAGGGCCGATGTCGAGTGCGTCGAGCGCGAGGACGAGCGCGTCCGTGCCGTTTGCGACCCCGATCGCGTGCTTGACGCCGAGGTACGCAGCGGCCTCCTCTTCGAAAGCCTGGACGTTCGGGCCGAGGATGAAGCGACCGGACTCGACGACCTCGGCGATTCGCTCCTTCAACTCGTCCAGCAGCGGCGCGTACTGCGCCCGTACGTCAATGAGCGGGATCTGAGGCACGGCGAGCCAGTTTAGATGTCCGCCGACGCCGGACCAACCAGGCCAGCGCCAGTAAAACGAGGGCTGCCACGACCAGGATGTCCACGTATCGGAAATCGCGGTGGAGCCGCTCGTAGCTGGAGCCGAGAGCCCAGCCCGCTCCGGCGAGCCCGAAACACCACGGCACACAGCCCAGCGCGGTCAGGACGGTGAACCGGCCGAGCGGCATGCGGGCCAAACCAGCCGGTATCGAGACGAACGACCGCACGACCGGCGTCACTCGACCGAGAAACACGGCCCAGTCGCCGTGTCGATCGAACCAGCGCTCGGCCCGGTCGAGGTTCTCGGGCCCGAGATGCAGCCAGCGGCCGCGGCGCTCGATCAGCGGGCGCCCCCCGTACAGGCCGATCGCCCACCCGACCACGGAGCCCACCGTGTTCCCGGCGACTCCTGCCAGCGAGATCACAAGGAACGCCCAGAAATGAGAGTCGATTCGCCACCCGAAGAGGACGACGTGCTGGCCGGCGAACGCCCCGGCCGCGAGCGCGCCTGCGTAGACCATGATCAGCTCACTGCCGATCGGCAAGACGGCGTCGACCACCATCAGCCCGAACACGGCGTAGAGACCGTGGTCGCCGATGAGCGTCGTGAGCGTATGGGTGACCGAGCCGGTCACCGAGGCGAGGAGCACCGCCGGACTGTAGTTGTTCGCCGGCTGCTAGCGGCTCGTGCGGCGGACGGAGAAGCGGCGCTGCAGCTCCGCGCGGCCGAAGCTGTTCGTGGTCTTCACCCGCGCGACGTACGGGCCCGAGAACGCACGGACGCCGTTCCCGTAGCGCCCGTTCCAGCGAATGCTGGTCTGCCCGGCTCGGAGCCGGCGGCGCATCGTCCTGACGGTGGCGCCACTCGCGGTCTCGATCGTCACGGTCACGACCGCGGGATGTGCGAGACGGAAGCGGACTCGCAGCGAGCCGCTGCGGCGCCGCACTACGACGCGCGAGGGTTTGAGGCTGAGGTAGCCCAGTGTGTTGTTCAGGTAGAACGAGCGCTCGACGCGCGACAGCTGGCTCTGGTCGTCGACTGCGTTGATCACCCATCGCCAGAGGCCTTCGCGCTCGGGCGCACCCTCGGCGGTGCGTCCGGACCACGTGAGCCGGTAGACGCCCGGCGTACGAATGCCCGTCTGCGTCTGCCTCGGGATCCGGTCTGGGCCGACGATGCTCGCGGTCACCGTCGAAGACCTGACGATCTTGTAGCTGAGCGACTGAACCTCTGCGACGCCGTCGCCGTTCGGCGAGAGGACCGGCTCGGCCGGCGGTGGGGCGTGCACGCCGTAGTAGAAGACGAACAGCCCGTCCGCGACCGGTCGCTCCCCACCCGGATCGGACGGCCGGTTCAGCAGCTGCCCCTCGAAGGCCATCGTCGTCGAGCCGCCCGCGTCGAGCGAGCTCGCGGTCACCGCGCCGAGGCGCACCATCTGCTGCGCCATCTCGAAGTTCGTCATGCCGGTGCTGTAGCCGGCTCGGCGACCGTCGACGGCGACCAGGAGGATGCGGCCGTCCGCACGTTGGCCGACCGCCGTGCGCGGGTTGCGAAGCGAAAGCTGGTTGCTCGTGAAGTCCTCGAGCGCCCTGAAGACGGGCTGCCCGTTGCGCACGATCAGAGGCCCGCCCCCGACCGCGTCGACGATCCCGCCCCACTGCGGCCGCAGGATCAGGCGCGCAGTGACCGACTGGCCGACGGGCGCCTCAGCGGCGAGGCGGCCGGCCGAGGTGCCGCGACCGACGAGCACCGCCCCGTTCGACGGGATCGGCGTACCGCCACCGGGCTTGGCCGCAGTCACGATCCCGGTCAGGTCCGTGGCCGCCGCTGCGGGCGGAAACGGGTCGATCGTGATCTCGACTGTTCCCTGGGCGGCCGGGGTCGTCGGCCCCCAGGCGGGCGTGAAGAGCGAGACTCCTTCGGGCCCCGGTCGCTGGTTGAGGCCGTTCAGCGGCCGGCGCTGGCTCGAGCCTTGCCACGTGCCGAGCATCGCGACGCGCTCGACGACCAGGCGGCCGTCGTCCGTGATGCCCACGGTCGAGCGTTTGGGGTGGGGCGGGGTCTTCATCACCCCGCCCTCCATGAACATGCCGCTCGGGAGGCCCTCGTTCCAGGTGAAGAGATCGGCGTTGACGCCGGCGACGGTCGCTGTCGACGAGACCCGCTTCTCCATCGACGTCACCGTCTCGCGCCCGAGGACGGCGTTGTTGGAGAGCACGGGGCGAAGCGCATAGAGCCCACCGGGCCGCGGCGCGGTCATCACGTGCAGAACCTCGGGCCCGTGCAACGTGAACAGGAGCTGCCGCTCGTACGTAACGCCGGGCGTGAGCATGATCCGCCCGGCCGAGGCTGTCGGCGCGAGGACGAGCGCGAGCACGCTCGCTATGAGGATTCTGCGTAGCACGACCCCGCCCGAGGCTAGCGAAAGCGTCCGCGGGACCGCGGATGCTTTACATCTTTCGAACCGGAAGGTCTAGTTCCAGACCCTGACGTCCCGGTACAGCGTGTCGCGCTGCACCGGGGTCTTGCCGAGCGCCTTGATCGCCCGGATGAAGTCGTCCGTCGACGCCCGATGAGTCGTGCCGGCCGCCGAGACGACGTTCTCCTCGATCATCACCGAGCCGAGATCGTCCGCGCCGAAGCCGAGCGCGACCTGGCCGACTTTCATCCCCTGCGTCACCCAGGACGACTGGATGTGGTCGACGTTGTCGAGGTAGATCCGGCTGACGGCCTGGGTCAGCAGGTACTCGAAGGAGGTCGGGTGGTGCGTGACGAGGGGCGCGAGGCGCGTGCCCTGCGGCTGGAACGTCCAAGAGATGAAGGCGCGAAAGCCGTGTGTCTCGTCCTGGAGCTCGCGGACGCGGCGCATGTGCTCGACCCGCTCGGCGAGCGTCTCGACGTGGCCGTACATCATCGTCGCGGTCGTGGACATGCCGAGCCGGTGGGCGTGGCGCATCACGTTCAGCCAGTCGGCGGACTTCGTCTTCTTCGGTGCGATCACATCCCGGACGCGGTCGACGAGGATCTCGGCGCCGCCGCCGGGAATCGAGTCGAGCCCCGCGTCCCGCAGCCGGGTCAGCGTCGCCGGGACGCTGAGCTTCGAGCGCCTTGCGATGTGCTGCACCTCGGGCGGCGAGAGCGCGTGCAGGTGCACCTTGTAACGGGACTTGATGGAGGTGAAGAGGTCCTCGTAGTAGTCGATGCCGAGATCGGGATGGTGCCCGCCCTGCATCAGGACTCCGGTGCCGCCGATCGCGAGCGTCTCCTCGATCTTCTTGAAGATGACCGTCTTCGGGAGCAGGTAGCCCTCGGCGCGGTCGCCCGGACGGCGGTAGAACGCACAGAAGTCGCAGTCGGTGACGCAGACGTTCGTGTAATTGACGTTGCGGTCGATGATGAACGTGATCCGGGCTGGATCCGTGCGACGGGCCCGCAGCGAGTCCGCGGCCTTGCCGATCGGGACCAGATCCTTCGACTCGAGCAGCGTCAGCGCCTCGGCATCCGTGATCCGCTCGCCGGCGAGCGCCTTCTCGAGAGTCGCCGTGACGCTTCCGTGACCGTTTTGACCCACTTTTGAAGCGGGGTCTGACCCCTGGACATGGCTCATGCGGGCACGGCCTCTCCGTAGACGAAGCGGAGGTTCGGGACGCGCTCGAGCTCGCCCGCGTCCCGCGCGAGCTCCAGGAACGTGAACAGGGCGGCGCGCTCGCGCGGGCCGAAGCGATACCGAAGCTTCTCGAAGTAGCGGGCGAGGAATCCGGCCGGATAGCCGTAGCGCTCCATCGCCTCGCGCGCGAGAACCTCCGGCTCGGCGCGCGCCTGCCGCACGGATGCGACGAGGGCGTCCTCGAGCTCGGCCACCCCCGCCGGCGGCGGGTCCGCGCAGGCCCAGACGGCGAAGACCATCGGCAGACCGGTGCGCTCGGTCCAGATGCGCCCGAGGTCGTGATGGGGAGTTGGGTCTTCGAACGCACTGCGCAGAGCGGCGTCTCCGATCAGGAGCTTCGCGTCGGCGGGCTCGCCGAGCGGCACCTGACGGGCCTCCGGAAACAGCACGCGCGCCAGCACGAGGGACGTCGCGCTCTCGGGGGTGACGGCGATCGAGCGAACCTGCTCGAGTGGCTTCGGCGACACGATCTGGATCGAGTCGACCGCTCCCTCCGAGGAGACGCAGAGCCGTGGCATGAGCCTCAGGCGGTCGGCGTTGCGGGCCCACTCGATCGACGGGATCGGCGCCACGTCGACCTCGCCGGCGAGCAGCTTGCGTGAGAGCTCCGTCGGAACCCCGGCGATCTCCTCCACGTCGGCTTCGAGCCGGTGAAAGACCGGCGCCATGTTCACATAGGAGATCCGGCCTAGCTTCATCGCTCGAAGAAGGTCAGCTGATTGCCGTCGCCGTCGAGCACCGCGAACTCGCGCGCCCCCCAGGGCTTCTCCTCGAGCGAACCGCTGGGATGGACGATGCTCCTCGCGCGACAGTGCTCGTAGAGCTCGTCGATTCCGGTCACACGGATCCGGTACATCGTCATCGACTCCCCGGGCTCGATGCCGCTGGGCCCCCAGAAGTGGACGCCGACGTGGTCGCGCTCGACGATCCCGTACTCCGGCTCGGTGTGTACGACCTCGAAACCGAGGTTGTCGCGATACCAGGCCGCCGTCGCCTCGACGTCGCGCGCGGGAATGATCGGCACGGCCATCGTCATTTCCATCTCCGCACCTCGTTGTAGAGCGTGTCCCGCTGAACGGGGATGCGGCCCGCTTCCTGGACGACCCGGACGAGCTCCTCGATCTTCTGTTCCGTCTCGGTCGTGGCCCCGGCGGCGTGGAAGATCTCTTCGCGCACGACTGTGCCCTGCACGTCGTTCGCGCCGAAGTGCAGCGCGATCTGCGTCAGGGGCAGGCCCATCATGATCCAGTAGGCCTTGACGTTCGGGATGTTGTCGAGGAGCAGGCGCGAGACCGCAATCATCTTGAGGTCGTCCGAGCCGATCGTGTGCTTCCAGCCTCGCCGCTCGAAGACCGTGTTCTCGGGATGGAACGCGAGCGGGATGAAGGCGAGGAAGCCGCCGGTTTCGTCCTGGAGCTCGCGGAGGCGGAGGAGATGGTCGACGCGCTCCTCGTAGGTCTCGACGTGCCCGTAGAGGATCGTGCAGTGCGTGGGGATCCCGAGCCCGTGCGCCGTCCGGTGGACGTGGAACCAGTTGTCCGGGTGCTCCTTGCCGGGTGCGACGAGGCGCCGCACGCGCTCGGCGAAGACCTCCGCACCGCCTCCGGGCAGCGAGCCGAGGCCTGCGTTGCGCAGCTCCCGGAGAACCTCTTCGTGGGTGAGCCCCGAGAGGTTCGTCATGTGGTGGATCTCTGACGCGGTGAAGAGCTTGAGGTGGACATCCGGCATCGCCTGGTGAAGCTGCCGGACGATCTGGACGTAGTACGAGAAGTCGACGTGCGGGCTCTCGCCGCCGACCATGTGGATCTCGGTGAACCCGGTCAGCTCGCGTTGGCGGAGCGCGTCCTCGACGAGCTCCTCCGCGGTGTAGGTGTACGCGCCCTCCTGCCTCTGGGTGACGGCGAAAGCGCAGAACTTGCATTTCACACGGCAGACGTTCGTCTGGTTCAGGTACAGGTTCTGGACGAAGTAGACCTCGTCGCCGCCCCCGCGCTGCCGTCGCGCGAGATCGGCCAGCTCGCCGAGACCGAGCAGGTCGTCCGACTCGATCAGCGCGAGCCCGTCCTCGAGATCGAGGCGCTCGCCGGCCTCGACTTTCTCGCGGATCGGGTCGAGCGTCGAGGTTCGGTCGAGGACAGCCATTTAGGCGGTCCTCTCGACTACAGCGTCGGTGATCGCTTCGAGCTCCTCGCGGGACTCGATTCCGTGGAGGGAAGCCCGTGCGCGCTCGGCGTACTCGCGCGCTACCTCGCGGGCCTGCTCGATGGCGCCGCTCGCCGCAACGCGGAGCAGTGCTCCGTCCAGCGGACCTCCGGCCAGCGCGTGCCGAACGGCGGGATCCTCGCGTGCCGCGAGCAGCAGCGGGAGAGTCGGAATCCCTTCACG
>Ga0307302_10000948_pt1 | contig 12725 bp, 17 predicted proteins | sample ER_DNA_183_FD_194490 | JGI IMG/M metagenome (GOLD analysis project Ga0307302, IMG submission 194490) | Bulk soil microbial communities from the East River watershed near Crested Butte, Colorado, United States - ER_DNA_183 | ecosystem: Environmental > Terrestrial > Soil > Floodplain | place...
ACTCGCGCGAGCTCCTCCATGGCGATCGCCGTGGAGGGACAGCCGATCCCGGTCGACGTGCAGGAGATCGGCACGCCCCGGTACGTGCCCGTGAACGTCACGTACTCGCGGTTGCTCGCGACCTCGCGCGACTCGTCCCACAGGCTGGCGACGAGCGGGACCCTCCCGGGGTCGCCCGGAAGCAGGACGTACGGCGCGACGTCGCCCGGCGCGAGCTTCAGGTGGTACTGGACGCTCATCCGCCGTCTTGTACCACCGGAGGCGTCATCTCCGCTCGGACCCCGACGAGGCGGACGGGCCGGTCGAGGTCGAACCGCTCGAGCGCGCGAGCGGCGGCCTCGGCCACGAGGTCGGCATCGGCCGTGGGCTCGGCCAGCGTCACGCCGTGGGTGCTGGTGAAGAACGGCGCGAACCGGATCTTGACCACGACACGTGCAGCGAGCCGGTCGTCCTTGCGGAGATCGCTCGCGACCTCGCGCGCGGTCCGGGCCACCTCGGCCCCGACCTCGCCCGGATCCGTGAGGTCGTGCTGGAACGTGTGCTCCCGGCTCCGACCCTTGGCGGTCCACCCCTCAGCGTGCACGCTCGCAGAGCCCTCGCCGCGTCCGAGGCTCGCGAGCCACGGCCCCGTCGACGGGCCGAAGCGCTCGGCGAGCGCGCCCTCGTCCGCGGCCGCGAGCTGGCCCACGGTCCGGATCCCCAACTCGGCGAGCTTGGCCGCGGTCTTGGACCCGATGCCCCACAGCTCGGTGGTAGCGAGGCCGTGCATGGACTCGTCCCATCGGTCCGACGTGAGCACGAACACGCCGCGAGGCTTGCCGAACCCGCTCGCGAGCTTGGCCTGCAGGCGGTTGTCCCCGATCCCGATCGTGCACCACAGGCGCGTGCGTTCGAGCACCCGCTCCTGGATCCGCTTCGCGAACGTCTCGGGGTCCCCGGTCGTGACGGCCAGGAACGCCTCGTCCCACCCGGCGACCTCGACCTCGGCGTCGAACGTGCGGAGCGTGTCCATGACCTCGCGGCTGGCCGCGAGGTACGCGTGCGAGTCGACCGGAAGGAAGATCGCCTCCGGGTTGCGCCTGTAGGCCGTTCGGAGCGGCATCGCGCTTCGGATCCCGAACGCGCGCGCCTCGTAGCTCGCTGTCGAGACCACCCCGCGCTTGCTCGGATCGCCGTCGCCACCGACGACGATCGGCTTGCCCTCGAGCTCGGGGTGCCGGAGCCGTTCGACGGCCGCGATGAACTCGTCGAGATCGAGATGGAGCACGAAGCGCCGAGCCACGGCGCCAGCATCGCAAACCCGGGCCCGGCGCTTCGATGCTCGTCGGTTCAGACCGTCGCGCGATCGCGCGACGGCTCGTCCTCGTCGGGCTCGAGGAGCTCCTGGAAGAGCGCTCGGTAGTGGACCAGACCCTGACGCAGGTCCTCGGTCGAGACGTCGGAGACGGTCGAACTCGTCGACGCGTTCGGGTCCTCGTCCACCCGGACGGAGATGTCATGCGCGGCACGGTAGTGCTGCACGACGTCCGGGTGGTCGACGGAGATGTCCTCCGCCCGCCGCTCGAAGTCGTCCATCGGGTACCCGCGCTCCTCCATCACCGCGATGATGAGCGCGTCCGCCTGCGCCAGCGCGGTTGCCGGGTTGTCGACGAAGCGAGCCTGGGTCTGCTCCCAGCTCCGCGCGTAGGTGGTCCTCGATTGGGGCGAAAGCGGCCGGATGTCGAGCTCGGCTCGCCGCTCGCGCCTCGCCATCAGATCGGATTCCCCCTTGCGGACGTCGCCCTCGCGTGCGACCGCCCGGTCGTACTCGGAGCCGAAGCTCTCGCGGAGCTCCGTCCGCCGGCGCTGCCGCATGACGACGATCGCGACGATCGCGACGACCGCCACCACGACCGCGGCGATCACGATCCAGACCCATGTGTCCATAACGACCTCCCTTGTCGATGGGCTTCGGACGCTTACCTAGAGTGCATACCCATCGTGGCCGCGAGGATGCGTCGCTCGGTCTTCGAGCGCGACGGTGACCTCGAGCCGGGGCGAGCACCTCGACCTCGCCGGTCGACGTCGATCCGGGCGGACCTTCAGTTGACGCTTACGTAAGCCCATGCTGAAATACCGATTTCGTTCGCTCGCCGGAGGCACCTGGAGACGAGGGGAGACGCGATGGCGTATCACTGGACCCTGCACATCGACGCGCCGCCGGAGAAGGTGTTCGACACCCTCGCGGACGTCGAGCACCACCCGGAGTGGGCGAACGAGAAGGCGAAGCTCACCATGTCCGCCGTGTCCGGCGGGCCACCCGCGTTGGGCGCGACGTACCGCTCCCAGCAGGTCTTCGCCGGCAAGCCGCAGACGGCCGATATCGAGATCGTGCAGTTCGACCGCCCGAGCCGCTTCGCGTTCGCGATCAGCCAGCGCAAGGAGGGCGGTGGCAAGGAGGTCCACTACACCCACACGTTCGTCCTGTGGCCCGAGGGCGGCGGCACCAGGCTGGAGCGTACGACCGACGGCGACGGCAACCCGGTCGTCGGCTTCCTGGCGAAGCCCGCGATCATGAAGGACGGGCGCACCTCGCTCGGCAACCTCAAGGCCAAGGTCGAGGCCTCGTCCTGAGGTTCGGCGGCGCGTCGGCCCCGTCGCGCGCGATACTTCGCGCATGCGCGGGGCGGTGCTCTGGGACGTGGACGACCTGCGGATCGAGGAGCTCGAGCTCGATCCGCCGAAGCCCGGGGAGGTCGCGATCCGGATGGCCGCCTCGGGCGTGTGCCGCTCGGACTACCACTCGGTGCACGGCATCCACCGGCACGCGATGCCGATCGTGCTCGGGCACGAGGGCTCGGCCGTGGTCGAACAGGTCGGGGAGGGCGTCACCGGCTTGAAGCCCGGCGACCACGTCGTCTGCTCGTGGTTGCCGTACTGCGGCTCGTGCCGCCGCTGCACGGCCGGACGTCCGGTGGTGTGCGAACGACTGGCGGTCTTCGACGATGGGTTCCTGGCCGATGGGACGACCCGCTTCTCGCACGCCGGGACCCGGATCCATCACAACGTGCCGTCCTCGTTCGCCGAGCGCTCGGTGGTGCCGGCGAACACGGTGTTCCCTGTCGACCCGTCCCTCCCGCTCGAACAGGTCGCCCTCCTCGGGTGCGCGGTCATGACCGGGGTCGGCGCGGTGCTGAACACCGCGAAGGTGCGTCCCGGCGAGTCGGTCCTCGTGATCGGCTGCGGCGGCGTCGGGCTCTCGGCGATCCAGGGTGCGCGGATCGCGGGTGCCTCGCCGATCGTCGCGGTCGACGTCGTGGAGTCGAAGCTCGACATCGCCAAGGAGCTCGGCGCCTCCGAGACGGTGCTCGCGGGTCGCGAACCCGTCCCGGACGGGTTCGATTGCGCCATCGAGTGCCTCGGGCGCCCCGACACCATCGAGCAGGCGATGCGCGCGGTCGCGCCCGGCGGGACGACCGTCCTGGTCGGGATGGCCGCCCCCGGCGCTCGCGCGCCGCTCGACGCGCTCCGCACCACGACACAGGAGCTCACGGTCGTCGGCTCGTGGTACGGCAGCGTGGTGCCGCCGCGCGACCTGCCGCTGCTCGCGCACCTGCTGACGTTCGGCGAGCTGCGACTCGAACCGATGATCGCCCGGACGATCGCGCTCGAGGGCATCCACGACGCGCTGGCCCGTTTCGAGGCCGGTGAGGAGGCTCGTTCGGTGATCGTCTACGACTAACCGGGCTGCGGCGGCGGGAAGCCGAGCCCCCAGGCGTCGCTGCCGCCGTCGACGACGATCGTGGTGCCGGTGATGTACGCGCCGCCGGAGGTCGACAGGAACGCGATCACGCTGGCCACCTCCTCGGTCGAGGCGATGCGACCGAGCGGCGCCGTGCGTATCGCCTCCGCGACGAAGTCGTCGCCGTAGGCGCGGAACGCGTCCGTGTCGATCGCCCCCGTGGCGACGCACACCGCGCGGATCCGGTGACGGCTCCACTCGATCGCGAGCCCGCTCGCCAGGTTCTCCAGGGCCGCCCGAGCGGCGGAGGCGTGCACCATCAACGGGATGCCCCGGCGGGGGCTGAACCCGATGAACACGACCAGCCCGCCGCCACCCGGGATCATCGAGCGCTCGGCGACGCTCCGGGTGAGGTCCCAGACCGCGTCGACGTTGAGGCGGTGCACCGCCCGCCAGCCCTTCGCCGAGATCTGTTCGGGCGTCGCGACGAACTGGCCGCCCGCGTTATTCACCAGCACGTCGATCCTGCCGAACTGGTCCAGGACGGTGTCGACGAGCGAGGACACGTGCTCGGGTTCGCGGACGTCGGTGCCCGGCACCGACAGGACCCGAGCGCCTGCCGCCGTGAGCTCGGAGGCGACCTCCTCGAGCGGTTCGGCCCGCCTGCCGGCGATCACGACGCTCGCACCGGTGCGCGCGTACTCGCGCGCGATCGCCCGGCCGAGCCCCGTCCCGCCGCCGGTCACGAGCGCGACCAGCCCCTCGTTGGCATCGGGCGCGAGCGGGGAGCGGTTCGCCTCGGACATCCGCGCATGATGCCAGACTCGATCGCACTCCTTCCTTGACCCGGCGACCGCCGGGAGGTAGCACCTGGCTCGTGAGCTCACGGCTGGACGAGCTGGCGCGGGCCACGCCCGCCACCCGCGATCGTTTCGTCGACTTCCTGCGTGCCGCATCGATCGTCGCGGTCGTGTTCGGCCATTGGTTCATCTCGATCAACCACCTCGAACGCGCCATCTACTCGACGACCAGCGCCGTCGGCATGACCTCCGGGATGTGGCTCGCCACCTGGCTGTTCCAGGTGATGCCCGTCTTCTTCTTCGTGGGTGGCTTCTCCAACCTCGTGACCTACGACGCGTTCCATCGACGAGGCGAACCAACCTCGGCGTTCGTGCGGAGCCGCCTGGAGCGCCTGGTGCGTCCGTCGCTCGTGTTCCTCGGGTTCTGGCTGATCGTGCAGGTGGCGCTCCACCTGTTCGACGTGGGCGGGGCGACCGGACCACGGCTCGTGGGGGAGACGCGGCTGCTGCGCGGCATGTATCCGCCGGCGGCGACGCTGCCGTTCGGGCCCCTATGGTTCCTTGGCTTCTACATCGTCGTGGTGGGCATCGCGGCCCGCGACGATCTGGCTCCACCGCAGGTTCCGCTGGTGGGTGCCGGCCGTCATGGCGCTCGGAGCGATCGCGGTCGACGTCGTCGGATTCGGCGCCGATCTCCACCTCCTCCGCTATCTGAACGTGGCGTTCGTGCTGCTCCACCCGCACCAGTTCGGGCACTTCTATGCGGACGGAACCTTCGGCCGGCTGCCGCGGAGGGTGTTCTGGGCGATGGTGGCCGTGGGGCTCGGTGGCCTGGTCCTGCTGACGACACCGTGGGCGTTCGAGCCCTTCGGGTCGGCTCGGTTCGACAGGTTCCCCGGCATCGGCCACTACCCGAAGAGCCTGCTCGGCACCGACGTCGAGTCCGTGTCGAACGCCTACCCGCCCACCGTCTGCTTCCTGCTGGCGGACATCTGGTCGATCGGGACCGTGATGCTGCTTCGCCCGACGCTGACCCGCTGGCTCGAACACCTTCGTCCCTGGAAGGCGACGATCTTCCTGAACGGCGTGATCATGACGCTGTTCCTGTGGCACATGACCGCGTACTTCATCGTCCTGCTCGCCCTGTGGCCGTTGGGCGTAGGGCAGCAGCAGGACACGACGGCCGCCTGGTGGCTGCTCCGCCCCGTGTTCATCGGGCTCTCGGCGTTGGTGCTCGCCGGCATCGTGGCGCTCGTCGGACGCTTCGAACGGCCCGTCCGGCGTTCCCCCGCAACGTGAAGCCCGGATCTGCCTTCAAGTTTCGAGGCCCCGGATGCCGATTCCTTTTGGGAGACTCGCACACTCGAAGGGGGGCCACCGCATGGTGCGCAGAGCTCGAGTCACCGCGGTGGGGGTGATCGCCGGACCGCCGATCTCGGCGCGGGCGGCGACCACGTCGGAGCCGGTCACCGGGAACAAGCCGTCGTCGGACGTCCCGGGCGCATCGGTCTGTTCGAACGAGGTGGCCGTGTCCGCGACCTAGAACGCCCCCGCCTCTCGGCGCGGGTGGCGCCGAGGCCCGGCTCTTCCCCCAAGCGTCTTCGGAGCCGGGCCTCGGACATTGCGGGATCGTCGATCTCGAGACCGAGCATGCGAGAACCCGTCGGCGATGGGTGCGCGTACCCTGACGGCATGGCGCAGACGGCTCCCGTCGAGACCGAACGCCCGGTGGGCGACGAAGATGTCGTCCCGGACGTGCCCTGGATCGTGATCGTCTGGAACGACCCGATCAACCTGATGTCCTACGTCGTGTACGTGTTCCAGAAGCTGTTCGGTTTCCCGAGGGAGAAGGCCACGAGGCTGATGCTCGACGTGCACCACAAGGGTCGAGCCGTCGTCTCCACCGGTCCTCGCGAGCGATGTGAGTTCGACGTGTCGCGCCTGCACGCGCACGGGCTGTGGGCCACGATGCAGAAGGACCGCTGATCATGCGGGGAGCGCTCGTCAAGCGGTCGCGCCGAGGCGGGTTCGATCTACGGATCCCCACGGCCGAGCGAGAGATCCTCGGCACCATCCCGGGGATGCTGCGTTCGTTGCTCGTCGACGGCGATGCCGCGGATCCGGCGCTGCAGCGGCTGTATCCGAAGGCCTTCACTGACGACGAGGACGCGTCCGCCGAGTTCCACGACATCACGCACGGTGAGCTGCTCGAGCAGCGGCTGGCGGCGATCGACACGATGGAGCGCACCCTGCAGTTCGACCACGTCACCGAGGACGAGCTGCTCGCGTGGCTCGCGGCGCTGAACGATGTCCGGCTGGTGCTCGGTGTCCGGCTCGCCGTCACCGAGGAGGCGACGGCCGCGGACTTCGCCGGCGATCCCGAGGCCGAGCGCGCCTACGAGCTGTACCGCTACCTCTCCTATCTCGAGGAGCACGTGGTCGACGCACTCTCCTCCTGATCTGCTCGCCCCTCCCTGGTGGCCGGGGTAGTCTCCCCGGGATGCCGGCGACAGGGGGTCCAAGGATGTCTCGACGTGCCCGCACCGCCTCGAGGATCGGCGCGTTCGTCGCGCTGGTCTTCCTGATGACGGGGTGCATCAAGCTCAACATGAATCTGGGGATCAACTCCGACAACACGGTGAGCGGGACCGTCGAGTTCGGCGTCCAGAAGGAGCTGCTCGACCTGACGGGGCAGAACGTCGAGGACCTGCTCGGCAGCGACGCCCCGTTCCCGAGCAGCGCGCCCGGGGTCACGATCGAGCCCTTCGACGACGGCGAGTTCGCCGGCCAGCAGTTCATCTTCGAAGACCTCCCGATCGAGCAGTTCAACTCGGGCGGGCTCGCCGGGGCCTCCGGCGCGACGGCCGGCGGTGCGGGCGACACGCTGCAGATCGCGCGCCAGGGGGACACCTTCGTCGTCACCGGCGTCCTCGACCTGTCGAGCGGTCTGTCCGGCGCCACGGGGCCGTTCGGTGGCACCGGCGGAGCGCAGTTCTTCGAGAGCGCGGAGATCAGGATCGCGATCACGTTCCCCGGCGAGGTGCTGCAGGCCCCCGGAGGACAGGTCGACGGCAACACGGTCACCTACGTGCCGGAGTTCGGCGAGCGGTTGGAGATCAACGCGACGGGCAGCGCGGCAGACAACGGCGAGGCCGCGGACGTGGTGGGCGGCAGCGATTCGTTCCTGCCGCTGATCCTGATCATCGGAGGGGTCGCGCTCGCGCTCCTGATCGTCCTCCTCCTGGTGGTTCGGGGCCGCAAGAACAAGGGCGCGGAGACTCCGTCCGGGGCGGAGACTCCGTCCGGGTTCGGCGAGGCGGGTTCTGCGGCGCCTCCCGTCTCGGCACCGCCGGGAGCACCGACGGACGCGCCTCCGACCAGCACGCCTCCGACCAGCATGCCTCCGACCAGCACGCCTCCAACCAGCGCGCCTCCAACCAGCACGCCTCCACCTGCCCCACCGATCCCGCCGCCGCCCTCGGAGGGCTGACGCCCGCAAGCGACCCGGGGCGGGGGAGGATATCCAGACTTCGCGGGAGTGCGTCAGGCGGCTCTTGGCAGCACCCGGCGGATGAAGACGTCCTCGGGCAGTGGAGCCCACTCGCCGCCGTCGAGCCGGATCACCGTCTCGACCGGCGCGAGCGCACGGGCCGGGCCCTGGATCTCGACGATCCCGCCGTCGAGCCGCGCGGACGAGCGTCCGCAACCGCACGATCCATCGGATCCTGCCAGCTCGAACGTCTCCTCACATGCGAAGCAGTACAGCCACTTGACGGGCCTCGGTGCGAGCATGTCGGTCATTGCCATCACCTCGCGTTGACGTGCGGCCCGGCGAGCAGGGGGGAGGGGGGCGCGCCGGACCGCTCCGTCAATCCTCTCGGACCACCGGCTCCTCGGCCGCTGGTCGTGGATCGCGTCCGGCTCGTGGGTACCCGTGCGCTCGGACCCCCAAACACGATGTCGGCGCGCACCGGCCGATGCCCGGGCGTCGTCATCCGACCACCTGGATCGCGAGGATCGCGATGTCGTCCTTGGGTTGCCCGGTCCGGAAGCCGACCACCGCCTCCACCACGCCGTCGGCGATCCGTTGCGCGCTCGTGCCCGTGAGCTCGGACAGTGCGTCGTGCAACCGCGCCTCGCCGAACTCGTCCGCGTCCCGTCGCTCGTCGGTGACGCCGTCGGTGTACATGACGAGCGTGTCGCCGGGCCCGAGATCGACGGCCTGGTCGACGAGCACCGGATCCTCGAACACCCCGACGATCGTGCCCGGGCTGCCCACGACCTCGGTAGAGCCGTCGGCACGAAGGACCAAGGGGAGCGGGTGGCCCCCGGACGACACGGTCGCTCGCGCCTGGCTCCCCGACGGTCGAAGGCGCACGCAGCACGCGGTGCAGAACCGCTCGTCGTCGGTCTGTTGCAGGACGGCCTGGTTGAGCGTCTCCAGGATGGCGCTCGGGCGGCCCTCGCTCATGGCGGCGGTCCTGATCGTGTAGCGGGCGAGCGCCATCATCGCCGCGGCCTCTGCCCCCTTGCCGACCACGTCGCCGATCACGGCGATCCAACGTTGGGGAGCGGCCTCGAAGACGTCGTAGAAGTCACCGCCGACCTGCGTCCCCTCCGCGGCGGGAAGGTAGCGCGCCGCGGTCTCCAGACCCTCGATACCCGGCAGCTCCGGCGGGAGGAGGCTCCGTCGCAGCGTCTCCGCGACGTACTCGCGTTCGGCGTAGAGCCTCGCGTTGTCGACGGCGAGGCCGGTCCTCGCCGCGAGCATCCCCGCGAGCGACAGGTCCTCCTCCACGAACGGTGTCGACGGGTCGTCGCGCACGAGCACGAGCACCCCGAGCGTCCGTCCCCTGGCCGCGAGCGGGACCACGATCAGCGACGCGAGACCCAGGGAGCGCGCGAGCTCGAGCTGCTCCCCGGCCGCCATCATCCGTTCCATCTGTTCGGGTGACAGGTTCGGGATCAGCGCCGGCTCCCCGGTCTTCAGGACCTCGGCGACGATGCTGTCGGGGTCCTCCGGATCGGGCAGGCGGGCGCTCGCCATCCGTTCGACCATCCCGAACCGCGCGGGGTCGCGGTGCGCGCCGACGGCTGCCTCCACGCGACCCTCCCGGTCGACCACGAAGGCGACGCTGTAGTCGCAGACCCGGCGGGCCGCGGCGGCGGTCGCCGCGGCCAGCGCCGAACGCGTCTCGAACGACGCGGCCATCGCCACGCCGGCCTCGACGAGGACCTGGAGGCGCTCGCGCGCCTGGGTCTCGAGCCCGCGGGCGCGTTCGGCCTCCTCGCGGGCGAGCACCGCCTCCTCGCGCGCGGCCTCCGCCTCCGCCTGCGCCTTCTCGGCGACCTCTCGTGCGCGTCGCTCGGCTTCGAGCATCCGCCGTTCGAGCGACACCGCCGCGTCGGTCGAGTCGTCATCTCGCTGCACCGCTCCAAGGCTCCTCTCGATCGCCCCCGGTCGAGGGTCGCGTGCGGCGTGCCACGTTGTGGGCGACTCCCGAGGTGCCCCCCCGGGAGCGGTGCCGGACTATGACCGCGGGATGGGCACGACCACGCGTAGGACCTGGTCGTCGAACTCGGCGTCGGGGAACAGGCCCTCGATCAGCGCTCGGCGCGTCGCCCGTCCCGAGACCCCGTCGAGTCCCTCCGGGGCTCCGTCGAACCGGCCGCAGGGCTCGATCTCCACGAGCAGGCGTCCCCCGTCGACCAACGAGCGGACCTCGATGACGGCCGGCGGCGCATCCTGCTCGATCGCCTGTGCGCACGCCTCGGTCGCGACGAGCCGGAGATCGTCGACCGCCTCCTCCGAGCAGCCGGTGCTGCGACCGACCGCCCCGACGAACGCGCGGACCGACGCCACATGCGCGGTCGCGGGTGGGATGCGGATCGAGAGCCGTTCCATCGGGGCTCGAGCTCCCGCTTCAGCCCGCGGGGAGCTCGGTGGTCGAGCCGACGATGTCGAACACGCGGTCCAACCCCGTGAGGGTGAGCACCTTCATCGGGGTGCCGCCGACTCCGACCAGGACGAGCCTGCCGTCGCGTTCCCGGACGCGCTTGAGACACGTCACCAGCGAGCCCAGGCTGCTCGAGTCCATGAAGTCGACCTTCGTGAGGTCCAGGGCCAGGTGGTCGGCGCCGCCCTGGATCAGCTCGAGCAGGTGCTCGCGGAGTGGCGGTGAGGTGTGGAGGTCTAGCTCGCCGGCAACCTCGACGACCGTCCACGGTTCTTCGATGCGCGTTCCGACGATGACATCCATCCATTGCCCTCTCGGTCGTTGGCTCGGCTCGCACTCCCAGGACGCCATCCAGGGCCATGCCCGCGGTTCCCTAGTATAGGGAGTGCGATGGCGAGCCCGACGAACGATGTCATCAGCGTGTCGGTCCCCGCGAGGGCGGGATCCGTCCACGTCCTGCGCGCCGTCACGACGTCGGTGGCGGCCCGGCTGCCGATCCCGTTCGACGGGATCGAGGACCTCCGCCTCGCCGTCGACGAGGCGTGCGCATGGTTGCTCGCTCGCGGTCGGTCGGCCACCGCGATGACCCTCCGGCTCCGGCCCCTGGACGATCGTCTGGAGGCGGAGGTCTCGATCGATGCCGCCGATGGCCCGTGGCCACCACCCGACCTGGAACAGAGCCTCCCGTGGAGGATCCTGTCGGCGCTCGTCGACACCCTCTCCCTGAGCACGGACGCGGGTGGACCGTCGATCCTGCTCACCAAGCGGACGCTCGAGCCATCGCGGACGACATGAGCTCGGTCGAGCATCCGATCGGCTCAACCGACCGCGAGGTGGAGACCGAGCTGTTCAAACGCCTGCCCGACGACGACGAGGCCCGTGAGCGACTGGTCGGGATGTTCCTCCCGCTCGCGGAGTATCTTGCCCGTCGGTTCGATCGACGGGGCGAGCCGCTGGAGGACCTCGTGCAGGTCGCGAGCGTCGGGCTCCTGAACGCGATCGACCGCTTCGACGTGGAGCGCGACGTTCAGTTCTCCACGTACGCCGCCGTGACGATCATCGGCGAGCTCAAGCGGCATTTCCGCGACAAGGGGTGGGCGATCCGCGTGCCGCGGCGGCTCCAGGAGGTCGGGCTACGCGTTAACACCATCCTGCCCGAGCTCTCGCAGGAGCTCGGGCGCTCGCCGACGGTGGAGGAGATCGCCGCGCGATGCGAGGCGTCGCCCGAGGAGATCCTCGACGCGATGGAGGCGGTGCAGGCGTACTCGACGACGTCGCTCGACTCGCCGATCGGGGAGGAGGGCGCGGCGCCGATCGACGTGCTCGGCGGTGACGACCCCTCGCTCGAGATCCTCGAGGGCTGGGCGTCGGTGGCACCCGCCGTGAAGGAGCTGCCGGAGCGCGAACGGAGGGTGCTGTACCTTCGCTTCTTCCGCGGGCTCACGCAGTCCGAGATCGCCGAGGAGATCGGCGTCTCGCAGATGCACGTCAGCAGGATCCTGTCGCAGACTCTGTCGTTCCTCCGGGGCGCGGTGCTCGAAGAAGGAGATCCGCTCCGCGAGGCAGGACCTCGCGGAGCGGATCTCGACGAGCCGTAGAGCGCTTATCGCGCCACGTAATGGTACTTCCTCGTTCGCTTGCTAGAACTTCGGGACGATGTACCAGGCCAGGAAGGCCAAGATGGCGAGGACGATGATCACGATCGCGGAGTACTTGATCGCGGCAAACCCCGTCATCCCCGAGCCCGGCTCGGGATCATGCTCGTGATACTCGTAGCTCGGGTGGCTCATGATCTCCACCTCCCGGACCGCACGGTGCGGCCTCGGCACCGATGTACCCGTGCCGAGACCACCACAAACCGCGAGCATCTGGACCTCGTTCCGCTGCAGCGAGGTCGGAGACGTTTCGCGCACGCGGCGGAGCGGTAATTCGAGCCCGTGAGCGATCCGCATTCGGGGAGCGTGTCTCCGTCGGGCGACCGCGCCCATGACGACGACGAGCAGCCCGAGGAGCGCCTGAACCGAGAGCTGATCGAGCTCCTGAATGAGCTTCGCGTCGCGCTCCCCGGCGTGCAGGTGTTGTTCGCGTTCCTGCTCACCGTGCCGTTCAGCGACCGGTTCCAGACGCTCACGGGGAGTCAGCGGGCCATCTATTTCGCGACGTTCGTCGGGACCACGATCGCCACCGGGGTGCTGATGGCGCCGACCGCCTACCACCGGATCCGGTTCCGCCAGGGCGACAAGGAAC
>Ga0307302_10000952_pt1 | contig 12707 bp, 12 predicted proteins | sample ER_DNA_183_FD_194490 | JGI IMG/M metagenome (GOLD analysis project Ga0307302, IMG submission 194490) | Bulk soil microbial communities from the East River watershed near Crested Butte, Colorado, United States - ER_DNA_183 | ecosystem: Environmental > Terrestrial > Soil > Floodplain | place...
CGTCCAGGAAGCGCCCATCCCCGGCGACCAGCCGCGGGTCCTCCCGGCGGACGATCGGCTCCCCCATGGTCCGGGTCGTCACCGCTGCTCGTCCTTGAGGATCTCGGCGGCGCGGAGGACCGAGGCGACGATGTTCTGGTAGCCGGTGCAGCGGCAGAGGTTGCCCCCGATGGCCTCGCGGGCCTGCTCCTCGGTGGGGTCGGGGTGGTCGCGCAGGTAGGCGGTGATGGTGGTGACGAACCCGGGGGTGCAGAAGCCGCACTGCAGGCCGTGGCAGTCCTGGAAGGCCTGCTGGACCGGGCCGAGGCCGCCGTCGGGCGACCGGCAGCCCTCCACGGTGGTGATCTCGGCCCCGTCGACCCCGACCGCGAACAGCAGGCACGAACGCATCGCCCGCCCGTCGACCAGCACCGTGCAGGCCCCGCAGACGCCGTGCTCGCAGCCGAGATGGGTGCCGGTCAGCCCCAGGTCGTGGCGCAGGCAGTCGGCCAGCAGCCGCCGGGCCGGCACCCGCACGGTGTGGGGCACGCCGTTCACCACCAGCCGGGTCTCGTGCAGGGTCTCGCTCACGTCCCCCCCAATCGTCCGGCGGCGTGGGCGGCGGCCGCCCGGGCGGCGCGGGCGGTCAGCACCCCGGCCAGGTGGCGGCGGTAGGCGGCGGTGGCGTGGATGTCGTCCTCGGGGTCGACGGCCGCCGCGGCCAGCCGCCCGGCGGCGGCCCAGTCGGCGGCGTCGTGGGGCTGGCCGCCGAGGGCGTCGGTCAGGTCGACCGGCACCGGGACCGGCCCGACCGAGATCAGGGCCGCCCGGGCCGCCTCCACCCGGAGCCCCCCGTCCAGCCGCACCAGCACTCCGACCCCGCACAGGGCGTAGTCGCCGTGGCGGCGGGCCAGCTCCAGCCAGGCGCTGCCGGTGCCGGCCGGCGGCGTCGGGAACACCGCCGCCGTGGCCAGCTCCCCCGGCCGCAGCGCCGACTCCAGGGGGCCGAGGAAGAAGTCGGCCGCGGCCACCCGGCGGGGGCCGCCGTCGCCGGCGCTGGCCAGCTCCATCGACCCACCGAGGAGGACCAGCACCGCCGGCAGCTCGGCCGCCGGGTCGGCGTGGACCAGGCTGCCCACCACCGTGCCCCGGTTGCGGACGGTGCTGTGGGCGATGTCGCCGATCGCCTGGCCGAGCAGCGGCAGGACCTCGCGGGCCCCGGGGTCGTGCTCGACCCTGGCGTGTCGGGCCAGGGCGCCCACCCGGACCGCCCCGTCGTCGCGGCCGATCTCGTCCAGCTCGGCCAGCCAGTTGACGTCGACCAGGTGCGCGGGGGCGGCCAGGCGCATGTTGAGCAGCGGGACCAGGCTCTGGCCGCCGGCCAGCACCTTGCCGTCGTGGCCGACCTCGGCCAGCATCGACAGCGCCTCGGGGACCGTCCGCGGCCGATGGTAGTCGAACACCGGTGGCTTCATAGCCCGCATCATCTCGCAAGCTGGCAACGGAGGAAGCCAAGAACGGATATCGTTCACCACGGTTCCGTGGGGTGGGACGATAGAGGAGGAAGCCATGAAGGCACGCCGGTGGCGCCGTGGGGCGCTCCTTGGCCTGGTGCTGACGGTCGCGCTGGTGGCGGCGGGCTGCGGCGACGACGGAGCAGACAGCGGGAGTACCGGGACGACCGCTGGCGCGGCCCCGGCGGTCGACGAGGCGCTCGCCGCCAAGGTCCCGGACGCGATCAAGTCCGACGGCAAGGTCCTCATCGGGACCGACGCGAGCTATGCGCCGAACGAGTTCCTCGACGCCGACGGCAAGACGGTCGTCGGCTGGGATGTCGACCTGTTCAACGCCGTCGCGGCCAAGCTCGGCCTGCAGACCGAGTGGCAGTCGGCCACGTTCGACGCGATCATCCCGGGTGTCCAGTCCGGGAAGTACGAGATGGGCATCTCGTCGTTTACCATCAACGACGAGCGCAAGCAGCAGGTCAACATGACCAGCTACTTCAGCGCCGGTACCCAGTGGGGGACCAAGACGGGCAACCCCACCGGCGTCCAGCCCGACGATGCCTGCGGCAAGAAGGTCGCCGTCCAGACCAACACCGTCCAGGACACCGAGGACCTGCCCAAGCGGGACGAGGCCTGCACGGCGGCCGGGAAGCCGGCCATCACCGTCGACCGTTACCAGCGGCAGGACCAGGCGACGGCTGCGGTGGTCTCCGGCAAGGACGACGCCATGCTCGCCGACTCCCCGGTGCTCGCCTACGCCGTCAAGCAGACCAACGGTCAGCTCGAACTGCTCGGTGACATCTACGACGCGGCGCCGTACGGTTACGTTATCGAGAAGGACCAGACCGAGTTCGCCCAAGCGGTGGCCGACGCCGTCCAGGCGCTGATCACCGACGGCACCTACAAGACCATCCTGGACAAGTGGGGCGTCGGGGCGGGCGCCATCGACAACCCCGCCGTCAATCCCTGACCGACGGGGCCGGGGGCCGCGCATGACCGAGACGAAAACCGCCGAGCGGGCAGAACCCGAGGCCATCACGGCCGTGCCCGTCCGGCACCCTGGCCGGTGGGTCGCGACCGTGGTCCTGGCGATCGTGGCCGCGATGTTCGTCCACATGCTGGTCACCAACGACGCGTTCCAGTGGCGCTTCATGCTCGACAACATGTTCCGCCCGGCGGTCATCGAGGGCGTGCGGACAACGCTGATCGTGACCGTGCTGGCGATGATCATCGGGGTGGCGCTCGGGATCGTGATCGCCATGATGCGGCTGTCCCCCAACCCGATCCTGTCCGGGGCGGCCTGGCTCTACACCTGGTTCTTCCGCGCCGTGCCCCGGATCGTGCTGCTGATCCTGTTCGGCAACCTGGGCATCCTCTACAGCCGCTACGAGCTCGGCGTGCCGTTCGACCGCCAGATCGGCAACCTGATCGGGATCGACCTCGACCTCCGCTTCTTCGGCCTCGACGCCCGGACCATCCTGACCGGCTTCCTGGCCGGCCTGCTGGGGCTGGCCCTGTCCGAGGCGGCCTACATGGCCGAGATCGTGCGGGCGGGCATGAAGGCGGTCAACCCGGGCCAGCAGGAGGCCGCGCACGCCCTCGGCATGGCGCGCGGGACGACCCTGCGCCGGATCGTCCTGCCCCAGGCGATGCGGGTGATCGTCCCGCCGACCGGCAACGAGACGATCGCGATGCTCAAGGACACCTCGCTGCTGGCCTTCGTCCCGGTCACCAACGAGCTGTTCTTCCAGCTGCAGGCCATCGGCGCCCGCACCTTCCAGGTGTTCCCGATGCTGGTCGCGGCCTGCCTGTGGTACCTGGCCCTGACCAGCGTGCTGATGGTTGGCCAGTTCTATGTCGAGCGGTACTTCAGCAAGGGGTTCGGCACCGGACAGGCACGGGCCAAGGCGCAGGCGGAGGCTATCGGACATGGACACTGAGCTCGACGGCAGGGCCGCCACCGGTCCCGGGGACGGGACCCCGATGGTCAAGGCCGAGGCGGTCCACAAGCGCTTCGGCAGCCTGGAGGTGCTCAAGGGCATCGACATGGAGGTGCTTCCCGGCCAGGTCGTGGTCCTGTTGGGCGCGTCCGGCTCGGGCAAGTCGACCTTCCTGCGCTGCATCAACCACCTGGAGAAGATCAACGCCGGCCGGCTGTGGGTCGACGGGCACCTGGTCGGCTACCGGCAGGTGGGCATCAAGCTCTACGAGCTGAAGGAACGGGAGATCTCGAAATCGCGGGCCGAGATCGGCATGGTGTTCCAGCAGTTCAACCTGTTCCCCCACATGACTGCGCTCGAGAACGTCTGCGAGGCGCCCTGCCAGGTCAAGAAGGTGTCCAAGGACGCGGCCAGGACCAGGGCCAGGCAGCTGCTGGACCAGGTCGGGCTGGTCGACAAGGCCGACGTCTACCCAGCCCAGCTGTCGGGCGGCCAGCAGCAGCGGGTGGCGATCGCCCGCGCGCTGGCCATGGACCCCAAGCTGATGCTGTTCGACGAGCCGACCAGCGCCCTCGACCCGGAGCTGGTCGGCGACGTCCTGGAGGCGATGAAGCAGCTGGCCAAGGACGGCATGACCATGATCGTGGTCACCCACGAGATGGGCTTCGCCCGCGAGGTCGGCGACCAGGTGGTGTTCATGGACCAGGGCGTGGTGGTCGAGAAGGGCGTGCCCACCGAGGTGTTCGCCAACCCCCAGCACGAGCGCACCAAGGCGTTCCTGAGCCGCATCCTGTAGCGGGCGGCCGGGGGTCCGGCTAGAACGGGAACGGGTGGGTGCCGCTCTGCACGGTCACCCACTTCAGCTCGGTGAACTCGTCGACCACGGCCTGGCCGCCGAAGCGGCCGAAGCCGCTGTCCTTGACCCCGCCGAAGGGCATCTGGGGCTCGTCGCCGACCGGCTGGTCGTTGACGTGGACGATGCCGGCCTGGAGCCGGTCGGCCAGGGCCAGGCCCCGGTCGGGGTCGCCGGTGAGGATCCCGGCGGCCAGCCCGTAGGCGGTGTCGTTGGCCCTGGCCACGGCCTCCTCGGCGCCGTCCACGATCTCCACGGTGGCCACCGGGCCGAAGGTCTCGACCCGGGCCAGCTCGCTGTCGGCGGGCACGTCGGCCAGCAGGGTGGCCTGGAAGCAGCGCCCGACCCGCTCGCCGCCGGCCAGCACCTTGGCCCCGCCGGCGACCGCCTCGGCGACCCGGCCGGCCACGGTGTCCAGGGCCCGCTGGTTGATCAGGGGCCCGATGACGGTGCCGGCCTCGGCCGGGTCGCCGACCTTGAGGCCGGCCGTCTTGGCGGCTAGGCGGTCGACGTAGGCGTCGGCGATGCGCCGGTCGACCAGCAGCCGCCTGGCCGACATGCAGATCTGCCCCTGGTGCAGGTACGCCCCGAAGGCGCTGGCGTCGACCGCGTAGTCGAGGTCGGCGTCGTCCAGCACCAGCAGCGGGTTGTGGCCGCCCAGCTCCAGCACGACCCGCTTGAGGTGGCGGCCGGCGGCCTCGGCCAGCGTGCGGCCGGTGGTGGTGGAGCCGGTGAAGTTGAGCCGGCGCACCGCCGGGTGCTCGACCAGCTCCTGGCCGATCGGCCCGGCCTCGCCGGGGGCGTGGGTGACCACGTTGAGGACGCCGTCGGGCAGGCCGGCCTCGGCGAAGATCTCGGCCCAGAGCAGCCCGCCGACGAACGGGGACTCCTCCGACGGCTTGGCCACCACCGTGTTGCCCAGGGCGAGGGGGGCCGCGATGCCGCGGGCCGACAGGATCAGGGCGGCGTTCCAGGGGAAGATGGCCCCGACCACCCCGACCGGCCGGCGCAGCCCCATGGCCATGGTCCCCGGCAGGTCGGAGGGGAGGATCTGGCCGAGCGGGCTGTAGGCCAGGGCGGCCGCCTGGCGCAGCAGGCCGGGCACGAAGCCCATCTGGAACATCCCGAACCCGTAGGTGCAGCAGCCGGTCTCGCGGGCCAGCAGGCCGACGACCTCGTCGGACCGGCGCTCCAGGATGTCGGCCGCGGCCAGGAAGATCCGCTGGCGCTCGGCCGGCGGCGTCTGCGACCAGGCCGGGAAGGCGGCGGAGGCGGCCTCCACGGCCCGGCGGGCGTCCTCGCGGGTCCCGGCGGCGACCTTGGCCACCACCTGGCCCGAATACGGGTCGAGGTCCTCGAAGGTCGCGCCGCCGCTGGCCTCGCTCCAGTCGCCGCCGATGAAGTGCCGGTACTCGGTGGTGTTGACGTCCTCCCACGACTTGAAGTCGTGGGATTCCCGGTTCACGCCGCCTCTCCCTCGGGGTCGCCTCCGGGGGCATCAGCGGCGCTCTGCGGGCTTGCGGCCGACCGGCTCTGACGGGTCGCCCCGTACCCGAGACGCGAGGCGTCTGGGACTCGCCAGTTGGGTGCTGCTCGACGTCGGCCTGCACCGGAGTCCTGGAGCACGAACGACGCCTGGGCCAAGGCCGCCTTGGCGCCGTCCACGTCGAGCAGGTGCGGGTGGACCTGGGGGTCCACCTGACGGATGAGGAAGGCGCTGAAGACATCTCGGTCGCATTCGACGCCGCAGCCGCAGCGGTGGGTGCGCTGGCCGAGCGGCTTCTTGACGACTGCGCCGCAGACGCAGCTCTGGGACAGCCGGGTGGTCCAAGGGTCGATCGGCGCTACCCGCCCGCCGGCGCTTGCAGCCTTGCGGGACAAGATGGTGATGAACGACCCCGGCGCCCGGCGGCCCACGCTGCGGCCGAAGCGGCGCTGGAACGCCCGGTAGGACAGCTTCTCGGTGTGGACGGTGTTGCCTTGGCCGAGGATGCGGTTGGCGAGGTTGCCGTGCAGCGACGTGCGGTGTCCGGCGAGGCGCCGGTGCAGCTCGGTGACCGCGGTCTGGGTCTGCTCGGCCCGCCGGGACCGCGACCGCCAGTCGCAGCCGTCCTTCATGTGGCGGCCTTGGGGGTCGAAGCACGATGGGCAACCGGCGCGGTGCTGACGCTCCAGGCGCCGCTGCAGCCGGCGCAGCCGCTTGGCCTTGTCGGCCAGCTCGGCGCAGAAGGTCTCCTTCCAAGCGCCCTGGTCGGCGACGACCGCGATGGTGGAGGGCCCGACGTCCAGGCCGACCCGCCCCTCACCCACCTGGTAGCGCTGAAGCGGCTTGCCGTCCAGGACCAGCTGCGCGGCGTAGACCCAGCGACCTCTGACCGTCCTGCGCACGATCCGGCAGGACCGCAGATGGCCCTCGGCGACGTGCCAGGCCGCCCACCAGAGGTACGGGTCGGCCTCGTCGAGCACGAACGCCAGCACGAATCCGGCGCCCCATTGCAGGCCAGTGGCGTCGGCGGCGACCCGCGGGGCGCCGTTGCGGTCCTTGCCGGCCAGGCTGTGCAGCCCGCGGCCCTTGCCCTTGAACCTGGGCCGACCCCGCTGGCCGAGCAGGAAGCGGTTGGCGGCGTCGAAGGCCCGTACGCCCAGCACCTGGGCTTCCTGAGCGAAGACCTTGTCGCGTAGCCAGCCGACGCGGGATCCGGAGGCGACCGACTGGAGGGCCCGCTCGGTGAAGCCGTGGCGGTCGCGCAGGTCCCGGAACGCGGCGGCCCGCGCCGGGTTCGGCCTGCCCGCCAGGACCCGTGGCATGGCCGTCGCCTGCTTGAAGCCGGGGTCGGCCTGCATCGCCTGGGCCCGGTCCAGCGCCACCCGCAGGCAGGCGTTGTACAGCAGCCGGGCACACTCGAACCGGCTCGCTACCTCCTTGGCCTGCGTCGGTGTGGCCCGCAGCGGGATCGTGGCCACAAAGGTCGGCGCGTCCCTTGGCCGCTTGCGCGTCCGGCTCACCTCACACCACCGCTCACAACGCCGCCTTCTGGTTCTCTCCGTAGCGGCGCATGACCGCCAAGGGCGCACCGCCAACCGTGGACACAAACCACGACGGGCTCCACAGCACCGGCAGGCGCCGCAAACGGGGGAACTCCATGCGCAACAGCCGCGACGACCGGCCCTTCACCAGCCGCATGAACTCCGACAGCGGCAGCGTCGGCGGGACCTCGGCAAGCAGATGCACATGGTCGGGCATCACCTCGACCTCAAGGACCTCGGCGCCGACCTGGCTGGCCACGTCGGCGATGATCGCCTTCAGCCGCACATCGACGCCACCGACGAGCACCCGGCGGCGGTATTTCGGGCACCAGATCAGGTGGTACTTGGCCGAGTACACCGTCTTGTGGGTCGAGCGGTAGCGCATGGCCAGATCGTCCCAGCGGGGTGCGACAGTCCGGGCGTTCCGCCCGGCGGAGCCTTGACCCACGGCTGAAGCCGTGGGCTTGCGGCTCCGGTTCGGTCATCTGTGACCTCCTCAGGTGGCCTCGACACCGCGGATCCTACCGCCGGGCTGGGTGGGCGGCGATTGCGGGATTGCCCGAGATATCGATTAGCATTTCGCCGGAGAACCCCATGGACCTGCCCAACGCGCCCTTCTATCGCCGCTGGTCGTTCATCCTGGCCGGCGTCATCGGGCTGGCCGCGATCACGGCCCTGCTCGGCTGGCGGGGGTTCCAGCAGGTGGACCCGCCGGCGACCACCGGCACCACCGTGCCCGCCACCACCATCGCCAGCACGACCACGACCACGCCGCCGCCGTCGATCGAGCCCACCAGCAAGCCGACCGAGCCCCTGACCGAGCCCCTGTGGGACATCCAGAGCGGCAAGGGCACGGCGACGAGCCCCGGGTTCCGGGCGCCCGCGGCCTGGCGCATCGTATGGTCCTTCGACTGCAGCAACTTCAAGAGGCTGGGCGGGGGGAACTTCAAGATCACCGGCACCGGCGCCTTCGCGCGGGTCGACATCCAGGAGCTCGACGTCAAGGCCAGCGGCACACGGACCTTCAGCCGTGGCGGCTTCGGCCATCTGCTGGTCGACTCGGTCTGCAAGCGCTGGAGCGTCACGGTCCTGCCCGGCTGATCGGGCACACTCTGGAGACCGACGAAAGGACGGGGGCTTGGACGCGACTGCTCGCAGGGGAATGTTGGCGATCGTGGGCGGGCGGGTCGTGCCCGTGGCCGGCCCGCCCTTCGAGGACGGGGTCGTCCTCATCTCCGACGGCCGGATCGAGGCCGTCGGCCGCGACCTGCGCGTGCCCGAGGCGGCCGAGCGGGTGGACGCGGCCGGCAAGGTGGTGCTCCCCGGCCTGGTCGACGCCCACACCCACCTGGGCGTGCACGAGGAGGCCGAGGGGTGGGCCGGGCAGGACACCAACGAGATGACCGACCCGGTGACGCCGCATGTCAGGGCCCTGGACGCCATCAACCCGGCCGACCTGGCCTTCGCCGACGCGGTGGCCGGCGGGGTCCTGACCGTCAACGTCAACCCCGGGTCGGGCAACCCCATCGGCGGCCAGGCGGCCGCCGTCCGCAGCGCCGGGCGGACGGTCGACGAGATGCTGCTGCGTGCCCCCAGCGGCCTCAAGTCGGCCCTGGGCGAGAACCCCAAGCGGGTCTACGGCGACCGCAAGCAGCTGCCCTCGACCCGCCTGGGCACGGCCGCGGTGATCCGCGACGCCCTGGTCAAGGCGCGCAACTACCTGGACAAGCTGGACCGCGGCGACGACGGCGAGCCGCCCGAGCGGGACCTGCGCTGGGAGGCCCTCGGCCTGGTCCTGTCCGGCGAGATCCCCTGGCGCCAGCACTGCCACCGGGCCGACGACATCGCCACCGCCCTGCGCCTGGCCGACGAGTTCGGCTACCGCCTGGTCATCGACCACGGCACCGAGGCCGTGCTGCTGGCCGACCGCCTGGCCGAGCGGGGCGTGCCCGTGCTCATCGGCCCCCTGCTGACCTCCCGCTCCAAGGTCGAGCTGCGCAACCGCTCCCTGGCCAACCCGGGCCGGCTGGCCGCGGCCGGGGTCGAGCTGGGGATCATCACCGACCACCCGGTGGTCCCCATCCACCTGCTGGCTGTCCAGGCCGCCCTGGCCGTCCGGGAGGGCCTGGACCCGGCCGCGGCCCTGCGCGCCGTCACCCTCACCCCGGCCCGGGTGCTCGGCCTGGACGACCGGCTCGGCTCCCTGGAGCCGGGCAAGCACGCCACCCTGTGCGTCTGGTCCGGCGACCCCCTGGACGCCCGCTCGCGGGTCGAGACGGCCTGGATCGAGGGCCGCCAGGTGTTCGGGTCCGATCCCGCCAGCCAGCCGTTCTGACATGGGCGCCGTGGCGAGCCGTCTCCGGGGGCCCAGCGGCGCCGGGCTGGCCGGCGGGCTGGTGCTGGCCGTGCTGGTGGTGGCGCTGCTGGCGCCCTTCCTGGGCGCCGACCCGCCGCACGACCTGACCACCAGCAACGCCCGGGACACCGACGAGGGGTTCAACCTCAACAACGCCCGCCAGCGGGCCCTGTTCGGCTCCTTCGCCACCGGCGACGTGGACCGTAGCCTGACCAACGGGGCCTACAGCGCCATCGCGGCCGTGGTGTTCCTCGTCACCGAGCCGACCCTGGCCGCCGGCCGCTCGGTGTCGGTGGCGGCCGTCGCCGTGGCCGTGCTGCTGCTGGCCGTCGGCCTGGCCGAGCCGCTCGGCCTGACCGCCGCGCTGCTGTCGGCGGCCGCCCTGGCCGGGGCCAACCTGGCCCTGGAGTACGGCCGCCTGGGCATGGTCGAGCCGACCGTGCTGGCCCTGCTGACCGGCGGCTTCGTGCTGGCCGTGCAGGCGGTCCGGCGGCGGTCGGCGCTGGCCGGGGCCGGCTGCGGGCTGCTGCTGGCGGTGGCCGTCTCGGCCAAGGCGATCGCCGTGGTCCCGGCGGTCGGCATGCTCGGGGTCGTGCTCGGCTCGGGGCTGCTGGGCCGCGACCGCCGGGCCGTGCTGGCCGGGCTGGCCGCGGTCGGCGGGGCCGTGGCCGCCGCGGTCGGGTGGTTCCTGCTCGTCGCCCTGCCCAACCTGGAGCGGCTGCGCATCGCCCTGCGGATCTGGCCGGCGGTCAGCTACCCCCACACCCCGGCCGGCGTGCTGGAGCGCCTGGGCGACTACGCGGCCTTCTCCGACAGCGCCCTCGGCCGCTCCGGCCCCCTGCTGGCGGCGGCCGTGGTCGGCCTGGTCGCCCTGGTGCTGCGCTGGCGGGCCCTGGACCCGGTGGCCCGGGCCGCCCTGGTGATGGCCGGGCTGTGGGGCTTCGGGCTCTGGCTGGCCCTGGCCTTGGGCAGCTACAGCCCCAACCGCTACATCGTCCCGGCCCTGCCGGGCCTGGCCGTGCTGGCCGGCTTCGGGCTGGCCAGCGTGGCCAGGTGGCTGCCCCGGGGCCGGGCCCGGGCGGCCCTGGTGGTCGCCCTGGGGCTGGTCGTGGCCGCGCCCGGGGCGGCCCGCTACCTGAGCGAGGCCGCCGGCAGCGGCCACCAGCGCGAGGCCGACCAGCGCACCCTGGCCGCCGCCCTGCCCCCCGGCGCCGTCGTGTTCGGCCACTACGCGCCCACCCTGCTGTTCGACACCGACCACGAGCTGCTGACCGTGTGGCCGTCGGCCGGGGCCAACACCGGCGACCCGGTGGCCCGCTTCCGCGCCACCCACGTCCTGGCCTCGGCCGTCGGCGACGGCTCCGACCCGACCCTGGAGATCCCGGCCCTGCGCCGGCTGCGCTACCAGGTGTCGCTGCCCCGGGTCCGCTGGGGCCCCCACACCCTCCAGCTGTACCGGCTCCCGGCGCCGCCCCCACCGGCCCAGGGCAGCTAGGCGGCGTCCAGGGTCTGGCGGACGGCGTCGGCCACCCGGGCCACGGTGGGGACGACGGCCTGCTCCAGGTTGGCCGCGAACGGCAGGGGGACGCAGGCCCCGGCCACCCGGCGGATGGGGGCGTCGAGGTCGTAGAAGCCCTCCTCGGCCACGATCGAGGCCACCGTCGCGCCCCAGCCGCCCTGGTAGGGGTTCTCCTCGACGATCACCAGGCGGCTGGTCCGGGCGACCGAGCCGAGCACCGCCCGCGCGTCCAGAGGGACCAGGCAGCGCAGGTCGAGCACCTCGGCGTCGACCCCGTCGGCGGCCAGCTCCTCGGCCGCGGCCAGGGCCATGGGCACGGTGGAGGCCAGGGCGACCAGGGTGACGTCGCCGCCGGGGCGGCGGACCTCGGCCGCCCCCAGGGGGAGCACGTGGTCGGCCGGTGGGGGCTCGCCCTTGGTGGCCAGCAGCGCCTTGTGCTCGAACACCAGCACCGGGTCGTCGCTGCGGATGGCCGCGGCCATCAGCCCGACCATGTCGGCCGGGGTCGAGGGGGCGGCGATCTTGAGCCCGGGGACGGCGAAGGCCCAGTTCTCGACGGCCTGGGAGTGCTGGGCCCCGAAGCCGAGGCCGCCGCCGTTGGCGGTGCGCACGACCAGGGGCACGGTGACCTGGCCGCCGGTCATGTAGCGCATCTTGGGGATCTCGTTGGCCACATAGTCCCAGCAGCAGGCCAGGAAGTCGGAGAACATGATCTCGGCCACCGGGCGCATGCCGGTCATGGCCGCGCCCATGGCCGCCCCCACGATCGCCTGCTCGCTGATCGGGGTGTCCCAGACCCGCTCGGGGCCGAACTCGGCGAACAGCCCGGTGGACGTCTTGAACACGCCCTCGGCGGCGCCGATGTCCTCGCCCAGGCAGACCACGCGCTCGTCGCGGCGCATCTCCTGGGCGATGCCGGCAGCGACCGCCTCCCGGTAGGTGATCAGGTCCGCCATTGGGCACCTCCGTCCGCCCAGACGTCGGTGAAGGCGCTTTCCTCGGGTGGCGGCGGGGCCGCCTTGGCCGCCTCCACGGCCGCGGCCACCTGCTCGCGGGCCCGGGTGTCGAGGGCGTCGATGGCCGGCTGGTCGACCCCGCGGTCGCGCAGCCGCTCGGCCAGGACCAGCAGCGGGTCGCGCTTGAGCCAGGCGTCGACCTCCTCCTGCGGCCGGTACTTGCCCGGGTCGGTGCGCGAGTGCCCGTGGTGGCGGTAGGTGAGGGCCTCGATCACCGTCGGGCCGTCCCCGGCCCGGGCCCGGGCGGCGGCCGAGGCCACCGCCTGGCGCACCGCGACCACGTCGTTGCCGTCGATCACCTCGGCCGGGAGCTGGTAGGCGGGGGCCCGCCCGGCGGCCGGCTGGGCGACCGCGGTCACCGTCTTGATCGAGGTGTACTCCATGTACAGGTTGTTCTCGCAGACGAACAGCACCGGCAGCTTCCACACCGCGGCCAGGTTGAGGGCCTCGTGGAAGGCGCCGATGTTGGTCGCCCCGTCGCCGAAGAAGGCCACCGCGACCTGGCTGGTGCC
>Ga0307302_10000954_pt1 | contig 12693 bp, 8 predicted proteins | sample ER_DNA_183_FD_194490 | JGI IMG/M metagenome (GOLD analysis project Ga0307302, IMG submission 194490) | Bulk soil microbial communities from the East River watershed near Crested Butte, Colorado, United States - ER_DNA_183 | ecosystem: Environmental > Terrestrial > Soil > Floodplain | place: USA...
GCCGTAGTCGATCAGCAGGACGTAACCCCGCCGGAGCACGGGCACCAGCATCTCGAGCAGCGCGAACGCTCCCACCGGCACGGTCGCCTCCTCGCCCGGTTCGAGCGGCGGCGGCGGACCCGAGGCGTCCGGCCACGGCACCTCGATCTCGACGAGCGACCGTCCGCGCAGGCCCACGCGGACCTCCTTCGGGCCGTCGGGTCGCCCGCGGACCGGGACGAACGCCAGGTTGTCGAGGACCTCGTTCGCCACGATCACGCCGTCGAACGGGTCCAGGTCGGGGACCGAGGACGCCGTCGCGAGCCCACGGGTGGCGAGCGCGTCCCGCGCGCCGGGGCTGATCTCGACGCCGGTGTACGCCGGTCGCGGGGCGGGGAGCTCGGCGAACGCGGACAGCAGGGCATCGGCGAGCATGCCGTTCCCGGCGCCGAGCTCGACGACCGGGAACGGCTCGATCTCGCCGAGGCCGAACCACGCGTCGAGGAGCGCGTCGCGGACGCAGTGCGCGAACACGAAGGGGTGCACGTGCGGGCTCGTCACGAAGTGTCCCTCCGGGCCGACCGGCGGCGCCTCGAAGAACCCGCCCGGGCCGTACAGGGCGATCTCCATGTACTCGTCGAACCCGATCGGTCCGTGGTCCTCGATCGCCGCGCGTACCGACCGCGCCACCTCGGCGCTCATGGCCCGAAGCCTAATGACTCGCGGCGTGCCCGCTGCGGGCCGGGTGTCGGTGGTGCAGGTGCATGCGAGGATGCCGCTCGTGGACGACGGGATCCGTGAGGCCGCCTCGGCCGTGGTCGCGCGTGACGGCGAGGAGGGGCTCGAGGTGGTGGTGTTGGAGCGGAGCGCCGCGAGCCGGTTCCTCCCGGGCTACGTGGCGTTCCCCGGCGGCTCGACCGACGAGGAGGACCGGGAGCTCGCCCGGCGCTGGTTCGGGACGCCCGAGGAGGCTCGCCGCGCGTGCGCGGTGCGCGAGCTCGCGGAGGAGGTGTCCTTCGTCCTCACCCTGACGGGCCTCCGGCAGGGCGACACGCTCGACGCGATCGATGCCGCTCCGCCCTCGGCCGGACAGCTGCCCGAGCTCGCCCACTGGGTCGCGCCGCCCCGGGTCCCGGTGCGGTTCGACGCGCGGTACTTCGCGGTCCGCGCGCCGGCGGGGATCGAACCCGTGCCGGACGGCGGCGAGACGGCGGACGCCTGGTGGGTCTCGCCGGCCCGCCTCCTGGAGGAGTGGACGGCCGGTCGTCGCCTGCTGTACTGGCCGACCTTCTTCACGGTGACCGAGATCTCGGGGTGCCGGTCGGTCGACGAGTTGTTCGACCTGCGGATCCGGACGCGGGAGCCCCACGACGACGAGCTCGAGCGGTTGCCCCGCTCGACGTTCTGGCAGGACTGATCGCGATGCGTGTCATCCGCGTCCTGGCGCCGAACCCCGGGATCCGAGAGCTCGAGGGAACCAACACCTGGATCGTGGGCGATGCGCCGGCGATCGTGGTCGACCCGGGACCCGACGACCCGGGTCACCTGGTGGAGGTCGCGCGGACCGCCGGCTCGATCGGCGCGATCGCGCTGACCCACGACCACCCGGACCACGCGCCCGGCGCGGTCCCGCTCGGGGCGATGACCGGGGCGCCGGTGTTCGCGGCTCGTCCCGCCGAGGGGATGGAACGGATCCGCGACGGGGAGCAGGTGTCGGCCGGTTCGGTCGCGCTCGAGGTGGTCGGCACGCCGGGCCACACGCCCGATCACGTCGCGTTCTTCGATGTGCGGACGGGCTCGCTGTTCACGGGCGATGCCGTGCTCGGACGGGGGACCAGCGTGATCGATCCGCCCGAGGGCGATCTCGCCGCCTACCTGCGATCGCTGCGCCGCATGCGGGAGCTTGCGCCGAGGACGATCTATCCCGGACACGGTCCGGTCGTCCTGCGCGCGCTCGCCAAGCTCGACGAGTACCTCGACCACCGCGCGATGCGCGAGGCGCAGGTCCTGTCAGCGCTCGGCGACGCGTCGCGCACGCCGGAGGAGCTCGCCGCCGAGATCTACGCGGACTACCCGCCCGAGGTGCACGAGCTCGCCGCGCGCTCGGTCCTGGCCCACCTGATCAAGCTCGAGGTCGAGGGTCGCGCCGAGAAACGCACCAAGGCCGGCGTCGTCCGTTGGTCCGCGATCGAACCGCGCTCGTGCGAACGGTGCGGTCGTCCCGTCCGGGGGCGGGTGCGCCTGTGCGGTCCGTGCACGGTCGCGGTGCTCCAGGAGTGACGAGCGACCCACCACGGCCGGCGAAGTCAGCGGTTCGAGGCGTTCCGTAGCGCGTCGGGATCCGTGATCACGATCCGTCCCCCGCCCGAGCGGACGACGCCACGTGCCGCGAGCGCACCCACCGTCCGGTTCACGGATTCGCGTGACGCGCCCACCATCCGCGCGAGCTCGTCCTGCGTCAGCGGGACGCGGAGGCGGACGCCGCTCGGACCGGGGACGCCGTGATCGTCGGCGAGCTCGCGCAGGCGACCGACCACGCGGGTCGGCAGGTCGGCCGCCATCGCGTCCTCCAGGGCGGCCGAGGTCCGGTGCAGGCGGGCGGCGATCAGCCGCAGGAGCTCCTCGGCCGTCGCGGGGATGCGCTCGAGGGTCGCCCGGAGCGAGTGGATCGGAAGGGCGAGCACGGTGGTCGGCCCGACGGCCTGCGCTCGGACCAGCGACGGATCGCCCAGGAGCGCGGACTCGCCGAACAGGTCGCCTCGGCACAACAGCCCGACGACGATCTCGCGCCCCGACGCGGTCACCGACGAGAGCCGCACGGCGCCCGCCGTCACCAGGAACAGGCTCGAGACGGCGTCGCCCTGGCGGACGATGACCTCGCCGTGAGGGAGCCGGCGGGTCACGCCGCCCTCCGTTCGGTCGAGCGCAACCCCCACGCGGCGACCCTAGCGTGACCCGCCGACAGGCAGCCCCGGCCGGGCACCGAGCGTCTTCGACAGCGCCGCTCCGCTCGGGGTAGGCTGCGCTCCCGACGCCGTCGGACGATAGAGAGGGAGCCGAACGTGACCGTACGGGCTCGAGATGCGCTCGCACAGGTACCGCTGTTCGCCGGCATGCCGTCGCGGTTCCTGAAACGGCTCGGGGACAAGGTTGACGAGCAGCGGTTCATGGAGGGAGCGACGATCGTTCGCCAGGGAGAGCCCGGTGATACGTTCTACGTGATCGTGGAGGGCGAGGCGAAGGTGAAGGACCCGAACGGCCGCACGCTCTCCCGGCTCATCCCGGGTGACTTCTTCGGTGAGATCTCGTTGATGGACGGCGGTCCGCGCACCGCCACCGTCGTCGCCGAGACGAACCTCACCGCGCTGGCGCTCTCGCGCAAGGACTTCGGGGCGCTGCTCCAGTCGGAACCGAAGGTGACGGTCGGCCTGCTGAAGCACGCCGCCACCCTGCTCCGACGGCTCGAACGGCCCGCCACCGGCTGAGCGTGCGCGCCGAGCTGTATCGCCCGGACGCCCCGGAGTCGGTCGTGGCGATCGCGACGTGGTCGGACGGGCGCGCGAACCTCGAGGTGCTCGACCCGTCGATCGAACGCCTCGATACCCTGGTGCGCCCGACCCCCGTCGTGGTCGACGACCCGTCGCTCCGACCTCCGGGGACGCACGGGGAGGCGCTGCTCGAACCCGGATCGTCCGCCTGGTTCCGAGCCGCAATGCAGACGCGCGCCGAGCCCCTCGGCCTGCGCGTCCGTTTCGTGGCAGGGCAGATCGTCGGCGGCTGGGATCCGGCCGCCTCGTACCGGTCGTTCGACGAGCAGGTCGACCGGATGAGCTCGTCGTAGCTACGAGTTGGACCCGACCCAGGCCTTGCCCGCATCGCAGAACGGGCGGAAGTCGCAGAATCGGCACTGCGGACCCGGCGTGGGCTCGAACGCGGCCGCCCCGATCCCGCGCAACCACGATCCGATCCGCTCGCGGACGGCCTCGACGTCGTCGACCGTGTGCGAACGCTCCTCGCCGGCCGCGAGGTAGAGGTACGTGAGCCGCAGGTCCTCGGGCGCCTTGTGCCACACCTCGATGCACGCGAGCGCGTACAGGTCCAGTTGCAGACGCGCGAGCGGGTCGTCGTCGGGGGGCAGCCGGCCGGTCTTGTAGTCGACGACCTCCCACGGCCCGTCCGGGAGCCCGTAGATCGCGTCGATCCGGCCCTTGATCGCGATGCCCTCGAGCGGGAGGAGGAACGGGCGCTCCGCGTACAAGGGCACGCGGTCCGCGAACCGGCTCCGCAGGAACGCCGACCGCAAGTCCTCGAGCTTGCCGGGGGTCCCGGCGAGCTCCTCGACGGTCACATCGGGCTCGTCCTCGACCTCCAGCAGCGTGGCCTGGCCGCGCGACTTCATCTCGATCCACCGGTGGATCTCGGTTCCGATCCGAGCGCTCGGTCCGGCGAACCGCGGCAGCGGGCGGACGGCGGACCAGTAGTAGAGCTTCGGGCACCGCGCGTAGCCGATCAGCCCGCCGACCGAGACGGTGGACGGGCGGGCCGGTCGTTCGTCCACCTCCGCCTCCTGCGCTCGCAGATGCGTCGCCAGCGTACGGCGGGCGGCCGCAGACTCCTCGAACGTCGTGCGTTCGTCCGGTGACAGGGTCTCGAGCGAGGCCGCCGCCACGCGTCCGCGTTCGTGCGCCGAGAGCGCCGCGCGGCGCCAGCCCTCGGCGAACAGCTCGTCGCGATCGTCGGGGCGCGCCGGCCCCGGCCACGGCCGGACGAACCGCTGCCGGTACCCCTCGAGCGGGTTGGTCTGGGCGGCCTCCGCGTCCTCCGCGCCGGGTTCGTCGGCCGGCCACACCGCTCCGCCGCCCCGTCGCGCCCACGTGAGCAGCTCGACCAGGAATCTCCCGACCCCCTTGGCCATCAGGTTCTCGCCGTACCAGTTGGCCGACGAGACGAACAGGTGCTGCTTCGCGCGGGTCAGCGCCACATAGCAGGTGCGGCGTTCCTCGGCGACCTCCTGTTCCCGGAGCGCGTCGGTGAACGCCTTCATGTTGTCGTCGAAGCTCGGCAGCAGGTCGCGGTCACGCCGGAGCTCGACGTCGAGTGAGCTCCCTTTCCGCGCGGGGTTCTGCTGGACGCGGGCATCGGGGAACAACCCGTTCGCGAGACCAGGGACGAACACGGCCTCGAACTCCAGACCCTTGGCCGCGTGCACGGTCATCACCTTCACCGAGTCGTCGTCGCTCGGCTGGACCGGGTTCCACTCGCGGTCGTCGTCGATCGAGTCCAGGTGCTCGAGGAACGCCCGGAGCGTGAGCTCGCCTTCCACGGGCTGGAAGGCGTGCACCTGCTCGAGGAACGCCGCGAGGTTCCGCCGCCGAGCGAGCGCCATCGGCTGGTCCGCGGCCGAGTCCAGCTCGGCGAGCAGGCCGGTCCGGCGGATGATCTCGGCCAGGAACTCGCCGACCGGGCGTCGCGCGGCCACCCGGAGCTCGTCCAGCTCGCCACGGAACTCGGCGAGGCGGATCCGGCCCTCCTCGGTCAGCCCCTCGATCTCGTCGAGGCGCTCGAGCGCCTCCGCCATCAGGAACGGGTGGTCCTCGAGCAGGTCGTCGTCCTCGTCGAGCGCGAGATCGGCGAGGAGCTTGCGGAGCTCGCCGCCGCTGGTCCGGGACCACCCGGCCAGCACGCCCAGGTCGCGGAGCCCGACGCGGTACCGGGGCCCGGTCAGGATCCGCGCGAGCGCGACGCCGTCACGCGGGTCCTCGGTCGCGCGGGCGTACGCGAGCACCTCGACGACCTCGGGCAGGTGGATCAGGCCCGCGAGGTTCACGAACTCTGCGGGCACCCCCATCGGGCCGAACGCGAGCTGTAGCGCCTCGAACAGCCGGTGAGTCCGGCACAGGACGGCCATCTCGCGCCACGCAACGCCGTCCGCGTGCAGTGCGTGTGCGCGTTCGGCGACGCCCTCGGCCTCCGCGATCTCGTGTTCGTAGCGCGCGACCTCGACCTGGCCCTCGCCGTTGCGTTCCCACGGGCGGAGGAGCTTGTCGGGGTCGGGGCGCTGGTTCGCAGGCAGGGCGTCGATCACGCGGTCGGCCGCCTCGAGGATCCGGGCCCCGGAGCGGAAGTTCGTGTACAGCGGCAGCTGCGCCGACTCGGCCCCGCCGCGGAGCGGGAACTCCTTGCGGAAGTGCAGGAGGTTCCACAGGCTCGCGCCGCGCCAGGCGTAGATGTTCTGGTCGGGGTCGCCGACCGCCGTCACTGGATGGCCGTCGCCGAACACCGCCCGCATCAGGACCGCCTGGGCGTGGTTCGTGTCCTGGTATTCGTCGAGCAGCACGGCGCTGAACCGGTCGCGATAGGCCTTGCCGACGTCCGGATGGGCGGACGCGATCCGGACGGCGTGGGTGATCTGATCCCCGAAGTCGATCACGCCGAGCTCCGCCTTGAGGTCGCGGAACACCCGGACCGCCCGGGCGATCTCGATCCGCTCCTCCGCTGCCAGCAGCGGCTCCGCGGACCTCGCCTTGCGGAGTGTGTCCAGCTTGCCCTCGACGTGGTCGATCACCGTCTCGGGTTCGACCAAGTGGTTCTGGAGCTGTTCGTCGAGCCCGAGGATGTAGCCGACGATCGCGGGCTGCCACCGCGTGTGCAGTTTCTCGAACGTCATCCGGTCGAGCACGCGGGCCGCGATCTGGGCGCGCTGTGCCTGGCTCAGCACCCGCTGGCCGGGCTCGAGCCCGATCAGCATCCCGTGGCGTTCGAGCACCTGGGCGGCGAACGCGTGGTAGTTCGAGATCTCGGGCTCCTCGCCCTCGTCGAGGTCGAGGGTCCGGAGCGCGCGGCGCATCTTCAGGATCAGGTTCTCCGTGGCCTTGTTCGTGAACGTCAGGCAGAGCGCGTTGCCCGGCATCACGCCATCGTGGTCGGCCGGCCATGCTCCCGTCGCGACCATGGCGAGGTAGATCACGCGGGCGGCCATCACCGACGTCTTCCCGGAACCGGCGCCGGCCACCACGACGCAGGGTTCGAGCGGCCACGAGATCGCCCTCCATTGCTCGCGCGTCGGCTCGCCGCGAAGGAAGTCGACGATCGGCTTCGGGTAGCGCTGGGTCATGAGCCGGCCACGACCTCGGCCGGCGTGGTCACGAGACCGTCGATCGGGAACACGGCACCGCCCTGCGGGTAGCGCGTGCAGAGCGTCTGGAACCGGCAGAAGAAGCAGCTCGCCTTGGTGTTCGCGACGTACCTGCGTTCCACGTTGAGCTCGCGGATCCGGTCGATCAGCTCGGCCAGCCGCTCGCGCATCCGCGCCTTGTAGTCCTCCTCGACGTCCTCGGAGACCGACCACGTCTTGACGTCGAGCGCGGCGTCGCCCTTCTTGCCGCCGAGGAACGCGAGCTCGACCGCCTGGACCGGCCGGTGCTCGGCCAGGTCGTCGTCCTCGTTCACCGCGAGGTAGTAGATGCCGAGCTGCAGGCTCTCGGCGGGCTTGGGCGCGCTGTCCGAACGCCCGGTCTTGTAGTCGGTGATCCGCGTGCCGCCCTCGGGAACCGGTCCGATCCGGTCGATCTTGCCCCGGATCCTCGCGCCCTCGAACTCGAACGCGAACCCGCGCTCGGTGGCCATCGCGGGCGGCTCCGCGTAGCGTTCGAACCAGTTCCGCATCAGCACCGTCTTCGCGTTGGCGCGCTCGGCCTCGGAGACGGCGTAGGACGGGAAGCGCGTCTTCTCCCACCGTTCGTCCAGGGCGCGTTCGAACGCCTCGGGCGTGCGGTCGATCGACCCGCGTTCGCACCCCTCGATGATCTTGTGGACGGTCTTGCCGACCCAGGCCTGGTAGCCGCCGCCCGGATCCAGCCCGAGCTCGCTCGACAGCACGAACTGCAGCTCGCAGTTCTCCAGCGTCGACAGCCGCGAGTACGACAGGGAGAGCGCGTCCTCGGCCATCGCGGACAGGTCGGTCCAGTCGCGCTGGAACCACCACCGCCGCGGGTCGTCGCCCAGCGCGAGCAGCGCGTCGATGCAGGCGAGCCGTTCGGCCGGCGCCGCGGTCGGATCGCCGAGCCCGCGCCGCCAGGCCGAGGCCGCCTCGAAGGTCGACACGGGCTCCGCGAACGGCGCGCTCGGGACGTCCTCCCAGGGCAGGCCGAGCTCCTCGACGAACCGCGAGGTGAGCGTCACCGACGACTCGTCGCCGTGCGGATCGGTCGCCGTCAGCACCACCCGGCGTCGCGCGCGCGAGCGGACCATCGCGAACAGGCGGCGCTCGTCGGCCAGGCGGCGCCGGTTGATCTCGGAGCGGGCGATCGCCCCATCGAGCGTCGCGAGATCGAACATCGGCTCGGGCCGGGACAGGCTCGGGAAGTCGCCCTCGAGCGCGTCGAGCACGATGACCGTGTCGAACTCGCGACCGGCGGCGGCGTGTGCCGTCAGCACGCGCACCTCGTCGTGGCTGCCCTCGTCTCCCGCTGCGAGGATCGGCGCGCCCTCCGTCGCGCCGAGTGACAACAGGAAGGCCTCGGTCGAGGGATCGGCGGCGGTCCCCGCCGACGCGACGGCGTTCGAGAGCTCGACCACCGCCTCGAGGTCGACGAGCGCATGGTGGTCGGTCTCGGCCCGCTCGACCAGGTCGGCCGCGAACGGGAGCTCGAGCCAGAGCACACGGAACGCATCGAGGACCGAGGCGGCGACGGCCTCGGCCCGTGCCAGCACGCCGGCGAGTGCCGTCAACACCTCCGCGTCCTCGGGTTCGGCCAGGTCGTGCATCGCGAGCGCGTCGCTCGGCCGCCGACCGTGCGCACGGGCGAGCCGGAGCAGGGCCCGCACCGATGCCGGCGACAGACGGCCGAGCTCCGAGGTGAGGACCGGTTCGATCAGCGCGTCCCGCTCCTGCGGGCCGGCGACGAGCCACCGGAGGGCGAGCACGAACGGCCGCGTCGCGGGGACCGCGGCCGGCGAGCCAGCGTCGGCGATCCTGCGGGGAACGTGCGCGTCGTCCAGGGCGCGCAGGAGCCCCTCGACGTGTGGCCCGTGGCGCCGGACGACCACCGCGAGCTCGTGCCACGGGACCCGGTCGTCGACGTGCAGCCGCCGGAGCTCGCGGGCGACCGCGGCGTGCTGCTCCGAGACGTGCCCGGCGCGCCAGGCCTCGACCGGATCGGGCTCGGGGCGATGCCGCGTCTCGAGCGGGACCGTCGCGGCGCCCGGGTTGCGCTCGGCGAAGCGGCGGAAGGGCTCGTCGGTCGTGCCCTGGAACGAGAACAGGTGCGCGTCGAGATCGCCGGCCGCGACGAAGGTCCGCGGGCGGATCTCCGCAAGGAGGCGTTCGGCCGCGAAGGTCGTGTCCTGGTAGTCGTCGACCATCACGTGGTCGAACGGCGGGTCGCCCGCCCCCGCCGCGACCGCCGCCTGCTCGACGAGGCCGGCGAAGTCGACCTCGCTCGAGGCGTCGAGCACCGAGAGGTAGTGGCGGAGGAACGCCGCGAGCTCGTCCCACCCCGCGAGCCCACGTTCGGCCGCCCGCCGTTCGATGTCGTCCGGCGAACGCAACGCCTCCTGCGCCCGGATCACCAGCTGGCGGACCTCGTCGGCGAACCCGCGGAGCTTCAGGAGCGGGCCGAGGACCGGCCAGCTCTCGGGGTCCTCGCCGTCGAGGAGCTCGCGAACCCGGGCGAACTGCTCCGATGCCGAGAGGACGGTGGGGGGCGCGTCGTACCCGAGCCGCTCGAACCGCTCGCCGACGACGTGGAACGCGAGGCCGTGGATCGTGACGACGGTGAGGGTCGGCAGGGCGACCGGGAGTCGTTCGAGGAGCAGCCGGCGGCCCTCGTCCCTCGCGCGCCGTGAACCCACGACGAGCGCCACGCGTTCGGGGTCGGCGCCGCCCTCGACGAGCCGGGCGAACCGCTCGCGCAGGATCGCGGTCTTGCCGGTGCCGGAACCGCCCGGGACGAGCATCGCCCCGTCGGCGTGCTGGAGCACGTCACGCTGCCGCGGGTCGGGTTCGAAGGGGGCCATCGGCGCGATGCTACCGCCGTGCTCGGACACGGCCGTCCCGGCCGCGATCAGCTCGCGCGCGCGGCCCACCGGTAGACGCCGGAGCCGCTGATCGCGCCGACGAGCCGTCCGTCGCGCAGGACGAGCGCGGCGCGATCGGTCCCCAGCCGCGCCGAGACCTCGTCGAGCCGCTCGTCCGGGTGGGCCACCAGGACGTGTTCGAGCGGGATGAGCGCGTCCCTGGCGGGTCGCAGCGGATCGCGGATCCCGAGCTCGCGCGCCGAGTTGAACGAGATCATCCCGATCACCTCCCCGTCCTGGATCACCGGGAACGCCTCCTCCTCGTGGCCGCGCAGGAACCGGTCCAACGTCAGCGAGAGCGAGAGGTCCGCGGGGACCGCGGGCGGCGGGGGGTCCATCGCGTCCGCGACGGTCGCCGACGCGAGGCGCCCGTCGATGCCGATCCGCTGTTCCGAGGCCTGCGCGCCGCGGAAGATGAACAACCCGATGATCCCGCCCCACACCGCCTGGAACACCCGTTCCTGCGTGAGCGCGTAGATCGCGAACGCGATGACGGCACCGCCCACCACGAGACCCGAGCGAGCGGCGATGCGCGTCGCCTTCTGCTGGTCGTGCGTCACCCTCCACACCACCGACTGCAGCATGCGGCCGCCGTCGAGCGGCAGGCCGGGCAGCGCGTTGAAGATCGCCATGAACAGGTTGACGGCGGCCACGTAGCTGAGCAGACCCGGCAGCGGGCCTGCGGTGTCCTCCGTCAGGCGAGAGAGGAGCCAGAACACGCCCGACAGGCCAAGGCTCGTGCCGGGGCCGAGCGCGGCGATCGCGAGCGCGGGTCCCGGTCCCTTCTCGTCCGCTCTGGCGGCGGTGAAGCCGCCGAAGAACACGAGCGTGATGCCGTGGACCTCGATCCCGTTGGCTCGGGCGGCGATCGCGTGGGCGGCCTCGTGCAGGAACACCGACCCGAAGAACACGAGCGCCCCGAACACCGCGTACCCGAACGCCTCACCGCTCGCGATGTCGGGGAACTCCTGGTCGAGCCGGGCCCAGAACGTGGCGACCAGCAGCACGGCGATCCAGATCCAGGACGAGTCGACGTTCACTGGCACGCCCCTGATCGTCGCGATGCGGAAACCGCGGCCGAACATCCTCCGAGGGTACCCCCACCGGGTTCGAGCGGCGGTTCGGCGTGGGTCTGCGACAGTGGGGACATGGACGACCGGGGCGACGAACCGACCGAACGCGGACCCACCCATCGCCTGCGAGCGGTCGCGCCGGTGCTCCTGGCCTGCGTGGTCGGGCTGGTCGGCGCGTGGCTGGGGCTCGCGCTGCTCGCGCGCGAGACCGTGCCCATCGGGCCGTTCCGCGTGGAGCTCGACGTGGGGTTCGGGCGTGGCGAGACGGTCCTCGGGCTGCCGCCGTTCGGAGCGCTCACCGCCGACACGCACCTGTCGCCGCTGCACGTCTCGGCGACGCTGCAGGACGTCAGCGTCCAGCGGCTGACCGACGTCGTGAACGAGGAGGGCCTGGATGGATTGGTGAGCGACGTCGAACGCGATGCCCGCGGGAGCGTTCAGACGATCGCATGGCGGACGCTCCTCGCCGCCACGATCGGCGGCACCGCGCTCGCGGCGCTCGTGTACCGGAGGCGTTGGCACCGGGTCGCCGCCGGCGGGATCGCAGCGATGCTCGGGGTGGTGCTCTGCGAGGTGCTCCTGCTCGCCACCTTCCAGCCCGCGGCGTTCACCGAACCGACGTACTCGGGGTCGCTCGCGCTCGCGCCGCAGCTGATCGGCCCGGTGAGCGAGGCGACCGGTCGCATCGAGGACCTGCGGGCGGGCCTCGAGCAGATCGTCGACGGGACCGTCCGCGCCTACACGTCCCTGCAGGCGTCGCCGCCCGCGGACGACGCGATCCGCGTGCTGCACATGTCGGATATCCACGCGTCGCCGCTCGGGATGGACTTCGCGCAGGAGGTGGCGGAGGGCTTCAACGTCGACTTCGTGATCGACACCGGCGACATCACGTCGTTCGGCACGCCGGTGGAGAACCTGATCGCGACCGAGATCCCAGGCTTCGGAGTGCCCTACGTGTTCGTGCGGGGGAGCCACGACTCGATCGCGCTCCAGGAGGCGATCGCGCGGGAGCCGAACGCCATCGTCCTCGATGGCCGCGAGAAGACGATCGACGGGCTGACCGTGTACGGGCTCGGACACCCCGCGTTCACCCCCGCACGAGGAGCGCCCGTCGATGCCGAGGACTTCGCGGCCCTCGCGCGCTCGGCCGGACCGGTGATCGCGGCGGATCTCGAGGCGGCGCCCGAGCCGGTCGACGTCGTCGCGGTCCACGACGACCGGATGGCCGAGGCCGTCGCGGGCCGGGTGCCGCTCGTGATCTCGGGACACTTCCACGAGACCACCGCGACGGTGCGCAACGGCACGCTGTTCCTGCGCATCGGGACCACCGGCGGTTCGGGCGCCGGCATCTTCCGGGACCTCGCGGATATCCCGTTCTCGGCCGAGGTCCTGTACTTCTCCCGGGGGCCGGATCCGGAGCTGATCGCCTACGACGTGATCGAGCAGCTCCCCGAGTCGGGGAGCCTCACCGTCCAACGCATCACGGTCTCGGTGGAGTTCGGCGACCTGGTGCTCACGCCGACGCCGACGCCCACCCTCACGACCGGTGCGGCGCCGTCCGGCG
>Ga0307302_10000963_pt1 | contig 12649 bp, 8 predicted proteins | sample ER_DNA_183_FD_194490 | JGI IMG/M metagenome (GOLD analysis project Ga0307302, IMG submission 194490) | Bulk soil microbial communities from the East River watershed near Crested Butte, Colorado, United States - ER_DNA_183 | ecosystem: Environmental > Terrestrial > Soil > Floodplain | place: USA...
TTGAGCGTCCAGGCATACCCAGTCAAAGCCGAGGCGCGCCAGTCGCGCCACCATCCCTGGGCTTGCGTCGTCACACCACACACCGCTGCTCGGCCCACCGAATCCAGTGGGGTTCAGCTCGTCTCCCGTCACCCGCTCATTCTTGCGGTTAGGCGCGCCCACGTAACAGCCTGCTCAGGCGTCGTTCTCTGCCGCCGCGAGCAGCTCGCGGCGGTGTGCAAGTGTGGTGCGGAGCCGTCCATGACTGGCTCCCAGCTTCATCTCCGCCGCATCTATCCGGTGCCAGGCCGGCATGCCCAGTGGACGAATTCCGCGTTGCGCGAGTAACCGATCCAAATCTCCGGATCGGCCATTGGCCTTCACCGCACCATCGCGGACATCGGCTAGCAATGACGTCACCGTTTCCACCGCGTCGGACTTGTTCGTGCCGATGACACCGGTCGGGCCACGCTTGATCCAGCCCGTGACGTACTCGTCCGGTGAGAATTCGCCGTCGCGGATCACACGCCCTTCTGCGTGTGGCACTCGGCCAGTGCTTTCGTCGAAAGGGATGCCGCTCAGCGGCAGCCCGCGATATCCGACCGAGCGCACCACAAGATCGGCCGGCAACGTCGCACCGTCGCCACGGCCGGCCACGAAGCCGCTGGAATCGATCATGGTCCGCTCGATCTCCACAGCGGTCACTCGGTCATTGCCGATGATTGAGGTCGGCCGGCTCCAGAAGTGAAACGTGATTCGCTTTGGCGCACCGCTGAGCTGACGGGCAGACCATTCCTGCAGCACGATCAGGTTGCGGGCGGCAATCTTGTTCCGGTCCACAACCGCCTGGCTGGAGGGATCCAGTTCGAGGTCTGCTGGGTCGACGATCACGTCCACGTCGGCGATCTGCCCAAGCTCACGAAGCTCCTTGGTCGTGAATGCGGTGTACGCGGGCCCGCGGCGACCCAGCACGTGAACGTCTGTGACGCTGGTGCGAGAAAAGCATTCCAGCACCTCGTCCGCCATGTCCGTATCGGCCAGCTGATCAACCGACTTGATCAAGATCCGCGCCACGTCGAGGGCGACGTTGCCGACACCGACGACGACGGCATGCCGGGAACTAGTGATCAATTTCTCGATGTCGGCCGCCAGAAGATGATCATTGGCGGTCTGATCGATGTCGGGGTAGACATCGGGGTGGATGTCGGGATTGCCGCAATACCACGCCACCAAGTCCGCCGCCGCGATACTTCCCTTCAGCTGCTCACCGGGAATCCCCAGCCGCTTGTCGGTGCCAGCCCCGTACGCGTAAATCACGGCATCGACGGACTCGCGCAGCTCCTCAATGCTGATGTCGGCACCGATGGTCACGTCACCGTAGAAGCGGACACACGACTTCTCCAGCGTGCGCTCCAGAGTGTTGCGGATCGACCGAATGGAGTGATGATCTGGCGCCACGCCGTAGCGCACCAGTCCGAATGGCACCGGGAGCCGGTCGATGACCGCTATCTCCACGGCGACGTCGGTCTGTTGGCTCAGGGCCTCAGCGGCGTAAATGCCAGACGGCCCGGCCCCGATGATGGCGACGACAAGCGGTTCAGGCTGGGACGTGGAAGCGGGGGTGATCAGCTGACCCCCGCTGGCTCGTCCTGCGGCTTGGCCGCATTCTGTTCCTTACCTGCGCTGTCCTTACTTGCGGTGTCCTTGCGCGCGGTGTCCTTGCGTGCGCTGTCCCGACTTGCGGTGTCCTTACTTGCGGTCTCCTTACTTGCGGTGTCCCGACGGCTGCGGCCGCCTCGCCGCGTGCGGGCCGCGGGGCGTTCCTCAGATGCAACCTCGAGGGCGATCGCGGCCGTCGTGTCGGTCGCTGTCTCGCTATCGGTTGCCTTGTCCGAGCCGGCTTGGGCGTTGGAGCGACGGTCACGAGGACGCGATTCGCGCGCTCCCCCGTCGGCATGCCTTTGTGACTCGACGGGCACGTCATGCAGCTCATAGCCGCGACCGTGGCACTGCGGGCACTCGGTGGTGAACGCCTCAAGCAGTCCAGTGCCGATCCGCTTCCGGGTCATCTGGACCAGCCCCAGGCTGGTGATCTCGGCGACTTGGTGCCGCGTCCTGTCCCGTCCCAGACACTCGACCAGACGACGTAACAGCAGCTCACGGTTGCTCGGTAGCACCATGTCGATGAAGTCGATCACGATGATGCCGCCGATGTCGCGGAGCCGCAGTTGCCGCACGATCTCCTCGGCCGCCTCCAGGTTATTTCGGGTGACCGTGGACTCCAGGTTGCCGCCGGTACCGGTGAACTTTCCGGTGTTCACATCGATCACCGTCATGGCTTCGGTGCGGTCGATGATCAACGACCCGCCGGATGGCAGAAACACCTTGCGTTCAAGGGCTTTCGCAATCTGCTCGTCCAACCGATAGTCGTCAAAAAGATCATGATCACCCTCCCAGCGCCGCAGCCGATCCTTCAGGTGTGGCGCGACATGGGAGACGTATGCCTCGACCGAGTCGTACGCGTCGGTCATTCCACCGTTACCGGAGATGATCAATTCCGAGAAATCTTCGGTGAAGAGATCCCGGACGATGCGTACGGTGAGGTCGGGTTCGGCGTAGAGCAGCTGCGGCGCATTACCGGCAGCGACTTTCCGCTCGATGTCCTCCCATTGCGCCTTCAGCCGGTTGACATCGCGGACCAGCTCCTCTTCGCTGGCACCCTCGGCGGCCGTCCGGACGATCACGCTGGCGGAATCCCCCACCAGATCGGAGAGGATGTCCTTGAGCCGCTTGCGTTCACTCTCGGGCAGCTTCCGGGAGATGCCGGAGAGGTGGCCGCCCGGCGCATAGACGATGTAGCGGCCCGGGATGGAGACGTGGTTGGTGAGGCGGGCACCCTTGGCGCCCACTGGGTCCTTGGTCACCTGCACCAAGATCGTCTGGCCCGACTTCAGGACCTTCTCGACCTTACGATTCTGGCCTTCCGCTCCGAAGTAGTCCCAGTCGATCTCGCCCGCGTAGATCACGCCATTGCGACCCCTACCGATGTCCACGAAGGCCGCCTCCATGGATGGCAGCACGTTCTGCACTCGACCGAGGTAGACGTTGCCGATCAAGGAAGCGGTGGAGTCGCGGTCGACGTAGTGCTCGACCAGGATGCCGTCCTCCAGTACCGCGATCTGGGCAAGATTCTCCCGCTGCCTGATGATCATCTTGCGCACCACGGATTCACGCCGAGCCAGGAATTCTGCCTCGCTGAGCACCGGCGTACGCCGCCGGCCTGCTTCCCGACCTTCGCGTCGCCGCTGTCGCTTGGCCTCCATTCGCGTCGACCCGTCGATGCCGACGACCTCGGTATTGGCTGCGCGTGGCTCACGCACCCGAAGAACGGTGTCCGTCGGGTCGTCGGGGGCCGAGCTGGCCTCCTCGCCACGCCGGCGCCGACGACGGCGCCGGCGACGCAAACCTTCGCCATCGGTCTCCGCGCCGCCATCGTCCTCTGCTGGTTCGTCCTCGGTGGACTGGCCGGATGCGGCGTTGGAAGTCTCGCCGGACCCGCCCTCGGTCGCGCGGGCCTCGTCGCCACCAGTACGCCGCCGGCGACGACCTCCGCGGCGACGACGCCGCCGACGGCCGTCTTCCGCGTCACCTTCGGCTGCGCCCTCTTCGGATGCGACCTCTTCGGCTACACCCTCTCCGCCTGCACCCACTCCAGCTGGCAGCACTTCGGCCGACTCCGTCGGGCTCATCTCTAGGGAGGCTGCCGATTCAGATTGCTCCCCTTCGGAAACGACATCGGAGACCGTGTGCGAGTCCGCCGGCACGATCTCAGGTACTTGCGGAAGTGCTGTCTCCGACTCGTCGGACTCGGCTCGACTCCTCTCGGGCTCGATCATCGCCGGAACTTCGGTGCCCGCGACGACCTTCCTGGCCGCCCGCTTCCGGGGAGTTTTGGGCGGCGCCGCACCACCCTCATCCGGTGGCTTGTCGGCCGCCTTCTTGGCGGCGCGTTTCACGGCCGCCTTCTTGGCAGGTTTGCCGGCAGGCGGGGCCGGCTCGGTTTGCGGCGCGCCGGCTTGTCGTACAACCTCGGGAGCCGGAGACTCCTCGCTCGCTGCTGCGGGCGATTCATGGACGCGTTCAATCTCGGGTGCATGTGGGGCCGACGATGGCGGCCCGGCCGCTCGGCTGGCTGCCCGTCGATGGTGCGGAGCGGGCCGAGTTTCCGGCTCTTCAATCGTGTTTTGGATTTGTGTAGTTGGCTCGTCGGGATCGAGCATCAAACTCCTCTATGGCGCATTCTGCGCACTTTCTCGTTCGCTGCACCGGCGCGTGGCCGGGCTGCGGAAGCTTACGAAATCGATGTGGTGAGTCCGGGCCTCCCGCGGTCAAGCGCTGGCTACGTCCACTCGAAGCCTTGCTCGTCGCGGTGGAGGATCGGCATCCACCCGCTGTCGCGACCTGTCACGCCGCGCTCTGTCTGCCATCGAGACTCGACGCACCTAGCGTCGGAGCCACCTCTAGTATCACACACGGCACATAGGGGGCTCGGCGATGGTTCCAGACCGGAGGTCGAGGCGACCTTGAGCAAGTCGCGTCAGGATCGGTGGCTCGAGCGGCGTGAACTCCGGGCTCGCTACGCGCAGACCGGCTAGTACGTCGTCGGGCCGGACCAGCGGTGTCCGATGCTGCAGGGTCATGGTCAGCTGAGCATCCGCGACGTCGAGTGCGCACACCGCCGCGCGGGCGTCGAATTCACGCAGCCCGTTCTTCGTCATGCGCTGCACCGGCACCGTGTCCCTCGCGAGGAAGGCCTCTACTGTTGCGTTCAGCACGGGCGCAGAGATGCCTGGCAGGTCGACCTTCCAATGGGAGCCGGTCAGTTCGCTCGCCAAAGCGCCAGCCGGCGCCTCAACGACCTCGACCACATCCAGACCGTGCGGCAGGGCGGCGTCGAGTGCGTCGCGTACCTTGGCCGGATCGCAGACTTCGGCAAGTCCGATCTCCAGATACTCCGCTTCGCTCGCCGCTCCGGTGGGCGCCGCGTTTGCGTAGGAGATTCGAGGATGTGGCGAGAACCCGGACGAGTACGCCATAGGGACGCCGGCCCGCCGCAGCGACCGCTCGAAAGCGCGGCCGAAGTCGCGATGGCTGGTGAAGCGGGCACGGCCCCGCTTGGCGTACCTGATTCGGAGCCACTGCACCGGCGGCGCATGCTGCTCGGGCTGGGTGCGAGCAGTCGGTGCCACAAACCTGAGCCTAGCCACCGCCCCCTTGTCAGCGGTTAGTAGAGGCGGTCGGCGTACTGCTCGCCGTAGTAACTGCTCAGTTCCTCGAGCGTTTGATCTGGTCTCTCGAATGTCTTGGCGATCACCGGCCGGGACGGAACGGGATCCGTCCAGGTCTCCGGACGCCAGAGCTCGGACCGGAGGAAGGCCTTCGAGCAGTGATGGAATACTTCCTCGATCTCGATCACCAGGGCCAGAATCGGTCGATGACCCTTGACGATCATCTCGTCGAAGAACGGTGCATCGGATACCAGCCGCGCCCGGCCATTGATGCGCAGCGTGTCACCACGACCTGGGATCAGGAAGATCAGACCGACGTGCGGGTTAGCCAGCACGTTCTTGTACCCGTCGGCGCGACGGTTTCCGGGCCGCTCCGCTAGGGCGATGGTCGTCTCGTCGATCACGTACGCCAGCTGCCCGGGCGGATCTCCCTTCGGCGATACATCGCAGGCGCCCGTCTCGTCCGAGGTCGCGACCAGACAGAACGGGGCCGCTGCAAGCCATTTGCGGTCCAGCTCGTGGAGCGCTCCGCGAGCCTTATTGGCCACTCGCGGCAGCGGCACTCCGATCAATCCGACCAACTGATCAACCGTCGTGATGCGCTGCTCAAGCATGCAGACCAGCGTAAGCTGCGGCCGCCCTGCGAGCCGAGCGCTTTTCAGGGCGTTCTGGACAGACCTGCAACCGGCGTCAACGGAAGCAGTGCGCGACCGGTCGGGCCGATTTGAATTGTGGTGTCCAGTTGCGGACACACCCCACAATCGAAGCACGGAGTCCAACGGCAGTCATCGACCTCGACCTCATCAATAGCGTCCTGCCAGTCGTCCCACAGCCATTCCCGATCCAGGCCGGCATCTAGGTGATCCCAGGGCAGCACCTCGGCGTACTCGCGCTCCCGAGTGGTGTACCAATCAAGATCAACAACACTGCCCTCCAAACACCGCTCCGTGCAGGCCGCCCACCGCTGGTAGGAGAAGTGCTCGCTCCAGCCGTCGAACCGGCCACCGTCCCGCCAGACCGCCTCGATGATCGCCCCGACCCGCCGGTCACCGCGGCTGAGCAATCCTTCGATGGCGCTGGGCTTGCCGTCGTGGTAACGGAAACCGATGGCCCGGCTGTACTGCCGATCACCGCGAATCGCGTCTCGCAGCTTGAGCAGCCGGGCATCAACGGTTTCATGATCACATTGCGCCGCCCACTGGAACGGGGTATGCGGCTTAGGTACGAAACCACCGATGCTGACCGTGCAGCGGATGTCTCGTCGCCCACTGACCTCACGACCTGTGGCGATCACCAGCTTGGCCAGCGCCGCAATCGCCAGCACGTCCTCATCGGTCTCGGTCGGCAGCCCGCACATGAAATACAACTTGACCTGCCGCCAGCCGTGCGAGTACGCGGCGGCAACCGTACGGATCAGATCGTCTTCGGTGACCATCTTGTTGATCACCTTGCGCATCCGCTCGGTGCCACCTTCGGGAGCGAAGGTGAGCCCGGAGCGGCGGCCGTTTCGGGAGAGCTCATTGGCCAGGTCGACATTGAAGGAGTCCACCCGAGTGCTCGGCAGCGAGAGGGAGACATTGGAGCCTTCGTAGCGATCAGCCAACTGGCCGGTGATCTCGCCGATCTCGGAGTGATCACTACTGGACAGACTGAGCAGCCCGACCTCTTCCAGACCAGTGCTCTCGATCCCTTGCTGCACCATCGCACCAATCGTCTCGATGCTGCGCTCCCGGACCGGCCGGGTGATCATGCCGGCCTGGCAGAACCGGCAGCCGCGCGTGCAGCCGCGGAAGATCTCGACGGCGTAGCGCTCGTGCACAGTCTCGGCGAGCGGCACCAGAGGCTTCTTCGGGTAGGGCCAGGAGTCCAAGTCCATCAGGGTGTGCTTGGCGACCCGGAACGGTACGCCGGGGTGATTGGGAGCGACCCGGTGGATGCGGCCGTCGGGCAGATAGTCGACGTCGTAAAACTTCGGCACATAGACCCCTCCGCCTGCGGCCAGCCGCAACAACAAGCCGTCGCGGCCGTCGGGTCGGCCCTCGGCCTTCCATTCCCGGATCTCCGCGGAGATGGTCAAGGCGATTTCCTCGCCGTCTCCCAGCACCGCAGCATCAAGGAAGTCGGCGATCGGTTCGGGGTTGAATGCCGCGTGGCCGCCCGCCAGGACGATTGGGTCGTACTCGCGGCGGTCACGCGCATGGATCGGGATTCCGGCCAGGTCCAGCGCGGTGAGCATGTTGGTATAGCCGAGCTCGGTGGCGAAGCTCAGCCCGAAGACGTCGAACTCTCCGACCGGGCGATGGGAGTCCAGCGTGAATTGCGGCACCTGGTTCTCGCGCATCAGGGCTTCCAGGTCCGGCCACACTGCGTAGGTCCGCTCGGCAAGGATCCAGTCCTGCTCGTTGAGGACCTCGTACAAGATCGCGACGCCCTGGTTGGGCAAGCCCACCTCGTACGCGTCCGGATAGCTCAGGCACCAGCGGACCTCGGCCGCTGCCCAGTCCTTCGTCACGCTGTTCAGCTCGCCGCCCACGTACTGGATGGGCTTGCTGACCCGCGGGAGCAGCGGCTCCAGGCGAGGGAAGACCGAAGCGGGGCCGGTCGCGATCGTCGTCATGACGGTGCCAGCCTAACGGCGCTGCCGTGCTAGCCAGCCCGGCTGTTCGGACGCCAACGTCTAGGCCAGCTCAGGAAACCAGAGTGCGATCTCGCGCTTAGCCGACTCGGCCGAGTCCGAGCCGTGCACCATGTTTTCCCTGTTCGACAGCGCGAAGTCACCACGGATCGTGCCGGGCTCTGCCTTGCGGCCGTCAGTTGCGCCGTTCAAGGTGCGCACAACATCAATAGCCTCGTCGCCTTCGACCACCATGGCCACCGAGGGACCGGAGGTCACGAACAACCGCAGCGGCGGGTAGAACGGTCGCTCGATGTGTTCGGCGTAATGCTGATCGGCCAACTCACCCGTCATCTGTCGCAGCTCCATCGCGACGATCGAGAGGCCCTTGGATTCAAAGCGGTTGATGATGGCTCCGGCCAGACCTCGACGCACCGCATCGGGCTTGATCAACACGAATGAACGCTGAGTAGGCACGGGTGGTGCGGCGTAAGTCATGCCAGCACCCTAGGCGATATCGCCGCCGTCCGGCGAAGTCTCCATGCGTGAATCCAGCCGCTTGCCGAGCACAAAGGCCAGCACCCACACGGCCGCAAACAGTGCCCCGACAATGAACATCGTCGACGTCAGCAAGCCGAGTGCCAAGCCAGCCAACTGAGTAAGCCAGCCGAGGGTGTAGCCCACCCGACTACGAAGCAGGCCGGCTGCCACCAGTGCCAGCGCCGCGGTGCCGCCCCCCAAGCCGGCGGCCGCTGCGCCGGGCACGTCAGAGATGAAGATCATGACCGGAATGGCGAGGCCAAAAACGATCACCTCGAAGATCAAGACCGTCATCAGCACCACTCGCATCGGATTGCCGGCGCTGAGGGTGATCATTGCCAGTCCCGATCTGTCTGCTGCCCGTCTTCGGAGTAGTCAACGTCCCAGCCGTCGTCGAAGTCCTCGCTGGCTGAAGGCACCAACGCTGGTTCGTTGCCGACGAGCAAGGTACGCGCCTCGCCTACGGCGACCACGGATCCGGTGATCAGAACTCCTGGCGAGCCGACGCCGTCCGCCTCCGCCAGCTCGACCGCACGATCGATCGCGTCGTCGAGTCGCGGAACGACGGTGACGCGTGAGGCGCCGAAGATCTCTTCAGCAACCTCGCCGAGCGCTTCGGCCGGCATCCCGCGGGATGTCGAAGCGACCTGGGTTATCACAACGTTGTTCATGATCTCTTCGAAGACTTGGAGAATGCCGCGCGCGTCCTTGTCGGCCATCACCGCGATGACGCCGATCAGTGGGGCAAACGCAAACGCTTCGGTGATGCCGGCCGCGGTCGCCCCGGCGCCATGCGGGTTATGAGCGGCATCGAGGACTACCGGGGGCGAGCGGCGTACGACCTCCAGCCGGCCAGGAAAGTGCACCTGAGCGAATCCTTCACGGACCACGTCAGGCTGCAATGCCTTCAGCCCAAGGAACGCCTCGGCGGCGGCGAGCGCCTGCGCAGCGTTCGCTGCCTGGTGCGCTCCGTAGAGGGGCAGGAAGATCTCGTCGATCGGGCCATCCGCGCTGCTGAGTCGGACAACCTGACCCGCCACTGCGAGCTTGCGGTCGATAACACCGAAGTCGACACCCTCGCGCTGCGGCAGCGCGCCAACCTCGACACAGCGGGCCAGCAAGACCTCCGCGGCCTCCGGGCTCTGGCCGGCGAGAATCGCGTGCGCTCCCGGCTTGATGATCCCGGCCTTCTCGCGGGTGATCTCGGTGATCGTGCGACCCAGCAGATGAGTGTGATCAAGATCGATCGGAGTAACCACGGCTACGCCGGCATCGGCCACGTTGGTGGCATCCCAGGCACCGCCCAAGCCGACCTCTACGACCGCAACATCAACGGGTGCATCGGCAAACGCGGCGTACGCCATCGCGGTAATGATCTCGAAAAATGTCATCTGGACGCCGTCGATCTCGCGTTGATCAACCAGTGCCACGTAAGGCTCGATCTCGCGCCACACATCATCGAAGCGCTCGTCACTGATCGGCTCGCCGTCGATGGTGATCCGCTCTGTCACGCTCATCAGGTGTGGGCTGGTGAATCGGCCCGTGCGCAGACCATCGGCACGCAGCAGCGATTCGATCATCGCCGCGGTACTTCCCTTGCCATTGGTTCCGGTCAGGTGAATGACCGAGTAGGACCGTTGCGGATCGCCCAGGAGTTCGGTCAGCGCCCTGATCCTGCCCAGACTGGGTGCTACGCGATGTTCCGGCCACCGGCTGGTGAGCCTCGCGACGATTTCGGCATGAGCGTGTTCGGCAGACATGACGTCCCAAAGTCTAGGGCGGCCCTCGCCTCGTAGCCGGATGCGTGGCAAAGCGAGGTAAGAGTGGGCGTATGGTTCATGACGCCCTGATCGCTCGTGGCTCCGCCACCGGAAGCAGCCGCGGAACGAAACTCGCAGGTGCGTCGTACCTGCCTTCTCTAGGATCTCGATCATGACCATTTCAGCTGAGCCCCGAACCGCCGCGCCGAGCTCGACCGGCGCCGGCGTACCGGAGAAGCCGGCGCTGGAGGGTCTGGAGGACAAGTGGATCGCACGCTGGAAGGCTGAGGACACTTACGCGTTCGTCCGGCCGGCAACTCGAGCCGAGGTGTACAGCATCGATACCCCTCCGCCGACGGTGTCAGGCTCTCTCCACGTTGGCCATGTCTTCTCCTACACTCACACCGACCTGGTCGCCCGCTACCAGCGGATGCGGGGCAAGCACGTCTTCTATCCGATCGGCTGGGACGACAACGGTTTGCCGACTGAGCGTCGGGTACAGAACTTCTACGGCGTGCGCTGCGACCCGAGCGTGCCCTACGACCCGAGCTTCACGCCACCCGAGAGGCCGGACCCGAAGCACGAGCTACGGATCAGCCGCCGCAACTTCGTCGAGCTCTGCCACGAGTTGACCCATGTGGACGAGAAAGCGTTTGAGGACCTGTGGCGCCGAGTGGGGCTGAGCGTCGACTGGGCGAGCCTGTACACCACGATCGGCGACGAATCGATCAAGGTTGCGCAGCGGGCGTTCTTGCGCAATGTGGCGCGGGACGAGGCGTACCTGTCGGAGGCGCCGACTCTGTGGGACGTGACCTTCCAGACTGCGGTCGCCCAGGCAGAGCTGGATGCCCGGGACTATCCCGGCGCCTATCACCGGGTCGCGTTTCGCGGCACCGATGGTCCGGTCTTCGTCGAAACCACCCGGCCGGAGCTCATCGCCGCATGTGTGGCCTTGATCGCTCATCCCGACGACGAGCGTTACCAACCACTGTTCGGCACGACGGTGACCAGTCCGCTCTACGGCGTGGAACTGCCCGTCCTCGCCCATCCGGCCGCCGAGCCGGACAAGGGTGCTGGTATTGCGATGTGCTGCACGTTCGGTGATCTCACCGATGTCACCTGGTGGCGCGAACTGCGGCTGCCTGCTCGAGTGATCATCGGTCGCGATGGTCGCATCGTCCGCGACCGGCCCGAATGGATCACCGACGACGATGCGTGGCGGCAGATTGCCGGGAAGACGATCTTCTCCGCGCGGGAGTCAGTGGTGGCCGCCCTGTCCGCATCTGGTGATCTTTCCGGTGAGCCGACGCCGACGATGCGTAAGGCCAACTTCTATGAGAAGGGCGACAAACCGCTGGAGATCGTGTCCACCCGACAGTGGTACATCCGCAATGGCGGGCGCGATGAGGATCTGAAGCGTGTGATGCTGCAACGCGGCGAAGAGCTGGGCTGGATTCCGCCGCACATGAAGTATCGATACGACAACTGGGTGAGCGGCCTGAACGGGGACTGGCTGATCTCCCGGCAGCGGTTCTTCGGTGTGCCGTTCCCTGTCTGGTACACCCTCGACTCTGCTGGTGATCCGGACTACGACCACCCCATCCTTGCCAGCGAAGAGACTCTGCCGCTGGACCCGAGCTCAGATCTGCCACCAGGCTTCAGCGAATCCGAACGTGGCAAGCCCGGCGGCTTCATTGCCGACCCCGACGTCATGGATACTTGGGCGACCTCGTCACTCACGCCACAGATCGCGTGCGGGTGGGATCGTGACCCGGACTTGTTCGCTGTCACGTTTCCGATGGACCTCAATACCCACGCGCACGAGATCATTCGCACCTGGCTGTTCTCCCGTGTGGTTCGGGCGCACTTCGAGAACCACTCGCTGCCGTGGCTGCGCTCCATGATCAGCGGCTTCGTGATGGATCCCGATCGCAAGAAGATGAGCAAGTCCAAGGGCAACACAGTGGTCCCGACAGACGTGCTGGAACGCTACGGCTCTGACGCCGTACGCTGGCGGGCTGCGAAGATTCGGCCGGGGCTGGACTCGCCCTTTGATCAGCAGGAGATGAAGGTCGGGCGCCGGCTGGCGCTGAAGGTGCTCAATGCCAGCAAGTTCGTGCTGGGCGCCGGGGCAGTCACCGACACGTCGCTCATTACTCAGCCAGCCGACCTCTCGCTGCTGGCCCAGCTAGCCAACTTGATCAGCGACGCGACGAAGTCGTTCGAGGCCTACGACTACAGCAGTGCGCTGGAAAGCACCGAGCAGTTCTTCTGGCAGTTCTGTGATGACTACCTGGAGCTGGTCAAGGAGCGGGCGTACGGGCCAGCTGACGATTCTGGCGCCGCGTCGGCGCGGGCCACCTTGACGCTCACCTTGGACCTCGTGCTGCGGCTGTTCGCGCCGATCATGCCGTACGTCACCGAAGAGGTGTGGTCGTGGTGGAAGGACGGCTCCATCCACCACGCGC